>ERZ1034363.2074-NODE-2074-length-10075-cov-5.175435_pt1 | contig 10075 bp, 10 predicted proteins | sample MGYA00520616_ERZ1034363 | MGnify/ENA primary metagenome ERZ1034363 (study PRJEB33736, sample SAMEA104284506) | Azolla filiculoides | biome: Urban; feature: Water surface; material: Ditch water | place: Netherlands | collected 2015-10-28 | depth 0-0.1 m ... | reverse complement strand
TTCGGGCAGCGCGGTAAAGTCATTGTCAGACGCAAACAGCACCTGCAAGCGGTGCAGGCGCGGCAGCTGGTGTGGCAAATCGCGCAGCCGGTTGCCGCTCAGGTTGAGCACCTCCAGCGTGTCGGCCAGGGCAAAAACCTCGTGGGGCAGCTCAGTCAGGCCGCAAGACAGATCGAGGCGGCGCGTGCCCGCCAAAGCGCCGCTGCGCAGTTGTTCCAAGGTGTGCATGGGAGAAAGTGGGGTCAATACGCCATCGTCAGCAGGGTGCCGATTGTGACCGGTCACAGACCTCAACAACGGTTAACCTGGGGCCCCGTCAGGATGTTTGTGCCCTGTAGGTGCCGAGGGCCTGAGCCAACACGTCGCCCTCGGTGTTGCACAGTTGCGCTTCGCAAAACACCATGGTCTTGCCGCCGCCGACCACCTGGGCCGTGGCCATGGCTTGGCCTGCGGCCGGGCGCATGAACGACATGTGCAGGTCCACGGCCACCACCGAACGCACCGGCTGCTTGTCAGCGCTGCCGCCGTTGACTCGGGCCAAAGCCGCTTGAACCATGGCCTCATCCAGCAGGTTCATCACCGCACTGCGGCTCAAGAGGGCCGGGGATTCATGGGGAAGGCTCATGCAGTTTCCTTGAGTGCCAAATTGAACGCGATGGTTTCATTGGGGTCTGGGCAAGTAACGGAACGAGCCCTGCGCTTTGGCCACCACGCGGCCTTGGGCGTCGCACACCTTGGCTTGGCACCAAGCCACATCGTCGTCGCAGCTGACCACTTCGCCATGCGCCGTCAGCGGGCCACGCCCGGGCTCCAAAAAGCAGGTGTCCAGGTTCAGTGTGACCACGGTCTTTTGAAAATCGACCTGCGAGACCGATGCGCTGGCCATGACCACATCGAGCAGCGTGACCACCACGCCGCCGTGTACCGCGCCGATCACATTGCCCAAGTCGGCGTGCGGATCAAGCGAAATTTGTGCCTTGCCGCCTTCGGAGAAATCACGCCGCATGCCGATCAGGCGCGTGAACGGCGTCTTCGCAAAAATCGCCAGCGGGTCGTCAGAGATGACGGGTTTCATGGCGGTGCTTTCAGTCCAGCTTGAAGCCCATGTCCTTGAGCATCTTGGCGTCGCGCTCGAAGGCCGTGCGGGCGTAAGCGGTGTAGGCCTCGCCCGTCATCAGGTTGGGCTGCATGTCAAAGTTCTCCAACTGGGTTTGGTGCACCGCGTCGGCCGAGGCCTTGCGAAAAGCCGCTGCCAGCTTGGCGGCGATGGCGGGCGGCAGGTTCTTGGGCGCGACCAGGCCCATGGGCGAGTCAATGGTGATGTCAAAGCCCGCCGCCTTGACGGTCGGCACACCCGGGTAGCCTTTCAGGGGCTCTTGCGTGAATGTGGCCAAAAGCCGCGCTTTGCCGCCGCGCACCTGTGCGCCAAAGCCGGGGTCGCCGTACACGTCCAGGTGCCGCCCGATCAAGGCGGTGAAGGCTTCTCCACCGCCCTTGAAGGGCACCATGTTGAACGAGGTGCCCGCCATTTTGGCCAAGCGCTCGGCCACGATGCGGTTGATGCTGATTGCCCCCACCGTGCCCCAACTGATGGCACCCGGGCGCTTCTTGGCATCGGCCAGCAAATCGCCCAGCGTCTGCCAGGGGGCATCGGCGGCCACGCAAATGCCGGTGGTCAGGTTGAACAGGCCAATCAAGTAAGTGAAGTCTTTAAGCGGGTCGAAGTTGACCTTTTGCACCAGAGGTGCACGGATCACCGAGTTGTGCATCACGGCCACCGTGTAGCCGTCCGACTCGGGCATGCTCGCCAGCGCCGCCGTGCCCATGACACCGCCCGCACCGGGCTTGTGCATCAGCACCACGCTCTGGCCGAGCTCTTTGGACGCAGCCTCGGCCAAGGTGCGAAAGATCGGGTCCATCGAGCCCCCGGGTGGAAAGGGCAGCACCAGCTGGATTGGCTTGGTCGGGAAAGCGTCTGTGGGGCGGTTTTGAGCCAGCGCCGCGCTGCCCACCGCCATGGCCGACAGGGCCACCAAAGCCTGCCTGCGGTCAACCGGGAATCCGTGCGGGTTCATGTGTGTCTCCTTGTGCAAAGCCCACGGCACCCGACAACAGGCGCATGCACAGGCTTTTCATCGGACTTCAGGGTAAGGGCACAAGCGCGCATTCTCAAATGGCCGAAAAGCACAAAACCGCTGGCAAAACCTGCCAGCGCTGCGAGGCAAGCCATGAACAGCTGCCGCAACGAACCAGGCCTTCTTGAAGGGAATGCGTCAGCTCAACTCTGACGCAAACAGCGTCAACGGTAAGTCGCCAGGTGGATGTTGGTTTCGGTGCTGCGGATGCCGCTGATCAGGCGGATGCGCTCCAGCACCTGCGACAGCTCTTTCATCGAAGTGGCCTCGATTTCGGCCAGCAAATCCCAGCGGCCATTGGTGTCGTGCAGGGCGGCCACGCCCGGCTCGCCCAACAAACTCGCAATCACCTGGCGCGTGGTGTTGCCCTCGACCAGCACGCCCATCCAGGCCTTGATGCGCTCGGTCTCGGCCTCGGGGCGCAGCTTGATGGTGTAGCCCACGATGACCTGGCTGTCTTCGAGCTTGCGCAGGCGGTTGTTCACTGTGCCCCGCGACACGCCCAGCTTGTGCGCGAGGTCTGCAATGTTCATGCGGGCGTTTTGCCGAAGCAGGCTGATCAGGTGCTGGTCGATGTCATCCATGGTGCAAATTGTCATTCATTTATGTCATTTCGACAATTAAATGCATAAAACAGCATATTTTTGCTGATTTACATTGCCACATGGCTCCCAGAAACTTCCGGCATCGACACACAAGGTCTAAAGGACCGAAGAAGCCTGCACATGAGCCACAACCACAACACCTCTGAATACGACCTCAACGTTCGCCGTCAAGTCGTCCCCTCGGCCACCATGCCCCTGTACCTGAGTGCCCCCGACGCCGTGGCCTTGGTGCGCCGCAAGGGTCTTAAAAACTGCATCGCGGGCATTGCCGACAACATCCGCGCCGACTTTTTGCGCTGGCCAGACTTTGACAAATCGGCCCGCGTGGCCAACCACTCCAAAGACGGCGTGATCGAGTTGATGCCGATCTCGGACGACACCGCCTACAGCTTCAAGTACGTCAATGGTCACCCCAAAAACACCGCCATTGGCCTGTCCACAGTGATGGCCTTTGGCGTGCTGGCCGATGTGGCCACGGGCGCCCCCACGCTGGTGAGCGAGCTGACGCTGACCACGGCGATGCGCACCGCCGCCACCTCGGCTTTGGCCGCCAAGACCTTGGCACGCCCGGACAGCCGGGTGATGGCGCTGATTGGCAACGGCGCGCAAAGCGAGTTCCAGGCCATCGCCTTCCAGCACCTGGTGGGCATCGACACGGTGCGGCTGTTCGACATTGACCCGCAAGCCACAGCCAAACTGGTGGCTAACTTGAGCGGCAGCGGCCTGTCGCTGCAGGTCTGCACCAGCGCCGCAGAGGCCGTGCAAGGCGCCGACATCGTGACCACCGTCACGGCGGACAAGGCCTGCGCCACCATCGTCACGGCCGACATGCTGGCCCCGGGCATGCACATCAACGCCGTGGGCGGCGACTGCCCGGGCAAGACCGAGCTGGCGGCGGGTGTGCTGCAAGCGGCCAAGGTGTTTGTCGAGTTCACACCCCAAACCCGCATCGAAGGCGACATCCAGCAAATGCCCGCCGACTTTGCCGTGACCGAGTTGTGGGAAGTTTTGAACGGCAGCCGGACAGGCCGCGAGAGCGATGCGCAAATCACCGTGTTCGACTCGGTGGGCTTTGCGCTGGAAGACTTTTCGGCCCTGCGCTTCATGCACGACGCGGCGCTGGCGCTGGGTTACGGCGAGCGCCTGGCGCTGATCCCGCAAATGGCCGATCCGAAGAACCTGTTTGGCACCTTGCTGGATGGCCACGCTTATGCCGCCGCCACACATTTGCAGCCTCAAGCTGTCGCGCTGGCCTGAGGTCTTGGCGCGAACCCGATGTGCGCCGATGCCGCTTTCAGGCTTTCCCTCGCGCAGCGATCGCGTCGGTCAGGCACCGCGCCAGATAAGCCGCAGCAGGCGTGAGAGGCACTTCGGGCGGGGACAACAACACCAACTCGATGTCGGGCGGGCGCATGCTGCGCAGCGACAACTCCACCAGGCCATGCCCCTCGGGCTGGGCCAGCAAGGGGGCGGGCATCACGCTCATGGCATCGGTTTGCCGAATCAAGGCCATGGCGGCCATCGCGTCGCAGCGCGTGATCTGCTGGGGTGGTGACACGCCCGCCTGTGCAAACATGGCCAGCAAGCCGTCGTCCAGTCCTTGAGAAAAAGGCCCGGGCATGACCCACTCCAGCGCGGCCAGCTTGGCCGCAGTGGGCTGGCGCAGCACCGGGTGCCCGGCGCGCACCACCAGTTTTTGCTGGTCTTTGTGCAAGCGGGTGCATTGAAATTCTTGGGGCGTGACATCGCCGCTGTCGGCCACGATGGCAAAGTCCACCGTGCCATCGCGCAAGCCCGGCAACACACGGGCCACCAGGCCTTCGATTAGGCGCAACTCGATGCGCGGGTAGCGTTTGCGAAACCACAAAAATGCCTCGCCCAGCACGGTGAGCATCAGGTAGGGCGTGATCGCCACACGCACCGTGCCGGCCTCGTCGCCCTGGGCTTGCTGCAACTCGTCTTGTGCCAGCGCCAGTTGGCGCATCACCAGCAGTGCCCGGGCGTGCAAGCGTAGGCCTGCCTCGGTTAGCCCCACCCCACGCGATTTGCGCACCAGCAGGGCCACCCCTGCCTCCTCTTCCAGTTGGCGCAAGGACTTGGTCAGGGCCGCCTGGGTCAGGTGCAGTTCTCGGGCAGCGGCGCGGATGCTGCCGTGCTCGACGGCGCCCACCAGGGCTTGGAGTTGGTGCAGTTTCATGCTGCAGCAGTGTAAAGCAGTGACAACCCAAAGTTGTCATGAAGAAAATTGACAGTCTTTCGGTTGTCCCCTCGCAGGACTAGCATGAGGCCATCTTTTTGACGATGGAGAACCCCATGAAACTGATCACCACCCTGAGCCTGTTGCTGGGCGCAGCCCTGGCCGTTCAGGCCCCTGCGCAAGCGCAAAGCTATCCCAACAAGCCCATCAATCTGATGGTGCCCTACCCGGCTGGCGGCCTGTCGGACATCATCGCGCGCAAGATCAACGTGCCCTTGGGGGCCGAGCTCAAGCAGCCCGTCATCATCGAAAACCTGGGCGGCGCGGGCGGGGCTATTGCGGCGCAAAAAGTGCTCAATACCCCCGCAGACGGCTACTACCTCTTCCAGGGCTCGCCCAACGAACTCATCCTCGCCCCCTTGGCCATGAAGGCCGTCAAGCACAAGCCCGATGACTTTCGCCTGATCCAGCGCATGGCCATGGCCCCCATGGCCATCATTGCCAGCAAGAATTTCCCGGGCAATACCCCGCAAGAGATGGTGGCCGAAATCGTCAAACGCGCCAAAGCGGGCAAACCGGTCAATTACGCCAGCGTGGGCACCGGCAGCTTCTACCATTTGCTGGGCGAAGAAATGGCCAAGAAGCTTGGCGCTGAAATGCTGCATGTGCCCTACAAAGGTGGTGGCCCCATCACGCAGGATCTGATGGGTGGCCAGATTGACCTGTTCATCACCCCTTATGGCGCACCCCATGTGCACATGGCCAAAGAAGGCAAGATCAAATTCATTGCCGCTTTGTCACCCCAGCCGCAGCGCCTGATTCCGGATGTGCCCTCGGTGGACCAGGCCAAAGAACTCAAAGGCTTTCATTACACGATTGGCAGCGGCTATTACGTGAAAAAAGGCACGCCTGAGCCCGTCGTCGAAGCCTTGCACCGGGCGCTGACCAAGGTCATGTTCGACGCCGATTTCCGCAACACCATGACCGCCATGGGCCAGGAAGTGGGTGAAGCTTTGCGTTTGGACCAGACCGATCAGGTCTATGCCGATGAGGTCAAGCTGTACCAGGGCATCGCCAAGTCCATCAAGCTCGAAGCCCAATGAGTGTGCTGCATGCCCTGCAAACGCGTGCCGCGCCCTTTGTGGCGCTGCGCCACGATTTGCACCGCCACCCCGAGCTGGGCCTGAAAGAGTTCCGCACCTCTGAGCTGTTGGCCCAGCAGTTGCAAAGCTGGGGCTACACCGTCACACGCGGCTTGGCGACGACGGGCCTGGTGGCCCAGCTCCAGCGCGGCAAGGGCGGCAAGCGTCTGGGCCTGCGGGCCGACATGGACGCACTGCCCATCCACGAAGTCAATGTGTTTGAGCACCGCAGCGTGCACGAAGGCGTGATGCACGCTTGTGGCCACGACGGGCACACCGCCATGCTGATGGCGGCGGCGCAGTACATCGCGCAAGAGGTCGAGTTTTCGGGCACCTTGAACCTGATTTTTCAGCCGGCCGAAGAGCACCCGGGCGGCGCGAAGATCATGATCGAAGAAGGCCTTTTCGAGCGCTTTCCATGCGATGCCATTTTTGCTGCGCACAACATGCCCGGCATTCCGGCCGGGCAGCTGGTGTTCATCGAAGGCCCGGCCATGGCCTCCAGCGACGACGTGACCATCACGCTGACGGGTGTGGGTGGGCATGGCGCCATGCCACACCGCGCACAAGACCCGATCGTGGCGGCAGCGGCCATCGTCTTGACGCTGCAAACCATCGTCTCGCGCAATGTGGACCCACAACACACGGCCGTCATCACCGTGGGTTCGCTGGTGGCTGGCAAAGCCAACAATGTGATCCCCGCCAGCGCAAGGCTGGAGCTGAGCGTGCGCTCGCTCGACCGCGACGTGCGCGACTTGCTGCAAGCGCGCATCACCGAGCTGGTCACAGCACAGGCGCAGAGCCTGGGCGTGTTGGCCCACATCGACTACAAGCGCGACTACCCCGTGCTGGTGAACACCGCCGCAGAGACCGAGCTGGCCCGCCAAGTGGGCACCGAGCTGCTCGGGGCCGAGCGCGTCACGCGCCAGGGCCGCCCGCTTACCGGCAGTGAAGACTTTGCCTTCATGCTGGAGCACTGCCCCGGCAGTTATTTCATGATCGGCAATGGTGCGGGCGAGAGCACGGGTGAAGGCACAGGTGACAGTGCGGCCGCCCACGCCTGCATGGTGCACAACCCGGGTTATGACTTCAACGACGACATCTTGCCCGTGGGCGCGGCCTTCTGGGCCTTGCTGACACAACGCTACCTGAAAGACTGAACACCATGACCACCGCACTTTGGCAACTGAGCGCCACCGAACTGGCCGCACGCATCGCCCGCCGCGAGACCACCGCCCGCGCCGCCACTGAAAGCGTGTTGGCCCGCATTGCCGAGGCCAACCCACAGGTCAACGCCCTGGCCAGCGTCACGCCCGACAAAGCCTTGCAAGCCGCCGATGCGGCCGACGCCAAGCAGGCCCAGGGCGATGCTCTGGGGCCACTGCACGGCGTGCCGGTCACCATCAAGATCAACATCGACGTGCAGGGCGAGGCCACCGACGAAGGTGTGCACGACTTCAAAGACAACATCGCCAGCACCGACTCACCCCTGGTGCAGTCCATGCGCGAAGCGGGGGCCATTGTGGTGGGACGCAACAACGCGCCCGCCTTTTCGCTGCGCTGGTTCACCGACAACGCCTTGCATGGCCGCACACTCAACCCGTTTGACGCGGGCGTCACCCCCGGTGGCTCCAGTGGCGGTGCAGCCGTGGCCACCGCTTTGGGCATGGGCGCGATCGCGCACGGCAACGACTATGGCGGCTCGATCCGTTACCCGGCTTGGGCTTGCGGCGTGGTGGGCTTGCGCACCACCGTGGGTCGGGTGCCGTCTTACAAGGCCAGCGCCCCCAACCGCATCATCAGCAACCAGCAAATGTCGGTGCAAGGCCCGCTCACCCGCACGGTGGCCGATGCGCGTCTGGCTCTCCAAGTCATGGCGCAAGGCACGCCCCAAAGTTTGGCACTCGACCCGCAATGGGTACCAGCCCCGCTGGAATTTGCCGATGCCCAGCAGCCCACCCGCGTGGCGGTGTTCCGGAGCTGGGCGCATTCGGCTGTTGACCCCACTGTGAGCGCAGCGGTGGACCAAGCGGCACACTGGCTGGAAGCGGCGGGCTACACCGTCGAAGAAGCCGAGCCCCCGCACTTTGCCGAGGTCTCGGCCATGCAGTTTCACATGGTCATGAACGACATGCGCAGAGGCGGTGAGCCTTTCATGCGCGAACATGGCGACGATGCTTTGCGCACCGCTTTGAGCCACTACATGGCCATCAACCCTGTGTGGGACCGAGACCAGTATCTGGAAGCCATGACCCGGCGCTTCAACATCGCCCGCGATTGGGCAGTGTTTTTGGAGCGTTACCCGGTGCTGCTCATGCCCAACTCCTGGGAGCGGCAATTCCCCATCGACGACGATCAGCGATCGGCCGAACGCACCGCACAAATCCTGCTGGCGCAAGCGCCCTTGCTGAGCACCGCCACGCTGGGCTTGCCCGGCCTGTCGGTGCCGACCGGGGTGGTGAACGGCTTGCCCGTGGGCGTGCAAATCCTCAGCACCAAATTCCGCGAAGACCGCATGCTGGCTGCGGGCGAGGTGATCGAGCAAGCGGCGAAGTTTTCGGCGCTGGATTATTTGATGGGCCGTGGCTGATTTAGCAACGGGCCTTTGTTGCCAAACAGGGCGAGCCCAAAGGTCTCGCCAGCAAAAACTCAGCGCCCCACCACCCGCGCCATCTCCAGGCACTTGTTCGAGTAACCCCACTCGTTGTCGTACCAGGCCACCACCTTGATGAAGGTGCTGTCCAGCGCAATGCCTGCATCAGCGTCGAACACGCTGGTGCAGACCTCGCCACGGAAATCGGTCGAGACCACTTTGTCTGTGGTGTAGCCCAGTACGCCTTTGAGCGCGCCTTCGCTTTGGGCCTTCATCTCGGCGCAGATCTCGGCATAGGTGGCAGGGCTGTTCAGCTCTGCGGTCAGGTCCACCACCGACACATCCGATGTGGGCACGCGGAACGCCATGCCCGTCAGTTTGCCTTGGATCGCCGGAATCACCACGCCCACCGCCTTGGCCGCGCCCGTGCTGCTGGGGATGATGTTTTCCAAAATGCCGCGCCCCCCGCGCCAGTCCTTGTTGCTCGGGCCGTCCACGGTCTTTTGGGTGGCGGTGGCCGCGTGCACGGTGGTCATCAGGCCACGCTTGATACCCCACTTGTCGTTGAGCACTTTGGTGATCGGGGCCAGGCAGTTGGTGGTGCAGCTGGCGTTGCTGATGATGGCTTGCCCGGCGTATGTCGCATGGTTCACGCCGTACACAAACATGGGCGTGTCGTCTTTCGACGGAGCTGAAATCACCACTTTCTTGGCGCCTGCGGCCAGGTGTTTGCCTGCGCTGTCCTTGTCCAAAAACAGGCCGGTGGCTTCGATCACCACATCGGCCCCGACCTCGTTCCATTTCAGGTTGCCCGGGTCGCGCTCTTGCGTGAGACGAATTTTTTTGCCATTGACCACCAAGGTATTGCCCTCCACGGCCACAGTGCCTTTAAAGCGGCCGTGCACGCTGTCGTACTGCAGCATGTAAGCCAGGTAGTCGGGCTCCAGCAGGTCGTTGATACCGACGATCTCGATGTCGTTGAAGTTCTGCACCGCTGCGCGGAACACCATGCGGCCGATACGGCCAAATCCGTTGATGCCGATTTTGGTGGTCATGTTTGTCTCTCTTTCGTTGAATGTGTGTGGGGGGCTGTTCATCGCGATCAGCGACAAGTGCCTATGTAACCATCGTATGCGAAATTGTGAAACTTTGTTACATGCCGGGTGGCTCGTGTGGGTTTGTTCTAGTTTTGTAACTGCGGAATGTTCCGTTTTGCATTGGGGGGGAACCATGGATGCGTGTCAGCGCACTGTCCTGCAAAATCCAACCGTCAGCAGCACTTGGCCTGCCTATAAGATGCCCTTAAGCCCCAAGCCAGGACGCAGCCCCGTGAACACCGCACACATCAACACCGACAACTTCAACAGCGAATGTTTTTGCATCAGCCTGGACGACCAGGCCTT
>ERZ1034363.2073-NODE-2073-length-10078-cov-2.601340_pt1 | contig 10078 bp, 9 predicted proteins | sample MGYA00520616_ERZ1034363 | MGnify/ENA primary metagenome ERZ1034363 (study PRJEB33736, sample SAMEA104284506) | Azolla filiculoides | biome: Urban; feature: Water surface; material: Ditch water | place: Netherlands | collected 2015-10-28 | depth 0-0.1 m ... | reverse complement strand
GCCCTTGACGTTCAAAAGGCTCATGCTCATCTCCCCAGATAGACTTCGATGACACGCTCGTCCGCCTGGACCTGGTCGAGCGTGCCTTGCGCCAGCACCGCGCCGTCGCACAGCACGGTGACGATCTCGCTGATGGTGCGGATGAAACTCATGTCGTGCTCCACCACCATCAGGCTGTGTTTGCCCTTGAGTGTGAGGAAGAGTTCGGCGGTGCGGGCGGTTTCCTCGTCGGTCATGCCGGCCACGGGCTCGTCGAGCAGCAAGAGCTTCGGGTCCTGCATCAGCAGCATGCCGATCTCCAGCCACTGCTTCTGGCCGTGGCTCAGATTGCCGGCCTCGCGCCGCACGCTGTCGGTCAGGTGGATGGTGTGCAGCAGCTCGGCCACGCGGTCACTCTGGGCGGAGTCCATCCTGAACAACATTGAGGCGGCAACGCCCTTGTGCGTCTTGAGCGCGAGTTCCAGGTTCTCGAACACGCTCAAGCGCTCGAACACCGTGGGTTTCTGGAACTTGCGGCCGATGCCCAGCTGGGCGATCTGCGGCTCGTTGTGGCGCAGCAGATCGATGGTGGAACCGAAGAACACGGTGCCGGAGTCGGGCCGCGTCTTGCCGGTGATGATGTCCATCATCGTGGTCTTGCCGGCGCCGTTGGGGCCGATGATGCAGCGCAGCTCACCGGGGGCAATGTCCAGGCTGAGGTTGTTGATGGCCTTGAAGCCGTCAAAGCTGACACACACGTCTTCCAGGTACAGGATGCGGCCGTGGGTCACGTCCACTTCGCCGGGGGTTGCGATGCGCGAGAAACCTGCGGTGCGCCCACCGGACTCGGTCTGCCCGCTGGGGGCCGCTTTGGCTGCGCGGGCCTCCCGGATGCGGGCGCCGTCTTCCATCAGATCGGGGGTCATTGGGCCTCTCCCTTGAGTTTCTTCACCAGGCCGACCACCCCGTTGGGCAGGAACAGCGTCACGCCGATGAACAGCGCGCCCAGGAAGTACAGCCAGAATTCCGGCGCGGTGACGGTCAGCCAGCTCTTGGCACCGTTGACGATGAAGGCGCCCACAATGGGGCCGATCAGCGTGGCGCGCCCGCCCACGGCCGCCCAGATGGCGATCTCGATGGAGTTGGCGGCACTCATCTCGCCGGGGTTGATGATGCCGACCTGCGGCACGTACAGCGCCCCGGCAATGCCGCACATGATGGCCGAGATGGTCCAGATGGTCAGCTTGTAGGGCAGCGGCGAGTAGCCGGAGAACATCACGCGGGTTTCCGCATCGCGGATGGCCTGCAGCACGCGGCCGAACTTGCTGCCCACCAGCCAGCGCGCCAGCAGGAAGAAGCCCAAGAGTGTGAGCGAGGTCAGCACAAACAGGGTCATGCGCATGCTGGGCGTGGCAATCGGAATGTCCAGGATGCGCTTGAAATCGGTGAAGCCGTTGTTGCCACCAAAGCCGGTTTCGTTGCGGAAGAACAGCAGCATGGCCGCAAACGTCATGGCCTGGGTGATGATGGAGAAGTACACGCCCTTGATGCGTGAACGGAAGGCGAAGTAGCCAAACACGAAGGCCACCAAGCCCGGCACGGCAATGATCAGGATCAGCGTGGCGATGAAGCTGTCGCTGAAGGTCCAGTGCCAGGGCAGCGTCTTCCAGTCGAGGAACACCATGAAGTCCGGCAGGTCGCTCTTGTAGTTGCCGTCGCGGCCGATCTGGCGCATGAGGTACATGCCCATGACGTAGCCGCCGAGTGCGAAGAACAGGCCGTGGCCCAGGCTCAGGATGCCGGTGTAGCCCCAGATCAGGTCCATGGCCAGCGCGCAGATGGCAAAGCACATGATCTTGCCCACCAGCGCCACGCCATAGTCGCTCAGGTGGAAGGCGCTGCCCGCAGGCACCAGCAAGTTGAACACCGGGGCCAGCACACCGACTGTGATCAGCGCGAGCAAAAACAAAGACCAGGCTTTTCGACCCAGCAAGGGGGCGGGAGTGGGTAATAGGATGTTTGTCATGTTCATGCCCCTGTTCACGCTTCGGCGCTGCGACCCTTCATCGCGAAGATGCCTTGCGGGCGCTTCTGGATGAAGATGATGATGAAGACCAGCACCGCGATCTTGGCGAGCACCGCGCCAGTCCAGCCTTCCAGGAGTTTGTTCAGGATGCCCAGGCCCATGGCCGCGTACACCGTGCCGGCCAGCTGGCCCACACCGCCGAGCACCACGACCATGAACGAGTCCACGATGTAGCTCTGGCCCAGGTCCGGGCCGACGTTGCCGACCTGGCTTAAAGCGCAGCCCGCCAGCCCGGCAATGCCGGAGCCCAGCGCGAAGGCATAGGTATCGATGCGCGCGGTGTTGACGCCCATGCAGGAGGCAATCGGGCGGTTTTGCGTGACGCCACGCACAAAGAGGCCCAGTCGCGTCTTGCCAATCAGGAAGGCCATGCCCAGCAACACGGCGGCGGCAAAGCCGATGATGACCAGCCGGTTGTAGGGCAGTGTGAGGTTGGACAGCACCTGCACGCCGCCGCTCATCCAGCGCGGGGTTTCCACGCCGACGTTCTGTGCGCCAAAGAGGGTTCGCACGCCCTGCATCAGCATCAGGCTGATGCCCCAGGTGGCCAGCAGGGTTTCCAGCGGACGGCCGTAAAGGAAGCGGATCACACTGCGCTCCAGCGCGGCGCCGACCAGCGCCGAGGCGGCAAAGGCCACCGGCACGGCGGCCAGCAGGTACCAGTCAAAAGCGCCAGGCAGGTATTTCTGGAACAGGCCCTGCACCACGTAGGTGGCGTAGGCGCCGATCATCATGAGTTCACCGTGCGCCATGTTGATGACGCCCATCAGCCCGTAGGTAATGGCCAGGCCCAGCGCCACCAGCAGCAGGATGGAGCCCAGGCTGATGCCGGAGAACAGGGCCCCCAGCTTGTCGCCCCATACCAGCGCGGCTTCAATGGCCTGCAACGAAGCTTGTAACTGGCCCTTCACGTCGGCCTCGGTTTCGATCTTCAGGCGCTCGTTGAGCAGCAGCTTGGTCTCGGGCGTCTTGTTCTGGCCTAGTGCGCGGGCGGCCTCCAGCCGGCGCGCCTTGTCCGCACTGCCCAGCAGCGCTGCGGCACGCGCCAGTTCGAGTTGCGCCTTGATGGCCGGGCTGGCTTCGGCGGCCAGGGCTTTTTCCACCAGCGGCAGACGGGCTTCGTCGGGCTCCTTCAGCAAGGCCTTGACGCCTTCCAGGCGCAGCTTGTCGTCCTTGCTGAAGAGTTTGAGGGCGGCCAGCGCGTTGTCCAGCGCACCACGCATGCGGTTGTTGTTGACGAGGTCTTCCGCGCCGCCGGGCACGGCAACGGCTGCGCCGCTCACGGGGTCCAGCCCCTTGTCGTCCTTGACGACAAACACCTTGTCGCCTGCGACCTTCACTTCGCCGTCGGCCATGGCCTGGATGAAAGCGGCGGTCTTGTCGTCTGCCGTGGCCATGGCCTTGTTCAGGGCCTCGATGCGGACATCGGTTTCGCCGGTGGCGATGGCGGTGGCTTCAGCCGCCGTCAGTGCGTGCGCGGGGCCAGCTGCCAGGCACAGGCCTGCGCACAGGGCCATGAAGAGCTTGATGAACCGGTGTCGGTGCATGGGAAGTTCCTTCAGAAAAATAAAAAGGGGGGAAAGGCTTGCGCCCCTCCCCCCAAGGACGCTCTCGCTCGCGTTACTTCTTCTCGGGCTCGTCCTTCTTCTTGTCGTTGCCTTCGATGAAGGGGCTCCAGGGCTTGGCCTTGACCGGACCCGGAGTCTTCCAGACCACATTGAACTGGCCGTCGGCCTTGATTTCGCCGATGAACACCGACTTGTGCAGGTGGTGGTTCTTCTCGTCCATCTTGGAGACGATGCCGCTCGGGGCCTTGAAGGTCTGGCCGGCCATGGCGGCAATGACCTTGTCGGTTTCCGTGGACTTGGCCTTCTCGACGGCCTGCTTCCACATGTTGATGCCGATGTAGGTGGCTTCCATCGGGTCGTTGGTCAGCGGCTTGTCCTTGTGGCCGGCGATGCCCTTGGCCTTGGCGTAGTCAGACCACTTCTTGATGAACGCGGTGTTATCCGGGTTCTTGATGCTCATGAAGTAGTTCCATGCAGCCTGGTGGCCGACCAGCGGCTTGGTGTCCACGCCGCGCAGTTCTTCTTCACCCACGGAGAAGGCGACGACCGGCACGTCCTTGGCCTTCAGGCCGGCGTTGCCCAGTTCCTTGTAGAAGGGCACGTTGGAGTCGCCGTTGATGGTGGACACCACAGCCGTCTTGCCACCGGCGGAGAACTTCTTGATGTCGGCCACGATGGTCTGATAGTCAGAGTGGCCAAACGGGGTGTACTTCTCGTCGATGTCCTTGTCAGCAACGCCCTTGCTCTTGAGGTAGGCGCGCAGGATCTTGTTGGTGGTGCGGGGGTACACATAGTCGGTGCCCAGCAGCACCCAGCGCTTGGCGGCGCCGCCGTCCTTGCTCATCAGGTAGTCCACCGCGGGAATGGCCTGCTGGTTGGGCGCGGCACCGGTGTAGAACACGTTCTTGGACAGCTCTTCACCTTCGTACTGGACGGGGTAGAACAGCAGGCCGTTCATTTCTTCCACGACCGGCAGCACCGACTTGCGCGACACGCTGGTCCAGCAGCCGAAGATCACCGAAACTTTGTCCTGACCCAGCAGTTGCTTGGTCTTTTCGGCGAACAGCGGCCAGTTGGAGGCCGGGTCCACGATGACGGGCTCGAGCTTCTTGCCCAGCACGCCACCCTTGGCGTTGATCTCGTCGATGGCCATGAGCACGGTGTCTTTCAACACGGTCTCGGAAATGGCCATGGTGCCGGACAGGCTGTGCAGCACGCCCACCTTGATGGTGTCGGCGGCATGGGCTGGCAGGACGGACAGGCCTGACAGGGCGACGGCGGCGGTAAGGGCCTTGAGGGTGAATCGACGTTGCATGTGTGCTTCTCCTGCGAAGTGAACCGGATTGAAACTGAGGGAGTTCGCCTGGAGCACCTCATTCAGAGCTGCTTTTTCGGCGGACAACTCAATGCTAGGGATCGCCCCCGGTTCCTGAAATACGGCACATGGCGTACGCCGCAGCGCAGGGCCGGAGCCCGGGACGCCGCCAACGATTCCTTTATCGATAGCATGAAAGCACCGTTTCACGCCGGGATAAGCCGGATATTCTCTGAAATTTTGTGCGCCTGCGCTTCAGGCGGTGGCGTACGCTGCACAATCGGCGGCGCACACGGGCTACCGCCCGGAAGGAAACAGGCAATGCACACGATGAAGGTTTTTCAGGTCGCAGGCGAATGGTCCATGGACCACTTGCAGCTTGGCGAACGCCCGCTTCCCATCCCCGGCGCAGGCCAGGTGCGCCTGCGCATGCGGGCCGCCGCCCTCAACTACCGCGACCTGCTGGTGCCGCTGCAGGGCTATGGCGCACGCATGCAGTCGCTGCCGCTGGTGATGCTGAGCGACGGCGTGGGTGTGGTGGACGCCGTCGGCCCCGGCGTCACACAGGCGCGCATCGGCGACCGGCTGTGCCCCTTGCTGTTCCAGACGTGGACGGGCGGCCCGCCGGATGCCTTCAAACTTTCCCAAGGCCTGGGCTGCGAGCGTGACGGCACCATGGCGGACTACCTGGTGCTGCACGAGACAGGCACGGCCCCTGCGCCGGCCGGCCTGAGCGATGTGGAGGCCGCCAGCCTGCCCACCGCCGGGCTCACGGCCTGGCGCGCCGTGGTGACCGAGGGCCAGATCAAGCCCGGTGATGTGGTGCTGGTGCAGGGCACCGGCGGCGTGGCGCTGTTTGCGCTGCAGTTCGCCAAGCTGTTCGGTGCCAAGGTGATCTGCACCTCGTCCAGCGACGCCAAGCTCGAACGCGCCCGCGCGCTGGGCGCCGATGCGGTCATCAACTACCGCACGACGCCGGAGTGGGGCCGGCCCGCCAAAGCGATGGCCCAGGCGCTGTCCGGCCGCGACGGGGCCGATCTGGTGGTGGAACTGGGCGGCGAGAACACGCTGGCGCAGTCGCTGCGGGCCGTGCGCGCGGGCGGCACGGTCAGCATGATCGGCGTGCTGGGCGGCGCCACCATGCACGCGCCGCTGGGGCTGGTGGTGACGCGGGCGGTGCGCCTGCAAGGCATCACCGTGGGCAGCCGCGACGACTTCCTGGCGATGGGCCGGGCCATCGAATCCAACGGCATGCAGCCCGTGGTGGACCGCGTCTTCCCGTTTGAAGCCCTGCCCGAGGCGATGGCCTATCTGCAGTCAGGTCAGCACTTTGGCAAGGTGTGCATCCGGCACTGACCTGTCCTTGCAGAATTACTGCTTGATGGCTTCGATCTGTACCAGAACGCGCACGTTCTTCGGGAAGCCCCAGTCGATGCCGTAGTTCAGGCCAAAGGCGGTGCGGTCGATGGTGGCTTCAAAGTCGCCGCCGCAGACTTCACGCTTGTTCAGCATGGGGCTTTCATAGCAGTTGAACTGGCTGGCCTTGAGGGTGACCGGCTGGGTCTTGCCCAGCAGCGTCAACGTGCCTGCCACATCCGTCACCTTGTCGCCGTTGAAGCTGAACTTGTCGGCCACAAACTTCGCGGTGGGATGTTTGGCCACATCAAACAGGTCTGCGCTCTGCAGATGTTTCTCAAAGGGGGCAAACCCGGTGTTGATGGACGTCATGTCGATCGTCAACTCCACCTTGCCGGATTTGCCTGCACGGTCGAACTGTATCTCACCGGACTTCTTGTCGAAACGGCCGCGGTTGGTGCTGGTGCCAAAGTGGCCGATCTCGAAGCTCACAAAAGTGTGGGACGGATCAATCGCGTAGGCGGCTGGCGCGGCTTGGGCAAGGCCCGTAGCAAGGGTCGCGGCGGCAGCGAGGGCAAAAAGGGATTTACGCATGAAAGGATTCTCCTGAAGGGAAAGGGTTGGGATGAAGAAAGAAAAACTCAGAGCTTGCCCACGCCGGTCAGCGCGAGCTTGAATTTGACCTGCACGTCGTCGGCGACCATGGAGGTGTCGGCCCACTCGTTCTCGCCGATCTTGAAAGCCAGCCGCTTGAGCGGGAAGCTGCCAGCCGCCGTGGTCGTCGTACCCGCCTGCGTCAGCACCACGGGCACCACGACATCCTGCGTCACGCCCTTGATGGCCAGCTTGCCGGCCACCTCGAACTTGCCGCCGCCCAGGCCCTTGATGGCGGAAGACTGGAAAGTGGCCTGCGGGAACTTGGGCACGTTGAACCATGTAGGCTTGGGCAGTTCGGCGTCGGTCTCGCGCACCCCCAGGGTGGCGCTGCCGATGTCCACGGTGAAGGCAATCTTGCTGGTGGCCGGCTTGGCGGGGTCGAAGGCGATCTGCGCGTCAAACTTCTTGAAGCGGCCTTCGACGGGCACGCCCATCTGCTTGCTGACGAACACGATCTCGCTTTGCGCGGGCACCAGCTTCTGCTCGGCCAGCGCAGGCGCTGCAGCCATCAGGCTCGCACCCGCAAGGGCAACGCTGGTCAGTGTCAGGAAAAATTTCATAAAAACTCCGTCTGCGAAAAACAGGTTGAAGGGGATCAGGTCCGGCCGGGCAGCATGCGGTTCAGCAGACCGTCGCGGTCCAGCCACTGGTGCTTGAGGGCCGCCGCCACGTGCATCAGCACCAGGCCGGCCATCGCAAACGCGCTGATCTCATGCCACGGCTTGATCCACTCGGCCAGCGCCTTGTCCACCGGCACGAAATCCGACAGGGGCAGCACACCAAACAACACAATCGGGAAACCTGCCGCCGAGCTGTAGGCCCAGCCGATCAGCGGCACCGCAAAAAACAGCGCGTACAAGCCATGGTGGGTGGCGTGGTGCGCCAGCCTTTGCCAGCGCGGCATGGCGCGCTCGATAGCCTGCGGCAGCGCGGGTGGCCGGTGTGTGACACGCCAGGCCAGCCGAACCAGCGACAAGGCCAGCAAACAGACGCCCGCCCATTTGTGCCAGTTGTACAGCTTGAGCCGCAGCGGGGAAAACGGCAAATCGGCCATGTAGAGGCCGACGCCAAACAAACCCACCAGGGCCGCGCCCAGAACCCAGTGCAGCGCCATGGCAGTCAGGCTGTAGCGGGCCGGTCGGTCGGTAGAAGTCGTCATGTCTTGAAACCTTTGCCAGATGAAATGCTGCAATGCAGCACCGATAGGCGAGTCTAGAAGCGCCACCATGCGCCCGGTTTCAATCTGATTGATGCCTGAATTCAAATATGTTGAATACAAACCCGCCAGATCACCCCTCGAACTGCGGATGCAGTTGACGGATGCGGTTCATGGCCATCGCCGCGGCAGCGGTGCGGGTTTCCACGCCAAGCTTGGCAAAAACCCGCTCCAGGTGCTTCTTGACCGTGGCGGGACTCGCGCCCAGGATGTCGCCGATATCGCGGTTGATCTTGCCTTTGACCACCCAGTACAGCACTTCGGCCTCCCGGGCCGTGAGCTTGAAAGCCAGACTGATCGACTCGACGATCTTGGCGTCCGACACCTCGCGCATCACCAGCAGCCAGTCGCCGCCGCCCTCGCTGTCGCCGGCCTGCTGGTGCAGCCGGAACGTCAGGCGCCGTGCGCCCTGCTCGATGGCCAGGCGCGGTGGCTCGGTCTGCGGGTCCAGCGGCACCTGGGTGGCCACCACCCGGCGCAGCCACACCTGCACCGCCTCCGGTGCCCACGGCGAGGGCTCGCCAAACCACGCCTGCAGCAGTTCGCGCGCCAGGGGCGTCTGCCAGACCAGACGCCCGTCGCTGGCCCGCACTGTGAGGCTGGCGTAGCCAAAGGCATCGAGCGCGTTGCGGGCCTGACGCGCCTGGCTGGCCTCCTGGCGCGCGCGGCGGGCACCGCCCAGGTGCACGCCCATGCGCGCCATCACCTCGCGCGGCTTGATCGGCTTGGTGACGTAGTCCACGCCGCCGGCTTCGAGTGCTGCCACCAGGTGCTCGGTTTCGGTCAGCCCGGTCATGAAGATGATGGGGATGTGCGCCGTCACAGGCGAGGCTTTCAGGCGGCGCGCAACTTCAAACCCGTCCATGCCCGGCATCATCGCGTCCAGCAGTACGATGTCGGGCAGCGCCTGGGCTGCGCGCTGCAGCGCAGCCTCGCCGTGGGTGGCGACCAGCACGGTGTAGCCGGATTCGTCCAGCGCGTCGTGCAGCAGCGCCAGGTTGTCGGGCACGTCATCCACGATCAGCACCACATCGGTGTCGGCGCGGTCCAGGGTGGCACCCAGCGCGGGCATGGCCGGGGGGTCAAACGGTGGGGGTTGCACGGTGGGCCTGCTGCAGGATCTGGTGAATGGCTTCAAACTGGAATTGTCGCGCCAGTTCGCGTAGCGTCCGCACAAAGACGGCGTGCGCCGGCTGCGTCCGCTCGATGTCATCAAGGGTGTTGAGAATGCCCCGGTAGTAACCCAGCGCCACTCCTTGCGCCAGCACCGCCAGCGCCGCCGCGTCCGGATAGGTCATGACCTCCACTGCCGCCTGCGCTGCCTCGGGTGGTGCAGGCTCTGCGGCCACGTCCAGCCAGACCAGCCCCAGGCGCTGGCCGATCCAGTCCAGCAACTCGCTGTGGCGCACCGGCTTGACGATGAAGTCTTCCGTTGCAATACCCAGGCCATGGTCCAGCGCGCGGTCGAAGGCGTTGGCCGAGACAATCGCCACGGCCGGTTGCGGCCCGCCCAGAGCACGGATGCGGCGCAGCGTCTCCCAGCCGTCGATGCCAGGCATGGCCAGGTCCAAGAGCACCACGTCCGGGTTCAGACCCGCCGCAATCAGGTCGAGCGCGTCGTGGCCGCTGGCGGCCTGGCGCAGCTCAAAGCCCAGGGGCTCCAGCAGTTGCAGCAGCAAGTCGCGGTCGGCGGCCTCGTTGTCCACCACCAGAATCTTGCGGCGCACTCCGGCATAGCCGCTGCGCGCCTGGCGCTGTGCGCGTTCGGCTTCCAGCTTGCGCGTGCCTTCGGGCGGCAGGTGCAGCTGCGGCAGGAACAGCCGCACGCTGAACACCGAGCCCTGGCCCGGCACGCTTTTGACCTGCATCTCACCACCCATCAAATCGGTGAGCATCTTGGC
>ERZ1034363.2071-NODE-2071-length-10085-cov-1.893185_pt1 | contig 10085 bp, 8 predicted proteins | sample MGYA00520616_ERZ1034363 | MGnify/ENA primary metagenome ERZ1034363 (study PRJEB33736, sample SAMEA104284506) | Azolla filiculoides | biome: Urban; feature: Water surface; material: Ditch water | place: Netherlands | collected 2015-10-28 | depth 0-0.1 m ... | reverse complement strand
CCAGTTTGACGTCCTTCATCAAGGCCAAACTGTTGCCCGTGTCGAGTGGTCATTAGGCGGTGTTCACAATCAATTGAACGCCTTGGCCGCTATCGCGGCGGCAGAACATGCAGGCGTCCCCCCAGCGCTGGCGGCACAAGCGCTGTCGCAATTTCAAAATGTGAAGCGCCGCATGGAAATTCGTGGCACGGTGGATGGCATCACGGTTTACGATGATTTCGCGCACCATCCCACCGCCATTCGCACCACCTTGGATGGCTTACGGAAACAAGTGGGCAATAGCCAACGCATCTTGGCTATTTTTGAGCCCCGCAGCAACACCATGAAACTCGGCACCATGAAGTCACAACTGCCTTGGAGCTTAGAGCAAGCCGACTTGTCGTTTTGCCACAGCGGCGGCCTCGATTGGGATGCTCACGCAGCCCTGGCCAGCATGGGGGCTAAAGCACAAGTGGCCGCCTCGATTGACGCGTTGGTTCAACAAGTGATGGCCCACGTTCAGCCCGGCGACCAATTGCTATGCATGAGCAATGGGGGGTTTGGCGGCGTACACGAGCGTTTGCTGCAAGCCTTGAAAGCGCGCCCAGCTGGCTGACCTTAAACCAGGGTACGGCGTACCCCGGTTTAACTTGAGAGGCGCGTTGGCAAGTTTATTTCTTGCGACGTGCTTCCACCGCCTTGGACAAAATTTCCAAGACTTTCTCGCTGTCAGACCAGCCGATGCAAGCATCGGTGATGCTTTGTGCATATTTCAAGGCACTCACCTCATCTTTGCCCGGCGTGAACTTTTGAGCGCCGGCTTCAATGTGGCTTTCGACCATGACGCCAAAAATTTGACGTGAACCCTGGCTCACTTGATCGGCAATGTCTTGTGTCACATTGATTTGTCGCTCGTGTTGCTTGCTGCTGTTGGCGTGGCTGCAATCCACCATCAAAGTCGGTGGCAATTTGGCCGCTTCCAAATCTTTGCAGGCGGCATTGACGCTGGCCGCGTCGTAATTAGGCGCTTTACCGCCGCGCAAAATCACGTGGCAATCGGGATTGCCTTGGGTTTGCACAATGGCCACTTGACCATTTTTGTGAACCGACAAAAAGTGGTGGCCGCGTTCAGCGGCTTGAATGGCGTCCGTGGCAATTTTGATGTTGCCATCGGTGCCATTTTTAAAGCCAATGGGGGCCGACAAGCCCGACGCCAATTCACGGTGCACTTGGCTTTCTGTGGTGCGGGCACCAATGGCGCCCCAGCTGATCAAGTCGCCAATGTATTGAGGCGAAATCACATCTAAAAACTCGCTGCCAGCAGGCACTCCCTGGCGGTTGATTTCAATCAGCAACTGACGGGCAATGCGCAAACCTTCGTCGATGCGGTAGCTTTCGTCAAGGTACGGATCGTTGATCAACCCTTTCCAGCCCACGGTGGTGCGTGGTTTTTCAAAGTACACGCGCATCACAATTTCCAAGGTGTCCGCGTATTTTTCGCGCAGCGGTTGCAAGCGACGTGCGTAGTCAATCGCGGCCGCAGGATCGTGGATGGAGCATGGGCCAATCACCACCAACAAACGGTCGTCTTTGCCGTGCATGATGTGATGCACCGCTTTACGCGTCTTGGTGATGAGTTTTTCAACAGGTGTTCCCTGAATGGGGAAGAAGCGAATCAGATGTTCGGGAGGTGGCAACACGGTGATGTCCTTGATACGTTGATCGTCAGTTTGACTTGGGGTTTCAACGTGGCTTGAATAAGTGTCTGCGCTCATGTTCTGTCCTGCATTTGAAAAGTGAAAACGTGGCAAAAAAAAACCGCCGGTAGTGCCGGCGGTTGGTTTGGGAGTTCGGATCGTTTGGGTACGTTCAGATCTCTCGACCGCCGGTGAAGCGTGAGAACCAAAAGTAACCAAAGTAAAAACGAACTACTTGCATGGCTTTAAATATAGCACACGGATTCAAGGGGCTTATTCCCAGCCTTTAGGCTGTGCCACCCACCGTCAACCCATCAATGCGCAAAGTGGGTTGGCCTACGCCTACAGGCACGCTCTGACCTTCTTTGCCGCAGGTGCCCACGCCGGGGTCAAGCTTCATGTCGTTGCCGATCAAGCTCACGCGTGTCAATGCATCAGGGCCATTGCCCACCAAGGTGGCACCTTTGACTGGGTATTGAATCTTGCCGTTTTCTACCCAAAACGCTTGGCTGGTCGAGAACACAAACTTGCCTGAGGTGATGTCGACTTGGCCGCCACCGAAGTTCACGGCGTACAAGCCCTTCTTCAAGCTAGACACAATTTCTTCAGGCGATTTGTCGCCACCCAGCATATAGGTGTTGGTCATGCGCGGCATTGGCACATGGGCGTAGCTTTCGCGTCGGCCATTGCCTGTGGGCTTCACACCCATCAAGCGCGCATTCATGCTGTCTTGGATGTAGCCCTTCAAAATGCCGTCTTCAATGAGCACGTTGCGTTGGCTGGGGTTGCCTTCGTCGTCCACATTGAGTGAACCACGACGATCTGGAATCGTGCCGTCATCCAACACGGTCACGCCTTTGGCAGCCACGCGTTGGCCAATGCGGCCGCTGAACGCGCTGGAGCCTTTGCGATTGAAGTCACCTTCTAATCCGTGGCCGATCGCTTCATGCAACAAGATGCCGGGCCAACCTGGGCCCAACACCACACTCATCTCACCCGCAGGGGCTGGACGTGCGTCAAGGTTGGTCAGTGCGAGCTGCACGGCTTCGTCCACATAGCCTTGTGCCAGTGCGTCATCAAAGTGATCTAAGCCAAAGCGACCACCGCCGCCGGCTGAGCCCACTTCACGACGGCCGTTTTGTTCAGCAATCACGGTCACGCTCAGGCGCACAAGGGGACGCACATCAGCGGCCAAGGTGCCATCAGCGCGCACGACCATCACCACGTCGTACTCACTGGCCAAACCGGCCATAACTTGAATGATGCGTGGGTCTTTGGCACGCGCCATCTGCTCAACGCGGCCCAACAGTTCTACTTTTTCTGTGCTGTTGAGCGAAGAGATCGGGTCTAAGTCGCCATACAAAGAACGGCTCGACGCCACTTTGCGTGCGGGCACTTTGACGCGCCCACCTTTGGCCGCAGCCCCAATGGTGCGCACCGTGCGTGCAGCATCCATCAAGGAGGCTTTGGAAATATCGTCTGAGTATGCAAAAGCGGTTTTCTCGCCGCTCACAGCGCGAACGCCTACGCCTTGGTCAATGCTGAAAGAGCCGGTTTTGACAATGCCCTCTTCCAAGCTCCAACCTTCGGCACGGGTGTATTGAAAATACAAATCGGCTTCGTCGACCTTGTGCGCTTTGATTTCGGCCAATGTTTTGGCCAAGTCGGTTTCGTCCAAACCGAAAGGCTCTAACAACAGTTGACGGGCAATGGCCAATCGCTCAAGGGTGGGTTCGCGTGAAATCATGGCGGAATTATGACTGCACCAACTGTTTGGCCTTGGCCACCGACATCAATATCCCTAAGCCTAGCCCCAGCGTGACCATGGCTGTGCCGCCATAACTGATGAAAGGCAATGGCACACCCACCACGGGCAACATGCCACTGACCATGCCCATGTTGACGAAGGCGTAAATAAAGAAACTCAAGGTCACGCTACCGGCCAGCAAACGGGCAAACAGCGTGGGGCCTTCCACCGCAATGGCCAAGCCACGCAGAATCAAAAAGATAAAACCCGAGATCAACAGCAAGTTACCAACGAGGCCAAATTCTTCACCGAATGCGGCAAACACAAAGTCGGTGGTGCGCTCAGGAATGAAGTCCAAATGGGTTTGTGTGCCCTGCATGAACCCCTTACCCCAGAAGCCACCCGAGCCAATGGCAATCATGCCCTGAATGATGTGAAAGCCTTTACCCAAAGGGTCTCTTGACGGGTCTAGCAAGGTACAAATTCGTTGCTGTTGATAGTCGTGCAGGATGGGCCAGCGGAAACCATCAGCACATAAGGTGGGTTCGAAAAACACCACCAAACCGATACCAACGATTCCCAGGATGATGGGCGGCACGATCAGCCACCAACTCAGACCCGCAAAGAAAATCACGGCCAAACCAGCCGATAAAACCAAAATGGATGTACCCAAGTCAGGCTGACGCATGATCAGCCCCACAGGCACCATCAGCAGCAAACCGGCCACCAAAAAGTCGAGGGGGCGCAACTGACCTTCTCGCTTTTGAAACCACCAAGCCAACATCAAGGGCATGGCAATCTTCATGATCTCGCTAGGCTGAATCACGATGCCGATATTGAGCCAGCGACGCGCGCCCTTTTTGGTCAACCCAAACAAGGCCACCGCAATCAGCAGCGCAACGCCCACGGTATAGAGCGGCACGGCAAAGGCCATCAAACGCTGAGGTGGGATTTGGGCCACCACAAACATGATGAAGCCTGCAATGAGCATGTTGCGCCCGTGGTCAAAGAACCGAGCGCCGTTGGCAAAGCCTGAGGAATACATGGTCAGCATGCCTGCACAGGCCAACAAAAAAACTCCAAACGCCAAAGGCCCATCAAAACCTTTGAGCAAAGGCATCAATCGCTGAAATGGGCTGGCTTTGTGAATGACGGTGGGCATGTGCAGATTATCCCCTGTCACGGGACCACTCTGACGGGCGCTGCTAGCATTCAGCATGACCTCTGCCCAAGCGTCCCAGCTAGCTCTCAAGCACACCACCCATGTCCTTTATTTACATGGGTTTCGCTCTTCTCCACAGTCCACCAAAGCGCGTCAAGTGGCGGCTGTCATGGCCTCAGAGTTTCCACACATCACCTGGTGGTGTCCGCAGTTACCGCCCTCCCCCCAAGCCGCAGCTGCCCTGATTGCAGAAGGCACAGCCAGCTGGCCAGCCGACCGCATGGCTGTTATCGGTTCGTCTCTGGGGGGCTTTTACGCCACATGGCTGGCCACGCAACGCGACTGCAAAGCTGCGCTGCTCAACCCCGCCATTGACCCAGCGCGTGATTTGGCCAAATACATTGGCGAACAATCCGCCTGGCATGACCCAGCCGAGCGCTTTTACTTCGCACCCGAATTTGTTGACGAATTACACGCACTCGAAGTTGGCCCCTTGCCAACCCCAGAATGGGTCTGGGCGCTGATAGCCAAGGGCGATGAAGTGTTGGATTGGCGCGAAATGACAGCCCGTTACCCTGGCTCGCAACAAGTGGTCATGGAAGGCGGGGATCACGCCATCAGCAACTTCGACCAGTACCTGCCCCAGCTGCTGGATTTTCTAGATTTGCAGACTGCGCCCTAGTGCGAGCATGGGACAATGGTGCCCATGTACGCATTGTTTGAAGAAGCTGGAAAATTCCAGACGGGCCGCATCCTCTCCGAAGCTGAAAGCTCGGCCCAAATCGAGCTGGAATCCGGCAAACGGGTCAAGGTCAAGGCCGCCAATTTGCTGCTCAAGTTTGAGAAGCCCTCGCCCGCCGACCTGATGCGCGATGCGCAGGCTTTGAGCGCCACCATCGAGCTTGACCTCGCTTGGGAATTTGCCCCCGAAGACGAGTTTGGTTTTGCCGACCTCGCCCGCGAATACTTCAGCGCACAAGCCACCCTGACTGAACAAACTGCGGCCCTGTTTCGCTTGTACGAAGCGCCACATTACTTCCGCCGCGCTGGCAAAGGCCGATTCAAGAAAGCCTCTGCCGAGGTGATTGCCCAAGCATTGGCTGGCATCGAAAAGAAAAAACAAATCCAGGCGCAAATTGAAAGCTGGGCGGCTGAGTTGGGCCAAGGCACTTGCCCTGCCCCGATTCAAACGCAGCTCTACAAAATCTTGTTCAAGCCAGACAAGAACGCGCCTGAGTACAAAGCCGTGGTCGACGCCGCACGCGCCACACAAACTGCACCACTGGCGTTGCTGCAAAAAGCAGGTGCTATCAACTCGGCCTACCAGTTCCACTGGCAACGCTTTTTGTTTGACAACTTCCCCAAGGGCACTGGCTTTCCTAACTTGCAAGCCCCGGCCATTGCCGACGAGTTGCCACTGGCCGATGTGCAGGCCTACTCGATTGACGACTCACAAACCACAGAGATTGACGACGCTTTGTCGGTGCAAGGCTTAGGCACAGGCACTGTCACGCTGGGCATTCACATCGCCGCGCCTGCGCTGGCTCTGAAGCCAGGGGACGCGATTGACCAACTGGGCCGCAACCGCCTGTCCACCGTCTACATGCCGGGCTACAAAATCACCATGCTGCCCGACGACGTGGTGCAAAGTTACACCTTGCAAGAGGGGCGCGACTGCCCCGCCGTGTCGCTGTACGCCACGTTTGACGAAAGCACACTCGCGCTGCAAAACACCGAAACACGCGTGGAGCGTGTACCGATTGCCGCCAACTTGCGCCACGACCAGCTTGATGCCATCGTCACTGAAGCTTGGCTGAACGACGACAGCTTCACGCACGCCGCAGACGTGGTAGAGCCTGCCATGCCACGCGCACAACTGGCGTTCATGTTCCGCTTGGCCCAACACCTCAAAGCCCAGCGCGAAGTGGTGCGCGGCAAGCCCGAAAACTTCAACCGCCCTGATTACAACTTCCGCTTGGTCGGCAACGAAGGCGCTGAGCCCAAAGGAAATGAACAGGTGCAAATCAGCATCCGCCAACGCGGCGCTCCGCTGGATTTGATGGTGGCCGAGGCCATGATTTTGGCCAACAGCACCTGGGGCAATTGGATGGCCGAGCTGGGCGTGCCCGGCATCTACCGCAGCCAAGCCAGCTTGCTGCCCGGCGTCAAAGTGCGCATGGGCACCAAAGCGTTGCCGCATGCCGGCATTGGCGTGCCTAGCTATGCGTGGAGCACCTCGCCCCTGCGTCGTTACACCGACTTGGTGAATCAATGGCAAATCATTGCGTGCGCCAAGCACGGCAGCACTGCTGCTTTGGCCGCGCCGTTCAAGCCCAAAGATGCCGAGCTGTTCTCGATCATCTCTGCATTCGATGGGGCCTATGGCGCGTACAACGCCTACCAAAACGGCATGGAGCGTTTCTGGACGCTGCAGTACTTGAAGCAACACAACATCACCGAGCTCAGTGCCACGGTGTTCAAAGCCTTCCCAGGCCAGCCGCCCATGGCACGTGCTGATGACCTGCCTTTGGTCTTGCCCGTGTTCGGCGGCGGCGATTTGCCGCGTGGCGCACATGTGCAACTGCGCTTGAGTGAGATTGATGACATCAGCCTCGACATCAGTGGTCATTTGTTGCACATGCTGGAAGTCGATGCACCATCCAGCGCTGAAGAAGCCGAAATGACAGACGAAGAAGACGACAGTGCCGCAGGTCCTATCGCTTTAGCGATGGACGTCAACGAGGCGCCCACGACAGAAGGAACAGCGGCTTGATGCTCTCGCGCTTGTCATGGCACAACTGGTCAAGGCTGCAAAAGGCCTTGTTCATTTCCTTTGCGATTCACGGCGCACTGTTGACGCTGCGCATTGCTGACCCTGAGCGCTTTGACCGACTCTTCAGCGATGCACCGCTGGATGTGATTTTGGTCAACACCCGCGCCAAAGCCGATGCGCCAGACAAAGCACAAGCCTTGGCGCAAACGCAATTGGCAGGTGGCGGCGAGCTCAAAAGCGGTCGTGCAGCCTCACCTCTCCCTACCGCAGCCACCACCTCGGTAGGCGACATGGCGGAGTCGATGCAGCGCCAAGTCGCGCAGATGCGCAAAGAGCAATCTCTGCTTCTGGCCCAAGTGAAGAACTTGCTCGCCCAGCTGCCACCACCGCAGCCGCAAAAATCGAAAGCCGAGCAAGACGCCATTGAGCAAAAGCGTCGTCAACTGCTCAAGCTCTTGGCAGAGATTGAACAACGCATCAACCAAGACAACGCGCGCCCTCGCAAACACTATGTGAGCCCCGCCACCAAACAAGTGGCCTATGCGCTGTACTACGACACCCTGCGCCGCAAAATTGAAGACCGTGGCACGCGCTATTTCCCCGCCACCAACAGCGGGCAAAAGCTCTATGGTGAACTGACCATGATCATCACCGTCAACACCGATGGCCGTGTGTTGGCTACTGAAGTGGTGCAAAGCTCGGGGCAAGCTGACCTCGACCGTCGCGCCCAAGCCATTGCCACAGCGGCTGGTCCGTTTGGTGAATTCACGGAAGACATGCGCAAGCAGGCCGACCAATTGGCCGTGGTGTCGCGCTTCATCTTCAGCCGTGACAACACCTTGCAAACCAAAGGCGGCGAAGCCGCCAACTAGCAGCACCACTAGCTCCGCATGAACACCTCACGCTTTCGTCCTTGGTTGCGCTGGTTGCTACTGGTTGGTGTGGCATGGCTTGGCTTGCAAGTTTTCTTCTTGGCACGCATTGCCGTCATGGCGCGTGTGGCGCCTGAGTCCACTTCGTTTGAACGCTCAGAGGCATGGCGCATCGTCAACACCAAAGACCGTTTGCGTTGGCGTCAAGACTGGGTGCCCTATTCGCAAATCTCTAACAACCTCAAACGCGCGGTGATTGCGTCTGAGGACGACATCTTTGCGCAACACGATGGCGTGCAATGGGATGCGATTGAAAAGGCATGGGCCAAAAACGCCAAAGCAGAACTGCAGGCCAGCAAAAAAGCACAAGGCAAAGCAACACCCAAAGTGGTGGGCGGCTCCACCATCACGCAGCAACTGGCCAAAAATTTATTTCTATCAGGCGAGCGCACCTTCATCCGCAAGGGGCAAGAGTTTGTGCTGACAGTGATGCTCGAAGGCTTGCTGGGCAAACAGCGCATCCTTGAGATTTACCTCAACCATGTGGAATGGGGTGAAGGCATTTTTGGCGCGGAAGCTGCCGCGCAACATTACTTTCAAAAGCCTGCTTCACAGCTCACACCTTGGGAAGCTGGCCGCTTGGCTGTCATGCTGCCGCGGCCCAAGCACTACCAAAAGTTCCCGCAGTCTGAATACCTCTCAGGCCGCACCGAAATTATTCTGATGCGCATGGGTAGCGCACAACTGCCGTAAATGCGCATCCTTGGCATTGACCCCGGACTTCGCACCACCGGCTTTGGCGTGGTGGAGAAACACGGCAGTCAATTGCTGTATGTGGCCAGCGGGACCATCTAGACAAACAAAGAAGTGCAGGGCAATTTGGCTGAACGCTTGAAGGTCTTATTTGAGGGCATTCACGAAGTGGTCGACCGTTACAAGCCCGAAACTTCGGCGGTGGAGATTGTGTTTGTCAACGTCAACCCACAAGCCACCTTGCTGCTGGGCCAAGCGCGTGGGGCCTGCATCACCGCCTTGGCCACCTGCAACTTACCCGTGGCCGAATACACCGCTTTGCAGATGAAGCAAGCGGTCGCGGGTCATGGTTTGGCCAAAAAAGAGCAAGTGCAAGAAATGGTGAAACGCTTGCTCAACCTGCCAGGCCTGCCTGGGCCTGACGCGGCTGATGCTTTAGGCATTGCCATCACGCATGCGCATGCGGGTCACTCAATGGCCAAGCTTGCCGCTGCGACTGAGTTACAACGCAGCACCAGCGGCATGTACAAAGCGGGGCGGAGTCGCTAAACGCGCTGCAGTTATTCGTTGACGGCTGGCAAGTTGAGTTCAGCCACCGCACCACCGCCCACTGCATTGGTGATGGTCAAACTGCCACTGTGCATTTCTGCGATGGTTTTTGAAATCGACAAACCAACACCTAATCCATCGTCTTTGGTGGTCACAAACGGATGACCGACATGGTCACGCAAGGACTCATTCAAGCCTGGGCCACTATCACGCACGCGCAAGACCACGCGCTGCGGATCGCGCTCTAGTGAGACAGTGATTCTGCGAACTATTTCAGTTGACATAGCTTGAATGGCATTGCGATAAACGTTGAGCACAATTTGCGACAACTGCACTTTGTCACCCATCACCACACACTCGGCCTCATCAAAATCCCATTCAAACTGAACAGCCCATGTCTTGATGTCATGCGATAACAAAAGCTGAACATCACGAACCAACATCGTCATATCAACAAGTTCGTATTGGCCTTGCGTTGGACGGATGAAGTTGCGAATCCGTTCTACCAACTGAACCGTGCGATTGGCACTGCTTTCAACTTCGGCAACTGACC
>ERZ1034363.2070-NODE-2070-length-10098-cov-3.639657_pt1 | contig 10098 bp, 9 predicted proteins | sample MGYA00520616_ERZ1034363 | MGnify/ENA primary metagenome ERZ1034363 (study PRJEB33736, sample SAMEA104284506) | Azolla filiculoides | biome: Urban; feature: Water surface; material: Ditch water | place: Netherlands | collected 2015-10-28 | depth 0-0.1 m ... | reverse complement strand
CGGTGCAGCCGGGAACTTTCCGTCTTCTTCAAAAAGCACCCGGTACCCAGGGTCGAGCTTGCTGAGCTTGAGCTGCTCGTCGCTCGACGTGCCCATCAGCTTGTAGAAGTGGTCGAACACCTCGGGCATCAGGTACCAGCTCGGGCCGGTGTCGAAACGGAAACCGTCTTTAGCCCAGCTGCCGGCGCGGCCGCCGACGTCAGCATGCTTTTCCAGCAAGGTGACGTTGTACCCGTCGCGGGCGAGGAGGGCGGAGGTGGCGAGGCCGGCGATACCGCCACCGATGACGACTACTGAGGTGGTCATGTGAGGATTCCCATCCATGCTTTGAGGAAGATCAGGGCTTTCGTGGTGTTCGGCACACTCACGCGAGTCTGTTTGAGTTCCGTCGCGGGGGTGGCCGCGATGCGGTGGTTGAGGGCGGCAAACAAATTCTGTGCCGCGGCCACAGCACGGCGGCTTCCGGCGGGTAGATCGGGCACGATTGCCGCTGAGACAGCGAGGTCGGCATCAATATCGGCGACGAGTGCTTGCTTTTGTTCCTCAGTTAGCTTGGCCACCACTATGTCGGGGAAGTAGCTGCGACCGAGCGAATCCACATCGGCCGAGAGGTCTCGCAAGAAGTTGACTTTCTGGAAAGCCGCTCCGAGCGCGCGGGCCCCCATCACGAAGCGTTCTTCTTGATCGCTGGTTAGATCGGTCTCGGCCAGGAACGAGCACAGGCACATCAGCCCGACGACTTCGGCTGAGCCGTACACGTACTTATCGAAGCTGTCTTGGTTGTGCAGCTGCTTCGTGATGTCCATGCGCATCGAGATACCCCCAGCGTTCTGCTGTTTCGCCGGTTTGCGAAGGCGCCAACGGTGCCAAAGCCAATTCTGTTTGCAGCAATTGCAAAACGTCAGCGCTTGGCATGACCTCATTCATGCGCCAGCCATTGGTTGCGCCAACATCCATGTACTCAATGAAGCGCAAGGCGATGCCCTTGCCCCTGAAGTAGCGCGCCATGGGCAGTACTTCTTGCTCGTTGGTACCTTTTTTGACCACCATGTTGACTTTGATCGGACCCAGTCCGGCGGCTTGCGCTGCGGCAATGCCGTCCAGCACATCGCTGACCGGAAAATCGACATCGTTCATGCTTTTGAAAACTGCGTCGTCAAGACCGTCTAGGCTGACGGTGACGCGCTTCAATCCTGCATCTTTCAAACTTTGCGCTTTGCGGGCCAGCAAAGAACCATTGGTTGTCAGGGTGATGTCCAAGGCGTGTCCGGAAAGAGTTTGCAGGCCAGACAATTGATGAATCAAAACCTCGAGATTTTTGCGAAGCAGGGGCTCACCACCCGTGAGCCTGATTTTTTCGACCCCCAGTGCGATGAAGCTTTGTGCTGTTCTTGTAATTTCCTCAAAACTGAGCAGCGCGCTTTGTGGCAAGTAGACATAGTCACTGTTGAAAATTTCTTTCGGCATGCAGTAGCTACAGCGAAAGTTGCAACGATCGGTGACACTGATGCGCAGGTCACGCAAAGGCCTGTTCAACCCGTCTTTCAAGTTCGGGTCAGCCATGGCTGGGTCGGTACTGGAAAGCACCGGCACGCTCAAATTGCCCAGCGCTTGGCTGATGATGGGGATGACGCGTTCAGACACAGCGTGCGCCGTCGACTTCGATGCACACACCGCTGATGAAGGCACCTTCATCGCTGGCCAAGTACAGGGCCGCATTGGCCACATCCAGTGCGGTGGAGAAGCGTCCCAGTGGAATGGTGGCCATGAATTTGGCGCGTTTGGCTTCGTCAACAGGGCCGCCTGCAAATTCGGCGGACAAGCCCGTGTCTGGGTTGAAGACGGGGTTGATGCAATTCACGCGAATGTTGTCAGGCCCCAGTTCTGCTGCCAGTGACTTGCTCGTGGTGATGACGGCACCTTTGGAGCCGTTGTACCAAGTCAGGCCCGGGCGAGGGCGAATGCCGGCAGTCGATGCGATATTGATGAACGAGCCGCCCCCGTTTTTACGAAACTCTGGCACAGCATGAACAGTAGCCAAGTAAATGCTTTTCATGTTGACGGCATAGCATTTGTCGAATTCATCCTCGCTGACTTCCAGGGCGGGTCGGTTGCGGTGTGTCCAACCTGCGTTATTGATCATCACATCTAAGTGGCCCCAAAGTTTGACAGCTTCTTGTACCAAGGCTTTAACATCCTTCGAGCTGGTGACATCGGCGGCAAAGAAAGAGGCTGTGCCACCGGCCGCCTGGATGTCCTTGACCACTTTGGCACCCGCCATGGCGTTGATGTCATTGACCAATACTTTGGCGCCATTGGCGGCAAAGTGTTTGGCAATGCCTTCGCCAATGCCGCCGCCAGATCCGGTCACGATGACAACTTTTTGATTGATGTTCATTGGAAATCCTGATGTTCAAATGAGGGGTTAGCCGTGGTGAATGGCCACCGTTTTCAAGGTGGTGAAACCATACAGTGCTTCGAAACCTTTTTCGCGGCCGTGGCCAGAAGACTTCACGCCGCCAAAGGGTAATTCCACGCCGCCACCGGCGCCGTAGTTGTTGATGAAGACCTGACCACTGCGCAGTCGCTTGGCCATTCGGAATTGACGTCCACCATCGCGCGTCCAAACCCCCGCAACCAATCCGAAGGATGTGGCATTGGCCATCGCGATGGCCTGATCTTCGCCGTCAAAACACATGGCAGACAGCACAGGGCCAAACACTTCTTCTTGGGCCACGCGGTGGTTGACAGGCACATCACGCAGCAAGACAGGCGCTTGATAAAAACCAGATTCGGGTGCTTCGGAAACGACCTTGCCTTGCGCCACAATCGCAATGCCTGCGGCTGTGGCTTCTTCTAAAAAGCCTTCAACCCGTTGTTTTTGAGAAGCCCGTATCAGTGGGCCCAAATTCAAATCGGCAGCGGCAGGGCCCACACGCAGCTTGGAAAAAGCCTCACCCAGTCGAGCCAATAAAGACTCGTAAATGCTTTTCTCGATCAGCACGCGTGAACCGGCGCTGCAAGTTTGGCCAGAGTTTTGAACGATGGCATTGATGATGACGGGGATTGCAGCGTCCAAGTCTGCATCCGCAAAAATAATTTGGGGACTTTTGCCACCCAGCTCCAGCGTGACCGGGCAATGCCTTGCCGCCGCCGCTTGTTGAATGAGTGTGCCCACAGTGGGGCTGCCAGTGAAGCTGATGTGGTCAATGTCGGGATGCTTGGCCAAAGCGTCACCCACCTCGTGACCCAGGCCCGTCACAATGTTGATGGCACCCGGCGGAAAGCCCACTTCAGCCGCCAATTGCGCCACACGGATCAAACTCAAGCACGCATCTTCAGCAGGTTTGACGACGCAGACATTGCCTGCGGCCAACGCACCGCCCACACACCTGCCAAAAATCTGCATGGGGTAATTCCATGGCACCACATGGCCAGTGACGCCGTGGGGTTCGCGCCATGTCAAAACACTGTAGCCGTTTTGGTAGGGAATGGTCTCACCATGAAACTTGTCGCAAGCTCCGGCATAGAACTCAAAGTAGCGGGCCAGTGCGCGTGCATCGGCCATGGCTTGTTGCGTAGGCTTGCCGCAGTCGCGCTGTTCAAGTTTCATCAACTCGTCTGCATGTTCTGTGACTTTGCGAGACAAAGCCATGAGCAATCGGCCGCGTTCTGCAGCGTTCAATTTGGACCATGGCCCATTGAAACATTCCCGCGAAGACTTTACGGCTGCATCAATGTCTTGGGCATTGCTGCGCTGAATGTGGTCAAAGGTTTGGCCATCTGATGGGTCAATCACTGGCAAGGTTTGCCCACTTTGACTGGCCACCGATTGGTTGTGGATGAAATTGAGTTGCATGGTGCTATTTTGCGCGTAAAAAAGCCCGCGATGAAGACCATGCACGGGCTTTGTGTCACTTGCGTGGCGGACCCTCAGGCGGTCGCCACCCAGGATGGCGGATTAGCTGTGAAACTTCATCACCAGCGGCACAATGAGCAGCGCCACAATGTTGATGATTTTGATCAATGGGTTGATGGCTGGGCCCGCCGTGTCCTTGTAGGGATCGCCCACGGTATCGCCTGTGACAGCGGCCTTGTGCGCTTCAGAGCCCTTACCGCCGTGATGTCCGTCTTCGATGTATTTCTTGGCATTGTCCCAAGCACCGCCGCCGGTACACATGGAAATGGCCACAAACAGTCCGGTGACGATGGTTCCCATCAACAAACCGCCCAGGGCTTTGGGGCCAAGCAGCAGGCCCACCACGATGGGGGCGACCACTGGCAACAAGCTAGGGATGACCATTTCTTTGATGGCGGCCGTGGTCAGCATGTCTACAGCGCGGCCGTATTCTGGCTTGGCAGTGCCTTCCATGATGCCCTTGATTTCACTGAACTGGCGGCGAACTTCCACCACCACGGCACCGGCAGCCCGACCCACGGCTTCCATGGCCATGGCGCCAAACAAATAGGGAATGAGGCCACCAATGAACAAGCCCACAATGACCAGAGGGTCTGACAAGTCAAAGGTGATGGCTTTGCCGTAGGTTTCCAGCTTGTGGGTGTAGTCGGCAAACAAAACCAAAGATGCCAAACCGGCAGAGCCAATGGCGTAGCCTTTTGTCACGGCTTTGGTGGTGTTGCCCACGGCGTCCAATGGATCGGTGATGTCACGCACGCTGCTGGGCAGCTCGGCCATTTCAGCAATGCCACCTGCGTTGTCAGTGATGGGGCCATAAGCATCCAAGGCCACCACGATGCCGGCCATGGAGAGCATCGACATGGCGGCCACAGCAATGCCGTACAAACCAGCCAAGCCATAAGACACCACAATGGCAATGCACACAAAAATCACAGGCCATGCGGTTGAGCGCATCGACACCCCCAAGCCGGCAATGATGTTGGTGCCGTGCCCCGTTGTGGATGCCTGGGCAATGTGCTGTACCGGACTGTATTGCGTACCGGTGTAGAACTCCGTGATCCACACCAAGGCTGCGGTCAAGACCAAGCCCACAGCACATGCACCAAACAACTTCATTTGGCTACCGCTGGCCGCAATGGCGTTGTCCGGCATGATCCACATCGTGACAAAGTAGAAGGCAATCAAAGACAAAATGCCCGCAATGGCCAAGCCTTTGTAAAGCGCGGGCATGACGTTGGTCATGCCAGGTGATGCTTTGACAAAAAAGCAGCCAATGATGGAAGCCACAATAGACACGGCGCCTAAGGCCAGGGGGTACATCACGGCATTGCCTGGCGCGCCAGCCACCAACAATGAGCCCAACACCATGGTGGCAATGAGCGTGACGGCATAGGTTTCAAACAAGTCGGCGGCCATGCCTGCACAGTCTCCCACGTTGTCGCCCACGTTGTCTGCAATCACGGCTGGGTTGCGGGGGTCGTCTTCTGGAATACCAGCTTCCACTTTGCCGACCAAGTCGGCACCCACGTCAGCACCTTTGGTAAAGATGCCGCCGCCTAATCGGGCGAAGATAGAAATGAGAGAGGAGCCAAAGGCAAAGCCAATGAGTGGATTGAGAACGACGGACAGTTTCACGTTGGGTGTGAGGTTGCCGTTGCCTGCTAAGAACCAATAAAAGCCTGTGACCCCCAAAAGACCCAAGCCCACCACCAGCATGCCGGTGATGGCGCCGCCGCGAAAAGCAACATCGAGGGCGGGGCCAATGCCTTTGGTGGCGGCTTGCGCAGTCCGCACATTGGCGCGAACAGAGACGTTCATACCAATGAAGCCGCAAGCGCCCGATAACACCGCGCCAATGACGAAGCCTATGGCCGTGGTCATGTCTAAAAAGACGGCCATCAAAATGGCCAAAACCACGCCCACAATGGCAATGGTTTTGTATTGTCTGGCGAGGTAAGCGGCCGCGCCGGCCTGAATGGCGGCTGCAATTTCTTGCATTCGCTCGTTGCCAGGGTCTTGCGCGAGAATCCATCCGCGAGCCCAAACGCCATAAATTACGGCGATCAGTCCGCAAACGAGCGCCAAAATCAACGCTGAATTGCCTGTCATATGTCAATCTCCTTGAGTGTTGTCGCTGAACGGAGGTGCAACGCTTGGGGAAACACCTCCAGGCGTTGCTTCCTCGACCCCTTCAAGGACTCGATTGGCCAACGAACTCATTAAAAGAGCATTGTTTTGAAGAAGCAAGCCCTGTGAAAGTAAAATCGGGGTTAATCCTTACCTTCACAGATTTACATCAACTCTTGAGACTTTTGAAAATATGTCCTTAGACAACGTTACCCCCGGCAGCAAAGTTCCTGAACAATTCAACGTGATCATCGAAATCCCGATGAATGCCGATCCCGTGAAATACGAAGTGGACAAAGCCACTGGCGCCATTTTTGTGGACCGTTTCATGAGCACGGCCATGCATTACCCCACCAATTACGGCTATGTGCCTAAAACCATCAGTGGTGATGGCGACCCCGTTGATGTATTGGTGATCACACCTGTGCCCTTGATTCCTGGTGTCGTGGTGCCTTGCCGTGCCATTGGTATTTTGAAAATGGAAGATGAAGCCGGCGAAGACGGTAAAGTGTTGGCCGTGCCTACCGACAAAATCCTGTCGATCTACACGCAATGGCAAAAGCCAGAAGATTTGAATCCTCTGCGTCTGAAAACCATCGCTCACTTTTTTGAACACTACAAAGATTTGGAAGTGGGCAAGTGGGTCAAGATTTTGGGTTGGGAAGGCCCAGAATCAGCCAAGAAAGAAATCTTGGACGGCATTGCCAATTACCAAAAGGCCAACGCTTAAAGTCAATGGCATCGCCCTGAGCCCATTTGGGGTTCAAGGCTTTTAGATCATGCTTTTTTCAAGGGCGATCTGGCCTCCAGGTTTTCCAAATAGGCCGCTACCCCGCGGCCTTCTTTTTCTAAATACCGTTCCACGGCATCCGCAAAATCTGGGTGTGCAAGCCAATGAGCGCTGCTTGCCTTAACCGGTAACAGTGCGCGGGCCATTTTGTGTTCGCCTTGGGCGCCGCCCTCAAACCGTGTCAAGCCATGCGCAATGCACCAGGCTATGGGTTGGTAGTAACAAGCTTCAAAGTGCAGACAGTCCACCCGCTCTAGCGCGCCCCAATACCTGCCGTACGCCACTTGGCCTTCAATGGAAATCAGGCTGCAGGCCATTCGTTGCCCCTCATTTTCTGCAACGAACAGCACCCAGTGATTGGGCATGGTGTCTTGCATGCGCTGAAAAAAGTCACGGCTGAGGTAGGGCGCGTTGCCATGCTCAAAATAAGTTTGGGCGTAGCATTTGTAAAAAAAATCCCAGTCGGTGGTTTGAATGTCTGTGCCGCACAGCGTTTGAAACGTAACGCCAGCCTCGCTCACTTTGCGCCGCTCTTGGCGTATTTTTTTGCGTTTTTCTTGACTCAGGCTGCCTAGGAATTGCTCGAAATCTGCATAGAGGGCGTTGTGCCAATGAAACTGCACTGTGTGGCGAGACAGCCATCCTGCCGACGCCGTCGCTTGTTGGTCGTCTTCCGATACAAACAAAAGGTGGACAGAAGACCAGTCGTCTTGTTGGGCCATGGCCTCGATGGCGTTGATCAACGCTGTTTTGCTGGCAGGGGAGTCAGCCAATAATCGAGATCCAGGCACGGGCGTGAAGGGCACTGCGCCAACGGCTTTGGGGTAGTAGCTCAGTCCATGTCGCTGGTAGGCATCCGCCCAGGCCCAATCAAACACATACTCACCGTACGAATGCGGTTTGACATACAAGACAACGGCCGCCACCAAGTCTGCGGGACCTGGGTTGCCGGCTTGGTGCAAGGTGAGCACCCGGGGCGTCCAGCCGGTTGCTGAACACGCCGAGCCACTGTCCTCCATTGCGCACAAGTAGGCGTGACGCATGAATGGGGTGGGCTCGGATTGTCTGGCCAGCAAAGAATCCCAGTCTTGCGCTGAGATTTTTCGCATGGAATCCTGCACTGCAATGACATAATTGTTGGAACTGAATTCCTGCACCTGTATGACCCTTCAACTTTGTATCGCCCAACTCAACTTCGTCGTGGGTGACATGGCGGGCAATGCCCGCAAAATCATCGATGCGGCCCATCAAGCTTACGCGCAAGGCGCACGTGTCTTGGTCACGCCCGAGTTGGCCATCTGTGGTTATGCCGCCGAAGACTTGTTGTTACGACCCGCCTTCATCGACGCCTGTGATGATGCCCTGAAAACAGTGGCCCGTGAGTTGGCTGGGTTAAAAGGCATGCATGTGGTGCTGGGACACCCTCAGGGCGGCGGTATCCAAAGCAAAAGCGTTGCCATCACGCAGCGCTTTAACCGTGCCAGCGTCTTGTCCGAAGGCCGAGTCGTTGCCACCTATGCCAAGCAAGAACTTCCCAATTACCAAGTGTTTGACGAGCGTCGGTACTTCACACCTGGCCACGAATCCTGTGTGTTTGAGGTGGCGGGTGTTCAATTGGGCTTGCTGATTTGTGAAGATGCTTGGTTTGCAGCACCTGCTCAAAAGGCACGTGAAGCGGGGGCACAGGTCCTTCTGGTGTTGAACGCATCGCCATTTCATGTGGGCAAAGGCTTAGAACGCGAGGTTCAAATGAGCCAGCGGGTCAAAGATTGTCAATTGCCCCTTGTTTATGCACATCTAGTTGGCGGACAAGATGAGGTAATTTTTGAAGGTCGATCTTTTGCAGTCAATGCCGATTCAGAAGTAGTGGCCAGGGCGCCCGCGTTTAAGGAATGTCTGCAATACATTGACCTCAAGCTCTCAGCTGAAACAGGTGGCGTGGCTTTGAAAGGCCGAGAGATCGTGCCTGAAAGCTCTTGGGAAGAGGACCTTTGGCACGCATTGGTCTTGGGCATTCGCGACTACCTGGGCAAAAACGGCTTTCCTGGCGCCATTTTGGGCTTGTCCGGTGGCATTGACTCTGCGTTGGTTCTGGCGTTGGCAGTCGATGCCATTGGTGCAGACAAAATTCACGCAGTCATGATGCCATCACCCTATACCGCCGACATCAGCTGGCTTGATTCCCGTGAGATGGTCAAACGATTGAGTGTGCGATACGACGAAATCTCCATCGCTCCCTTGTTTGAAACGTTCAAAGCAGCGTTGGCAGATCAATTCAAAGGCTTACCCGAAGACACCACAGAAGAAAACATTCAAGCACGTGCGCGCGGTACTTTGCTGATGGCCTTGTCCAACAAAACCGGTGCCATTGTGCTCACCACAGGCAACAAGAGCGAAATGGCCACGGGTTATTGCACTTTGTATGGCGACATGGCGGGTGGCTTTGCGGTTATCAAAGACGTGGTCAAAACACAAGTTTTTCGCCTGGCTGCATGGCGCAACCAAAACGACCCCTATGGCACCGGAACGGCGCCCATCCCCGAGCGCATCATCACCCGACCGCCCAGCGCTGAATTGCGAGCCGATCAAAAAGACCAAGACAGCTTGCCACCCTATGAGGTGTTGGACGCCATTGTTCAACGGTACATGGAAAATGATGAAGGCATTGCAGCCCTGGTGGCCGACGGTTTTGACCCGGCCGATGTCGAGAAGGTCACGCGCTTGATCAAGTTGAATGAATACAAACGCCGCCAATCACCCGTCGGAATTCGTGTCACTCACCGCAGTTTTGGCAAAGATTGGCGTTATCCTATAACCAATCGATTCCGAGCCTAATTTTTCAGTCTGGACTTATTTCATGAAACAAATCACAGCCATCATCAAACCTTTCAAATTGGAAGAAGTGCGCGAAGGCCTCGCCGAGTGCGGCGTGACGGGCTTGACTGTGACCGAAGTCAAAGGATTTGGACGTCAAAAAGGACACACCGAACTGTATCGAGGTGCAGAGTACGTTGTCGATTTTTTGCCCAAGGTCAAAGTCGAAGTGGCCGTCAAAGATGAAGACGTCGAGCGCTGCGTGGACGCCATTGTGAAGGCTGCCAGAACAGGAAAAATTGGCGATGGCAAAATTTTCATCACGTCCGTAGAACGTGTTATCCGCATCCGTACCGGGGAAGTGGACGACGACGCAGTTTAAATGGCGTTGCCTTGAAACACGCTTGACAAACCTGCGGCCTCAATCAAATTGGGCAGCAGTTGTGAG
>ERZ1034363.2068-NODE-2068-length-10101-cov-4.091081_pt1 | contig 10101 bp, 7 predicted proteins | sample MGYA00520616_ERZ1034363 | MGnify/ENA primary metagenome ERZ1034363 (study PRJEB33736, sample SAMEA104284506) | Azolla filiculoides | biome: Urban; feature: Water surface; material: Ditch water | place: Netherlands | collected 2015-10-28 | depth 0-0.1 m ... | reverse complement strand
ATGCCGTTCGACTTGGTCGCCGAGGTCAGATGCTTCTTGGGGCGGCTCTGCGCCAGGTCGAAGGCGAAGCGCAGGATGCGGTCTACGCCCTTGCGCGTGAAGATCGATTCCTGGATCACGGTCTCGCGCTCCGTCCCCTCGAACAGGCGGCCACCGACCGCCGAATACTCGCCCTCGGTGTTCTCGCGGACGACGTAGAAATCGATGTCGCCGACCTGGCGTCCGGCTAGCGGACACGGCACGCCCGGCATCAGGCGGACCGGCCGCAGGTTCACGTACTGGTCGAAATCGCGGCGAAACTTGATCAGCGAGCCCCACAGCGAGATGTGGTCGGGTACGGTAGCCGGCCAGCCGGCGGCACCGAAGTAGATGGCGTCGAAACCCTTGAGCTGCGCGAACCAGTCGTCCGGCATCATCTTGCCGTGTTCGAGGTAGTAGTCGCAGTTCGCCCACTCGAAGGTCGTGAATTCGAGATCGAGAGCAAACTTCCTGGCGGCCACGTCGAGCACGCGCAGGCCCTCGGGCATGACTTCCTTGCCGATGCCGTCACCGGCGATGACGGCGATCCTGTGTTGCATGTGAGTCTCCCCGGAAATAAGCGAATATCGAATCTCGCTAGCTTAGAGGTCACGAAAATAATTACAATCCACTCAGATGTAAATCCTGTGGATACGATTCGTGAACACAAAACCCCAGCTCGAAGACCTCCGCCTGTTCTGCGTCGTCGTCCGCAACCGCAGCTTTGCCGAAACCGCCCGCGAACTCGGGGTCTCTAAAGCCGTGGTCAGCAAACGCATCTCCCTGCTCGAAGCGGCGGTCGAGGAGCGACTGTTCCACCGGACGACGCGCAACGTGTCGCTGACTGCCCAGGGCGAGATCGTCCAGCAATGGGCGCAACGCATCCTCGAGGATGTCGATCTGATGGGCGAGGCGATTTCCCGCGAAAAGGCGGCACCCAGCGGCCTGTTGCGAATTTGCAGCAGCACCGGCTTCGGGCGCAGCCGTCTGGCCCCGGCCCTCTCGGCACTGGCCAGGCAGTATCCGCAACTTGAAATCCAGCTCGAGTTGTTCGACCGCCCGGTCGATCTGGTCGATGAAGGTTTCGATCTTGCCATTCGACTGACACGTGTTCCACCCGAGCTGCTTGTCGCCAAGCCTTTAATGTCGATAGATTATGTACTCTGCGCATCTCCGAAATACATCAAATCGCAACCAATCAGTGTGCCCAGCGATCTTGCCAGCCTTAACTGTCTCTCTTACGGCCTTCAAGGCTTAAGCAATGAATGGGTGTTTCAAAAAGGTAAGGCAAAAGAAGTCGTTAAAGTCTCGGGGAATGTCGTGGTCAACAGTAGCGAGATCGTACGGGATTTGATCCTTGAAGGCACAGGGGTAGGCCTAGTAGCTCGTTATGCGGTTTCTAAAGAATTAAGTTCCGGCAAGTTGCACGAACTGCTGCCCGCGTGGAAACCCGCAGGATCTTTCACGCAAACGGCATATGCCGTATGGAAACAACAAACTCACTTGCCCCAGAAAACCAGAGTATTCATAGATTTCTTACACTCGCGGCTAGCTCAATCAGGAATGTCGAAGGCCAATAGTGCATAGCTTCGGTCTTCGACTTCAAACTCGCAAACCTGCGTCATACCTAATTTGTCCCGATGTACTTTCAGTGAGGCTGGGTTAGACAAGCTCACAAACGCTAGGCCGACATCGTAGCGGCCACGCATCATCTCTTTAAATCCCTGCCAGAGTTTTGCGGAGAGTCCTTGCCCGCCAAAGGCTTCATCTACGCACACCGGGCCATATAGGCAGAGTCGGTATGCCGACAATAGCTGCCCGTTGTAATCAAGCTGGCCAACTAGGCTGTCGATCTTCTGGAAGATCCCATCGCCACCCTCGCTAGGCACTGACGATGAACCGGCGACAGCTGCAACAACACCATCTTCTTCTACAGCAACGACCATGCCCGGGGAGCAGACCATACGCTCGAGTTCTGCGATGGTGAATTCAACGGATATAAAGCCACGTGCCTTTTGGGCTTCGGTCAGCCGACCGATGTAATACCTGCCCAGCAATTGGGATATGCCTTGCACATCCTCTAAAGTTGCTGGCCTGATCAACATCAAATACCGTACTGCTCGCGATAGGCTGCCACGGCTGGACGATGTGTAGCCAACTCGGCATTGTCCTTAAGGAAATCGAGCAGGTCTGCCAGATTAGCGATAGCGATCACCGGGATGCCATACGAAGCCGCCACTTCCTGCACGGCCGACAATTCGCCCGTGCCACGTTCCATACGATCCAGGGCGATCAATACACCAGCCGGTGTAGCGCCCTGGTTACGGATGAGTTCCACCGATTCGCGCACCGAGGTGCCCGCCGAAATGACATCATCAATAATCAGCACACGCCCTTTGAGTGGCGCACCGACCACATTGCCACCCTCACCATGGTCTTTGGCTTCCTTGCGATTAAACGCATAGGGGAAGTTATGGCCTTGCTGTGCCAATACCACCGAGATCGCGGCAACGAGGGGAATGCCTTTATAGGCCGGGCCAAAGAGCATGTCGAACTGCAAGCCGGATTGCAGCAAACGGCCCGCATAAAACTCGGAGAGTTTGGCTAGCGCTGCGCCATCCTGGAACAAACCCGAATTAAAGAAGTACGGCGATAAACGGCCAGCCTTGGTCTTGAATTCACCAAAACGCAGGACGTTCTGATCTAGAGAAAAGCGGATGAAATCGTGGCTGAGTGTCGACATGGCAAACTTTCTTCGGTTTTTGAAACAATGCCCGCATTATCTCAAGAACTTGGCCGATAGCCACCTTCGCTTTTTTAGATCATCCGGTCAATCAGCTCGATCCAGTGACGCACCGGCACATCGGTGCCCGATTGCAGGTGATTGATACAACCCACATTGCCCGAAACAATTTCCTGCGGCTCGGTTTTGAGGATATTCGTGAGCTTGCGACCCAGCAGCTCTTGCGAGAGCGCTGGTTGCAGAATCGAATAGGTGCCGGCCGAGCCACAGCACAGGTGACTGTCCTGGCAGAGGCGGACAGTGACACCCAATCCACCCAGCAAAGCTTCAACATGCCCACGAATCTTCTGGCCGTGCTGCATAGTGCATGGTGGGTGATACGTTACACGCTCTGGCGTAGCACCCTGACGTTTGTTTTGTGCCAACGTGCCGATTTGCGCCGCATAAGTCGGCAGGATCTCGCTCACATCTTTAGCCATGGCTGAAATGCGTTTGGCTTTATCGGCATACGCCGGGTCATGCGCCAGTATTTCAGCATAGTCCTTGATCATCACACCACAACCGGATGCATTGATGACGATGGTATCGAGACCATTTTCGACATGCGGCCACCAGGCATCGATGTTGCGCTTCATCTGGTCTTCGGCACCATGATGATCGTTCAGGTGCTGACGAATAGCGCCACAACATTCCGCATCGCTTGCGATAACCAATTCAACACCCAGCTTATCGAATACACGCGCCGTGGCAGCATCGACATTCGGCATCAATGCAGGCTGCACGCAACCTACATGCAATAGCATTTTGGTTTTATGGGTCGCCGCTGGCCACTGGCCGGCGGGCGGTGCCAACTGGATTTTCTTCTTCAACGTGGCGGGCAACAATGGGCGCACAGAACGACCCGCACCAAGCAAAAATGAAAAGATTCCACGACGGCTGAGCGTCTCACGCATCAGCCAGCGTTGCACCCGTTGCGACAACGGGCGCACCACGCGCTCGTCGACATAACGACGACCGATATCGACCAGACGGCCATAGCGCACACCGGATGGGCAGGTTGATTCACAATTGCGGCAGGTGAGGCAACGATCCAGATGGCTCTGCGTTTTTTCTGTGACCGGTGCGCCTTCGACCATCTGCTTCATCAAATAGATGCGACCACGCGGCCCATCGAGCTCATCACCCAGCACCTGATACGTCGGACACGTGGCCGTGCAGAAACCACAATGTACACAGTTGTTAATGATGGATTTAACCGCGTCAATGTCGCGATCATTCTTGAACTCGGAGACGATATTGATCTGCATCTTATAAGCCCTGATAGAGGCGCCCCGGGTTAAATGCCCCGTGCGGATCAAACGTGTTCTTTAGGCGTTGGTGGATCGCCAGAAGCCCTGGTGGCAATGCATCGAAGACATCGCCAACGGCGTGTTGATTATTAAACTGAACGGCATGGCCACCCATGCTACGGGCAAGCTTGCGAATAGTTTCCGGTGCGGCATCACTCCACAACCAGCGTTGCGCGCCACCCCATTCGATGAGCTGCATGTCGGCACCAGGCACGTTAGCGTCAATCGCTGGCGCGATGGCAGGTAGCGACAAGCGCCACAACTGGCGTCCACCTGCGGTGCCCTGTGCCTTGTCGAAGAACGGATGCGTCTGATCCTGCAAATCGCCCCAGAGCTTCGCTGCCATTTCTGGTGGCAGCTTGGTGCCGCCTAGCTGGTCTTCGGCAGAAGCTACTGCGGCACGCGCACCGGCCAATCGCACACTCAAAATACCTTGGCTCCAGACACTGCCGGTAATGGGCAATGGTTTGGCAGACCACGCATTCACCTGGTGAATTGCTGCTGCCTCAGACAATTCGAAGCACAAGGTGCTTTGTGCCGGCGGGATCGGCAACACCTTCAGCGACACCTGTGTGATTAGCCCCAGCACACCGAGCGAGCCCACCATAAGCCGTGACACATCGTAACCGGCCACGTTCTTCATCACCTGGCCGCCGAACTTTAGTACATCGCCCTTACCATCAATCATATGCAGGCCGAGCACAAAATCACGCACACCGCCGGCATAAGGCCGTGCCGGACCCGAAAGGCCCGCGGCAATTACGCCGCCCAGGGTTGAACCGATTGCATAGCGAGGCGGCTCGAAAGGCAACATCTGTCCGCGCTCAGCCAGGGCTTTTTCCAGATCGGCAATCGTCGTACCAGCACGTGCCGTCAGCACAAGTTCCGCCGGGTCATAATCCAGTATGCCGGTATGGCCTGTAGTGCTAAGCGTTTGTTGCGATTCAACGGCATTGCCGTACCAGCGCTTGCTGCCAGAGCCTTCGATGATCAACGGGCTTTTATTTGCAGCCGCTTCGCGGATTTTCGCGACAAATTCGTTGGTTAAATCAGCCATATCAATCTCTAGAAGCGGGGCAGATCGGCATGCGGCAACTGACCGCGATGCACATGCATACGGCCATATTCAGCACAACGGTGCAGCGTTGGAATCACCTTGTCCGGATTCAGCAGTTTGGCCGGATCAAAAGCCGCCTTAACGCCAAAGAAAGCATCGCGCTCTTTCTCTTCAAACTGCACGCACATGGTGTTGATCTTTTCGATGCCGACACCATGCTCACCGGTTACGGTACCGCCGAGTGCCACGCACGCTTCGAGAATTTCATTCCCGAAATCTTCTGCACGATGCCACTGATCTTCGTCTGAACCATCAAACAGAATGAGCGGATGCATGTTGCCATCGCCCGCATGGAATACGTTCATACAGCGCAAGCCGTAACGGTCTTCCATTTCCTTGATCTGGCTGAGCAAGGTTGCAATGGCTTTCTTGGGGATGGTGCCATCCATGCAGTAGTAATCAGGCGAAATGCGCCCGGCTGCCGGGAAGGCATTCTTGCGGCCGCTCCAGAACACCATGCGCTCTGCTTCGCTTTGCGATACCTGGATGCGAATGGCACCTGACTGGCGCAATACAGCGCTCATGCGCTCGATTTCTTCGGTAACTTCTTCTTCGGTACCATCTGACTCGCAAAGCAAAATGGCTTCTGCATCCAGGTCGTAACCCGCGTGCACAAACTCTTCCACCGCGCGCGTGGCGGCTTTGTCCATCATTTCCAGTCCGGCGGGGATTAACCCGGCGGCAATCACATCAGCCACTGCATTACCGGCCTTGGTCATGTCATCAAAGCTGGCCATGATGACACGGGCAACCGGTGGCTTCGGCACCAGACGTACCAGCACTTCAGTCACCACGGCCAACATGCCTTCGCTACCGATCATAACGGCGAGCAGATCCAGCCCCGGCGCATCCAGCGCTTCGGTGCCGAATTCAACAACTTCACCATCCATTAATACTGCACGCACCTGAATCACATTGTTTACGGTGAGCCCATACTTGAGGCAATGCACACCGCCCGAATTTTCGGCGACGTTGCCGCCAATAGAACAGGCGATCTGGCTGGATGGGTCTGGTGCGTAATAAAGCCCATAGGGCGCCGCTGCGTCAGAGATGGCGAGGTTGCGCACACCCGGCTGCAAGGTCGCTCTGCGACTCAGCGGATCAATATCCAGAATCTGATTCATTTTGGCGGTCGACAACACAATGCCTTCTTGAATAGGCATGGCACCGCCGGACAAACCTGTGCCGGCACCACGCGGGACGACCGGCACGCCGAACTCATTACATAGCTTCAATACTGCCTGCACCTGTGCTTCGTTTTCAGGCAAAGCCACTGCCAACGGCAGGGTGCGATAAGCCGCGAGGCCATCGCACTCGTAAGGCGCAGTATCTTCTTTTTGCCAAAGCAGATTGGTTGAAGGAAGGACGCTACTGAGCGCCTCGACCAGGCGCTGCTGTTTAGCACGCATGATGATCCCTTGTTGTGACGAAACGTCTCATATAAAACTAGCCCGTATTTCTGAGCGCAGCCGAGATCCCATTAATACTCAAATGGATACCGCGCTGTACGCGATCACCGGCCTTTCCGAGCCGGTAACGTCGGATCAACTCCAGCTGCAGATGATGCAATGGGTCGATATACGGAAAACGGTGGCGTATAGAACGTGCCAGGCCGGGGTTTGCAGCCAGACGTGATTTTTCACCGGTAATCTGCTGCAATGCTTCAACTGTCAGATGCCATTCAGATTCAATAACACTAAAGATTTTTTTGCGCAGTCGACGATCTTCGACCAGCTCTGCGTAGCGTGACCCCAAAACCAAGTCACTCTTGGCCAACACCATATCCATGTTGGATAACAAGGTCCGAAAAAAAGGCCACTCCCGATACATGCGCTGTAGCAAAGCGAGTCGGGTTTTGCGTTCACTAGCGCGCTGCGGTTCAAGGAAAGCACGAACTGCCGAGCCAAAACCGAACCAACCCGGCAGCGTCAAACGGCATTGACCCCAACTAAAACTCCAGGGAATTGCGCGTAAATCTTCGATCTGCTGCAATGCTTTGCGTGACGCAGGGCGGGAGCCGATGTTGAGCTGGGCCAGTTCCTTGAGCGGCGTTGCGGCAAAGAAATACTCACTAAAGCCTGGCGTCTCATAAACCAGTTGGCGGTAGGCCGTAGTGCTCGTTTCTGACAAGGCTGCTGCAACATCTAAGAAAGTTTGTGGCGGCGGTTGTGTCGACTGCAGTAGGGTGGCTTCCAGCGTCGCCGCGACTAACGTCTCAAGATTGCGCCGACCAATTTCCGGATTGGCATATTTTGAGGCAATCACTTCGCCTTGTTCGGTCAAGCGAATCTGCCCACGCACGGTGCCGGGCGGTTGCGCCAAAATGGCTTCATAGCTCGGGCCACCACCTCGTCCTACCGTGCCACCCCGCCCATGGAACATGCGCAAGCGAATGCCATAAGATTCTTCAAGACGATCAAAGCATTGCGCCAACGCAATCTCTGCTCGGTAGAGCTCCCAGTTACTGGTAAAAATCCCGCCATCTTTATTGCTGTCGCTATAGCCGAGCATAATGTCCTGCTCGGCGCCCGAACGTGCCGCCAGCTGCGCTACACCCTTCAGCGCATAGAAGTCCTGCATGATCGGCGCTGCGTTGCGCAAATCGTCAATCGTTTCAAACAAAGGCACCACAATAAGATCGCTCACACCGTCTTGGGCCAATGTGCCGCGCATCAACCCAACTTCCTTGAGCAACAGCAGCACCTCCAGCAAATCACTCACACTTTCGGTGTGACTGATGATGTAATGGCGAATCGCCATAGCGCCATATTGCTTAACAACCCGATAAGCTGTTTCAAAAATCGCCAGCTCATCACGCGTATGCTGCGAATACGCATAGGTTGGTACACGCAGCGGTCGGACATCATTGAGTGCCTGCAGCAAAAGCTCCCGACGTACCATTTCATCGCGCGCGCTATAGTCGTGGCATATCCCTGCAGCCGCCAGCAACTCGACCACCACCGCTTCATGCTGATCGGAACTCTGGCGCAAATCCACCGTTGCCAAATGAAATCCGAATACGTCAGCTGCACGAATCAATGGCTGCAATCGCTGTGCAGCCAGACTTGCAACGCCCTGGCTATGCAAACAGGCCTCGACGATGCGCAGATCTTCAATAAAAGCGTCTACCGTCTCATAACCCACGCGCCCCACCGATAATGCCGCGCCATCCAGCCCCCCCGTGCTCAGCCTCTCTAGCGTCGCCGAAAGGCGCGCCTCTATGCCGACCAGTGCGCGACGATAAAGCTCATCGCTACGATGCGCGCTCTGATCCCCAGAGGCCTCAGCCAGGGCCGTTAGTTCGGGCGTAAATTGCGTCAGCATGGACGATTGCGACAACTCGCGACCCAAATGACGCACTTCCTGAAGATAGTGCCGTAAGGCTACCTCACTCTGGCGACGTGTGGCGTAATCCAAGGTCTGCGCGGTGACATTTGGGTTGCCATCGCGATCCCCCCCAATCCAATGCCCCATGCGGAAGAAGCTGGGCACCTCCCAACCGGGCAGATCTTCCTCGAGCGTGGCATATAGTTTGGGTATCTCACCCAAAAACGTCGCATCGTAATAGCTGAGCGCGTTTTCTATTTCATCGATCACGGTCAGCTTACTGAAGCGGAGCAGACGTGTCTGCCAAAGCAGCGTTATACGTGCCCGCAGTCGCTGTTCATTGTCCTGTAATCGACGATCTAGCAGTACCTTTTTGTTCTTGGCGCTGCCCAGGGTTTCACGGATCGCATCTCGTTCAGTCAGTAGCTGTGCGATATCACGCTCTACATCCAAGATGCTTTTACGCTGCACTTCGGTAGGGTGTGCGGTCAGCACTGGGGACACATAAGCCTCTGCCAGCACTTGTGCGATCTGGCGCGGTGTTTTGCCTCCAGCGCGTAGTCGTTGCATTGCGGCACCAATGCTGCCGGGTTGCAAGTGACCAGCACGCTCATACACAGCGCGGCGCCGAATGTAGTGGCGATCTTCGGCCAAGTTTGCCAAATGGCTGAAATAGGTGAACGCACGAATCACACTCACCGATAGTTCATCGCTCAGCCCATTCAAAGCTTTCTTAAGACTGCGCCCTGCTAACTGATTGGCATCACGTCGAAAGGCTACGGATAGTTTGCGAATAGTTTCAACACGATCATAGACGGCGTCACCTTCGTGAGCTCGAATTACATCGCCCAGAATGCGACCAAGCAGACGAATGTCTTCGATGAGTGGTTTCTCGGCATCCTGCTTCTGGCGGCGCATTTCCATGGTTCTTGTATCCCGAAGTTCTGAAGAGCTGGCTCCAAAAAATTATAGGGGCTACCCGAACATCGCGTATGAAAACTTTTATCGGATCGCGTGAGGATTATTCAGCCGTTTGGCCCAGCGAATCGACCAGCCATTCAATAAATGCAGCACATTCCCAGCGCTCAGCGACGCCCGGCTTCCAGCAAAGGTAGTGACGATTTGGCGCCGCTACAGCGCGTTCCGACAATCGCACCAGACGTCCGGTATCAAGCCAGGCAGCGCCTAGGGTCGTGCGCGCCAGACAAACCCCGAGCCCTGCCGCCGATGCATCATAAAGCATGCCGAGATCGTTAAACTTCGCCATGGTCTGCAGACGTTTCTTGTCCAGATTACAACTATCAAACCAGGATTCCCAGGGTTCCAGTTCACTATGAATCAGTAGGGCCCGAGCAACCTGTTCCTCATTATCGAAGCCACCCAGACTACCCACCTCATTCAGATAATTCGGGCTGCACACCGGGGTTGCATAATCTGACAGCAAATGCACAGATTCCCGATCAGCAAAAGGTCCCATACCGAAGCGAACCTCCAGATCGGTTTCCTGGGAGACGACATTGAATAAGGGGATTGAAACCTGCAGCACC
>ERZ1034363.2067-NODE-2067-length-10101-cov-4.837590_pt1 | contig 10101 bp, 11 predicted proteins | sample MGYA00520616_ERZ1034363 | MGnify/ENA primary metagenome ERZ1034363 (study PRJEB33736, sample SAMEA104284506) | Azolla filiculoides | biome: Urban; feature: Water surface; material: Ditch water | place: Netherlands | collected 2015-10-28 | depth 0-0.1 m ... | reverse complement strand
CCCGAGTTCCGCAGCCCCCGCCAGCGCCGAGTAGCGCAAGGGACCGGCGTAGCCGGCGCCGACCCTGGGGTCGCCTTCTTTTTGGCTACTTTTTCTTGGCGAAGCAAGAAAAAGTACGCCCGCCAGCAAGGCGGAACCCCAAGCCCATTAGCCGACACACAAGTCAGGTGTCACTACCATGTCTAGCGGGCGTATCCTCTCATACGGTCTCCTGGGCCTCCCCCTGGCCTTCGCCGCCCTCCCGATCTACGTCCACGTCCCCCGTTACTACGCCGAAACCACCGGCATGGAACTGGCCGTGCTCGGCATCATCCTGCTTGGTGCCCGCCTGCTTGATGCCGGCATAGACCCCTGGCTGGGCTGGCTGGCGGATCGCGTTTCCCGTCCGCGCATGGTGGCCATCGCCTTGCTACCGTTCGCCATCGGTTTCGTCGCACTCCTCAATCCGCCGGCTGAGTACGCTGCCAGCTGGCTGCTTGGCTCGCTGGCCCTGACCTATCTCGGCTTCTCGGCGGCCAGTGTGGCCTACCAGGCCTGGGGGGCGGATATTGGCGAGGATTCTGTGCTCAGGACCCGTCTGACTGCCGCCAGGGAAGGCTTCGGCCTGCTCGGTGTCGTACTCGCTGCTGCATTGCCGGCCGTGCTGGCGGCCAGTCTGAGTGAGGGCATCGCCCGGCTGAGCTGGATATTGCCGCCCCTGCTGCTGGTGGCCGCCATCACCACATTCAGTCGCGTCGGTGTCGGCAAGCCGGTACTTGCCGCTGCCCAGCCTTTGCTGCCGAGCCTGCGCCGTGTCTTTGCCGATCTGGCCTTTCGCCGACTGCTGGCGGTTTTTGTCGCCAATGGAATTGCCGCCGCGCTGCCGGCCACGCTTTTCCTGTTTTTCGTCGCCGACGTGCTGCAAGCCGAGGCGGCCAGCGGTCCCTTGCTGGCCTTGTATTTTGTCGCCGGGGCGGCTTCCCTGCCGCTCTGGGTCATGCTCTCGGCGCGGCGCGGGCGTGTCTTCGCCTGGTTGTTGGCGATGGGCGTATCGATCATTGCCTTCGCCGGTGCCAGCTTGCTCGCCAGCGGCGACGTCTGGCTGTTCGCGGCCATCTGCGTCGCCTCCGGTCTGGCTCTGGGCGCTGACCTTGCGCTGCCGGCCGCCATCGCTGCCGACCTCGGCGAGCGCCAGGGGCAGGCTGGTGCCTGTTTCGGCGTCTGGAACTTTGTCGCCAAGCTCAACCTGGCGCTTGCTGCCGGACTTTCCCTTCCCCTGCTTGGTGCGCTCGGCTATGTGCCGGGCGGTAGCGCCGGGCTGCCTGCCCTGAGCTTTGCCTATGCCCTGTTGCCGCTCGCCTTCAAGGCGTTGGCCGCGGCCTTGCTCTGGCGTTGGCGCCATTCCCTGGAGATCTGACCATGAAATTCCTGCTTGCTGCTGCCTTTACCCTGGGCCTTGCCGGCTGTGCCTCGACTGGCGTCGAACAGTACCGCGCCGAACAACCCGTCCTCGACCTCAAGACCTACCTGAACGGCACGCTGGATGCCTGGGGAATGTTCCAGGGGCGTTCCGGTGAAGTGAAGAAGCGCTTCCATGTCGTCATCGATGCCAAGTGGACGGGCGATACCGGTGTTCTCGATGAAAACTTCAAATGGTCCGACGGCACAACCTCGCGCCGGGTATGGACGCTGACCAGACAGGCCGATGGCAGCTTCCGCGGCCGGGCTGACGATGTCGTCGGAGAGGCCATCGGCGAAGTGGCGGGCAATGCCTTGCGCTGGCGCTACGTGCTGGCGCTGCCGGTCGATGGCAAGGTCTACAACGTCGATTTCGACGACTGGATGTTCCTGATGGACGACAAGGTCATGCTGAATCGCTCCTACATGTCCAAATGGGGTTTCAACCTGGGTGAAGTGACGCTCACCTTCGTCAAGCGATGAACCCGATCATCACTGACTGGAAGGGCCGGCGCGTCTGGCTGGTCGGCGCCTCGAGCGGCATCGGCGCCGCGGTGGCACGCGAGCTGGCGAGCCGTGGCGCCCGGTTGGCGCTGTCGGCACGCAGGGTCGACAAGCTGACCGCCTTGGCCATCCCCGATGCCTTGTTGCTGCCCTGCGATGCGACCGATGTCGACAGTCTTGTCGAAGCCCGGCTCGCCATGCTGGAAATCTGGGGCGGCGTCGATCTGGTCGTCTATCTGGCTGGCGACTATGTGCCGATGCAGGCCGACAATTTCGATCTGGCGGTTGCCGAGCGCATCGTCGCGGTCAATTTCAATGGTGCCATGCGCCTTGCCGCGACGATCCTGCCCGACCTCAAGGCGGGGGGTGGTATCGCCTTTGTCGCCAGCGTGGCGGGCTATCGCGGCCTGCCCAGGGCGCTGGCTTACGGGCCGGGGAAGGCGGCGCTGATTCACTTTGCCGAGGTGCTGCATCTCGATCTGGCCGCCAAAGGTATCGGCGTCTGGGTGATCAATCCTGGATTCGTCGCGACCCAACTGACGGCAAGGAATGATTTTTCGATGCCGGCGCTGCTCACGCCGGAACAGGCGGCGGTGGCGATGGTCGACGGCTTCAGGTCGGCAAATTTCGAAATTCATTTTCCCAAGCGATTTACCCGTCTCATGAAGCTCTTCGCGCTACTGCCCTACCGCTGGTATTTTCCCCTGATTCGCCGTTTTACCGGAGGCTGAGATGACCCTCGACGAACTGATCGTCTTCTACAACGAATTCTCGCCGGCCAGCGTGGCCCGCTTCCCCGAGTTCTACAGTGACAACGCCTATTTCAAGGATCCGTTCAACGAAGTGCGTGGCCTGCCCGCCATCCAGCGCATTTTTACCCACATGTTCGGGCAGGTCGCCGAGCCGCGTTTTGTCGTGACTGAAAAAGTGGCCGATGCCAACGGTGCCATGCTGGTCTGGGAGTTTTATTACCGGGTCCGCCTGTGGGGAAAGGGCGAGGCGCAGGTCATGCGGGGCGTCTCGCACCTCAAATTCGACGCCGACGGCAAGGTCAATTACCACCGCGATTACTGGGATGCGGCCGAGGAGCTGTACATGAAACTGCCGGCTATCGGGACGCTGATGCGCGGCTTGCGGCGCATGCTGGCCGCCTGATTTTCCGAGCGCCCATGAAAAAGGCCCGCATCGCTGCGGGCCTTTTGAACATCAGCGTGACGCTGAATGATTACTTGGCAGACTTCTTGACAGCCTTGGTCGTGGCGCTGGTAGCGGCAGCAACGTTGGACTGGGCCATGTCGGTCACTTGCTTGGCGGTCTTGCGCATGTTGTCGAAAGCAGAGTTGGCAGCAGCAATGGCGCTCTGGACAGCAGCAACAGCGACGTCAGAACCGGCCGGGGCAGACTTGGCAGCCTTTTCGAGCATGGAAGCAACGTTCTTCTGGAAATCGCCGAACTGGGCTTCGACCATCTTGGCCAGCTGTTCCTGGGTTTCGGTGGAGATTTCGTAGACCGACTTGGAATAGGCAACAGCCTTGTCAACGCTCGGCTGGGCCAGCGAAGCCTGAATGGAGATGGCTTCCTGCGGGTCCTTGGCACCCATCAGGGCCTTGGCGCTGGAGGCGGAATCTTCGAGGACCGAACGGGCGGTTTCGAGGTTCAGGGTGGCGATACGCTCGGCAGAGGCCAGGGCGGTGTTGGCAACGGACAACAGGGAATCGACAGCAGCCTTGTTGGCGGCGGCGAATTGCTCGGGATTGATAGACATCGAAGGCTCCTTAAGTGGGAAATTTTTAATTGCAGCGCAGTCATTGTAGCAATAATTTTTGCGAAATGTTGCAGTGCAACATTAAAATTTATTGAGTTGTTTCAACCAGCTATACACTTTTTGGCCTCGAACAAATGTTTGAAACGAGGCGCAATATCCCTTTCGTTTCGCCGGATGTCATTGGCCTGAATGGCCGAGTCCATTGTGCCGGCGTCATTTCATGCGTCTGCATCGGGGCAGGCAATCGGTCATGGCGCCAGCTCGCCCGGTCATTCAGCTTGCCGAAGACTTTGTTGTATTTGCGACAACACGCGGCTCGAAAAATCCGTCCGGCGCCCCGAAAAAGTGCGCCACCCACCGGGCATCGACGGCTATTGGGCTGGTGTTAGAATCCGCCCCGATTCAGCGCAAGCTACTTTCCCCGATCGGACCCCATGCATTTCGACATCATCGTCATTGGCGCCGGCGCGGCCGGCATGATGTGCGCGGCCCAGGCGGGGGCGCGCGGCCGGCGCGTGCTGCTCGTCGATCACGCCGAGACCATCGGCGAGCGCATCCGCATTTCGGGCGGCGGGCGCTGCAATTTCACCAATCGCACGGTCAGTGCCGACAACTACCTGTCGCAGAATCCGCATTTCTGCCGCTCAGCCCTGGCGCGCTTCACGCAGTTCGATTTCATCGCCATGATGGACAAGCGGCGTATCGCCTATCACGAGCGCGAACACGGTCAGTTGTTCTGCGACGAATCGGCCGGGCAGATCATCGATATGCTGCGCGACGCCTGTGATGAGGTCGGCGTTCAGTGGGCTTTCCCCTGCGCCGTGCAGCACATCGAACGAAAGCCGGTCAGCGGCTACAGCGTCGACACGGACAAAGGTCGCTTTGGCTGCCAGTCGCTGGTCGTTGCAACGGGCGGCCTGGCCATCCCGAAAATCGGCGCCAGTCCTTTCGGCTACCGGCTGGCCGAGCAGTTCGGCATCCCCGTCATCCCGCCCAAGCCGGCCCTGGTCCCGCTCGCGCTGGCCCCCGATGTGCTCGAACCGATCAAGCCGCTGGCCGGGGCGACGCTGGACGCCGTCGCCCGCTTCGATGACGCTCAGTTTCGCGAGAACGTGCTGATTACCCACCGTGGACTTTCCGGCCCGGCCATCCTGCAGATTTCCAGTTACTGGCAGATGCAGGAATACCGTAGCGGCAAAAAGCAGCCGGTCGACATCGACCTGCTGCCCGGCCTCGATGCCGCGACCTGGCTGGAAGAGCACCGCCAGGGACGGGTCCATCTGCCCAATCTGCTGGCAGAGCATCTGCCCCGGCGCTTCGCCCACGAGTGGTGTGCACTGCAGGGCGGCGAAAAACTGGTCACGCGCCCGATCGGCGAACTCGGCCGCCGTGATCTCGAGATGATCGCTGCCAGGCTCAACGCCTGGCCGCTCATGCCGGCCGGTACGCTCGGATTCGCCAAGGCCGAAGTAACGCTGGGCGGCGTGTCGACCGACGCGCTGTCGTCAAAAACGATGGAAGCGAAAGCCACACCGGGGCTGTACTTCATCGGCGAGGTGGTCGACGTCACGGGCTGGCTGGGCGGCTACAACTTCCAGTGGGCCTGGTCGTCGGGCTGGGTGGCGGGGCAATTTGCCTGAAAATAGGGTGCCAATGTCAAGGAAGTTTGCCATCGACCCTGCTCCAGACTTGCAGTAGGATTACGGCCGGTATTGCACTTTCAGGCTGACATCTTGCCGGCTTGCCTCCGTTGCGTTCCCATAGCGAAATCACCCGATGCTTCCTCGCCACTTTCAGGCCGTCGATTATTCAGCCATCTCGGCATGGCTGCTCGAGTTGGCGCAGGAAAACGCTGACTCGCTCGTTCTGGCCCTGCTTCCGGAGGCCGAAAAAGAGAGTGTCCCCGGTATTCAGGCCCTGTTCAATGAACACAAGCTGACGCTGTTCGGCGCGATTTTTCCGGCATTGCTCAGCGAAACGGGGTTCGCCACGCAGGGCGTCACTTTTCTGCTGCTGCCGCGTGCGACATCCGGTTTTTTGGTTGGCCCCCTTGGCGACGACTCGGCCAACGCGGCTCGCCAGATCGGCGACGCATTGAAGGCAGCCCGGGCCGTCGCCGAGGCGTCGAGCCAGCAGCGGTTGTTTCTGGTCTTTGACAGCATGTTGCCGAACACGGGATCGATGCTGTCCTACCTCTTCGATCGCCTGGGACGTGACTATGCCTATACCGGCGTTAGCGCCGGGAGCGAGACCTTCCAGCCCCTGCCATGCCTCTTCGACAACCTGCGCCTGATATCGAATGGTGCGCTTGGTCTGGTCATTGGCCCGGAGATTCATTTCGCCGCCCGGCATGCCTATCCGGTGACCAAATCGCTGATGCGCGCCAGTTCGACGCAAGGCAACCGGATCGACAAAATCGATGGGGAACCGGCCATGTCGGTTTACCAGCGGGTCATTTTCGAGGAGTTCGGTGTCACGCTGACCCGCGAAAATTTCTACGATTATGCGGTGCACCATCCCTTTGGCTTGATCGGGACGCTGGACATCCTGGTCCGTATTCCCGTCGCCTTCAACGACGATGGTTCGATCTTCTGCGTTGGCGAGGTTCCTCCGAATTCCCTGTTGCGGCTCCTCAAGGCGCCCTCCCTGGCGGAGAGCAGTTGTGTGACTGACCTCGTCGAGACGCTGGGTGTCCGGGAGAAGCAGCCGCTCATGGCGTTTTACTGTGCGGGGCGACGCATGCATTTCGGCAGCGATGCCGTCACCGAAATTCGCGAGTTGTACGAAAAGTCAGGTTCGGCCAATATCTTCGGTGCCCTGTCGCTGGGCGAAATCAGCAGCAATGCCGACCTGGGGATTCCGCAGTTTCACAATGCGGCAGTCGTCTGCGCCTGTTGAGGCGCCTCCCGAATCAGGATTTTTCTGTCATCGACAGCGCTACGGCCTCCGCCACCTTGATGCCGTCGACGCCAGCCGACAGAATCCCGCCCGCGTAGCCGGCACCTTCGCCGGCCGGGTAAAGGCCACGCGTGTTGATGCTCTGGTAGTCGGCGCCGCGCTTGATGCGGATCGGTGAAGAGGTGCGGGTTTCGACGCCGGTGAGGACCGCGTCGGCCATGGCAAAGCCGCGGATCTGCTTGTCGAAGGCCGGTATGGCTTCGCGCAGGGCAGCGATGACATAAGCCGGGGCGCAGGTCGACAGGTCGGTCATGTGCACGCCGGGCTGGTAGGACGGATCGACTTCGCCGAGGGCGGTAGACGGCCGGCCGGCGAGGAAGTCACCGACGCGCTGGGCGGGTGCGGCGTAGTTGCTGCCGCCGGCGACGAAGGCAGCGGATTCCCAGTGGCGCTGGAAGTCGATGCCGGCCAGCGGATTGCTCCGGTAGTCGCCGGGGAAGTCTTCGGGTTTGACTTCGACGACGAGCGCCGCATTGGCATTGCGTTCGGCGCGCGAATACTGGCTCATGCCGTTGGTCACGACGCGGCCTTCTTCCGAGGTGGCGGCGACCACCTGGCCGCCTGGACACATGCAGAAGCTGTAGGCAGCGCGGCCGTTGCCACAGTGATGGACCAGCTTGTAATCGGCGGCACCGAGGATTTCGTTGCCGGCATTGGGGCCGAAACGGGCGTGGTCGATCATGGCCTGCGGGTGTTCGATGCGGAAGCCGATGGAGAAGGGCTTGGCTTCGATATAGACGCCCTGCTCGTGGAGCACCTGGAAAGTGTCGCGGGCGCTGTGGCCGATGGCCAGCACGACGTGTTCGGTGGCGATGCTGCTGCCATCGGCGAGAACAACGCCGCGGACCTGATGGTCGTCGATGTCCAGACGCTCGACCTTGCTGCCGAAACGGATCTCGCCACCCAGTTCGGTAATCGTGGCGCGCATGTTCTCGACCATCTTGACCAGCCGGAAAGTGCCGATGTGCGGCTTGCTGACATACATGATCTCTTCCGGCGCGCCGGCCGTGACGAATTCTTCGAGCACCTTGCGGCCGTGGTGCTGCGGGTCCTTGATCTGGCTGTAGAGCTTGCCGTCCGAGAAGGTGCCGGCGCCGCCTTCGCCGAACTGGACGTTGGATTCCGGGTTGAGCTTGTTGTTGCGCCACAGGCCCCAGGTGTCCTTGGTCCGCTCGCGCACGGCCTTGCCGCGTTCGAGGATGACCGGCCTGAAGCCCATCCGGGCGAGCATCAGCCCGGCCAGCAGGCCGCAGGGACCGGTGCCGATGACTACCGGGCGGTGTGTTTCATTGCCCCGGGCGTGGGCGACGAATTTGTAATCGGTATCGGGTTTCAGGCCGACATGGTGGTCGTCGGCAAATTGAGCGAGTAGCGCCGCTTCGTCGCGGACCTCGAAGTCGATGGTGTAGATCAGCGTGATGGCCGACTTTTTACGCGCATCGTAGCTGCGGCGGAAAATGCTGAAAGTTATCAGGTCGGCGTCGGCGATGGCCAGCCGCTCGCACAGGGCAGGGCGCAGGGCGTCCTGGGCATGGTCGAGCGGGAGTTTCAGTTCGGTCAGTCTCAGCATGCAAATAGTCCGGCGATTTCAGCGTTCCTTGAACTGCTTGTGACAGGTCTTGCAGGCGTCGTGGACGGTGTCATAGGTTTTTTCCACCTGCCCCTTGTCCTTGCTCTGCGCAGCGGCGAGCAAGGCGTCGGTGGCGGCGATGAAAGCCTCCTTGTCCTTGGTGAAAGCTTCCGGCTGCTGCCAAACGTCGGCCGTCGCCTTGCTTGGCGGGTAGTTGGTATCCGGCCCGAAATGCGACCACGGCGCATCGCGCCTGGCGTGCAGGGCTTCTGCCATCGCCAGGAACTTGTCGGCATCGTAGTTTCCCTTGCGCAGCATGACGCCCATGGGCTCGAAGGCCTTGACGATGGCCTTGAAGGCGACCTGACGTTGCTTGACCGGCTGGCCCGGTCGGGTGTCCTCGACCTCGCCGCACCCGGCCAGCAGGGCGGCGATCAACAGGACGACAGCCGGAAGGCGCATGGACGACAGGGCAGGACGGGCGGGCAGGGATGAAGACATGGCAGGCAATCGGGAGGGGCCGGGAGCCCGAATTATACGGGCTGCGGGAGGCCTTCGTTGCATGCAATGTCCGGCAATGCCTTATTTGACGGCGCTGATTTCCGGTCGCTCCGCGGCTGCACAGGGCCTTGTGGGCAGGTACCGAAATACAAAATTTCTACGTGTTTTTTATTTGTCGGCATATTTGTTTTTGTTGTTAAATAATTGACGGAAGAGTTACCATGTTTACGCTTCAAAATGCATGGTTTCAATTATTCCAAAAGCGAATACCGTGAGCGAACCACTCAAGCGCCTTGTCCTCACTGCAGCCCGGGAACTCTTCCTGAACAAGGGCTATGACGCGGTCGGCATGCGCGAAATTGCCCACGCCGTGGATCGGGAGCCGATTCAGATCTATCGGCTCAAGCTCGCCAAGCCCGACATCCTCGCCGAACTGATCATCGAGTTGAACGCCGAGGAAATTCAGCGACTGCCCGAACTGCTCGCCAAGGTGACGGGCGAAAGTCTGTTTGAACGGGTGAGCAGCTATTTTCTCGAACTCTACCGCCTCGATGTTCACTACCAGCCCATCCGCTCGGTGGGTGCAGCCTTCGGCTGGATGTGGGACGTCCGCTACGAGCAACAGATTGTCGATCAGGTCTTGCAACTCTTGCAGCCGGTGGCGGGATGGATGGCCGAGGCGGGTCTGGACGATATTCAGGCTCGCTGCTACGGCATCTGGTCGGTCTATTACGTCGGATACCGGCACGCCGTCGTGCGCGGTGGCGGGGCAGAGGACTGCCTGGCGGCAATTCGGCCGACGCTGGCGGTGCTGCTCCGGGACCAGCGCAATGTCACCGCCCAGTTACTTTCGCAAAAAGGAGCGGCGGCATGACGATCCCCGGATTGCCCGGTAGACTTTGCGGCTTCCTGCTGGTGCTGCTCATGGCCGGGTGCGTGACCACGCGCTACGACTATGTGGCGCCGCATACCGAGCAGGGGCGTCATTGCGCGACGCAGTGCGCCGGTATCAAGGAGGCGTGCCAGAGCAACGAAATCAACCGCGCCCAGATCGAGCAATACAACTGCCAGCAGCGTAGCGAATACCAGTATCACGATTGCCTGCACCACGCCCGCAGCGCGGACGAGGCCAAGAAGTGTTTCCGCCCTGCCTGCTGGAACAATCCGAACACCTGGCGTTGTGACGAAAACTACCGCCAGTGCTTCGTCGGCTGCGGCGGCACGGTGAAAACGATCAAGGAAGAATGACCGTGAAGAAAATGGCGTTGCTTGTCCTCTTGGCAGCCACTTGTTCGGCTCATTCACGCAGATTGGCGCCAACAAGGGGCCGGTCAACAATCTGATGGGCCTCGGCCTGCAGGGCAAC
>ERZ1034363.2066-NODE-2066-length-10103-cov-2.404748_pt1 | contig 10103 bp, 8 predicted proteins | sample MGYA00520616_ERZ1034363 | MGnify/ENA primary metagenome ERZ1034363 (study PRJEB33736, sample SAMEA104284506) | Azolla filiculoides | biome: Urban; feature: Water surface; material: Ditch water | place: Netherlands | collected 2015-10-28 | depth 0-0.1 m ... | reverse complement strand
CGGGTGAAATCTCGGTCGCACCGCTTGATTCGGTGACATCTTCCAGAATAAGTCTATAGGCAAGCTCTTCTGGGGCAGGGCGATTTCCGCGGAGTGCCAGACGAAAAACCTGCCGTTGGCCCGGAAGCACATCCACGATTGGTGGTGTGACGAGCAAATCGTCGGTTTCTTCTGTCACGGCATCGCCCGCCAGATTTTGGGTCCAGCGCAGGACCTCTGCCTGCAGTCGCACTGGCACCTTTGCGTTTTCATCCAGTCTGACTGACACGGCAGCGACGCGCTGTTGCGGCGCAAATTCAACGGCAAGCGGCCCAATGACCAATTGGGCCCTTGCCAAGCCGGTCGTTAACAAAACCAATGCGCAAATCCTGATGACCTTGTGCGCAACCCGACACCCTGCGAACATGCTGGACGAATCTTTGTTCATGGTGTCGGCAGGTCTACGGTCAGACGGTTAAGGAAGGGTGTACGAGCTTGTGATCGTGATCGTGTCGCTGTAGGCTTGAACGCCCTTCGCAGCCTTGTCAGCCGCCGCAATAGAACCCTTGATAGTCAGAGTCTGGGCGGTTCCATCGGCAATAAAGCCAGTAAACGCGGCTGCAGTTCCGTAGGTAATTGCAGCGTTGGCCGCAGTAGCCAGCGTGTAGATGATGAAAGTGCTTGCGTCATCTCCGACCAAGCGAAATTTGCTATCAGCGGTATTCAACGAGGTGAATTTAAAGGCGGGCGATGGGGTGCCGTTGGTGCAAATCGCTTGAAAGGTGCCGCCCCCTGTTGAGGCGCTGGCGGTAGCGATTTGAGCTCCCGCAGCGGTCAGCATGGCCAAGTCGCCGAAGGTTAATTCGGCAGCGGTGCCAACGGCGCATTCATTGATGATGCTCGCTGAAACACCCATCGTACCGGTTCCGCTGTCAACCGCCATCGCACCACCCGCCATCACCAACGCACCCAGAGCCAACGCCAGTTTCGTCATCTTCGTGTTCATTTTGAACTCCTGTATCCAACCATTTCAGAGCAAAGGGGCTCCGTCCCGTTTCATCCCTGGCGCCGTGTCTTGACGGTGTGACCGTCTGCGACTTTCGCCATGCCCAAACTTTAAATTGATAAAAATGATTATTTCATCAGTAATGACTGAGACATCTCTAGGAAAATTCTGAGTCTTGAGGCTGGGCAAGGCATTGGCGGCGGTTCAGGCGTTTTTGTCCCCTAGGCTTTGTTTGATGTACGTCAAGTGCAGGCGTCCCTGTCATCCGTTTCTGCGGCGATGGTGCCCCGGTGCAGGTCGGCGTAGCGGACCAGGTCGGCCAGGTTGTGTAGCTTGAGCTTGCCCATGAGGTTGATTTTGTGGCTGCTGACGGTTTTTTCACTGATGTAGAGCGCCTGCGCGATCTCGGCGTGTCCCTGGCCCGCGGCCAGGCGTTGCAGCACCTGGGATTCGCGCGGCGTGAGCAGGGGTTGCACCGGGGGCGGCGCGGCAAAGACCAGGGCTTCCATCAGCCGGGATTCAACGTAGCGTCCGCCGGCGGCCACGCGCCGCACGGCTGCCAGCAGGGTTTCCGGCTCGCTGTCCTTGGTGATGTAGCCGTTGGCGCCCGCCTGCAGGGCTGCCTGGGCGACCTTGGGGTTGTTGTGCATGGTGACGACCAGCACGGGCAGCGTGGGCCAGGTGGCGCGAATCAAGCCGATGAGTTCCGGGCCGTTGGGTGCCGGCATGGTCAGGTCGAGCAGCAGGATGTCGCAGGGCGTGTCGTGCAAACGGGCCAGGGTGCTGGCGCCGTCATCGGCCTGCCCGCAGACCCACAGGCCGGGTTCTGATTCCACGATGCGCCGCAGGCCGGCACGCACCATGGCGTGGTCGTCCGCAATCAGGATGAGAAGATCACCGGGGCGTTGGGATGGGGGGCTGGTCATGGTGGGGGCAGGGGAGTCGGGGGCCAGAGTGGGGTGGGCTGGCGCGGCGCGCGCGGGCCGGAGGCCGGCAGGGGAGCCAGTGGCAGGTCGGCTTGCACGATGAGGCCGCCGGCCGTACCTGGGCGGATGGTGAGCCGGCCGCCGAGTGCAATCGCGCGTTCGCGCATGCCGATGACGCCATAGGTCGGGCTGCGCTCCTGCGGCCCGGGCATGCCGACACCGTCGTCTTCCACGCGCAGGTGCAGCCAGTGGTCCGACGTGGCCAGCTGGACCCGGATGCTGCGGGCCCGGGCATGGCGCGCGGCGTTGGTGAGGGCTTCCTGCAGGATGCGGTAAGCGTTGATGGAGCAGGTTTCGTCAAGCTGCAGACTGGCCGGGAGTTGGTCGTCCAGCGTGCAGGGGATGCCGAGGCTCCCCTCAAACTCTTCCACCAGCGACTGGACGGCGAGGCGCAGGCTGATGTCCAGCGTGGCCGGGCGCAGCTTGCCGGCCAGATCGCGCACGATCGCAAGCACATCGTCGATGCCCTGCTTGAGGCCTGCGATCTGGAGCGGCTGCAGCCCGGCGTTGCCTGCTTCGCGGGCCTGGGGCAGCATCGCCACTTCCATGCGCAGGACGGTCAGGCGCTGGCCGAGTTCGTCGTGAATTTCCTGGGCGATGCGTTTGCCTTCGGCATCCTTGATGTGAATTTCATGGGCGGCCAATTGGCGCAGGGCCTCCTGCGAGGCCTTCAATTCAGCCTGCTTCAGGCGCAACACGTTCAGGTCGTGGGTCTGGCGGCGCGCCGCGCGCAGGCGCAGGCGGCGCACCGAGAGCATCCACCACAGGGCCAGGAGCAGCAGGACGGACGTGGCCAGGCCCCCGGTGAGGATCAGATTGCGCTGTTCGCGGTAATTCGACAGGAGTTCATCTGTGCTGCGGCCCAGGATGAGGGTCAGCGGGAAGCGCTCCAGTTTGCGCCAGGTCCAGAGCCGCTCCACCTGGTCCAGCGGGGAGGAGCGCAGCAGAAAGCCGGTGGCCGCTGCGTCGTCCACGCGGGAAGTCAGCTGGCGGGTTTTGTCCGATGGCACGGCAAAGGGCGCCAGCATCGGCACGCGCGGTGAGGTGGCGCCGGTGGCCGGCTGCGCCCCGTGCCGTGTCGGGGGATCTGTAAACCGCCACAGGATGCTCTGGTCGGCGTTGCGGACCAGCGCCATGGCGCTGCCCGTGCCCAGGCGAAGCGCCTCGAAGGCGCCGGACAGGTAGTCCGGCGTGACCCCGAACACAATGACGCCGGCAAAGCCGCCGTTCACGCGCGGCAGGGGGCGGCTCAGCATGATGGCCCACCGCTGGGCCCGGGGCGCCCAGTACACCGGCCCGATGTAGAGCGTGTCTGCCGTGGTGTCGCGATGGGCCGAGAAATGCCCTGCGGAATCCAGGTTGATGAACGGGGCGCTCAGGGGGCCGCGGCTGCTGAAGATCAGGTCGCCCTTGGTGGAGATGATGCCGATCTGCAGGTCCAGCCCCGGGTCCATGTGCGCCAGGTGGCGCTTCACCGGCAAGCGGAAATTTCCCGGCGCGCTGGTCCAGTGTTCGCGCAGGTCCAGCAGGGTGAGGTCGGCGGCCAGCAGGGTGGCCTGAATCTGGTGCGTCAGGACGTGGGCCGTTGCGGCCATTTGCCGGTGGACGTCTGCCTGCTCGCGCGCGTACTGCCGCTGGAGATCCCAGGCCACCCAGGCCCACAGGGCCAGCAGCAGCCCGGTGCCGGTGAGGGCCAGCTGGGCGGGAAGCGGCCACTGGTGCCAGGGGCGCACCCGCAGTGGTCTCGCCTTCATGGCGACCTGGCGCACAGGCCGATGCGGTGACTTTTCATTGCGGCAAAACCCCCATTGTGCATTTCACTCCCTGTGCCGGCACAGGGGTGCATGAACAGCGGAAGGGGGCGGGGTGGGGCGCTCGTCGCGCCGGGCCGGGCCTGGACGCGCGTCAGACGGTCACAGGAAGGGCTTGATGCTCAATACAACCTGCGCACCCAGCGCCTGGGCGTAGCTCTGGAGGGTGCGCATGGTGGGGCTGAACTGGCCGCTTTCCAAGCGGGAAATATTGCCCTGGAGCACGCCCATGCGGGCCGCGACAACCTTTTGCGTCAGGCCTGCGCGCTGGCGGGCATCAATCAGCGCCTGCACCAGATCTCTGCCTGCATCCGGCTTATTGACTTCCGGGAGATTTTCCGCAGGGTTCACCAGAGCTTGCTTCAAATCTTGAGCGGACTGCATTTTGATCTTTCTACTCAATTGGTAAAGTTAGCAATAAATTCATCAAAAACAACAGCTAAATTTTACCAAGATCTAGGTAAAAACTCAATTATTTTTCAAAAATTGTCCGAAATGATTGACATCTTTTTAAAAATATCAATTTTTAATTCTTCGGTGATGCAGGGGCGTTGTGTGCCTCGCAGGTGCCGGTCCGCGGGCACGCGGCGCTTTCGGTCCTGAAAAGAGAGCGTTACAGCACCATTCCATGGTGGGTAGCGCCTGTTTTTGCTTGAATTCAGGCGCGGGTTCTTCCCCAATTCACCGGGCAGCTTCCGTGGGGGGCCTGGCTGTCTGCCTGGGGCGTCGCGCAGGGCGCAGGCGTGTGGCCCACAGCCAGAGTCCCGTCAGGGCCGCCAGTGCGGTCGCTGCGCCGAAGCCCGTGGCGTCCGGCACGGCAAAGCGCAGGACATCACGCAGCCAGGGCACGAGGAGGACTGCCGCCAGCAGCAGCGCCACGGCAATCGCCATGCGCAGGACCCACGGGTTGCCTTGCGCATCGGCGGCCGACCCGGGGAGACGGTGGCTGCGATTGGCCAGCACCAGCAGAAAGACGCCGGGGACCAGGGCCAGGAAGACCGCCGCGCGGCTGGCTGCTTCGCCCAGGTCCGGGTGCCACGCCATGGAGCCGCCCAGGCGTCCCATGAGCACGCCAAAGCCGAGCAGCAGGAGGGTCGCCAGCCCCGCGCCCTGCCACAGGCCGGAGGCGAGGTTGGCAGCGGCAAATGGCGAGGCGTCGCGCGGGCGGGGCGGGCGGGTCATGAGGTCGGTCGCGCCGGTTTCGGCCTCGAACACGATCGAGCAGGCCGGGTCGATCAGCAGTTCCAGCAGCACGATATGCACCGGCAGCAGCAGTGCCGGCCAGTGCAGTAGTGCCGGAACCAGCGTCAGCAGGATGACGGGCACATGCACCGCAAACACAAAACGCGTGGCGTGGGTGATGTTGTCGTAAATGCGCCTGCCCTGGCGGATGGCCGCGACGATGCTGGCGAAGCTGTCGTCCAGCAGCACCAGCGCGGCGGCCTCGCGCGCGACGTCGGTGCCGCGCTGGCCCATGGCGATGCCGACGTCGGCGGCCTTCAGGGCCGGGGCGTCATTGACGCCGTCGCCGGTCATCGCGACGACCTCGCCGTCTTGCTGCAGCAGTTGCACCAGCCGCAGCTTCTGCTCGGGCTGCAGTCGCGCGCACAGGTCCACCTGGCGCAGCCGCGTGCGCAGCGCGGTGTCGTCGAGCGCGGCGATCTCGGGGCCGGTCAGCACCGCCGGGCGATCGCTCAGGCCGACCTGCCGGGCAATGGCGCTGGCCGTAGCCGGGTGGTCGCCGGTCATCATGATCACGCGCACGCCGGCGGCGCGGCATTCGGCCAGCGCGGCCGGCACTTCGGGGCGCGGTGGGTCCATGAAGGCGACCAGGCCGAGAAAACTGAAGGTGAAGTCGTGCTGGCTGGCGGGCCAGCTTGCGCCGGTGGCCTGCCCGCTCGAGGGGCTTCCATCGCCCGCCTGGCCGCAGCCGGGCCAGACCCCACGCGCCACCCCGAGCACGCGCAGGCCACGTTCGGCCATGGCCTGCACCTCGGCGGCGATGGCTGCGCGCGCGGCCTGGGGCAGGTGGCACAGGTCCATCACGGCTTCGGGGGCGCCCTTGGTGGCCAGCAGGTGCCGGGCCGGCGCATTGCTGGAGAACACCTGCGTCATGGCCAGGATGTCAGGTGACAGCGGGTAATGAAACGCGGGCGTCCAGTCCGCGTGCACATGCTCGGTGCCGTCCAGCCACTGCCGACCGAACTGATTCAGGGCCTTTTCCATCGGGTCAAATGGGTCGGCCGGGGTGGCCAGCAGCGCAAATTCGGCCAGTTCGTGAAAAGGCTCCGGCAGGTTGGCCGCTCCAGCGGCGGCGAAGCGGGCGCCGCCTGCGCGCAGTTCGGCCACGCGCATGCTGTTTTGCGTCAGCGTGCCGGTCTTGTCGGTGGCCAGCACGGTGATGGCCCCCAGCGCCTCGACCGCCGACATGCGCCGCGTCAATACCCTGGTGTGCGAAATGCGCCAGGCACCCAGCGCCAGGAAGACCGTGAGGATGACCGGAATCTCTTCGGGCAGGATGGCCATGGCCAGTGCAATGCCCGAGAGCACGCTGGCCAGCAGGGATTGGCCGTCCCACAGCCACCCGATCAGGACCTGGGCCATGGCCAGCGCCAGCCCGGCGACGGTGAGCTGCACGATCAGCCGCCGGGACGACCGCTGCAGACCCGATGGCGGCTCGGTCGTGGCGGCAAGCGCCACGCCGATGCGACCCACGGCCGTGGCCGCGCCCGTGGCGCCCACCCGTGCCAGGCCGACGCCCCTGGTGACGACCGTGCTGGCAAACAGGTGCGGCGTGCCATCGCCGCCGGGCGTGGCGGTGGCTGCCGCAGTGGCCAGCCGTGCGGTAAAGGGCGCTGCAAGCGGCGCCGCATCTTCGGGCTCGGGCTGCGGGAGCTTGTCCACCGGCACGGCCTCGCCGGTCAGCAGGGATTCGTCCACGGTGAGCTGGCCTTGCACCAGCATGGCGTCGGCGGCCACACGGTCGCCCTCGTGCAGCACCAGCAAGTCGCCGCGCACCACGTCCCGCCCGGCGATGCGTTGCTCCTGCCCGTCACGGATGACCAGCGCCCGCGGGGCGGACAGGTCCCGCAGGGACTCCAGTGCGCGCTGGGTCTTGCGCTCCTGGGCCAGCGTGATGCCGATCACGACGAAGACAAAGGCCAGCAGCAGCGCCGCTTCGGCCCGGTCGCCCAGCAGCAGGTAGATGCCGCCGGCCACCAGCAGCATCATGAACATGGGCTCGGTGAAGACGCCACGCACCATGTCCCACAGGGTCCGCGGTGCGCTGCCGGGCAGCAGGTTGGGGCCATCGCGTGTCAGTTGTTCGGCGGCCTCGGCGGCACGCAGGCCGGCCGGGGTCCCGTTCGCCTCACGCATCCAGACCCTCGGCGCGCAGGCGCTGGCGCAACTGCGCCACTTCCTCGATCAGGTCGGCCGTCAGTGCGGCCAGCTCGGGATTCGCATCAAAAGTAGTCTCCAGGCTGGACAGGCGGCGGGCGCGCACCAGGCTGGCGCTGGTGAAGCGCCAGACGCCGGGTGCCGATGGCGCGGCGTCGAGCAAGCCGGAGGTCACCCGCTCGATGACCCAGCCGGGCGGTACGTGGCAGGCGCGGGCCAGTTCTTCAAGCGTGAACGCGGCTTCCTCGAGGAGTTCACCGACCAGCGCTTCCTGCGTGGCGCTGGCTGCGTGCGGGGCAGGGGTGGATTGCATGGTTCAGCCTCCCAGTCCGGCGCGGGGGTCAAAGGCCAGTTCGCGCGCCATGGTTGCATAGAGTTCGCGGGCTTTGGGCGTGTCGGCGGGCGGCAGCACCAGTTCAAGTTCCAGGTACATGTCGCCAGCCGGGTCGGTGGCCGCGCGGGCGGGAATGCCGTGCCCCTTCAGGCGCAGCTTGCGGCCCTTTTTCCAGCCGGCGGGCACGGTGACCTGCACCCGGCTGGTGGGCGTGGGCACTTCGATCTCCGCGCCCAGTGCCGCTTCCCAGGGCGCCAGCGGCAGGCTGGCCGTGATGTCGCGGCCCTGCACCCGGTAGCGGGTGTCTGGCTTGAAATGCACCTCCAGAAACAGGTCGCCCGCCGTGCCGCCCGCCAGGCCGGGGCCGCCCTGGCCGCTCAGGCGGATTTGCTGGCCTTCGATCACGCCCTTCGGGATCTTGACGTGGAGCGTGCGGTCTTCAACGACCAGGTGGCCGGTGGCGTCCAGCCGGGAGCCACGCAGGCTGATGTTGCGTTCGGCCCCGAAGAAGGCGTCCAGCAAGGCCAGTTCGATCTTGGCGTGGTGGTCGGTGCCGCGTTCGGGCTGGGGCGCGCGGCGATGGCCCCCTGCGCCCCCTGCGCCGCCTGCGCCGCCTGCAGGGCGCCCTGCGCGGCCGAACAGCTGCTCGAAGAAGTCGCTGTAGTCCCCGCCGGCTCCCGCCATGCCGGCGCGGTCGGAAAATTCGAAGCCGGCGTCCCAGTTGGGTGGCGGGCGGAAGTCGCGCTGGTCCGGCGGCTGCTGGCCCAGCGTGTCGTAGGCGGCCCGCTTTTCCGGGTCGGACAGCACAGCCTGCGCTTCGTTGAGTTCGCGCATGCGTGCCTGCGCGTCGGGCTCCTTGCTGACGTCCGGGTGGTACTTGCGCGCCAGCTTGCGGTAGGCCTTCTTGATCTCGTCCGCGGTGGCGGTCTTGGCGACGCCGAGAATCTTGTAGTAGTCCTTGAATTCCATGACGGTGTCCTTCCTGGGTGCATGGGACCGCAGTCCGTGCTGCCCGCAGCGCGGGCTTCGGGTCGATGCAGGACGTTCGGGCCGGCCAACTGCAGCCGGTCTGCACGGACAACAGCACGCAAACCCATTGTGTCCCAACGCGCGGGGTGCGGCCATGCGTTGTCGCACATCCGACGCGCATCACTGGGGGAGGGCGGCGCTACGATAGGGCGCATCCGCACCTTCACAAAGACCGTACCTTGACCGACTTGTCCGCCGAGACCCATGCCACCGGGGCGCACCTGAACCTCCCCGAGGGGTTTTACCCCGTGAACTTTGGAGGGCCCTTTATTGCCCATAACGGCCCGCTCTATGGGCGCTGGACCGGCGAGAAGCTGCAGCTGGGTTTCCGCGTGGAGTTGCGCCACACCAATCCGCTGACGATCTGCCATGGCGGCATGCTGGCCAGTTTTGCCGACATGCTGCTGCCGTGTGCGGCGCTGTACCAGCGCGCGGGAGAACGCCGCTTTCTGCCCACCATCAGCCTGCAGGTGGACTATCTGGGCGCGACCCCGCTTGGGGCGTGGGTGCAGGGCGAGGGTGAGGTGCTGCGCACCACCCGCAACATGCTGTTTGCCCAGGGTCTGGTGACGGCCGACGGCACGCCGGTGCTGCGCGTGAGCGGCATTTTCAAGATGGGTGCGTTGATCGGGGACGGCACCGACCGGGACCCGCTGCGCCTGCACCGCTGAGCCCGCAGCCGGCCGGGGGGCGGGTTCTCACCGTTCTCCGGGGGCGCGCGGGCGCCCTACACTGGTGCGGAGTCGGCCTGATCGACGGCCATTTCCCCCCAGCACCCAGCGACCATGAACCCTTCCGCCTCCTTGCATCCGCCTGTCCGCTTGTCGAATGTCCCGCGTCCCTGGCTGGCGCGCCTGCACCCCAGTTTGTTTGGCATGGTGTTGGGGATGCTGGGCCTGTCCGGCGCCTGGCAGCGGCTTGGTCGCATGGGCGTGGGCGGGGCGGCCGGGGTGTCTTCCGCGCTGCTGTTTGGTGCGGTGAGTCTGCTGGGCCTGCTGCTGCTGTTGTGGGGCGCCAAGGCCACACGCTTCCCCGGTGTGGTGCGCCAGGAATGGAGCCACCCGGTGCAGGGCGCGTTGCTGGCGCTGCTGCCCGTCAGCACCTTGATGGCGGTGGCGCTGCTGGTGCCCCGCTACCCGGCGCTGGCAGGCGTGGCTTTTCCGGTGGCGCTGCTGGCGCTGGTGTTCCAGGGCACGATGGCCTGGCATGTGGTGGCGGCGTTGTCGACCGGGCAGACCCCGCCCGAGCTGGTCACGCCGGCGCTGTACCTGCCGACGGTGCCGGGCGGCTTTGTCGGTGCCATGGCGCTGGACGCCCTGGGGTTGCATGGCTGGGCCACGCTGCTGGTCGGCATGGGGCTGGGGGCCTGGGCGCTGCTGGAAATGCGCATCCTCAACCGCCTCTTCTCGGGCCCGCTGCCGCCCGCCTTGCGGCCGACGCTGGGGATCGAGATGGCGCCGGCGTCCGTCGGGGCGCTGGTGGCGGCCACGCTCTGGCCCGGGTTGCCGGCGGACGTGCTGATGGTGTTTCTGGGCGTGGCCAGCGGGCCGGTGCTGGCG
>ERZ1034363.2064-NODE-2064-length-10108-cov-2.406938_pt1 | contig 10108 bp, 12 predicted proteins | sample MGYA00520616_ERZ1034363 | MGnify/ENA primary metagenome ERZ1034363 (study PRJEB33736, sample SAMEA104284506) | Azolla filiculoides | biome: Urban; feature: Water surface; material: Ditch water | place: Netherlands | collected 2015-10-28 | depth 0-0.1 m ... | reverse complement strand
TTCGGTATTTCTAATCAAGTTTGAGGTCACTAATTCAAGGTTTGAATCTGCAAATTGCACTCTGGCAAGCTCTACAAATTCATCAACTTGGGGCTTTACATAGCCAAGAGCCTTAGCGTCGGCTGAGGGAAAAGAATAACTCACAGGTTCAGTCTAGATTGCTAAAAAGACCTGAGTGAAGATGTAGGTGATCAGGGCCGAAGGAAGAATCGAGTCCATTCGGTCCATAATTCCGCCATGCCCAGGCAGCAGACTACTCATGTCCTTGACACCAAGATCTCTTTTGATTAGTGATTCGGCAAGATCGCCGAATACCGCTGCCAGCAGAAGCACTGCCGCCAACAAGAAACCCATCCACCAAGGAAATTCCCAGAAGACCCTCGTAAAAACAATGGCAGATACTGTGCCAGCAGTAACTGAAGCAACCAGCCCCTCCCAGGTTTTCTTTGGGCTCACCCCCGGCGCAAGTTTATGTTTTCCTAGCTTTCGACCAACTAGGTATCCTGCTGTATCAATCATGGCGACTGTGACCACAAACGTGATTACCCACTCGGCCCCGTCTTCACGCCTCAGGAGCAGCATCGTGAAACTTGTCATTAGAGGTAGGTAGATAACCACAAAAGCTGCGGCTGCAAAATCACGAAGGGTGTGAAAAAAAGCTTGAGCCGGCGCTTCACGTCGTTCCCACAGCAAGTGAACCGAACGCCAAGCAATTAGCGCAGCAACTATGCCCAACGCAACAAGCCATTGCAGTTCTGCCCCGCCGTAAAAGGCTGCAGGCATAATCAAAACGGAACCTACAACCGCAGGAACCCTAGGCACGTACCAACCTTTTAGACGAAGCGCCGAAGACAACTCCCATGCCCCCACACCCGCAGCTGCAGCGGCCAAAAGCATAAATAGTTCTTTATAAATTAAAACGGAAAGTAAAAATAAACCGCCAAGCAGTAGTCCAACGGCCACAGACTTTGACAGACTGCGGCCAGCGGTAACTGGAGTAGACAAACTAAACCTCTAGAAGTTCTGCTTCTTTGCGCTTTAGCGCTTCATCAATGGCATCTACATGAGTCTTTGTAAGAGCATCAAGCTCTTTTTCGGCGCGAGCGATGTCATCATCTCCGGCCTCGCCGTCTTTCTTTAGCACCGCAAGATCGTCGTTTCCTTTGCGGCGCAAGTTTCGAACAACAACACGGTGGTCTTCTGCTTTTCCCTTAACCAGCTTCACGTACTCCCTGCGACGCTCTTCAGTTAGGTCTGGAAGAGTTACGCGAATCAGGTTGCCGTCATTCTGTGGGTTGGCATCAAGATTAGGCATCTCGCGAAGTGCAGCTTCAATAGCCTTCAAAGCACCCTTGTCGTAAGGGGTGATCACTATTGTGCGGGCCTCTGGGTTAGCAAGCTGCCCAAGTTGACCAAGCGGTGTTGGCGTTCCGTAGTAATCAACCATCACTTTTTGAAATAATTGCGGGTTTGCCCTTCCGGTACGCACACCAGAAAAATCTTCTTTTGCTGAATCAACAGCCTTGGCCATCTTTTCGCTTGCAGTCGCAATAATTTCCGAAATCATTTCTTCTCCTGTTGTTTCTAAACCTGGTTGCGCTCTCGAAACTATGCAGTTACGAAAGTACCTATTTTCTTACCCTTGATTGCATCGGTAATGTTTCCCTTACCCTGCATGCCAAATACACGCATCGGCATCTGGTTATCCATGCACAAACTAAAAGCGGTAGAGTCAACAACTTTTAGTCCCTGAACCAAAGCATCTTGATAAGTGATCGAATCCAGCTTTGTAGCCTTTGGGTCAATCTTTGGGTCCGCTGTGTAGACGCCATCTACACCGTTTTTCGCAACCAGCACTTCATCGGCTTTAATCTCAAGAGCACGCTGTGCCGAGACAGTGTCGGTAGAGAAATAAGGCAAACCAGCACCTGCACCAAAAATAACTACGCGGCCTTTTTCAAGGTGGCGAATGGCCCTGAGTGGAATATAAGTTTCTGTAACTTGTGACATTGTGATCGCCGACTGCACACGCACATCAACCCCGGCCTGCTCCAAAAAGTCCTGAAGCGCAAGAGCGTTCATCACTGTTCCAAGCATTCCCATGTAGTCAGCGCGAGAACGCTCCATGCCACGCTGCGAGAGCTCAGCACCTCTAAAGAAATTTCCGCCACCAACAACAATTGCAACTTCAGCGTGCTTTGCGCCCTCGGCAATCTCTTTTGCCATGGCAGCAACAATGTCAGGGTTGACACCTAGGGTGCCACCACCGAATGCTTCACCCGAAAGTTTTAGCAATACGCGGCGCTTTTTTTGTGGCACTGGAACCCTCCTGAATTTTCCCTGGATACTGCTTCTATCCTAGGCGTGGCAGTAAAAAAGGCCCGGCCGAAAACGGCCGAGCCTTTCCTAAATTTGGCTTAGGCGCCTACGCGGAAACGTAGGAAGCCTGAAACAGTAACGCCTGCGTTCTCAAGCACCTTTGAAACAGTCTGCTTGGTGTCTTTAGCGAAGTCCTGCTCTAGAAGCACGTTCTCTTTGAAGAAGCCAGTTACGCGGCCTTCAACGATCTTTGAAAGCGCAGCCTCTGGCTTGCCTTCGTTGCGTGCTGTCTCTTCGGCGATACGGCGCTCGGTAGCCACTACATCTGCATCAACGTCTTCGCGCTTTAGAACGCTTGGTGAGAATGCTGCAATGTGAACGGCTACGTCGTGCGCGGTATCTGCATCTGCACCAGAGAAAGCAACCAAAACGCCAACCTGTGGTGGAAGATCCTTGCTGGTGCGGTGCATGTAAGCGTCTACGGCTGCATCCTTTAGGGAACCAACCTTGCGCAACTCAACCTTTTCACCCATGATTGCGGCTTCATCGTTGATTGCATCCTGAACACTCTTGCCACCTAGATCCGCTGCAAGGGCGGCCTCTAGTGTGGTTGCGCCTGCAGCTGCGATTGCATCAGCTACCTTGTCAGCTAGTTCAATGAACTTTGCAGCCTTAGCTACGAAGTCAGTCTCACAAGCTAGCTCAATTAGGTAACCGGTTCCACCAGATACACGAGCAACGATCAAACCATTGCTGGTTGTGCGTCCTTCGCGCTTGGTAACACCCTTCAAACCCTTAAGGCGAAGAACTTCCATCGCCTTGTCTAGGTTGCCATCTGCCTCGTCAAGAGCTGACTTGCAGTCCATCATGCCGGCGCCGCTGCGCTCGCGCAGGGCCTTTACGTCTTGTGCGGTGTAGTTCGCCATGTTTACTTTGCTTCCTCTACTGCAACAGCTGTTGCTTCTTCAGTCTTGCCCTGCTCTAGAAGCTCGCGCTCCCATTCAGCTAGTGGCTCAGCTGCTGCTTCTGGCTTTGAGTGACGAGCGATCAGACCCTCAGCTACTGCATCTGCGATAACGCGAGTTAGCAACTGAACTGAACGAATTGCGTCGTCGTTTCCAGGAATACCGATAGTTACTTCATCAGGGTCACAGTTGGTGTCCAAGATACCGATAACTGGAATACCAAGCTTCTTAGCTTCGGTAATCGCTAGGTGCTCCTTGTTTGTGTCAACAACCCAGATCGCTGATGGAGTCTTGGTGATGTTGCGGATACCGCCTAGGGCCTTTTCTAGCTTGTCCTTCTCACGGCGAAGGATAAGAAGTTCCTTCTTGGTAAGACCGGTCTTGGTGGCGCCTGAGAAGTCCATGACCTCAAGCTCCTTTAGACGTGAAAGACGCTTCTGGATGGTCTGGAAGTTGGTCAAAAGACCACCCAACCAGCGCTGGTTGATGTATGGCTGGCCCACGCGAAGCGCTTCAGAAGCGATTGACTCCTGAGCCTGCTTCTTGGTACCAACGAAAAGAATGCTGCCACCGTGTGCAACAGTCTCCTTCACGAAGTCATATGCTTTGTCAATCAAAGCAAGTGACTGCTGAAGGTCAATGATGTAGATGCCTGAACGGTCGGTCAGAATGAAACGACGCATCTTTGGGTTCCAACGACGGGTCTGGTGCCCGAAGTGCACGCCGCTGTCTAGCAGCTGGCGAATTGTTACTACTGCCATGAGCAGTGTCTCCTTTTTTGGCGCGCAAAGGCGCCACTCAGTTAACTGTTTCAATCGGTTGATTGACACACCTGGTGCCGGACCCCTTTCGCCAAATTTCTTTGGACTGAGTGAAAGGTAAATCTGATTCGACACGCGAAGTCGGCATGCTTTTGAAGGCCTCAAATTGGGGATTTCGCGAGCTTGCCGCTAGCTAAGAGTCTAACAGCGCGGCAGTGGAGTTATCCACTGTTTTCCCTATGTTTATCTGGCTTGTCGAGGTTGCATGCAATCTAGGTGAATGAGGAAATTTACATCCAAACTGGTCCTTTCCGCGCTGTTTTCAAGTCTCTTGCTTGGCCTATTTCAAACCGCCCACGCTTCAGAGCCTTCCCTGCCAGTGAATACCTGGAACCCTCCTCTAGAAACCCCAATTCGCCTGATAAATCAATACCGTCAACCAAACAGTGACTTTTCAGCGGGTCATCGAGGGGTGGACTACCTGGTTGAACCAGCTCAGCCAGTTTTTGCCCCAGCCCCGGGGCAAATTTGGTTTGTCGGCAAGGTGGTGGATCGGAATTTAGTTACCATAAAGCACTCAGACGGTATCGTTTCGGAATTTGAGCCCGTTTGCACGAATTTACTGAGGGGGCAAACGGTGCTTGGTGGTCAGCCCTTTGGCGAAGTCTGCGAGGCGGAAGCAGGATACCGCCAGCACTGTGTATCAGCTACCTGCATGCACTTTTCAGTTCGCTTAGACGGGGCTTATTTATCGCCATTGTTTTTGCTGGGTGGGTTGAACCCAAGCCGGCTTTTACCTACGCCCTAGGGTGCGCATTTTTGTAGCCATCTCTTAATCGTTCTATAGAAACATGTGTGTAAATTTGGGTGGTTCCCAAGCTGGCGTGACCAAGAAGCTCTTGAACAGCTCTCAAGTCTGCTCCGCCATCAAGCAAGTGGGTAGCGGCGCTGTGCCTAAGCGAGTGCGGTCCGGCGGCCCCAGTAGGTGTTGCCTCTAGTAGTTTGGCGACTAGACCGTAAACCTGCCGAACACCAATCCGTTGACCACGAGAATTCAGCAGCAGAGCTCGGCCGCTTTTATCTGATTCCAACATTGGCCTTGAAACTCGAATCCATCTATCAAGGGCTTCTCTAGCTGGTTGACCAAAAGGAACCATGCGCTCCTTTGCGCCTTTACCCATGACCCGCATTATGTTTCTGCTGTAATCAATGCTTTCCAGATCTAGGCCAACTAGCTCGCTGACACGAGCCCCGCTTGCATAAAGAAGTTCCACCACAACCAAGTCACGAACACCCTGTGGGTTTTCGATGGTTGCCTTTGACTCAAGTGCTTCAAACACAATCGCCAAACTTTCGCGCGAGACCACTTTAGGAAGCGTGCGGCTGGCCTTTGGAGACTTTAGCCTCAACCCAGGGTCTGTATCAAGCAATTCATTCTTGAATGCCCAAGCAGTAAACGACCTAACTGCTGCACTTTTTCTGGCAATTGTTGCTTTAGTGAGTCCTTGCTGGGTTGATTGCCACAGCCAGTCTCTAAGGTGTTCAAGTTCCAGTTGATCTAAATTTTCAATCTGTTTTTTCTCTAGAAAACCAGCGATGTCTGAAACATCCGTCAGGTAGGCCTTGACAGTATTCGAAGAGTATCCGCGTCCGGCGTCAAGGTAGTCTTTGAAGCCCAGAATGGCTTTCTCGAAACTTGTACTCACACATCAAAGCGTAGTTTGAGTTTTCATCCAGGCGCTTCCACGCCTCAAAATTAAACCATCAAGCTCAAGATTGGAAAGACCCAGCCTTGCCTCATCTCGCGTAAGTCCCGCAGATGAGCATATTTCGGATACTTCTAATGAGTCATAGCCAAGCGCGTCAAGAACTCTTGTTTCAAGGGCTCCAAGGCCAGGTAACTCTAGGGCAATAGAACTAATTGGCATCTTGCCTAGTTGCTGCAGAAAGTCAGTGGCATCAACCACCAGCTCAGCTCTTCGATCTGCAATTAATTTATTTGTTCCAGCAGATTTTGGGGAATCAATGGGGCCTGGCACCGCGTACACAGCACGCACAAGTTTTTCTGCATGCCCAACCGTACTAAGCGCACCAGAGCGCCAATTGGCTTCAACGACCAAGGTTGCCTGTGACAAGGCAGCAATTAACCTGTTGCGCTGCAAGAAACGCCATTTAGTTGGAATAGCGCCTGGCGGCAACTCACTCAGCACAGAACCGGTTTGGATTATGCGATTCAGTAAATCCTTGTTTCCGGTTGGATAAAGACGGTCCACGCCACCGGCCATCACGGCCACCGTGTTGCCTTTCAAGGCCAGGGCGGTTCTATGTGCAACGGCATCTATTCCATAGGCACCTCCTGAAACCACACTTAGATTTTTTCCTACCAGGGCCGTAGTCATAGTTTCAGTCGCAGAGTCTCCATAATTACTAGAACCCCTGGAACCAACAACAGCAACGGAATTACTAAGACTTGATAGGGAGAACTCTGTGCCTCGCACCCACAGGGCCATTGGTGCGTGAAATTTCAAATCACGCAGTTGCTCAGGCCATTGTTGACTTAGCGGAGTCAAAATGAAACCTCTCATGTTGTGCATCGACTGTATTGCGCGTTGCACAGAAGAAAACGAAAGTCTTGATTTCCAGCGCTCTCTGCCTATCTGAAAAGTGGATTCGAAAGGTCCGTATTCATTGATTTCTTCGGAACTTAGACCGGCATCAATTAGCTGACGCTTCACAACTGATGGAGTTGCGTTTTGCAATTCGTTCTTAAGTGCCATTGTGGAACCTAAAGTTTGCACCAGCATTCCTGCAAGACCATCCCCCGGTTCACATAGAACACTCCAAGTGATGTAAGAAAACACATCCTCCAGCTCCTTTGCAGCCACGTTTGGAAGCAATTCTCGAAGACGACTTGTTTCTATTTGCAGTTCGTTCATTTTGAATCCGATCTTGGTGTTAACAGGTATTCCGGTCCGCGAAGCAGAATAGCTTTAGCCACATCTATTTGATTGGGCTGGTTTCGTTCCTCTAAATCGGCATTTGACCATGCCAACCTCAAGCACCTATCGAAACCGCGCATGCTAATTCGCCCTTTATCCAGTGCATCCTCAAGCTTCAGAACGCTTTGCGAATCAAGCGGAAGATGTTTTCTTAAATAAGATCCGGGCACCTGAGCGTTTATTTGCCAAGGTGTGCCCTGCAGTCTTTTTGAGGCCAGCTGCCTTGCCACGGTTACCCGCTCTCGTAATTCAGCAGTGCCAACAGAGTGCGAACTTGAAGCCCTGGCTATAGCAAGCTGAGCTGGACTTGCGGCATTTATGTTTAGGCGAATATCTATTCGGTCTAATAGGGGCCCAGAAAGTTTTGCTAAATATTTCACTCGTTGCTGATCGTTACACCGGCAATTCCGGCCAGATCCATAGCCGTGCCCACATGGGCAAGGGTTGGCCGCCAATACCAATTGAAATTTTGCTGGGAATCTTGCCGTGCCACCCGAACGATTAATCATGACTTCACCAGATTCCAAAGGTTGGCGCAGCGCCTCCAGCACTGGTTTTTGAAATTCGGGCGCCTCGTCAAGAAAAAGCACACCATTATTGGCTAAAGATATGACACCGGGTCGTGGAATACCCATGCCACCTCCCACTAGAGAAGAGACAGAAGCACTGTGATGCGGGGCCTCGAACGGCGGTCGCTGTATGAGGTTCTCATTCGTCGAATTGCTTCTGCCAGAAATGGAAAGAACAGCGGTAGTTTCAAGAGCATCATCTAAATTCAAATTAGGCAAAATGCCTGGTAACCGTTCAGCCATCATGGTCTTACCAGCCCCCGGAGGACCAACCATCAACAAGTGATGGCCGCCTGCGGCTGCCACAGTTAAAGCTTCAACCGCCTCTTGCTGACCAAGAACATCTGACATGTCTAGGCTCATAAAATTTCTATGGTCAACGGGCTCTGCTTTAAGAGGCTTTGCTTGAACCTCAATTGGCTGCCACTGCTCACTAGAGGGCAATGCGGCACCGTGCAACTTTGCGACCTCGCCGAAATGCGAAACTCCAAGCACATGCATGCCTTCAACTAACGAGGCTTCAGCAAGATTTGCCACAGGAACGATTGCGTGCAAAATTCCGGCTAGCTTTGCCGCTATCAGCGATGGAAGAATTCCGTTTATTCTTCGCACTGACCCATCCAAACCAAGTTCACCCAAGTGCACCCACTTAGAAATTGATTCGGGTTTCAGTGTTCCCGAAGCCGCTAAAACGCTTACCGCGATTGCCAAATCAAAACTGGAACCGTGCTTTCGCACCGAAGCAGGCGAAAGATTCACAGTGATTCTACGATCGGGCATTTTTAGGCCACTATTTTGAATCGCTGCCCGCACCCGGTCTTTTGCCTCAGTCAGAGAAGCATCTGGAAGGCCAACCAAGACAAAGCCTGGCAGCGAGCTAGATATTTCTGATTCAACCTCAACAATTGTGCCGGCGAGACCAAGAAGGCTAACAGCATAGGCTTTCGCAATCAGAATTTTTCTGGTCATCAAAAGACTTGTTTCAGGTGCTCGATACCAACTCGTCCACCTCGCACAAGCACAGCTATGGCGTCTAATCTAACTTCTGAACCCAGGGCCCCATTTTGAACGCACCAATGGGATACTAATTTACGCATCCTTAAAACTTTTGAGTTGGTTATTGCTTCGAACGGATGGCCATAACCTGTTCCATTGCGAGTTTTTACCTCAACAAATACAAGTCTTGATTTGTATTTGGCAACGAGATCTATCTCGCCAATTGAACATCGCCAGTTTCGGTCAATGATTAAGTACCCGCGGTCCTGCAAAAATTTTGCAGCTACGTCTTCCCCATATTTTCCGAGTAATTGTTTTTGACCCATGCACTCAGCATGAGCTAGCTAAGTTTGAATATTTATTTCTTGTTTAGAACTGTGGATAAGTGGCTATTCGCCAACCGCAAATTCTTTAGGCAGATTGAAAGTTGCCCCAGTCAGCTCTTCGACGTTCACATCTTTGAAAGTTAGAACACGCACACTCTGCACGAATCTATCGGTTCGGTATATATCCCAAACCCAAACATCTTTCATATTGAGTTCAAAATAAAAGTCTGTTGGTGTGTCAACACGATGCAGGTCAACTTCGTTGGCCAAATAGAAGCGTCGCTCGGTCTCGATTACGTACTTAAAAGTGCCCACAACGTCGCGATATTCGCGATAGAGAGCAAGTTCTGCTTCCCTGTCGTAGTCTTCAAATTCGTTCTCATCCATTGCCAAAAGTCTATTCCTCTAAGGCCGCCAACTTGAACTCGGTTCCGGCAAGGATTTTGCCTAGCCAGCTAACACGATGTTCAGCGCTTGGCCCCAAATCTCTAACGGCGGCTATGTGGCTAGCTGATGCGTAGCCCTTGTGGCCTTCCAGGCCGTATTCCGGCAAGTCTTTAGCAAGCTCAATCATTAGGTTGTCCCTAGCGACTTTTGCAATCACTGATGCGGCCGCCACTGAAACACAGTCGCGGTCTGCCTTGGTCCTAACCACCACAGTCATACCGCTAGCCTTGGGTCCAATCCAGTTATGTGAACCGTCAAGAATGATTACGGCACCGTCTTGGATAATCTGCTTACGCAGAACAACATCTTCCAATAATTGATTTAGTGCCATCGCACCGGCGGTGGCAAGGGCTTCGACGATTCCATTTGAATCAACTTGGGCAGCGGGAACCATACCAACTGCAGAGCCAGTTACCCAAGCGGAAACCGGCATTACAATTTCATTTCTAACTTTTTCGCTGATCAGCTTTGAATCACAAAGCTTTTCAGGCCAAGCTGTTGCAGATTTTGGATCCAATTTATCCAACAGTGCTACCCCAACAGCTACTGGTCCGGCAATGGCCCCACGGCCTACTTCATCCATGCCTATAACGAATCGTGCTCCTGAATCCCACAGTTCGTTTTCAAACTGAAGACTAGGGAATGTTTTTGAAGACATCAGAGTAGTTGTCAAGCCAAGAGAAGTTCTTGAACGGCCAGGTCACAACAAACGCCCTACCAACTACA
>ERZ1034363.2063-NODE-2063-length-10110-cov-2.723911_pt1 | contig 10110 bp, 7 predicted proteins | sample MGYA00520616_ERZ1034363 | MGnify/ENA primary metagenome ERZ1034363 (study PRJEB33736, sample SAMEA104284506) | Azolla filiculoides | biome: Urban; feature: Water surface; material: Ditch water | place: Netherlands | collected 2015-10-28 | depth 0-0.1 m ... | reverse complement strand
GCGGTAGCTGGGTAGGTCCTGGAGGGCGTTGATGTTGCGGAACTCGGGCCGCTTTTTGCTCAGCTCTGTCATGGATGATGCTCAGGCAGGGTGGTTGGAATGGAGGCAATTATGCAAAACACAACTGACAGTGGCTGACGCCGGTGGGCGCAACCGCGACCGGGCTCAGGCCGGCTCGGGACAGGGGCTCGAGGCCCACTGGAACACCGAACTGACCCCGCGTGGCAGGATCGGGCGCACCAGGGGCTTGAGCTTGAACGGCCCCTCGGCGGCGAGCGGGCGTGGACTCGACAGTTCGAGCGTGGCTGCCATGTCGAGCAGGTTCATCGACTCGCAGGCGCGCCGGAAGCTGTCGTGCAGCGCCTGCTCGACCGCCAGGAAGGCATCGGGCGGGCGCGGCATCGACTCGGCGTCGTCGTGGTCCTGGTAGATGCCGACGACATCCCACAGGCTGACACCACGCGGATCGCGGAACAGGCTGGCATTGAACTGGTAGCCGCCGCCGGGGCCGCGATGGGCGACCAGCAGGCCATGCTCGCGCAGGTCGCGCACCAGCACTTCCAGGTAGCCGACCGACATGCCGACCCGATCGGACATTTCCTTGACCGTGACCGGCTTGCCGGGCGTTCTGGCCGCGACGAGGATGGCCACCTCGACGGCCTTGATTACTTTTCTGGAAATCATGACTCAAGCCTTCTCGTTGGTGTCTGGGACCATTTTCCCTCATAAATCCCTATTTGTCTTGGACAAATATCGATTTTCTGTGTCATTGCTGCGCCTGCCGGGCCAAAAGGGGATACTGAAGCCTGGCTGTCACGCGAATGACCTATTCAAGGGCTAGCCTTGGACGGACCTTTCATCACCACCAGGAGATCAGGCATGAACCAGACTGCAGAAACCCGGCAGCAACCCAGCTTCGACGAACCGCTCGCGAACGGCCTGACCCCGTCGGAGATCTTCGACGCGGTGGTCGAGGAGTTCGAGACCGGCCACACCTCGCACAGCAGCTTCATCGCGGAAGCCGAGGAACTGGTGGTCTGGCAGCATGAAGTCAGCCTGGCGCGCACCGGTTCGAGCTGCCGCATCGCCGCGCTCGAATACCACATGCCCGACGACGAGGACGAGCTGGATGACGAGACCGAGGGCAGCGTCGAGGCCGGGGCGCAATGGGACGAAGAAGACGACGAAGAGGAAGATGACGACGGCGCCCATGTGATCGAATACCTGGTCGAGCTCGAGATCGGCGGCGTCTTCGTCTGCGCGCGCTGGGAAGCCTGGAGCAGCAATTTCGCCGAAGCGCGCCACATCAAGGCCGCCGCGCACAAGACCTATATCCGCATGGCCGCGCTGATCGGCGTCAAGGTCGGCTACGAGCTGACGACCCAGCCCAGCCGCTACTGAGCCAGGAACTGTCCTTGCCTCCGACGCTGCTGATCGAGGCGCTGATCGGCCTGGTGCAGCAGGCCGGCGAGCTGATCCTGCAGGTCTATCGGCGCGACTTCGGCGTCTCGGACAAGGCCGATGCCTCGCCCGTGACCGAGGCCGACTGGCGCGCCGAGGCGCTGATCACGCCGGCGCTGCGGGCGCTGCTGCCGGGCGTGCCGGTGGTGGCCGAGGAAGCGGCCGCCGCCGGACAGGCGCCCGCCGCCGGACAGGCGCCCGCCGCCGCCGGGCTTGGCGCACGCTTCTGGCTGGTCGATCCGCTCGATGGCACCCGGGAATTCGTGCAGCGCAACGGCGAATTCACGGTCAACGTGGCCTTGATCGAACAGGGCCGGCCGGTGCTCGGCGTGGTGCTGGCACCCGCGCTCGGCCAGCTCTATGCCGGCGCCGTCGGCTGCTGCGCCTTCGCGCAAACCGGCGCTGACGCCAGCACCAGGCGCCCGCTGCTGACCCGGCTGCCGCCCGCCGAGGGCCTGACCGTGCTGGCCAGCCGCTCGCACGGCGACCAGGCCACGCTGAACGCCTTCCTGGCCGACCAGCACGTGGCCCGGTTCAGGCCGGCCGGCTCCTCGCTCAAGCTCTGCCTGCTGGCCGCGGGCGAGGCCGACCTCTACCCACGCTTTGGCCGCACCATGGAATGGGACATCGCGGCCGGCCAGGCGGTGCTCGAAGCCGCTGGCGGCTGGGTCGAGGACCTGCAGGGCCGGCCGCTGCGCTACGGCAAGCCGGGCTTCGAAAACCCCGACTTCGTGGCGCGCGGCCGGCATGCCGATTCTGCCGCCGGTACAAGCTGAATCCTGAGCGGCAGGCTGATCAACCCCGCAAGCTACGGGTGGAGGTCCATCACTCGCTCTAGGCAGAGCGCGCTGAATCCGGTCCAATTCCAGGTCAGCTGCAAGCCCTGTTTTTGATCGGGCCCCAGCTGTAACAGGGAGGATTCGACATGAACAGAACACAAGGCCGCAGCCGTGGCTGGTACCCATTGTTTTTCGGTACCCTGGTGGCGCTGAGCTGCAGCACGCTGCAGGCCCAGAGCAGACAGGAACTGAAGGAAGCGCAGGCGCGCTTCAAGCAGGAGATGGCCGACTGTGTCAGCGGCAACACCAGCCAGGACAAGGACAACTGCATGCGTGAGGCCCGCAGCGCCCTGTCCGAGGTCAAGCGCGGGGTCTGGGGTCGTTCATCAGACCAGACTGAGGGCAAGCTCGAAGCGGCTGCCCGCCAACGCTGCGAGGTGCACCAGGGTCAGCAGCGGAATGCCTGCGAGGCCCGCATGCGCGGCGAAGGCAATGTCTCGGGCAGCGTGGAGGGCGGCGGGATCCTGCGCGAGATCACCATGCCCGTGCCGGCACCCTGAGCCCAGGACTGCAGGCGGATCAGCCGAGCTGGGCCCAGACCTTCTCGAGCCGCTTGACGCTGACGGGCTGGGGCGTGCGCAGCTCCTGGGCGAAGAAGCTCACGCGCAATTCCTCCAGCAGCCAGCGCAGCTCGTTCATGCGCTCGTCCTGCACCCCCTTGCGCTCGGCGACCAGGCGCCAGTAGCGCTGCTCCTGGGCCCGGATCTCGACCATGCGGGCGCTGTCGCGCGCGGGGTCGGCGCGGTACTTGTCGAGCCGCAGCACGATCGCTTTCAGGTAGCGCGCCAGATGCTGCAGCTGGGCCCAGGGCGTATCCATCAGGAAGCGCTTGCCGACCAGGCGCTGCAGCTGCTGGGCCGCGTCGGCCACCGCCTCGGGCGCGAACTTGCAGTCCTTCAGCTTGCGCGCGGTCACGGCGTACTCCTGCAGCACGCTGGCGCCCAGGCGCGCGACCTCGTTGGCGATCAGCGTCAGCCGGCCGCGCCCTTCGTCGAGACGGCGCTTGAAATCGGCGGCGTTGGCCGGCAGCGGGTCGAGCAGGAAGGCGCGCTCGATCGCGACCTGGATGATCTGCTCGCGCAGTTCCTCCTGCGTGCCGAGCGCCATGTAGGCCACCGCCATCTTCTGCAAGTCGGGGATGTTTTTCTCGAGGTATTTCAGCGCGTCGCGGATCTGCAGCGCGAACAGGCGGCGCAGGCCGGCGCGGTGCTTCCTGGCCGCGACCTCGGGCTCGTCGAAAACCTCGATCGTGACGGCAGCGCCGACGTCGATCAGCGCCGGGAAACCGATCAGGGTCTGGCCGCCCTTGCGGATCTCCATGATCTCGGGCCAGTCGCCGAAGGTCCAGCTGCCGTGGCGCTGGGCGGCATCGGCGGCCGGCTGGGCCGCTGCACCGCCTTGCCCCTGGCCACCTGCCTTGGGCGGCATGGCACCAGCGGCCCGCGCGCCGGTTGCGCCCTGCCCTGGCTGGGCACCCGCGCTTCGCGACCCGGCAGGTCCGGCCGGCTGAGCGGTCGGGGCGGCGACTTGCGCGGCGTTGGCAGCATTGGAAGTGCCAGTGCCCGCCTCGCCCGCGCCCAGGTCCGCCACCTTGAGCTTGGCCAGCGCCTGGAAGGCACCACGCGCCTTGGCGCCGAGCTCGGCCTTCAGGGCCGGCAGGTTGCGGCTCTGGCCCAGCTGGCGGCCATGCTCGTCAACCACGCGCAGGTTCATGAACTGGTGTGACTGCAGCATGTCGAGCTTGAAGTCGGCGCGCTTGACATCGAGGCTGGTGATCCGCTTGACCTCCTTCAAGAGCGCATCGGTCAGCGATCCTTGCGCCCAGCGCTCGGGCTCGCTGAGGATCGCGGCCAGCTTCTCGGCGCTGTCGGGCAGCGGCACCAGGCGCGCGCGCGGCTTTTGCGGCAGGCTTTTCAGCAGGGCCTGGATCTTGTCCTTCAGCATGCCGGGCACCAGCCACTCGCAGCGCTCCTCGCTGACCTGGTTCAGCACGAACAGCGGCAGGCTGACAGTGATGCCGTCCTTGGCATCGCCGGGCTGGTGCAGATAGCTGGCGCTGCAATCGACGCCGCCGATCTTGACCACCTTGGGGAAGGCCTGGGTCGTGATGCCGGCGGCCTCGTGCCGCATCAGCTCGTCGCGCGTGAGGTGCAGCAGCTTCGGCTGGCCTCGGGAAGCGTCGCGGTACCAGAGTTCGAGCTCGCGCCCGCTGCAGACCTCGGGCGGCAGCTGGGCGTCGTAGAAGGCGAAGATCAGCGGGTCGTCGACCAGCACGTCCTGGCGGCGCGACTTGTGCTCGAGCTCCTCGACCTGCGCGATCAGCTTGCGGTTGGCGGCCAGGAACGGCTGCCGGGTTTCCCATTCCTGCCCGACCAGGCCCTCGCGGATGAAGATCTCGCGCGCGCCGACCGGATCGACCCGGCCGTAGTTGAGGCGGCGCTGGCTGTAGACCACCAGGCCGTAGAGGGTGGCGCGCTCGTAGGCGACGACCTCGGCCGCCTTCTTTTCCCAGTGCGGATCGAGCAGCTGTTTTTTGAGCAGATGGGCGCCGACCTGCTCGAGCCAAGCCGGCTCGATCGCGGCGATGCCACGGCCGAACAGGCGCGCGGTCTCGACCAGTTCGGCACAGACGATCCAGCGCCCGGGCCGCTTGCTGAGGTGCGCGCCCGGGTGGCGATGGAACTTGATGCCGCGCGCGCCGAGGTAGACCTCCTCGGTCTCGTGCTTGCAGCCGATGTTGCCGAGCAGCCCCGACAGCATGGCCAGATGCAGCTGCTCGTAGCTGGCCGGCTGGCTGTTGAGCTTCCAGCCATGCTCGGCCACCACGGTATGGAGCTGGCTGTGGATGTCGCGCCACTCGCGCACCCGGCGCACGCTGACGAAGTTCTGCCGCAGCAGCGCCTCGTACTGGCGGTTCGACAGCTTGTGCGTGGCCGCCGTCTTGCCACCGCGCGCCTCCTCGATCCAGTGCCAGAGCTTGAGGTAGCTGCTGAACTCGCTCTTGTCGTCGTCGAACTTGGCATGCGCCTGGTCGGCCTGGGCCTGGGCCTCGAGCGGGCGCTCGCGCACGTCCTGCACGCTGAGCGCCGCGGCGATGATCAGCACCTCGTCGAGCGCGCCGCGGCTCCTGGCTTCCAGGATCATGCGGCCGACGCGCGGATCGAGCGGCAGCTTGGCCAGCTCGGCGCCCAGCGCGGTCAGCTCGTTGAGGTCATCGACCGCGCCGAGCTCGTTCAGCAGCTGATAGCCGTCGGTGATCGCGCGCCGGGTCGGTGCTTCCAGGAAGGGGAAATCCTCCACCTGGCCCAGGTGCAGCGACTTCATGCGCAGGATCACCGAGGCCAGCGACGAGCGCAGGATCTCGGGATCGGTGAAGCGCGGCCGCCCGTTGAAGTCAGCCTCGTCATAGAGCCGGATGCAGATGCCGTCGGCGACCCGGCCGCAGCGACCGGCGCGCTGGTTGGCCGCCGCCTGGCTGATCGGCTCGACCAGCAGCTGTTCGACCTTGCTGCGCAGGCTGTAGCGCTTGACGCGCGCGGTGCCGGCATCGATCACGTAGCGGATGCCCGGCACGGTCAGCGAGGTCTCGGCGACGTTGGTCGCCAGCACGATGCGGCGCTGGCCATGCGGCTTGAAGATCTGGTCCTGCTCGCCGGCGCTCAGGCGCGCGAACAGCGGCAGCACCTCGGCGCTGCGCAGCACCGGCTGGTGGCTGAGGTGCTTGCGCAGGTGGTCGGCGGCCTCGCGGATCTCGCGCTCGCCGGGCAGGAAGATCAGGATGTCGCCGGCATGCGCTCCACCGCGCCAGAGCTCGTCGACCCCGTCGGCGATCGCCTCGTTGAGGCCGTAGTCGCGGCTGTCCTCGAACGGGCGGTAGCGCTGCTCGACCGGGAAGGTGCGGCCCGAGACCATGATCACCGGTGCCGGGCCCTTGGCCGACTCGAAATGGCGCGCGAAGCGGTCGGCGTCGATCGTGGCCGAGGTCACGATGACTTTCAGGTCGGGACGGCGCGGCAGGATCTGCTTGATGTAGCCGAGCAGGAAGTCGATGTTGAGGCTGCGCTCATGCGCCTCGTCGATGATCAGCGTGTCGTAGGCCTGCAGCAGCGGATCGGTCTGGGTCTCGGCCAGCAGGATGCCGTCGGTCATCAGCTTGACCGAGGCGTTCTTGCCGAGTCGGTCGTGGAAGCGCACCTTGTAGCCGACCACCTCGCCGATCTGGGTCTTGAGCTCCTCGGCGATCCGGGCCGCAACCGAACTGGCCGCGATCCGGCGCGGCTGGGTGTGGCCGATCAGCTGCGGGCGCTGGCCACGCGCCGGACGGCGCTCGCCGGCGCGCGCGGCGGGATCAGCAGCTCCCGCGTTGGCCGCCGCGGCCCGGCCCTCGGCGCTGGCGAGCGCCTGGCGCTGCGCCTGCCCGCCGCGCCCCATGGCCAGCGCGATCTTGGGCAGCTGGGTGGTCTTGCCCGAGCCGGTCTCGCCGCAGACGATGACGACCTGATGACCCGCAATGGCGGCCTCGATCTCGTGGCGGCGCGCCGACACTGGCAGGGATTCGGGGAACTCGATGGTGAAAGGGGCGGACTGCAAGTGGCAAACTTCCGTGGGGTGCGAAACCGTCGATTATCCTAAAGGGTTGCCATCCCCGTCCAAGCGCTCCACATTCACCGCATGTCCACCGTATTCAACTTCACTTTCGTGCCCTGGTTCCGCTCGGTGGCACCCTATATCCACAAGTTCCGCAACCAGACCTTCGTGGTCGGGATACCGGGCGAGGCGATCGCCGCCGGCAAGCTGCCGAACCTGGCGCAGGATCTGGCGCTGATCCAGAGCATGGGCGTGCGCGTGGTGCTGGTGCATGGCTTCCGGCCCCAGGTCAACGAGCAGCTGGCGATCAAGGGCCAGAGCCCGAAGTACCACCACGGCATCCGGATCACCGACAGCGTCGCGCTCGACTGCGCCCAGGAAGCCGCCGGCCAGCTGCGCTACGAGATCGAGGCCGCCTTCAGCCAGGGCCTGCCCAACACGCCGATGGCCGGCGCCACGGTGCGCGTGATCTCGGGCAACTTCATCACGGCGCGCCCGGTCGGCATCATCGACGGCGTCGACTACCAGCATTCGGGACTGGTGCGCAAGGTCGACGTGCCGGGCATCATGCGCACGCTCGACATGGGCGCGCTGGTGCTGCTGTCGCCGTTCGGCTTCTCGCCGACCGGAGAGGCGTTCAACCTGGCAATGGAGGAGGTCGCGACCAGCGTCGCGATCGCGCTGAAGGCCGACAAGCTGCTGTTCCTGACCGAGGTGCCCGGCATCCGGATCCGCCCGCACGAGCCCGCGAGCGACGACAACCCCATCGACACCGAACTGCCGCTGGCGCAGGCGGTGCAGATCCTGGCCGACTCGCCGCGCGGCCTGGTGCCGACCGACACGGCGTTCTACCTGCAGCATTGCGTCAAGGCCTGCAAGGCCGGGATCGAGCGCAGCCACATCATCCCGTTCGCGGTCGACGGCGCGATGCTGCTCGAGGTCTATGTGCACGACGGCATCGGCACCATGGTGGTCGACGAGAAGCTCGAGGAACTGCGCGAGGCCACGGCCGACGATGTCGGCGGCATCCTGCAGCTGATCGAGCCGTTCGAGAAGGACGGCACCCTGGTCAAGCGCAACCGAACCGAGATCGAACGCGACATCGGCCACTACACCATCGTCGAGCACGATGGCGTGATCTTCGCCTGCGCCGCGCTCTATCCCTACCCCGAGGCCGGCACCGGCGAGATGGCCGCGGTCACGGTCTCGCCCCAGGTCCAGGGCCAGGGCGACGGCGAAAAGCTGCTCAAGCGCATCGAACAGCGCGCCCGCATCACGGGCCTGGACAGCATCTTCGTGCTGACCACCCGCACCATGCACTGGTTCATCAAGCGCGGCTTTGCGCAGGTGGACCCGGACTGGCTGCCCGAAGCGCGCAAACGCAAATACAACTGGGACCGCAAGAGCCAGGTGCTGGTCAAGAAACTGGGCTGAAGCGGGCGCCCTGCGCACGCTTCTTGCAACGCCTTCCCGGCACGTTTTCATGGCCGCGAAAGCGGCTGTCTTTCATTTTTTCATTCAACGTGGCTATTCCACAGGACAAGCACATGAGTTCACTCAATTTCATCGGCGGCGAAAAAGGCGGCGTCGGCAAATCGGTCGCGGCACGGGTGCTGGCGCAGTATTTTCTGGACAAGGGCAAGCCCTTCACCGGCTTCGATACCGACCGCTCGCACACCTCGTTCACGCGCTTCTACGCAGATTACGCCTCGCCCGTGGTGGTGGACAGCTACGAAGGCCTGGACCTGATCGTCGGCGCGTTTGAGGATGCCCAGCCCGATGACCAGACGCCCAGCGTGATCGTCGACCTGGCCGCACAGACGGCAGCCCCGCTGGCGCGCTGGATCCAGGACTCGGACCTGATCGGCGTGCTGACCGAGATGGGCATCACCGTCAACTTCTGGCACCTGGCCGAAGCCGGCAAGGACTCGGTGGACCTGCTGCAGCGCCTGATCGACACCTACGGCGCCGGGCCGAACTACGTGGTCGTGAAGAATCTGGGGCGCGGTACGGACTTCTCCCAACTGGATGCCTCGCCAGCCCTGGCCAATGCGTTGGCGCTGGGTGCCAAGGTGGTCACACTGGGCCAGTTGCACGAGGCCAGCATGCGCAAGATCGACCGGCAGAACGCCAGTTTCTGGGCCGCCATCAACCACCGCACCGGCCCTGAAGCCTTGGGCATGCTGGAGCGCCAGCGCGTCAAGACCTGGCTGAAGTCCACCTACGAAACCCTGGACACCCTGCCGCTGTAATCCGGGACGGAAGACGAGGGACGCCCGCGTCCCTTCATGCATTCATCCACGCCAGGCACTCCCACATTTTTTCTTGAAAAGCAAGCATGTAAATTACATTCAAGACCATGAAAAATGCAAAACCAGCCATTCCGATAGACCCGGCCGAGGTATTCAGGATCTGGGGCCTGCACCGGGCGGCGCTGAAAAAAGGCGGACTGGCACCCCGCTCGCTGGAAACCTACCAATCCCTCTGGAGTACCTGGTGCCAACATCTGGGCGTGACAGGCTTGCGGCGCTGGAACGAGGCAAAGTCGGATGACGTCCGTGCCTTTCTGGAGTCCCTGAATCCCCGTGCCCTGCGCCGCGGGCTGCAACACCCGAGCAGTGTGACCCAGCGCCGGTATTACCGGGTGCTCAAGGAAATTTACCAATATGCCCTCGCGCAGGAATGGCTCACCGCCAACCCGGTGGATGCTGAAGCCTCCGTGTCACCGTCGGAGCAGAAAGACGCACTGGTATTTCACGCGCTCGACTGGCAAGTCATGTTGCAGGCGTTGCCCACGCCACAGGATCCGCCGCTGCAAGGGCTCTCCGTTCTCGCGGTCCGGGATCAGGCCTTGCTGCGCCTGATGATGGAGGCCGGGCTGACCGTGGCCGAGCTGGCTTCGCTGGATCTGGGCGACGTACGGCATCCGCGCCTCGGATGGACCCGCGGCAGCGCCGAATTGTGGCCGGAGGCTACAGCCGCCTCGGCCTCCGGGATCGTTGAGCTGGACATTGACGGCCTGCGCGCCGCGCAACAGCGGCGGATCGTCCTGTCAGCGGCCGCCAGCGTCGCCTTGCTGGGCTGGCTGCACCTGCGCGCGACCCTGAACGTGCCACAACGGGCAGAAAGCCCGCTGTTTGTGTCACGCAAACAAGCCGGGCGGCTGCCGCCGCGTGCGCTGTTTCATGTGGCCAACCGGTTCATCGTCAAGGCGCGGGCCACC
>ERZ1034363.2062-NODE-2062-length-10120-cov-4.387434_pt1 | contig 10120 bp, 21 predicted proteins | sample MGYA00520616_ERZ1034363 | MGnify/ENA primary metagenome ERZ1034363 (study PRJEB33736, sample SAMEA104284506) | Azolla filiculoides | biome: Urban; feature: Water surface; material: Ditch water | place: Netherlands | collected 2015-10-28 | depth 0-0.1 m ... | reverse complement strand
GATCATCGAGCTGAAATCAAGACTTGAGCTGATCGAATACGCAGTTAGAGGTGCCGAATGAACGACGACATTGGAGCAAAGGACGCCTTGATCCTTCACTTGGAGCGAACACTACGAGACAGGCAGCACATATTGCGTAACGACTTCGCCAAGGCTGCGCTGATTGGGTTGCTATCGCACAGCGGCGTAGCGTCAAGCCATGAAGAACTGGCGCAAGAAGCCTACGCAATAGCACGCGCAATGGTGGATGCAGCATGAGCCAAATGTTCAGCACAGACCCACGCGCCATCCAGAACTTCCGCGACCGGCCAATGGGCATGGTCATTTACCAAATATGCCGCAAATGCGGAGCAAGGCGGATGCCTGGTGAGCTTAAGCGAAAGCTAGGTAAATCAAGATTCGATCCGACAGTATGGACGTGTCGAGATAAGGAGCAATGCAAGTGATTAGCTACACACCAATAAATCGACTGCGCCACTTCGCGGTAGGCGACAAAGTGACGCTGCCGAACGACTCACGCGTCTACACGATCCTTTCAGTGCGCGACGACAAGCGAATCGAACTGAGCCACAAAGTTACCGCCTGCGAAGGCCACCCATGCGAGATAGCGAAATGATAGCAGACGGAACAGTTGATGAAATCAAAGGGCCGATGTGGATAAAGGTCGGTCATAACTTTGCTTCCGATCCGAGAAAGCCAGCCAACGAAACTCAAGTTGGCGGAACCCACTACAAAAACATGGGCGTCGAACCCTGGGATGTTATCGACACCTGGCCGATTGAGCAGCGTGTAGGAGCCTACCGCGCCGGCATCCTGAAGTACGTCATGCGGATGGGAGCCAAGGACGACATGGCGCAGGAGATCCGCAAGGCTGGCCACTACTGCCAGAAATTAGCCGAAGTATTGGAGTCGATGAAATGAACGAAAACACACCGCTTAGACCACGTCTTGGTATTCCAGCCATTGCTCCGCAGGAGAACAAATTTCACGCTGGAAATGGCGATGATGGAAAGCATTACTGGCTAACGCCGCTTGACGTTTATCAGCAACTGGACGCGACGTATAACTTTACTTTTGATCCATGTCCGTTCCCAAAGCCAGATGATTTCGATGGACTAACGTGCGAGTGGGGAGAATCGAACTATGTCAATCCTCCCTTCGGATCCATCATTCATCAAGGCAAAAAGAAAGGCCCAACAGCATGGGCAAGGAAGGCCATTTCTGAGAACCAGAAAGGAAAGCGCGTCGTTTTGGTATATCCAATCGACAAGTGGGTTTTGATGCTTCTCGCTGCGGGAGCCAAGGTAAGCAATCTTGGCGATGTTCGTTGGCTTTCAACAGAGGATGGTTCCGCAGGAAAAGGAACTGGCCGGCACATCGCATGCTTTGTATTGGATAAACCATGACACAAGTATTCACCCATGAAGGCGAGAAGTTCCAGCTATACCTTTACGGCCCGGTGACATGCCTGTGCTGGAGCCTTAACGACAAGACGCTGTGGCGATTCGATACTCACGAACTGCGGGAGATATTGAATGGCCGTGATTGACCACCCTACGCACGAACTGACCATCGGAAAGCCTACATACGAAACTTGCCAGGTCAAGCAGCGCAAGCCGTCCTACTGGGCGACTGATCGACGCTACTTCCCTGATGGATCGTTTGAATTTATCTCAGTGCGCGTGCCAGACCGCAGCAGCAAGGATTGCCGGTACGACATGAGCGACATTGATTCGCGCTGCGAAGGTTGCCGGCAGGTTGGTGTCGGAAACGCATACAACGAACATATCAGAAAGGTTGGAACGTAATGAGCCAGCTACTAGTAACCCTAGGCATCCGCCAGTTTGAACCGCCACCGTCTATCGGCTTCGTAATCAACAAGCATTACGACTCGGGAAGCGCACACGGCGGACCAGGCAACCCCGTTGATTACATCAAGGGACAAATCCACAGGGAAAACATCCTTGCAGTGCTTGGTGATGGCCCTCAGACGGCGGCATTCATCGCTGACGAGATTGGCATGAAGCGCAGCGCCATCTCGCATCACCTGGTCAAGATGCTGGAAAACGGGATTATCGCCAGGACGCCGGAGCATGAACGCAAATCTACAGAACGCGCCATTTACTGGATCGCGTAAAGATCAATGGGGCTAGATGGAATACGACTCAGCTTGTGTATGACGAGATTAGGTTCTCAGATACTCATTCACCATCAGCCCCGCCCAATCACCCGCCCACCGACAGACTGTCTCGGCGTCTATAAACAAGCCCGTATTGCCGCGCACCTATGTCTGGGTCTACGAATCGCGGCGGGTGCGGAGGGGTGAGCTAGAACCGTGTAGAACTTGATAGAAGTGAGGTAATGAAATGACACCACAAGAAACAGCACGTATGCGGGCAGAGGTAATGATTGCCTTCGCTGAGGGAAAGACGATTCAGTCTATGAGATTCGCTAATAACGTGATCGAGTGGATAGATATACAGGAACCAGTGTGGGACTGGATTCGCTTCGACTACCGAATCAAGCCAGCAGAACCTAAGCAAGTAACGCTGGAGGCTTGGATTGACTCTCAGGGAGAGATGCGTTTATTCACCACATGCAGCGTGTACATAGAGCAGAAACTGGTTGCTAACTGGACTCGCGTCCGAGCGCTTGATCTTGAATACGAGGCGACTGAATACGAGGTGAATGAATGAGCAAAGAACTCCAAGCAGGATATACATTCACCAAGGCTCAATTAGCTCGGCTTGAGTTACTTGAGAAACAGAATGAAATAATGCTGAAGGCGTTGATAAAAATCGAAGAAAACAGTGATGACGATTGCGCCAGAGAGTGTGCTGATGATGCAATTATCAAAGTAAAGGAGCTTGAATAATGATCGACATTCAAAAACTAAAGCAAGCTGCGCTTGCAGCTACTCCTGGGGAGTGGAAAACAATGCGACGTGGCGACGAAGATTGCCTAGACGTTGATGTATTTAAGTCTGGCGGGTGGAATGACTATGTCACATTGGCAATGGGTATTGGTAATGAGAATGCAATTCACATCGCTACGGCAAACCCGTCAGCAGTCCTTGAGCTAATTGCTCGGCTGGAAGCGGCTGAATCAAACCAAGTCCTGAGTGCATCCGTAAGTCAGTTTAAGCAGATGGAAGATCAACTAACTGTTGCGCGAGAAAATCTTATGGACATTCTCCGCAAGAACGACTCGCTCAATGAAAAGCTGGAAGCTGCGGAGTCCACTCTTCAATTAGCAACGACTATGTACACTCAAGCAATTTCAACACTGGAAGCTGCTGAACAGGATGCCGCTCGTTATCGCTGGTTTGCAAATGATTGTGACGGGAACGGACAAGATGGTGTTACACGGTGGCTTGCACGCACTGTTGCCCCAAAAGAACTCATTGACGCTACGTTTGATCTAGCCATGAAGGAGTCAAAATGATCGACATCGAAAAAATAAAGCGGGCTGCGCTTGCGGCTACGCAATCGACATGGGCGTATGACCAAAGGAGTTCAGCCATTGTCACCATCACAAAGCACGAAGTAAAAGCTGTCGCTGATTTTGGCGCATGTTCGCTTCCTGAATGTGAAGCCAATGCCACATTTATCGCTACAGCAAATCCGTCAGCAGTCCTTGAGCTAATTGAGAGGCTGGAAGCTGCTGAACAGGATGCTACCAAATGGCACGAATACCAAGCCAAGAAGAAAGTATTGGCTGACCGTGGGTTTGGTAAATCGCCGTTGCGGGATGCAGCAATGAAGGAGTCGAAATGACCACACAAGCGGACATCGCTGTTGCAGAGGCTATCACCATGCTCGAAACCCTTGGTAATCAGGTGGCAAAGCAGGCAGCCGTAATTGAGAAACTTCGTGGTGCGCTTGAGAAGATGCAGCGAGCAGGTAGGAAGCAAGGATGGCAACAAAACTACGAATCAGAAATGAATGCTTGTGGTAAGGCACTAGCTATCCCAACCGACTCCACTCAGATATTGCAGGAGTGGCTTGATGAGAAGTTAGGTGAGCCAGTTGCCTTTGAGACCTCAGACTATAGGCTTGTTCACAGAACAACACGGCAAGACATTGTTCCGCTATTCAAGAAACCAGAGCTAATGGAATGAAAACCTTTCGATGTGTTATGGCACTTCCGTTCGGATTAATTGCTGAGACCTTTGCAAGATTGACCCTAATGATAAGTGATGGCGGATTAGACGTTGATTTTAATTACATATATTGGTCAAGAAATAGGAGAAACTTTAAATGACTGAACGAGAAAAGATTATCAGTTTGGCTGAAGCATGTGGTGGATATGTTTACAAAGACGGTGATGCTGTCTTCGATTCAACTGAAGACCTTATCTCCTTCTACCACGCATCCATAGCCGACTTCCTCAAGTCATCAGGCCAGTACCTTACCAACGATGCCAGCCGTGAGGCTTGTATTAAGCAGGCGAAGAGCGAGGCGTTTGAGGCTGCTGCTAAGTTGTGTGATACCGAATGGAATGGTGATGCTGATACGTACCTATTCGCTGATGCCTGTAATGAATGCGCCGCTGCAATCCGCGAGATGGCAAAGGAGATGAAATGAGCCGTAACACACTGCATCTTTCCCACTTGGATAAGTTCAAGCCGTTTCTAATCGACCAGTTCATTGCGTTTCGTCCCGGCAAAGGTGATTACCAAGTGTTGCAGATTCAAATGCAAGACGGTCAATGGGCTTGTATCTACTCAAGGCACGACATGCCAGAGCATTACACGATTGATAAGCGGCTTGACAACTTGGTTCATAAGTTCATCAAAGCTATAAAGGAGAAACAAAATGCTGACTGAAGATGAACTGGATGATTTATATCTTCCCAGTAGACCGGACTCGCACCATGCTCCTGCCTACATTAAGGCTTTCGCCAGATTGGTAGAAGCCAAGATTGAGGCAAAGCTGCGGGAGCAAGAGCCGACTCTTTACGTTAATGCTCGTGATTACAAATACCACGTAGAGAACAACCGTCAAACAACGCTTGGAGTATGGCGAGGTTCAGACGGCGCTAAGTGCAACACTCCAAAGGCTGTTCCTATGTTCTTTTTTGAACACCCGGCACCGATACCGGAAGGCTATGCGCTTGTGCCGATTGAACCGACTGATGAAATGTTAGATGCAGGCTCTAATGCACTTTATGCAGCACTTGGTAGCCGTTCTAAAGCGTGTTACGCAGCAATGCTGGCAGCAGCAAGGAGCGAGTGATGAGTGAATTAACACAACAAGAACTGGAATCAGCAGATGAGTTACTGGCTTTGACGGCAAAACACTGGAATGCTCAGGCGGATGATGATCATCAATGGTGTGACCTATGTCAGCTAGAACGAGTGGCACTGGTACTACGCTTTTCAGCACTGGCAAAGGTGAAGTAAATGAAAACTCTACTAGTTTGTATCGTGATTAGTACACTTTTGACAGGGTGCAATACCGAAGACGACGCAAAGGTAATCATGCGAAATTGGATAAATGGTTGTGCTGAAAATACGACGGTGATAACCATCAAAGACAATATATTTATGGCTGAGTGTAAGAAGAAATGACCGGATGGAGATTCGCGTATTCAATGTTCATCAGGTCACACAATTACCAACGGACAATGGAGAAACGCAAAGGTCGATTCATCTTGATTACCACCAAACCATATTCCAGATTCGCTTGGATGAAGGGTAACAAGCAGTTTGGTAGCTTGGAAAATAGAAAGGATTGAAATGAGCGATTTAATAAACCGACTGCGATCAGGCGGCGAAATCCACGAATGTAATTGGTCAATGTTGGACGAGGCTGCTGTCACGGAGTACATGAAGCTCAATAATGAACTTGCATTATTGAACAAGGAGCTTGCATCAGCACTTGTTGAGTCAAGAAATAATAATCGAACCGCCATGTCGTATCTGCACGAAGTGCAAGCAATCGTACTGAGCAAGGACTTCCCCGAGATGGTGAAGAAAGTCGCGGGATATAAGGCGCTGTGCGATCAGCTTGGGAATGCAATAAACACGCTATGGCTTGCTGCGCCGTCTGATGTTCAATGCAACAACATGCACCACCCTAAACCGAAACAACATCGCTATGATGAAACGTGCGAGCTGGTAAGCGAGTACCTTGAAGCAATCACCGGAGCGCAACTAGCGATAACCGCTTGGAGAAATAGCAAATGAAGGTTCAAATATTACTTGAAGCAGGACACGACTTAGCGCTGCGAGGAATGGCATACAGCTACAAAGACCGCGCCATTGATCCTGATGCGTGGTGGGAAATCCAGCGCGAAAAGGCAATGAAACGCGCCCCTCTGCTCGCGCCAATGGGGGGAGGCCATAATAAGTTCCTACGCCAGATAATGCTGTGGATTGACATTGAAGCCCCACGCTGCTGGTGGTCTGAGTTCGACACGTACAAGGTTGGCACGGTTGCAAATTCAGAATCCACAATGCACACACTGAGCAAGCGACCACCGACGATTAGTGATTTTGAAGAAGGAACGCACTCTCTCACTGTTCAGAGGTTTGCAAAAGCCTGGGAGATGGCTAAAGGCGATGTCACAACTTTGAAAATGAATCTGCCAGAAGGCTTTCTTCAACGCCGAATGGTCACGATGAACTACGACAACTTGAGAAACATCATCGGTCAGAGGACAGGCCACCGGCTGAAAACGTGGCAAGTGTTTATCGATTCGATCAAGGCTCAGGTTGAGCATCCTGAGTATTTGGAGGAAAGCAAATGAGCAAAGGTTCCAACCGTCGCCCCACGGACGCTGAAGCGTTCAACAATAACTTCGATGCAATATTCGGACGCAAATCATGCTGCGGCCACGACTCGGATTGTGCAGTACACAACGAACCCGCGTACCCGGCAGGGCCGTGTGATTGCAAGCCGCCTCAAGGCTACACTGCCGAGGAGCTTGAACGCGACAACCCCTATAACCAATGGATGAACGAGGAGTAATATGTATTTAAATTATGATGAAATACTGAGTGTTATAGAAGACGGAGCAATGGCTAATACGTCTACTGAGTGCGTAAACGCCGCTTCTCTAGATATCAGACTAGGTGACTCCATACTCGTAGAAACTTGGTCAGATTACATGCGTCCGCTAGATTATAGCAAGCGTGACAAGTTGTGTATGAATACCGTCAAGTTGTCTCCTGCTGGCTATAAGATCAGACCTGGAGAATTCTTCTTAGCGCACACTATCGAAGTGTGTAACTTCCCAGATGACCTCGCCGCGCTGTTCCGTATCAAATCTAGCATGGGTCGTATTGGTCTAGAACACATGGACGCTGGGTGGATTGACCCAGGATTCAACGGCGCTCTTACTCTCGAGTTCAAGAACATGACCACTTACCATGACATTATTAGTCGTCCCGGTGATAGGATCGGTCAGTTGATATTTTTACGAGGTAAACCTGTATCTGAGGAGCAATCTTATCGCACTAAAGGAAACTACAATGGTTCTACGTCGGTTAAGCAAGTGGGTTATGAGACTACTAGCTCCAAAGTTTAGAATACTAGAGCATCAAAACTTAGGAGAAACTTGGTATAGCGTTAAGGAGTGGAAATGGTACTGGCCAGTGTGGGTAAGCTGGACGTACAACTTCTACGACTTTGTAGCTATAACTCAGTTTGATTCAGCGTACTCGGCTAGACAGGCTATTAACTATAGGATAACTAAAGCTACTAGCCTGTCTTCTAAGATAGTAGAAGAGCTTTAAAACTCGTCGTAACTAACCCCTACTCCAGCACCAGACTTACGGAGTAGGGCTTCTCCAGCTTTACCTAGTGCTCCGTCTCCAGTATACAAACGAGGATCGGCTAGCATGAAACGCATAGGCGCTTCGCTTTGGGTAGCTGTAGAGAACGCTTTAGCCGCAAGCGGAATCTTCATAGAGAGCAGCGGAGACATGCCAAGTAGTCTATTACCCGTCATAGGGTCTGCCGAATAACTAGCGGCTCTACGGCTAGAACCCACTAACTCTTGCAAATCACTAATCTGCCCTAGCTCATCAGGCGAGAAAAGTTTAGGGCCGGTTTCGCCTAGTTCGGTGTTGCGCAGAAACTTAGAAGGGCTGTATCCTGACTCCAATACGGCATTCATAGCCTTGTCTTTAGCTTGCTGGAGTAAGTGATACCTACCTGCTTGAACCCCGTCAGGCGTTAGAAAGTCTACAGCCTGGCTAGTACGCGTGGGTGAGTCTAACCTGAACAGGCTATTAGCTAACGTGTCCGTGTCGAACTGGTCATCCTGGAGCACTTTGCGAGTAAGCGTGTTCTTACGGAAAGGTACTACGGTTTCACGGAAATACTTATTAGCGTTAGCTACTCCGGAGGCAATAGTCGGATCACCTACGGTCTGAGACCAGTCCGACATGTCGTCTCGTAGAGCCTTTTGCACACGCACGAGTTGATCGAAAGACTTGTTGTTCAGATCACCACGAGCCGATAGCTGACGACCTTGGCGGATCATAGAGCCTAGATCGCTATCCAACTGACGAAGTTCACTGAACGTAAGGTTAGGTGGTGTGAGAATAGGTTGTCCGTTAGCGCCTAGAATAGGTGATCTTCCAGGTTGCACACCCGTAGCAATCGTACGTAACGTATTGACTGTATCGGGATCATCACCTAGCTTAGCAAACACAGAAGGGTATTTAGTCAGAAGACCGTTTACCTCTGCTGACATCTTAGTAGGTGTTATAGGTGGATTACCAGCCTGTTGAACTCTAGCTTCGACGTCATCGTACAATGTACGTGCAGTGTCTTTGACGCTTTTGTATTTAGTCTTAATGGAATTAGACAACACCTTACCAATGTCTTCTTTGGTGCTGGTAGGTACCGCACCAGCTATCTGCTCAGGAGCACCTTCAACCACTTTACCTAGGCGATTAGCTTGCTGTTCCATGAACTGACGACGGCCAGAATAAGGGACATGCTGAACCATGTTTTCTAGGCTCATGATCGCTGGATCTTGGGTTATATCTCCAAGAGAACCAGGAACGTCGTTTTGTCGGAAGATACGGTAGCGACGCTCCGCATTTGGGTCTGCGAAACGCCCCTGCAGCGCGTTTTTAGAGCGGGCTACAGTGCCGACTAAGCCGTTCATTAGAGCAGAACCTGCAAGTCCTTGGAGCGCCCCTTTACCACCCTCTGTGAGCACGTTACCCCACGTCGGTTCTTCCATCGGAGATATACCTTCTAGCGCGGCACCTGTCATCATAGATGGTAACAGTTTAGCACTAGGAGCGAGCATACTTAACCCGATATCCGCAGCTGCTTTACCATACCCCGCGTATGGATCGTTAGCAATAGCTTCACGAGTAGGTTTCTGAGACTTGAGTTCGTTGGTCACTTCTTCGGGCCACTTACTTTGCTCGCCGGGGAATAGATTGCGAATCTGACCGGCACGCTGTTTGGCACCCAAACCGATATCGTTAAATCTCTGACCCGCGCCGATCAAACCGCGATTAAGCGGGGTTTCCTCAGCTAGAGCTTCTGCTTCAGGTGATTTAACGGCTTCCTGTTTGGTCTGTTCTTCATGTGGTAATATGAATCGCGGAGCAGCCTTGGCAGGAGCTACTAGCTCTGGAGCAGACTCCATTTCGTGAGGCATTAGCCATTTAGAGGTACCCATTATTTTCTCCCAGCCAAGCCGTTCCAAGTAGAAAGAAGATCACTCACTCCGGCATCTGGGTTAGCCTTGACAAAGGCGTTACGCCAAGCAGTAAAAGTCCAAGGCTTACCGTTGAGAATAGCTACCGGCGCGGCTTGAGCATAATCTGTCTGATTCCAATAATTAGAACCTTCTCGCATGGTACCTTTTTCTTTACCTGATAGCTTGTAAACTTGATCTTTGAACTTGGCACGATTAGCCAGTTCCTCAGCCCACGCGTACATGAAATCGGCAGCTTGTTGCGTGTCTGTGATCTGCACAAATTCATTGTAGGCACGTTGAGCGTCGCCCTCGGTTTGCACACCCTTGGCCATCAACAAACGATCATTAGCGATCTTGGCCAACAACGGACGAACCTGTTGAAGACTCTGCGCTTCTTTGACCATAGCGCCATCCATACCTAGCGCATTTAGGGCTGAACCGAGTT
>ERZ1034363.2061-NODE-2061-length-10126-cov-8.784755_pt1 | contig 10126 bp, 10 predicted proteins | sample MGYA00520616_ERZ1034363 | MGnify/ENA primary metagenome ERZ1034363 (study PRJEB33736, sample SAMEA104284506) | Azolla filiculoides | biome: Urban; feature: Water surface; material: Ditch water | place: Netherlands | collected 2015-10-28 | depth 0-0.1 m ... | reverse complement strand
GGTCACTGGGGCGTGGAAAGTGTGAATGCCCGAATTGAGCAATGGCTGTTTCCCTCGACGCAAACATGGTACGAAGGGCGTCCTATCATGGTGACGCGCAATGATTACAACCTCAATCTGATGAATGGCGATATCGGTATAACACTAAAAAATAAAGACGGTAAACTGCAAGTCGCGTTTATTGATACCAATCCGCAAAGTGATGCCACGATTCGTTGGGTATCCCCACTGCGTTTATCACAAGTGGAAACCGCTTTTGCGATGACGGTACATAAATCACAAGGTTCTGAGTTTAGTCACGTCGTATTAGCACTGCCAGACAGCGCGAATCTTGTGCTAACGCCTAAATTGATTTACACCGCGATTACCCGTGCGAAAAAGCATTTCACGCTGCTTGAAAATAGTGCAGGGATGTTTAGACAAAGTATTCAGTAATTGAAAAGATAGGTTAAATGATGGTTATTAATGCGTTTAACCTGTTTTATTCCCACTACGAAAACCTGTTTTTTTCAAAATTTGGGTACTGTAAAGCACCTCATTTCCTTGATTATGCTCACCGAGTACCTTTGCAATTTGCTGAATTTGCACATTCACTTCTTCTTGTGTTCGGCCATGCACCATGGCAAATAAATTATAGTGCCAAAAGGGCAGGTGACGTGGGCGATGATAACAATGACTCACAAAAGGCAGTTTCCCAACTTGCTCACCTAATGTGTCAATATGCTCATCGGGGACATTCCACACACTCATGCCATTAAAGCGATACCCTAAACGATAATGATTCGGCACCGCGCCTATTCGCCGAATCACCCCATTTTGTTGCATAGCACGCAGTCGCGCCATAATCACATCAACGGGCAAATTCAATTGCGCTGAAAGCAGTTGATAAGGCTCGGAAACTAGCGGCAACCCCGCTTGCGTGGCTCGCATAATCAATAAATCAATATCGTTAAAATCCATACGTTACGCCTCGAGTTTTAAACCGACAAAATATTCGTTGAGCTTGGGCATATTGTAAACTGGCAAGCCAGTTTGCGATTCGATATCAATGAGTGTTTGCTCAAGTTCTTGCTGTGTTTCCGTCGCGAGAACAAACCACATATTGAGTTCGTGATTTCGCGCGTAATTATGCGCCACTTGGGAAAAAGCATTGACGATTTCAGTGACTTGCTCAAAGTGTTCTTGAGGTACTTTTAACGCGGCAAGCGTCAACGCGCCGCCCATTCGCTCTGCGTGATAGAGTGGGCCAAAGCGTGAAATAATACCGCTATCGAGTAAGGTTTGTAGGCGCGTTAGCACGTCATTTTCGGTTAAACCCAGTTGCGTTGCCACTTGCCGGTAAGGGGATTCGCAAATGGGAAAGCCATCGTGCAGATAATTGATGAGCTGTGCATCAATAGCGTCATAAGCGGGTTTAAATGTGTTTTCAGCCATGTTTGTGTTTATTTAATCGAGCTAGTTTTTTCGCGGCTTTTTCAGCGCGGATAATTTCAAGTTCAGCCAGTTCGGTGACCATCATCTCTGGCGTTTCAAACGTAATTTTTCCAATCGTGGCGTTGCGCAGTTCAAGTAATAAAATTTTGGCGACTTTATCAAGTTCCACCTGCCCACCACTGCGCAAACACCCGCGTTTTTTACCAATTAAAAGCAGTAATTCGGATTCACTTGCAGGTAGCGTATCGAGTTGAAAACGGGTTTTGACTAAGTCGGGATAGAATTCTAATAAATACTGCGCCACGAACGATGCGACATCATCATGACTAATAGCGGTATCTTTGATGGCTCCCGTCGCGGCGAGGCGATAACCGCTATTTTTATTCTCAATATTGGCCCATAAAATACCAGGCGTATCAAATAACACTAGTCCATTCCCTAAATCAATACGTTGTTGATGCTTGGTGACGGCGGGTTCATTACCGGTTTTTGCAATGGTGCGGCCTGCTAAAATGTTAATAATGGTTGATTTACCCACGTTGGGAATACCCGTAATTAATGCGTGTAGGGGTTTTGAGCGGTTTTCAGTGCGCGGCACGAGTTTGTGGCAAAGGGTGTGCAGTTGGCGAATTTTATCCACTTGCGTCATATTGACGGCAAGGGTTTTGACGTTTTGTTCACGCTCTAAATAGTCTTGCCATTCCTGCGTTAATTTATCGTCGGCAAGATCGCATTTACTAAGCACTTTAATGCAGGGTTTATCCCCCCGCAATTTGGCTAAGGCGGGATTTTGACTGCTAAAAGGAATCCGCGCGTCGAGAATTTCAATCATCAAATCCATTTCCTGCAACGCGGCTTTAATTTCTTTGCTCGCTTTGTGCATGTGACCGGGAAACCATTGAATAAGCATTTTTTAACCTGTTTTTTATGATGTAAAGTGCGTGGATGCGCAAGAGATAACGGGGGCAAAACCGCCGCCGATTGTTCTAAAATTGGTGGTTTGTCCTTGATAGAGTCGCGCACACGTGAGTTGAATCGTTTGCGCATAGACATAGGCGCGATAATCTACTTTAAATGTGTCAAGTTGACCATGAATAGTTAATTGTCTTGTACTGGGGGCCACAAAAGTTTGTGCAACATAGTCTGCGGCTAAAATATCAGCAAAGACGCGTTTTGTCATTTTATCGCCCCGATAGGCCGCTTTACTGCCATAGCCCATTGTTGGTTTAAAAAAAAGCGTTTTTCGCTCACGCCATAAATCGTCAGCTTCGTTGGCATTCACAAAACGTGTTGGAGCAATCCCCTTGATTAAAATTCGTCGCGTAATTTCATCAACGCCCAGCGATTCGAGTAGCGTATTATTGCTCAATATCGCTAAATTACGTTTATTTGCGTAAAGGGCATACGCGCGTGGATGCGGTGTTAACACAACATGACCCTTTAAATAAGCTTGCGCGACTGCGTGTTGACACGGTTGCGATAAACTAAAATCGGTTAGACGGTTATACACTAAATCAATTATTGTATCCTCATGCCATAACTGTTCATTATCATAGCGTAATTGAGTAGGTGAACAAATAAACGCGTGAATACCGTACTGCTTAAACAAAGCGGCAAATAATTGAAATTCAGCGTATAAATATTGCGCCTGCGGCTCATCATCAATAATGGCAATGGTCCGCAAAGGCAGATCCCCACGAACACATTGCCATTCATGCTCAAACATGGCGATAAATTGCGCCGCATAATCAACGACTGCGTTTGGTTGTGCATGATCGCAGGGCACTTGGGCATTCAATAATAACGCATTGAGCAGAGCGCCGCCTGCATTGGTGTTAATTTCAATTAACTGTGGATGTCCTTGCTCATCGATATGAAAATCATATCCTAAAAAGACGGACAAATTTTGTGGCTGAAAATGTGCGTGGTCGTGCGCATACGCTAAAACAGCTTTTTGATAAGCGGGCAGGGCGACGACACGCTCAATGGCGGCGATAATGTTTTCTTGTGCGCTGAGGGTGCAGGTTGATATAAAAACGGGGGACTGTGCAAAACAGTGTTCGGGAAGGGTGATATTTGATGATGCAGCCGAATCGAGGGCGCATTGTAGAGCGCCCTGATTCAATGTAATGCAATGACAAGCATGATTTAACGTATTTTCTAAACGGCTATTTCCGCAGTCAATTATCCTCATGCAGTCTTATTTTTTGAGAATTTTTTGCATCAATGCAGATTGGCGTTTAGGTGCTACATTTTCTGTTACTGCTGCCACTTGAGGTTGCGGGGCAGCTGGCGCAGCAACAGGTGCTGCTTGAACTTGAATAGGTTCAGGAATAGTGACTGGTGCGGGTTGCGGTGCAACTGGCGCTGCTTGAACTTGAACAGGTTCAGGAATGATTACCGGTGCAGGTTGTGGTGCTACTTGAATTTGCTCAGGAATGATCACTGGTGCAGGTTGTTGGACGACTTGAGGTGCAACAACAGGCTGAACTTGTGGTTGAACAGTAGGTCTTGCAACAGGCGCCGCAGGTGTGCTGTAAACACTAAAATTGTCGTTTAATGATTGCACCAAATCTTTGGTTTTATCGAGTAAGGAAGCCAGCTGTGCTTTTGCTTTTTTATTCCAGCCAAGGGGCTCACGAATAGGAAGCATCATGCGAGAGAATGTCAGATTTTTTTCGAATAACGCGGCTAAATCTTCAGTTAAATGCAATTGTTTTTGGCGACGATTGAGCGAACTAATAATAAACTTTGCTTGCACTTTGCTGAAAAATACGTGTGTTGGCACCATAATCGCAATCAGTGAAAGCAAAATGGCAGGGCCAATAATAGGATCAATCAAAAATTCAAGTAACCCCATACCAATTTCAAGGAAAACGGCAACGGTTGAAATCGCGCCTAAAATAAGCAAGCTTGAAAACGTTGAGCGCTCTTTCCAAATAAAAATGGCTTTTTTGATTTCATAAATCACCACGTTTTCAACATCGAGAATGCTTTTTTCAAGCGCATGCAAAACGCGATATGAACGCTGATGCGCGGCATTGGCTAGTTGCTGATCGAGTTGCACATATTCAGCGCTATAGGGATTAGTGAGTTGCGAGGTTCCAATAAATTGCCCAACCGTTAACCCTAGGTTTGCTAGTCGTGCTTGTGTACTGGTCACTGACGCCGTCGCATCATCAAAGAGATACACCAATTTTTTATTTTCTTGTTGCGCAATAAGCGTGGCGATAAATTGATTAACCAAATGTGACGTTGAATTAAACACATCGCAGAAAACGAGAATCACATCGGATTGCTCGATACTGTAAGAAGTTAATAATTGAGTCACATCCGCATTCGTGCTGTGGATGAAACTGGGAATATCAATCAGTAATTTGCCTTGCAAAGCGTCGCTATTTAACGTTTTGAGTTCTAAGTAACTGTTAATGCGTTCGCCTTCGCCTTTTTGTAGTTGTTCTATTTTTTGGCTAATACGGTAAAACGGGTAACGGTAATCGACATCCAGCGCGGTGGCAGGAAGAATGGTTTGACTGGCTTGAGCACCTTGCGCGAACACCGTTATTTTATGTGTTGTGGGGAGTTGCGCACCCAAAAATTGCTCAAGAAAATGTTTTTTGATATCCGAGTTGCCACCAATAAGGCTGACAATCGGCCACCACGACGTATGAATTGCCGTGGTGTCTTCGTTTTTGAGTAAATCTAAATCGTATTCAAATTGATCGAGCTCGTGAAACACTTTCGCCGCATTTTGTAGTACGAAATTATCAGCGGCAAAAAGGCTTTGGAGATGAATTAAATGTTTGCTAGCAGTTTTTTCAGTCATTGAACAGCGTCCCTAACAAAGTCTAAATGGAACGCAAAGAATACCTACAATAACTGCATAATGCAAAAACAACAACGTAATAAATTAGCGACCAATACCGTAATAAGTGATGCCTGCTTGCGTTACGTCATCGGGTTCATAGAGCGCACGCCCGTCAAATAAAACCTTTGCCTTAAGTTGGTTATTTAGTAGATTAAAATCTGGACTACGAAATTCTTTCCATTCGGTGAGGATAACAAGGGCATCGACGTCCGCAAGTGTGGCGGTCATACTGTCCACAATAGTGACATTTTTTGACTGTGCAAAAAGACCTCGCGCTACCTCACCGGCTGCGGGATCATAGGCAACAACATGGCAACCCTCTTGTGTTAGCGCGTCAATTAATACACGGCTTGAGGCTTCGCGCATATCATCCGTATTGGCTTTAAAGGCTAAACCCCAAATGGCAAATGTGTGTGTTTTTAGCGATTCGCCAAAATGGCCACGAATTTTTTGCATTAACACGGTTTTTTGGAATTCATTGGCTTTTTCAACGGCTTTAACCACTTCAAGCGCAACCTGATTTTCGTTTGCGGTGCGAAGGAGTGCTTTGACGTCTTTGGGAAAACAACTTCCGCCATAGCCTACGCCTGCATACAAAAAATGCGAGCCGATACGCGAATCACTTCCAATACCACGGCGAACTTCTTCGATATCCGCGCCAATTTTTTCCGCTAAATTGGCGAGTTCATTCATAAAACTAATTCGCGTGGCAAGCATGGCATTTGCGGCATATTTGGTCAGTTCGGCTGAGCGAATACTCATCACCACCATTTTGTCATGATCGCGTGAAAAAGGCGCATAAAGACGCTGCATGATGGCGGTGGCGTGGGCACTGTCGCTACCGATAATGACGCGCTCGGGTTTCATAAAGTCATCAATTGCCGCGCCTTCTTTTAAAAATTCGGGATTTGAAACGACATGAAATTCAATCGATTCTCCACGCGCGTCCAAGGCCGCTTGAACTGTTGCGTGAACTTTATCAGCGGTGCCAACAGGCACGGTTGATTTATCCACAATAATCAATGGCGCGGTCATGACGCGCCCAATTTCGTTCGCAGCGGCTAGAACGTGTGATAAATCAGCAGAACCATCTTCATCTGGTGGTGTACCAACGGCAATGAAAACGATACTGGCTTCACGGAGGGCTTCTTCATAGGACGTTGTAAATGCAATGCGATTATCTCGCAAAGCACGCGCCACAATTTTATCAAGTCCGGGTTCATGAATAGGGATTTCGCCTTGATGCAAAAGAGCAACTTTTTGCGCATCGCAGTCCACGCAAATCACTTTGTTGCCCATATCAGCAAAACACGCTCCAGACACTAAACCCACATAACCAGTACCAATAACCGCAATACGCATAGCGCTCCTTTAAATTAGCAAAAATAAATAATAAAGTTAAATTGACGAGATTTTGTGAAAAGTCATTGTTTTTCAGTAAAACCCTGTTTAATGTCGCGTATTATAATCTATTTTTCAGTGAGCGTGATTCATGACGACTTTTTCACTTCAATGCCCAACACCGTTGCATTATGCGCAAATTGTACTCGCTCACGGGGGCGGTGGGCGATTAATGCAGCAATTACTCGACAGCACCGTACAGCCGATTTTTGATAATGCGTTACTTAACCAAAAGCACGATTGCGCCGTATTTCCCTTTGGTGACCAAAAATTAGCCTTTACAACCGATTCCTATGTGGTCAATCCACTGTTTTTTAATGGTGGAGATATTGGCAAATTAGCGGTATGCGGTACGTTAAACGATTTAGCGATGAGTGGCGCAACGCCGCTGTATTTGAGTTGTGGTTTGATTTTAGAAGAAGGTTTTGCCATTGATGATTTAAAACGGGTCTTGCAATCCATGCAAGATACAGCCAAGGCAGCTGGCGTGTCGATTGTCACGGGTGATACCAAAGTGGTGGATCGTGGGCGTGGCGATAAAATTTATATCAACACCGCAGGTATTGGTCGTGTCGCGCAACACACTATGATTGCTCCACATCGTATTGCAGTGGGCGATAGCATTCTTCTGAGCAGTGATATTGCAAGGCATGGCATGGCGATTATGCTGGCGCGTGAGGGACTCGACTTTGAAAGTCACATTGAAAGCGACTGCGCAGACGTGTCGGGATTGGTGCAAACGTTAATTGCATCGGGCATTGATATTCATTGTTTGCGTGATTTAACACGCGGTGGGCTGGCGAGTGGATTGCTTGAACTGGCGAGTGTGACAAAGCAAGAATTTAACATTGAAGAAACGGCTATTCCGCTTCATGAAAACGTCAGTAGTGCGTGTGAAATTTTAGGATTTGATCCACTTTATGTGGCAAATGAAGGGTGTTTTGTTTTATTTGTGTCAGAAGACGAAACCGATAAAACGCTAACGCAGTTGCGTGAACATCCACTCGGGCGACAAGCACAAAAAATAGGGCGTGTTAGCGAGATATCCAAAAATGGGGCGGTGATTTTGCACACAGCGATGGGGATAAACCGACCATTAACACTGCTCAGTGGTGAGCAATTACCGCGTATTTGCTAAGTTTTATTTTGTAGCGCTTAACTTTTTTCAATAAATTGCAATGTGCGCTCGGGCAGCACTTCTTTATTTTTGCCTTCTAAATACAGTCGTGCGTCTTCATGTACTGTTGACATAAAACGAATCAGTTGAATTTCGCGACGCATTTTTTCTTCAAATTCGGTGGTTTCCCACATTTCATTGAGCAAATATTTTGCATGATGATGGATGGTAAACGCCACCGCTTCGGGTAGATGGGTGTAGCTGCTTTGAATGGAATCTTTTAGTTGATCGAGCGACTCGAGATATTGCTTATAGTCTTTCACATCTTGTTTGCATTTTGTTTTAAACATCAACAGCTCTGCATTGTGCTGTGTTTGCAAAATAGTGAGTTCATGCTTGAGTTGACGACTGCGTTTTTTGAGTTCGGCAACTAAGGCGCGTTCAGCAAGTACTCGAGATTGCTTGAGCGCGGCTTGATGTTCCTGATTTTCGTTATTCCATTTAAGATTTTCTGTTTTAAGCGATTGCAACGTGTCAACAATGCTAAGTAGCCAATTTTTCAACATAATTATTTGTGAGTAAGAGTTGCGATGTGATGATGCAATTCTAGCAGAGCTTTTGCGTTTTGTTGCATACGGTAAAGACGATTTTTACGCTTTAATTGTCGAAAAACGGCTTTGGGGAGTGTTTTTTTCGAGCGCTGTAACTCCAATTCAATAGATTCACCTAGCGTGTAAATATGCGCATGATTATCTTTTTCGAGCGCTTTTTTGCGCTGACGCTCTTTGAAGTACGTCACCTGCAAGCGCTGAAAATAAAATAAACGGTGCGCATTGAGTTGTTGATTTTTCATAAATATGACGCGCCGCTGTTCGCGCTGTGTCCCTGAAAAATAATTTTTTAAAGCTTGAAAGAGATGGCCAATAATACCCAAAATGGCGGTCATCATCAGTAAAAAGAAAGCGCCAAATAACAAAAAAATAGCGCATTTCATCACAACCGTGGCAAGGATAAAAAAAGTGAGTACAAGCAATAATTTAGCGAATAAAAAGACCGCCAAACACCCCAAAAATAAGCCTAGCGCCACACGAATTAACATAGTGCTGTCCGCTGCTAGTAATGGGGCGGTATTTCATAGGTTTGCTGCGCGTCATCGGACGTTTTGACCGCTAAACTGTTCACGCGCTCAGACATAGATTGATAGGCTTGTTCAAGTCGATCAATTTGTCGCTGTTGCTTGGCAACAATCGTGTTTAACGTTTGCAGTAAATCGTCTTGATAAGACATTTTAATTTCTAATTCAATCAAGCGGTCTTCCATCATTTTTTCTATTATCTATGTTGAGTTAAGGACTTCATTATCAATTGCGTCACGATTGCATGAGGTATGTTGGTTATAATAAGAGGTAAATGTTTTTTTACCAAACTCGCTACGCGCTTTATCACTCACCTAAATTTGGGAATTGTTACTATGATGGCTCGCTCATCGCTTTATGTTATTGGAATGTGTTATCTCTTTTTTATATTGGGTAATGTGCCTGTCTACGGTGCTAATGCGTCTGCAATCACGTCATCCATTAATAGCGAAACGATTACGCCCGCGTTTTTGCAAAAAAAGATTGAATCGCTCAATGCACGTCAAGGACTCGATGATGCGATGAAAAATGCCGTACTCAAGCTCTATCAAAGCGCTCAGGATAACGTCACAAGCAGTGCACAGTTTCAAGCCAATATCATCGCATACACGGCAAGTATTCATGAAGCACCACGCAAAACCAAAGCGCTGCAAAAAGAGATTGAGCAACAAGTCGCCAAACTCAGCAAACCTAAAAATGAAGATTTTCGTCATATTCCCGTTGAAGAATTAGAGCAGCGGCTCATTCTTGAAAAAGGTCACATTGGGCAACTTGACGAGCAAATGAATAAAATAGAAACGGATTTGGCGCTACAGAATAATCGTCCCATGCACATTCGTGAAGAAACGGTTGCTGCGCAACAGGCGATTGAAGCCACGCTCAAAAAATTGCAATTACCCCCCGCGTCAAGTGAATCTAAAATTGAAACAGATGCACGTCAAATTTACTATAAAACGCTTATTGATATGCGTAACGTTGAGTTGAAATTACTCGATGTAGAAGCCATTAGTCAACCCGCTCGCCTTGAATTATTAAAAAGCAGTTTGCAACTGCTGGATAGTCAAAAAAGCGCGTTGAGTCCAGTGGTTGCGACCATTGAGAGTTTGGTATTTGAACTGCGTCAACAAGAAGCGCAAAAAATGGAAGATGCGCTCAGTCAAACCGAAAACGA
>ERZ1034363.2060-NODE-2060-length-10129-cov-9.978711_pt1 | contig 10129 bp, 7 predicted proteins | sample MGYA00520616_ERZ1034363 | MGnify/ENA primary metagenome ERZ1034363 (study PRJEB33736, sample SAMEA104284506) | Azolla filiculoides | biome: Urban; feature: Water surface; material: Ditch water | place: Netherlands | collected 2015-10-28 | depth 0-0.1 m ... | reverse complement strand
ATGGCCGCAGGGCGGTACACGTCGCCCGAGACCGTGAGCACTTTCTTCTTGCGCTTTTCGATCAGGTGTTTGGCCAGCTTGGCGGTGGTGGTGGTTTTACCGGCACCTTGCAAACCGGCCATCAAGATCACGGCCGGGGGTTGCGCCGCCAGATTGATGTCCGAAACACCCTCACCCATGGTGGCGGCCAGCTCACGGTTGACCACGCCCACCAAAGCCTGGCCGGGCTTCAAAGAACCCATGACTTCCTGCCCCAGGGCTTTTTCTTTCACCCGGGCAATGAAATCGCGCACCACGGGAAGGGCCACGTCGGCTTCCAGCAAGGCCATGCGCACTTCGCGCAGCATGTCGGCCACGTTGGATTCGGTGATGCGGGCCTGTCCGCTGAGGGTCTTGACGAGGCGCGAGAGTTTGTCGGTCAGGGCGGAGGCCATGGGGGAATCCAGAAATAACCGGTCAACCGTGGTGGTGAAGCCCCTGTGGCCACACCTGAAAGGCTAAACTCGGACCCATGATTTTAGCGAGTCCCCCATTTTGGATGCTGCCCGCCACCGTGCTGGCCGCGCTGGCCTACGGGTTTCCAGCGCTGGCGGGTGGACGCCTGAATGACGCGCACGCACGCCGCCTGCTTTGGCTGGCCTGGGTTGCCCATGCAGTGGCATTGCTGAGTTTGCTGATCGGGCCTGTTCGTTTCGGATTTGCACCGGCCATTTCCGTGACGGCTTGGCTGGTGGTGACGGCCTACATGATTGAAAGCCAGTTTTTCCCTAAATTCAAGGCTCGCTGGGCCATGGGGGGCTTGGGCACAGTGGCCGTCGTGCTGGCTTGGTGGTTTCCAGGGACCCCACTGGCCACCCAAGCGTCGGCCTGGCTACCTCTGCACTGGGCTTTGGGTTTATCGGCTTACGGCATGTTTGCTGCAGCCGTGGTGCACGCCTGGATGATGACGCGCGCCGAGCACGAGATACGTCTGGCGCACGATGCAGAGAGCGGTTTACCGCTGCTGACCCTGGAACGGCTCACTTTCCGCTTTGTCACGGCAGGCTTTGTGCTGCTGAGCGCCACGCTGGTGGCGGGTGTTTTATTTGGTGATGCACTTTACGGCCAAGGTCAAGCGCACTGGCGCTGGGACCACAAAACCCTTTTCGCCTTGCTGTCCTGGGTCACCTTTGCCGTTTTGCTGATCGGGCGCAGCCAATGGGGCTGGCGTGGCCGACGTGCGGTCAGGGTGCTTTACATCGGTGCAAGCCTGCTGCTTTTGTCGTATGCGGGTTCCCGATTTGTTTTGGAAGTCTTGCTGGGGCGCATGGGATGAAGTACCTGTTTTTATTGCTGGTGGTTCTGGTGGTCATATGGGCCCTCAAACGAGGCCGTGCCGTCAACACATCCGCCCCGACCCAAGCAGAACAAGCACCCAAGCCCTCAGAAATGGTGACCTGCGCACACTGCGGCATCCATCTGCCGCACGAAGAAGCGGTCACAGGCCAAAAAGGCCTTTACTGCAGCACCGAGCACCGCACAGACGCACAAGACCGCAACCCAGGCTGAAACCACAGCAACCATGCACCAGCCTGCATCCGGAAAAATACCGCCCCCTCTTTGGAAGCAGGGTTGGCATCCTCAAGCTCAGCGGCTCGAGTCACCCAATTTCGGGCCTCGCCCCCCCCGTGCCTGCATTGACCTGATCGTGATCCACTCGATCAGCCTGCCGCCTGGGCAATACGGTGGAGACGCGGTGCAACGCTTGTTCACCAACCAGCTCGATTGGGATGCCCACCCTTACTTTCAGACCATCCGGGGGCTGGAAGTTTCATCGCACTTTTACATCCGCCGCGATGGCGTGCTTTGGCAATTTGTCAGCTGCAATGACCGCGCCTGGCATGCAGGGCAGTCCCAGTACCGAGGGCGGACCAACTGCAATGACGACTCGATCGGCATTGAACTCGAAGGCCTCGAAGGCGATCTCTTTGAAGATGCGCAATACCGATGCTTGGCTGCTCTTTGCCAGGACTTGGAACGGAACTACCCCATCGCGCATGTGGCTGGACATGAACACATTGCGCCCGGCAGAAAACAGGACCCCGGTCCAGGCTTCGACTGGGCACGTCTGCAAAAACTGTTGGATTTATCGCCTCAGGTTTTTCCCTGATAGGGATGCGCAGCGCAGCTTGCTCAAAAAATATTTTGACCATCCGAAAACCGCTTGAATCATCCTTTGATGATGGAAAGCGCGCTCTCCAAGCCATCGCAATCCAAGCCAATCAAGGTTTTTTCAGCACAAGTCTTCGGTAAGCCGCTCCAGGCTTGAAAAAACATATCCCGAGGGCTTGGAGACAAGCACTTCAAGGCACTTTTTCAGCCAGTGAAAAGTTGAACCCAACTCGGCCTGACATCAATTTATTTACCCCTCCCCGGCCAGAGTGGCAAAACAGGCCGGTACACTACCTGTAGTGGCTTGTCATGACGCCAGACACCAGATATAGTGTCCCTTACAAATTCTCACAATTGAATTTGACGCCAGTTCAAGTGTCAAATTCCAGACTCAAAGATCACCGAAAAATCAAAGAAATGACCATGCAAACAGACCTGAACATCACGACCTCATCTGCCGGCCAGATGCGCCAGCCAGAAGCAGCACACGGCAGCACGCCAGCCACACAGGCACTTGCCCACTACCAGATCATTCGCCGCAACGGCGCTGTCGTGTCTTTCGAGCCGAACAAGATCGCGGTGGCACTGATGAAAGCCTTTTTGGCCGTGCACGGCACACAGGGCGCGGCATCTGCCAGCGTTCGCGAAGTGGTCGAAGAATTGACCCAAAACGTGGTGCGCGCCTTGGTTCGCTCACGCCCTGGTGGCGGCACTTTCCACATTGAAGATGTGCAGGACCAGGTCGAGTTGGGCTTGATGCGCAGCAGCAACCACGAAGTTGCACGTGCTTATGTCTTGTACCGCGAGCGTCGCACCCAAGAGCGTGCCCAACAGCAGCAACAGGCGGCGCCCGCACCTTCGTCAGAGCCTCGTCTGCATGTGATCGATGGCGGTCAGCGCATTGCGCTGGATCTGGACTACCTGAAATCCTTGATGGTCAACGCCTGTGCAGGCCTTGGCAAAGACGTCAGCCCGGAACCCATCGTGGCCGAAACCATGCGCAACCTGTATGACGGCGTGCCCATGGAAGAGGTTTACAAAGCATCCATCCTGGCTTCGCGCACCTTGATCGAGAAGGATCCGGACTACACCTATGTGACCGCCCGCTTGTTGATGCACACCATTGCCAAGGAGATCCTGGGCAAGGAAGTGACACAAGACCAGATGGGTGCGGAGTACATCAACTACTTCCCGAAATTCATCAAAAAAGGCGTTGACAACGACTTGCTCGACGAAAAACTGCTGCAGTTTGATCTGCAAAAACTGGCCTCGGCACTCAAGCCCGAACGCGACCTCCAGTTTGACTACCTCGGTTTGCAAACACTGTATGACCGCTATTTCCTGCACGTGCGCAAGCAACGCATCGAGATGCCGCAAGCCTTCTTCATGCGCGTGGCCATGGGCCTGTCACTCAATGAAATCAACCGCGAAGCCCGTGCCATTGAGTTCTACGAGATCCTGTCTTCGTTTGACTTCATGTCCTCGACACCGACCCTGTTCAACAGCGGCACTTTGCGCTCACAACTGTCAAGCTGCTACCTGACCACCGTGCCCGACGATCTGGACGGCATCTACGAATCGATCAAGGAAAACGCCTTGCTGTCCAAATTTGCGGGCGGTCTGGGCAACGACTGGACACGCGTGCGCGCCATGGGTTCGCACATCAAGGGCACCAACGGCGAGTCACAAGGCGTGGTGCCTTTCCTCAAGGTCGTCAACGACACGGCCGTGGCCGTGAACCAGGGCGGCAAGCGCAAGGGCGCAGTCTGCACGTATCTGGAAACCTGGCACCTGGACATCGAAGAATTCCTGGAGCTGCGCAAGAACACCGGCGATGACCGCCGCCGCACCCACGACATGAACACGGCCAACTGGATCCCCGACCTGTTCATGCGCCGCGTGATGGAAAAAGGCAGCTGGACCTTGTTCTCGCCATCCGATGTTCCCGATCTGCACGACTTGTTCGGACTGGCCTTCGAAAAAGCCTATGTGGCTTACGAACAAAAAGCCGAACGCGGCGAGATCAAACCCAGCAAGACCGTGCCGGCCACCGACCTGTGGCGCAAGATGCTGTCGATGCTGTTTGAAACAGGTCATCCCTGGATCACATTCAAAGACCCTTGCAACGTGCGCTCGCCTCAGCAGCACGTCGGCGTGGTCCACTCGTCCAATCTGTGCACCGAAATCACGCTCAACACCAGCGACACCGAAACCGCTGTGTGCAACCTGGGCTCGGTCAACTTGTCGCGCCACCTCAAAGACAGCGCCACCGGCAAAGTCATTGACCACGACAAATTGAAAAAGACCATCACGATCGCCATGCGCATGCTGGACAACGTGATCGACATCAACTACTACGCCGTCAAGAAGGCCCGTGACTCCAACATGCGCCACCGTCCTGTCGGCCTGGGCTTGATGGGTTTCCAGGATTCGCTGTACGAAATGCGCATCCCTTACGCCTCACAAGCGGCGGTGGAATTTGCCGACCAGTCGATGGAAGCGATTTGCTACTACGCCTATTGGGCATCGACCGAGCTGGCCAAAGAACGCGGCCAGTACGCCACCTACAAAGGCTCTCTCTGGGATCAAGGCATCTTGCCTCTGGACACCCTCAACCTGCTAGAACGCGAGCGCGGTGGTTATGTTGAAGTTGACCGCTCGTCCACCCTGGATTGGGACACGCTGCGCAAGAAAATCGCCGCGGACGGCATGCGCAACTCCAACTGCGTGGCCATTGCCCCGACAGCCACCATCTCCAACATCATTGGTGTGGATGCCTCGATCGAGCCTTGCTTTGGCAACTTGTCGGTCAAGTCCAACTTGTCAGGCGAGTTCACCGTGATCAACGGCTACCTGGTGCGTGACTTGAAGCGCCTGGGTCTGTGGGACGACGTGATGGTCATGGACCTCAAACACTTCGACGGCTCACTGCGCCCGATCGACCGCGTGCCGCAAGAAGTGAAAGCGCTTTACGCCACTGCGTTTGAAGTGGAAACCACTTGGTTGGTTGAAGCAGCTGCACGTCGTCAGAAGTGGATTGACCAAGCACAGTCGCTCAACATCTACATGGCCGGTGCTTCGGGCAAGAAGCTGGACGACACCTACAAACTGGCTTGGTTGCGCGGTCTCAAAACCACGTACTACCTGCGCACATCCAGCGCAACGCAAGTGGAAAAATCAACCGTGCAAGCAGGCTCGCACAACGCAGTCTCTTCATCGGGTGCGCCATCGTCAGGCATGAGCGCATTGGACGCCGCGGCGGCTTCAGCGCAAGCACAGATGAACGCGACACCAGCCACCGATGTCAAGTTTTGCGCGATCGATGATCCAGGTTGTGAGGCTTGCCAGTGATTTGAAAAACATTGCACTTGGCTGTGATATGCCAAGTGCGATGCAATTGAACAACACTTCACGGTTGCGCAGATCGAAAAAGTGCATCGCTTCTTTGAATTTCGCGCGCTTGCTTTCATAATTTGAGAACTGGAATTTTTTATGTTGTCCTGGGACGATCAAGTCAAACCCGCATCTCAACCCGTGATGCCCTCTTTTTCCGGCGCTGGTGAAACAACAGCGCCTGCTGCTGCATCTTCAACAGCCAGCCCACGCCGCATGAATGCGGCAGACAAACGCATCATCAACGGCCAGACCGACGTCAACCAGCTGGTTCCCTTCAAATACAAATGGGCCTGGGAAAAATACCTGGCCACCTGCGCCAACCACTGGATGCCGCAGGAAGTGAACATGAACCGCGACATCGCCTTGTGGAAAGATCCCAATGGTCTGACAGAAGACGAGCGCCGCATCGTCAAGCGCAACCTTGGATTCTTCGTCACCGCCGACTCGCTGGCTGCCAACAACATCGTGCTGGGCACTTACCGCCACATCACAGCCCCGGAATGCCGTCAGTTCTTGCTGCGTCAAGCCTTCGAAGAAGCCATCCACACCCACGCTTACCAATACATTGTGGAATCGTTGGGTCTGGACGAAAGCGAAATCTTCAACGCTTACAACGAAGTCCAGTCCATCCGCGACAAGGACGAGTTCCTGATCCCTTTCATCAACGTGATCATGGACCCTAACTTCCATACCGGCACGCTGCAAACCGACCAGACCTTGCTCAAGTCGCTGATCGTGTTCGCCTGCCTGATGGAAGGCCTGTTCTTCTACGTGGGCTTCACACAGATTCTGGCCCTGGGTCGCCAAAACAAGATGACCGGCGCGGCAGAGCAGTACCAGTACATCCTGCGCGACGAATCCATGCACTGCAACTTCGGCATTGACCTGATCAACACCGTCAAACTCGAAAACCCACAGCTGTGGACAGCCGAGTTCAAGGCCGAAATCAAGGAACTGTTCCTCAAAGCAGTCGAGCTCGAATACCGCTACGCCGAAGACACCATGCCGCGCGGCGTGCTCGGTATGAACGCGTCCATGTTCAAAGGCTATTTGCGCTACATCGCCAACCGCCGTGCCACCCAGATCGGCTTGGAAGCCTTGTTCCCGAACGAGGAAAATCCATTCCCTTGGATGAGCGAGATGATTGACCTGAAAAAAGAACGCAACTTCTTTGAAACCCGGGTCATCGAATACCAATCCGGCGGGGCCTTGTCCTGGGACTGATCTTCTGAACACCCCGTCAATGCAACCCCTCTTCAAGCCACACTTCGCAACGCCTTCGGGTGTTGGGAGCTGTGGCTTTCCCGCGTTCATGGTGTTGGGGGTTTCCTCAGCGCCATGGATCGCTTTGTGCAATCCAACAAGCACCAAGCGTTCCCTTTCCGTTGAGTTCTCAACTTGATCAAGGAGAAAATCATGGCAACTGCAAAAAAAGTAGCGGCAAAAAAAGCTGCTCCCGCAAAGAAGGCCGCTGTGGCCAAGAAACCTGCTGCTAAAAAAGTAGCCGCAGCCAAGAAACCCGCCGCTAAAAAAGCAGCTCCAGCTAAGAAAGCCGTTGCGGCCAAAAAGCCAGCTGCCAAAAAAGTAGCAGCGAAGAAGCCAGCAGCTAAAAAAGCAGCTCCAGCCAAAAAAGCTGTTGCCGCTAAAAAGCCTGCAGCTAAAAAAGCAGCCGCCAAAAAGCCTGCAGCCAAAAAAGCTGCTCCAGCTAAAAAAGCAGCCGCCAAGAAAACTGCTGCTAAAAAGCCAGCCGCCAAAAAGCCGGCTGTGAAAAAGGCTGCTAAAAAACCTGCTGCAAAGAAGGCATCTAAAGCACCCGCTGCCCCCGCTGCACAGACAACACTGAATCCACAAGCTGCATGGCCGTTTCCTTCGGCCGCCAAGCCCTGATTCAAAAGTTAGACGCAAGTAGCGCTAAGGCCCGACACCGGCAACGGTGTTGGGCTTTTTTTTATGGCCCATCTGCAGGGTGTGCGAAGCCACCCGTATCGGGTCAGGGGTAGAAGCTGAGAAGCCGGTAGCCCGATGGCATCAGACCCTCTTCAGGGGTGATCTGCAATTGCCCATCCCACGTTTGCCCGGCCGCCAATGACAGCGGCGCACCCAGCTCGGCAACAGGCACCACCCGACGCACCAAAGCTTTGTCTTGCGGACTCAAAAGCGTCAACTCCAAAGCGGGGGTCTGCAAGGGCTGCGATGTGGCATTGCGCCAAGACCAGCTGAGCAAAAAGCCGCCACCGTCACGCTGCGTCAAACTGGAGTTCTCAATGACGATGCCATCGCGTACTTGCAGCAGAGAAATTTCGCAGCCCCATGTTCGGCAAAGCGTCTGCCAAACCCTTGCGACACCAGGCTCAGCAGCGGCAAGCGTGCGGCGCTCAATCCAAAGCCACTGAAGCGCAAGGGCCAACAACAAGACCAGCACGCCCAACTTGGGCAACCAGGCATGCTGCCGCCCATTGGGGTTTGGGCTCTGCTCAGGCGTCAAAGGCTCCGGTTTGAAAGTGGCAAGCGCTTCTTCAAATGCGGACACGGGTGTCAGCGCTTGAATCTCAGGCCCAGACCTGTCTTCTTGCTTGAGCAATTCATCAATGACCAGCCGTTCGCCAACAGGATCGGCCGTCTCGCGTTCCATCAGGGATGCCTCAGGCCACGCGACCACCAAACCCGTGCTGTCAAAGGCATGCTGGCACTGTCCGCAACGCAACCAGCCTTGGGCAATCTTGAGCTGATCGGGCACCAACTTGAAGATCGTGCCGCATTCAGGGCAGCGGACAATCCAGGTCATGCAGCGGCAAGGGTCATGGCCAGCACCTTTGCTTGCCGATCAGGCCAAAGCAGCGACCGATTGGGCAGTCATCAGAATCCAGCCATCTTCGCTGTCAGCGACTTCCAACTGAATCCAGGGGGCATAAGCCGCCTTGAGTTCATCGGCCTGCCGCTCCAAAATGCCGGCAAGCACCAATGAGCCGCCTGACGCCACGTAAGAACACAACAAAGGCGCCAGCACTTTGAGCGGGGTGGCCAGGATATTGGCCAGCACCGTCTGGTATTGGCCCTTGGCCTTGTCAGGCAACCCCGCCAGCAAGCGAACATGGTTGGCCTCGGCATTCAGTTCGGTCGATGTGACCGCCGCCTCGTCGATGTCCACCGCATCAATGGACGATGCACCGTATTTGGCCGCACCGATGGCCAAAATGCCCGAGCCGCAACCGTAATCCAGCACGCGTTGACCCTGTACGCCATGCTGCGCGATCCAGCGCAAGCACATGCGGGTGGTCGGGTGCGTGCCCGTGCCGAAGGCCAGACCAGGATCCAGCCGGATGATCTGCTTGGCCTGTGCGGGCGGCTCGTGCCATGTCGGCACAATCCAGAAATCAGGGGTGATTTCTACCGGTGCAAACTGCGATTGGGTCAAACGAACCCAGTCCTGGTCGGCAAGCAACTGCACGCCCAAAATGCGACAGCCCTCAAAAAAATCCTGCGCAGACAGCAGCTGAAGCGCTTCTTGCGCTTGAGTCTCTTGCGCAAACAACGCCACCATGCGCGAACGCTGCCAACCGTCTTTGGGGGGTGGCATGCCGGGTTCGCCAAACAAAGCCTGCTCTGCAGGCGTTTGCGCATCGGCGTCTTCGACCGACACACTCAATGCATCCAGGGCATCCAGGGCATCACTCAGGACATCGACCCGGTCTTCCGGGCACAGCAAGCTCAGTTCAAACATGGCGTATCAGCGTTTGTGCTGGCTCAGCCAGTGTTCCAGGTAATGGATGTTGGTGCCACCCTGCATGAATTTGGCATCCACCATCAGCTCGCGGTGCAGCGGAATGTTGGTGTTGATGCCTTCGATCACCGTCTCGTTCAAGGCCGTCTGCATGCGGGCCAAGGCCTGCTCGCGGGTATCGCCGTGAACAATCAACTTGCCGATCATCGAGTCGTAGTTCGGGGGCACGAAGTAGTTGTTGTAGACGTGTGAGTCCACCCGCACACCGGGTCCGCCGGGCATGTGCCAAGACGTCACGCGTCCGGGCGAGGGCGTGAACTTGAACGGGTCTTCGGCGTTGATGCGGCATTCGATGGCATGGCCACGAATTTCGATTTGCCTTTGCGTGAATGGCAATTTCTCACCCGCAGCGACCATGATCTGCGTCTTCACGATGTCCACACCGGTCACCCATTCGGTCACGGGATGTTCAACCTGCACGCGGGTGTTCATTTCAATGAAATAAAACTCACCGTTTTCGTACAAAAACTCGAAAGTCCCAGCACCACGATAGTTGATCTTCTTGCAGGCAGCCACGCAGCGTTCACCAATCTTATCGATCAGCTTGCGGGGAATGCCTGGCGCTGGCGCTTCTTCGATCACTTTTTGATGACGGCGCTGCATGGAGCAGTCGCGCTCACCCAGGTAAACCGCATTCTTGTGCTTGTCGGCCAGAATCTGAATTTCAATATGACGTGGGTTCTGCAGGAATTTCTCCATGTAGACCGCAGGATTGCCAAAAGCAGCCCCTGCTTCGGCCTTGGTCATCTGCACCGCATTGATCAGCGCCGCTTCGGTGTGCACCACGCGCATGCCACGACC
>ERZ1034363.2056-NODE-2056-length-10144-cov-2.160922_pt1 | contig 10144 bp, 8 predicted proteins | sample MGYA00520616_ERZ1034363 | MGnify/ENA primary metagenome ERZ1034363 (study PRJEB33736, sample SAMEA104284506) | Azolla filiculoides | biome: Urban; feature: Water surface; material: Ditch water | place: Netherlands | collected 2015-10-28 | depth 0-0.1 m ... | reverse complement strand
CGGTGCGGGGTGCCGTGTCTTCACGAGCCAGACGTAGGCGCTGGTGAGGCCCTGGGCCAGGTAGCGGATGACCCAGTTCTCCACCAGCAGCTCGACGGCAGTGAGCAGCGCGTCGGTGAGGGCCTCGAGGTAGTAGGAACCTGCCCACGGGTCGATGATCTTGCAAATGCCGGTTTCTTCCTGGAGGAAGAGCTGGGTGTTGCGAGCGATACGAGCCGAGAAGTCGGTCGGAAGCGCGATGGCCTCGTCGAAGGAGTTGGTATGCAGAGACTGAGTGCCACCGAGAACAGCTGCCAGACCCTGAATCGCCACGCGTACGAGATTGACCTCAGGCTGCTGTGCAGTGAGCTGAACACCTGCGGTCTGGGTGTGGAAACGCAGCATCCACGACTTCGGATTCTTGGCACCGAACTGATCACGCATGATGCGTGCCCACATCCGACGGGCGGCGCGGAACTTCGCGACCTCCTCGAGGATGGTGGTGCGCGAGACGAAGAAGAAGGCCAGGCGTGGGGCGAACTCGTCGACATCCTGACCGGACGCGACAGCGGCCTTCACGTACTCAATGCCGTCGGCGAGGGTGAAGGCGATCTCCTGAACGGGGGTCGCGCCGGCCTCGGCCATGTGGTAGCCGGAGATGGAGATCGAGTTGAACTTCGGCATGTTCTTGGCGGTGTAGCCAATGATGTCGCCGATGATGCGCATGCTGGGTGCGGGCGGGTAAATGTAGGTGTTGCGCACCATGAACTCTTTCAGAATGTCGTTCTGAATCGTTCCAGACAACAACTCTTGGCTCACGCCCTGCTCTTCAGCCGCTACCACGTAGCCAGCCAACACTGGCAATACAGCGCCGTTCATGGTCATAGAGACCGACACTTTGTCCAACGGAATTTCGTTGAACAAGATCTTCATGTCCTCGACCGAGTCAATGGCCACACCGGCCTTGCCCACGTCGCCCGTCACACGGGGATGGTCAGAGTCGTAGCCACGGTGGGTGGCCAAGTCAAACGCCACCGACACACCTTGACCACCTGCGGCCAAAGCCTTGCGGTAAAACGCGTTGGATTCTTCAGCGGTGGAGAAGCCTGCGTATTGGCGAATCGTCCATGGGCGCACCGAATACATGGTGGCTTGTGGGCCACGCACATAAGGCTCAAAGCCGGGCAAGGTGTTGGCGTAAGGGAGGTTTTGGGTGTCTTCTGCGGTGTACAGCGGCTTGACGCTGATACCGTCCAAAGTCTTCCAGTTCAGGGCGTTGACGTCGCCGCCTGGGGCTGATTTAGCAGCGGCTTTGGCCCATGCTTCGAGGTTGGCGGCGTTGAATTCGGTCGGCTTTTGGCTCATGGCAAATCACTCGTGAAATAGGTGTGCAGCGATCAAGAAAGCCCAAGGTTAACCCACGGGTTTGATCATCGATACGATCATATCATTCATAATTATTGATTCAAAATCTTATATCAGCTTACAATTCGAGTCCATGTCCGCCGTCACCCTCACCCCTCGCGCCCTGTACGAAGAAGTCGCTGAACTGCTGCGTCAGCGTATTTTTGCGGCCGAATTAGAGCCCGGCAGCTGGATTGACGAGATGCGCTTGGCCGAGGAATACGGCATCAGCCGCACGCCCATGCGCGAAGCCCTCAAGGTGCTGGCCGCTGAGGGCTTGGTGACCATGAAAGTGCGCCGAGGTGCGTATGTCACTGAGGTCAACGAAAAAGACCAGCGCGATGTGTATCACCTGCTGTCTTTATTAGAGTCAGACGCTGCGGGTGTCGTGGCGGCTGAGGCCACACCCGAACAACTCAAAGACTTGCAAGCCCTGCACACCGAGCTCACCGCCGCTGTGACAGACCGCGAAAAGTTCTTTGAAATCAACGAGCGCTTTCACATGCGCTTGCTAGAGATTGCCAACAACCGTTGGCGCGATCAAATGGTGGGCGACTTGCGCAAGGTGATGAAACTCAACCGTCACAACTCTTTGTTCAAGAGCGGTCGCCTCGAAGAATCGCTCAAAGAGCACCAAGCCATCATGGATGCGTTGATGGCACGTGATGCCGTACTGAGTGTGCAGCGCATGAACGAGCACTTTGCCAACGGCTTAGAAGCCGCAAGCTAAGCCACAAGCTTCTAGCTAAATTTCTTCGGTTTGGCTTGGTGCGCGATGGGCGGCTTGCACGGCCATCACCAACCCCACCCCAGACAAAATCAAAGTACCACCAGCCAAGTGGTGCCAGCCCAAGGGCTCGCCCAGCACCAGCCACGCCACCACTGCGGTGTAGAGAGGCCCAAGGTAAAGCGTCATGGCCACGCGGCTTGCGCCCAAGACTTTTTGGGTCCAGCCATAAATCCAATACGCACCCACGCCCGGCAACAAAGCCGTGATGGCCATCAAAAACCAAGCATGTGGGGTCAGCGCTGGTGTGCTGGCAAGGCTGAGTTCCCAAATGGCAAACGGCAACAGCACCGCCACACCGCCCCAACAAATGCAAGCCAGCTGCGCCGTAGGGCTGAGCGTGGTGGGCCAGCGCTTTTGCAGCAAGGCGTAAGCTGCCCACGAGATCGCCGCCGCCACGATCCACAAATCACCAGGAACGAGCTGCACCTGCGACAAATGCGCCCACTCGCCCTTCACCACCACATGCACCACGCCGGTCATGGCCAGCACCACACCCAGTGTTTGCCGTTTAGAAAACCGCTCACCCAACCAAAGCACAGAGCCCACCGCAATCAACACCGGTGAAGAGGCGTAGATGAGGGAGATGTTCATACCCACCGTGCTCTCGCCCGCCAGATATACCCACGCGCCACAAATCCACATGCCGCACGCACCCAAAGCCACATAGCGCCAGCGGTGTTGCCACACATAGGCACGCTGCGCCCACAACTCGCGCGCACTGAGCACGGACAAGATCGCGCCCGCCAAACCCCAGCGCCCCAAGGCCAACACATGTGGCGACACCACGCCCGGCGCTTGACGCGCGGCCACGATGTTGACGGTCCACAGCAGAGGAATAAGCCAAATCAGCGCAAGCGCCCAACGGCGCGTGCGTGCACTGACCACTTCAGACGGCATCGTGAGGGTTCTCGCTTGGACGTTCAGCTGCGCCTAGGGCCAATGCTTCGCGTGCAATCTTCAGCACTTCACGTGGAGGGAGTGGCTTGAGCTTGTGGTTGCTCCAAGTCTGTCGCCATAAACGCGCACCGCGTTGACCATGGAACAAGCCCAGCATGTGTCGCGCAATCGGGTACCAAGGGCAACCGTCTTCAGCTTGAGCTCGCTCCATGTAAGCGACCATCGCCTCCTCCACCGCTTCGCGGCTGAGTGTCTCGTGCGGGTCGTTGTAAAACTCGGCATCCCACGTCGTCATGAGCCACGGACGGTAATACGCCTCGCGCCCCAACATCACACCATCGACATGCTGCAAATGCTCGGCCATTTGCGCGTTGGTGGTGATGCCGCCGTTGATGGCGATCACCAAGTTGGGAAAATCTTTTTTCAGCTGGTAACCCAACTCGTAGCGCAGCGGCGGAATTTCGCGGTTTTCTTTGGGGCTCAAACCATCGAGCCACGCATTGCGTGCATGGACGATGAACACCTTGCAACCGGCATCGCTGACCGTGCCCACAAAGTCACGCACAAAGTCGTAGCTCTCGATGCGGTCAATGCCAATGCGGTGCTTAACGGTGACAGGAATGCTCACCACATCCATCATGGCTTTCACGCCATCGGCCACGGTTTTGGGCTCGTTCATCAAACACGCGCCAAATGCGCCGCGCTGCACTCGGTCAGACGGGCAACCGCAGTTGAGGTTGATTTCGTTGTAGCCCCATTGCTCGCCCAACTTCGCACCGTGCGCCAAATCAGCCGCGTCGCTGCCACCCAGCTGCAAAGCCACCGGATGCTCTTCCGCGTTGAAGCGCAAATGCCGCTGCGTATCGCCATGGCGAAGCGCACCTGTGGTGACCATCTCGGTGTAGAGCAAAGTGTTGCGGCTGAGCAGGCGGTGGAAATAGCGGCAGTGGCGATCAGTCCAATCCATCATGGGGGCGACGGACGTGCGCCAAAGCGAGGCATCAGGAAAATTCATGGCGCAATTATCCCGTGCCACCCTTTTCAAATTAGGCACAATGGCGAAGTACCTAAAAATATTTAATTCAAGGTGTGAATGATGGATAACCCAACCCTCTGGTTGATCGTCGCAGGCGTGCTCGTGATGGCCGAACTGCTGACCGGCACGTTTTATTTGCTCATGCTCTCGCTAGGCGCCACAGCCGCTGCGCTGACGGCCTATGCAGACGGCACGCTCACTTGGCAAATCGTCACAGCGGCCATCGTGGGCGGCGGTGCTGCCGTGCTGTGGCACTTGAAAAAACCACTCAGCAACGACGCACAAGACAGCAATGTGCACCTCGACATTGGCGAGACCGTGACGGTCGATGCGTGGGACGCCCAAGGCCACGCCCAAGTCAAACACCGTGGTGCGCAATGGGCTGCTGTGTGTGCAGCGAACGCAACACCCGAACTTGGGCTTCACCGCATCAGTGAGATGCAAGGCAACCGCTTGGTGCTGGAAAAAATTTAACTTATCTCAAAGGCTCAGCTATGGAAATCGCAATTCTCTTTTTGGCCATCGCCGTTTTGTTCATCGTCAAAACGGTCAAGGTCGTGCCCCAGCAAAACGCTTGGGTGGTTGAGCGTTTGGGCAAGTACCACGCCAGCCTCACACCCGGCTTGAACTTTGTCGTGCCCTTCATTGACAACGTGATTCAAAAGCACAGCCTCAAAGAAATCCCGCTCGATGTGCCTAGCCAGATTTGCATCACACGTGACAACACACAACTGCAAGTTGACGGCATTTTGTATTTCCAAGTGACCGACCCACGCTTGGCCAGCTATGGCTCGTCCAACTACATCATGGCGGTGACGCAACTCGCACAAACCAGCTTGCGTAGCGTGATTGGCAAGTTAGAACTCGACAAGACTTTTGAAGAACGCGACATCATCAACGCGCAAGTGGTCGCAGCCATCGACGAAGCCGCCCTCAACTGGGGCGTCAAAGTGCTGCGTTATGAGATCAAGGATCTGACGCCACCCAAGGAAATCCTGCACGCCATGCAGCAGCAGATTACCGCCGAACGGGAAAAGCGCGCCCTGATCGCCGCTTCCGAAGGCCGCCGTCAGGAGCAAATCAACATCGCTACCGGTGAACGCGAAGCCTTTATCGCTCGTTCCGAAGGCGAAAAACAGGCGGTCATCAACAAGGCGCAGGGCGAGGCACAGTCAATCACCGCCGTCGCCGAAGCCACGGCGCAAGCCATCGAACGGATTGCCGCCGCCATCCGCCAGCCGGGCGGCGCCGATGCGGTGCAACTGAAAGTGGCCGAAAAAGCGGTCGATGCCTATTCCCGCGTCGCCAGCGATGCAACGACCACGCTCGTCGTGCCGAGCAACATGACCGAGGTTTCTGCCCTCATTTCTTCGGCGATGAAAATGGTGCAGGCGCAGCGGACCTAAATCTTGAACACCCTGCAACAATTGCAGCATGGCGAGTTGGCCGGCAGTCGGCGGGTCAAACTCGCCTGCGGCCTGCAGGATTTCCCGGTCGACCTGTTCAAACTGGCCGAAACGCTGGAAATCCTTGATCTCTCCGGCAATCACTTCAGCAGCCTGCCGGACGATCTGCCGCGCCTGCATCGCTTGCGCATCATTTTTTGTTCCGACAACCGTTTTACAACCCTGCCGCCGATTCTCGGACAATGTCCGCAACTGGAAATGATCGGCTTCAAGGCCAATCAAATCCGCCACGTACCGGCCGCCGCCCTGCCGCCCAATCTGCGCTGGCTGATTCTCACCGACAACCGGATTGAAGAATTGCCACACGAATTAGGGCGTTGCAGCAAACTGCAAAAACTCATGCTGGCAGGCAATCGCCTGCGCGCACTGCCAGCCAGTCTGGCCGACTGCAGCCGACTGGAACTCTTGCGCATTGCGGCCAATCAACTCGAGGAATTACCCGACTGGCTGCTCAAACTGCCTCGCCTTTCCTGGCTGGCCTTCGCCGGCAATCCGTTTTGTCCGCCCCCCGAGCTCCCGCAGGACAACGCCGATATTCACTGGCACGCTCTGGAAATTCAGCAGACGCTCGGCGAAGGGGCTTCCGGCGTCATTCATCAAGCTGAATACCGAACCGCCAAGGGAAGACAAAGCGTAGCCGTCAAAGTCTTCAAAGGCGCCGTCACCAGCGACGGTCTGCCCCTCAACGAGATGGCAGCTTGCCTGAAGGCCGGCCCACCCCCGCACCTGATTCCCATCCTCGGGCGCATTACAGAGCATCCGGAGGATATCCACGCGCTGGCGATGACGCTGGTTGATCCGCGCTTCAGCAATCTGGCCGGACCACCCAGTCTGGACTCCTGTACGCGCGACGTTTACCCTCCAGAAACCTGCTTCAGTCTTACAACCGTCATTCAAGTCGCCTTGAGCATCGCCTCGGCGGCAGAACACTTGCACGACCAAGGCATCCTGCATGGCGATCTGTACGGACACAACATTCTGCATTGTGGGCAAGGACAGGCGTTGCTTGGTGATTTTGGTGCGGCTTCTTTCGTCGACCGCAGCAATCTGTCGCAAGCCAGTCAGTTGCAAAAAATTGAAGTACGCGCCTTCGCCTGCCTGCTTGAAGAATTGCTGGCCCATTCGCCGCCAACAACGCTGCATCAAGCAAGACGCAAAATATTGATTGAGCTGGAAGCCGCTTGCATGCAGGAAAATATTGCAGCCCGACCGCCTTTTGCCCACATTGTGCGCACGCTGCAAGCCATGCAAGATCAGCCCCAGCACGGAGACAACTGAGATGGAACTCTACGCCAGCAGCACACTGCGCCGCATCGAAGCACATTTCAGCACGCAGCCTCTCATGCAGCGTGCCGGCAAGGCAGCGGCTGACTGGGCGTGCGAATTGGCCACAGCCGGCGAACGCCCCATCCTGATTCTGGCCGGACCAGGCAACAATGGCAGCGATGCCTTCGAAGCAGCCCGCCTTCTGCGTCAGCGCTTTTTCAAGGTCGACGTCGTGTTTGCCAGCGACCCGCAAACCCTGCCCGCAGACGCTGCCGCCGCCTTTCAACGTTTCATCAACGAGGGTGGACAAACTCTCCGGACGATCCCGACAGAAAAACACTGGTCGCTGATCATTGATGGCATTTTCGGCATTGGCCTGACGCGCAGCCCGGAGGGTGGCTACGCAGAATGGATTCATCACGCGCAAGCATTGGCCAGGCGCGATGCGTGCCCCTTGCTGGCACTCGATTGCCCCTCCGGACTGAATGCCGACACGGGTACCGTTCCCGGCATCGCCATGGTCGCCAGCCACACCCTCACCTTCATTTCGGGCAAAGCCGGCCTGTTGACCGCAGAAGGCCCCGACCACTGCGGCCAAATTCGTATTGCCCCACTCGAACTGATATTTGGTGAAACCTTTCCACCCGATGGCCGCCAGATTTGCCGGCAGGATTTTGCGGTCGACCTTAAAAAACGCAGTAAAAACACCCACAAAGGCAGCTTTGGCAATGCCGGCATTCTGGGCGGCGCTGAATCCATGCTCGGCGCCGCGCTGCTCGCCGGCCGAGCCGCGCTAAAACTGGGTGCTGGCCGCGTTTATCTAGGGCTTCTGGATGCCGACGCCCCCGGCGTAGACCTGCTGCAACCTGAATTGATGCTGCGCCGTGCAGACGCACTTTTGTCGGCAGAAGTATGTGCTCTCGCCTGTGGTCCGGGCCTGGGTCAATCACTGACCGCCCACCATCTGCTCGAACAAGCCATCAAGTCACCATTGAACCTGGTATTGGATGCCGATGCACTCAATCTTCTGGCCGGCGACTCCCGTCTTGAAAGTAATCTCTATCACCGTAAGCAGCCAACGATTTTGACGCCGCATCCGGCTGAAGCGGCTCGTCTACTTGCCTGCTCTGTCGCCGAAATTCAGGCTGATCGCATCACCGCTGCCGTTGAAATGGCCCGCCGCTTCAAGGCGAACGTTGCCCTCAAAGGGTGTGGCACCGTGCTTGCCACGGTCGACGGCCGCTGGTGGATCAATTCCACCGGCAATCCCGGCATGGCCACGGCGGGCATGGGTGATGTGCTGAGCGGCATGATCGTCGCGCTGCTCGCCCAGGGTTGGTCGGCCGAAAATGCTCTGCTCGGCGCCGTACATCTGCATGGCGCTGCAGCGGATCAGTTGCTGGCCGATGGGATCGGCCCGATTGGTCTGACAGCGGGCGAAGTGATTGATGCCGCCCGCCGGCTGCTCAACGTCTGGGTGGATACGGATAAAGCATGTTGAGCGCCATACTCTGCCCGTTCGGCTGCACGATACGCACATGTTCACGCTTGAACTCGCGGGGATGTTTCAGCCCGCAGGCGTGGGCGATCATTTCCACCTCTTTGTTCATGTTGACCGTGTAATTCGCCACCCGCCCGGCTTTATCTTCAACGACCAGACCGCGTTGCAAGGCTTCGTTGTGTGTCGTGATTCCCGTCGGACAAGTGTTCTGGTGGCAGCGCAGGGCCTGAATACAGCCCAGCGAGAACATGTAGCCACGCGCCGTATTGATCAAGTCGGCACCACAGGCCAGCGCCCAGGCGACCCGCGCCGGCGTCGATAGCTTGCCGGAAGCGATCACCTTGATACGATCCCGCAAGCCGGTTTCAATCAGCGCATCCACCACGCGCGGCAGCGATTCGGTAATCGACAAGGCCATATGATCAGCCAAGGCTTGAGGTGCAGCCCCCGACCCTCCTTCGCCCCCATCGACGGTTAAAAAATCCGGGGCAGTGTAAAGTCCGCGCCGATTCACCGCCTCGGCCAGTTCGTGCATGAACTGCCAGCCGCCAATCGCCGTCTTGATGCCCACTGGCTTACCGGTGATTTCTCGCACGAGAACGACCATATCAAGCAGTTCATCCATATTGCCGGTTTCCGGATGGCGGTTCGGCGACAGGGAATCCTTGCCAAAAGGAATACCGCGAATACGGGCGATTTCTTCGGTTACCTTGGCCGCCGGCAAAACACCGCCCTTGCCCGGTTTTGCCCCTTGCGACAGCTTGATCTCGAAAGCACGCACATTTTCATGCGCCGCCATTTCACGCAATTTGGCCGGATCCAGTTTGCCGTGTTCATCGCGTACACCATATTTTGCTGTGCCAATCTGGTAAATGACATCACAGCCACCTTCCAGATGGTAAGGACTCAAGCCGCCCTCGCCGGTATCCATATAACAACCGGCCATGCCTGCACCATGCGATAAGGCTCTGACTGCCGGTTTTGAAATGGCACCGTAACTCATGCCGCTGACGTTGATGACGGACTTCGCCGTAAAGGGTTGATTGCACCAACCGTCACCTATGACGACCGGCGGCGTTGGCAGATGATCGCCCTCCAACACCGGGAAAGCGGCATTCACGAATACCAGTGCGCCCGGCTGCGTCAGATCATAGGTCGAGCCAAAACCGAGAATTCCGCCTTCGTTTTTCGCCATCCGGTAAATCCACGCCCGTGTGGCACGGTTGAATGGCATTTCCTCGCGATCGCCGAGGAAAAAATATTGCCGGAAATATTCCCCCAGATTTTCAAAGAAAAATCGCAGGTGTCCGACAATCGGAAAATTGCGCAGCACCGTATGGCGTTTCTGCGTGATGTCGCGCACATACCAATAAACCAGCAGCAATGTGATCACGAGGACAACGAACACGCCCAGACTGACATGAAAAACGCCGATGACTTCAGACATGCCGACTCCCCTGACGGTACAATTCGAGTCCCTAGCATGCCGACTTGACGCCCTTATGTCCATCGAATTTGATTACCCGCTCGCCGCTGAAATTGCCCGCAACGTCAAGGAGTCGCTCGCCGAAGACATCGGCCCCGGCGACCTCACGGCCAGCTTGATTCCCGCCGAAAGGCAGGCCAAAGCCACCGTCATTTCACGTGAAGCCGGCGTCCTGTGCGGCACCGCCTGGTTTGATCTGAGCGTCACCTCGCTCGACCCACAAGCTAAAGTCATCTGGCAAGCCGCTGATGGCGACCGCATCGCGCCAAACCAAGTGTTATGCACCATCGAAGCCAACGCCCGCGCCCTGCTCTCCGCC
>ERZ1034363.2053-NODE-2053-length-10156-cov-2.954063_pt1 | contig 10156 bp, 10 predicted proteins | sample MGYA00520616_ERZ1034363 | MGnify/ENA primary metagenome ERZ1034363 (study PRJEB33736, sample SAMEA104284506) | Azolla filiculoides | biome: Urban; feature: Water surface; material: Ditch water | place: Netherlands | collected 2015-10-28 | depth 0-0.1 m ... | reverse complement strand
GGCCAAGAACAACATCAGCCAAGACAAAGCGGACGAAATCTTTGATTTGATGGAGAAGTTCGCGGGCTACGGCTTCAACAAGTCGCACGCGGCCGCTTACTCGCTGCTGGCCTATCACACCGGCTGGTTGAAGGTGCATTACACGGCTGAGTTCTTCTGCGCCAACATGACGGTGGAAATGGACAACACCGACAAGCTCAAGGTGTTGTTTGAAGACGCGCACAAGATGGGCCTGACGTTTGAAGCGCCCGATGTGAATCGCGGCTTCTACCGCTTCGAACCTATTTCAGACAAAGTCATTCGCTACGGTTTAGGTGCTATCAAAGGCTCAGGCCAACAAGCCATCGAAGCCATCGTGGCCGCGCGTGAAGACGGGCCATTCACCAGCTTGTTTGATTTCTGCCGCCGTGTGGACCGCAGCCGTTTGAACAAGCGCACGGTCGAAGCCCTCATCAAAGCCGGTGCGTTTGACAACTTGCACCTCAACCGCGCCGAGTTGTTGGCCAGCGTCGAGCGCGCATTTGACTTTGCCTCTGCCAGCGAAGCCAACGCCAACCAAGGCGGCTTGTTTGACATGATGGGCGAAGACGCCCACGGCTCCAGCACGCAAGAGCCTGAATACGTGGAAATGTTGCCTTGGGGCGTGAAAGAGCGCCTCACGCACGAGAAGGTGGCCTTGGGCTTTTACTTGTCCGGCCATTTGTTTGACGAAGTCGAGCGCGAGGTGCGCCGCTTTGCCCGCACCCGCATTGAAGACTTGATGGACTCACGCGAGCCGCAGTTGCTGTCGGGCATCGTGAGCGACATGCGTGTGATCAACGGTCAGCGCGGCAAGCTGGCTATCTTCAAGCTCGACGACAAATCAGCGGTGATCGAAGCCACGGCAGACGAGGCCACCATCAACACCTACCGCAACACTTTGAAAGATGATGAACTGGTCATCATCATGGGCAAGGCGCAGCCAGACCGTTTCTCGGGCGGCTTGCGTTTGTCTATCCAACAAGTGTGGAGCCTTGAGCAAGCGCGTTGCCGCTTTGGCAAATACCTCAGCGTCACGGTCAACGGCACTTCGCCTGACATTGCGCGCATGTTGCGCGACCACCCCGCCAAAGTGGAGCAATCCGAGCAGGGCGAGCTGGTGCGGGGTATGGGCGTACGATTAAAGCTGCTGCGCGACGGGGCCACGGCTGACGTACAGTTGGGCGACAACGTCAAGTTTTTCCCCAGTGACGCGGCCTTGGCCAGTTGGATGGCGCAGGCCCACGACGGGCAATCACACATCATTTACGAGTAAACACATCTATGTGGACCATTCCTACGCTCATGACACTGGCGCGCATTGCGGCCATACCGCTCATCGTGGGGTTGTTCTATTTACCGATCGAAACCGCAGAGCGCAACCTGTGGGCCACCGTGATGTTTGTGGTGTTTGCGTTGACCGATTGGCTCGATGGCTACTTGGCTCGCAAACTCAATCAGTCTTCTGCCTTTGGTGCGTTCCTCGACCCAGTGGCTGATAAATTTTTGGTGTGTGCTTCATTGCTCATCTTGGTGCACCTCGGTCGTGCCGATGTGTTGGTGGCACTGATCATCATTGGCCGCGAAATTGCCATTTCGGCTTTGCGTGAGTGGATGGCTCAAATCGGCGCTTCTCGCAGTGTGGCTGTGCATGTGCTTGGCAAGTTGAAGACCATGGTGCAAATGGTGGCCATTCCTTTCTTGCTGTACGACGGCCAAATCATGGGCGTGATTGACACGGCCTTGTGGGGCACGGTGTTGATTTGGATTGCAGGCGTGTTGACCGTTTGGTCGATGGTGTATTACCTGCAAAAGGCTTGGCCCGATATCGTGGACCACGCCAAGTAATGCCTGAGCAACGCAGGCTTGCATGGCTCAACGCCATGCCTTGGCTCTTTGTGTTGATTTGGAGCACCGGCTTCATCGTGGCGCGCTACGGCATGCCCAACTCGCCGCCCTTCACCTTCTTGTTGTGGCGCTACGTTTTTTCCATTCTGTGTTTTGTGCTGTGGGTCAAATGGGCGCGTGTGCCTTGGCCGCAGGGCAGGGCGCAGTGGTGGCATTTGGCCGTCACGGGCGTGTTGATGCATGCCGGTTATTTGGGTGGCGTGTGGGCCGCGGTGAAGGTGGGCATGGGCGCAGGCCTGACCGCTTTGATCGTGGGTTTGCAGCCGGTCATCACGGCTATTTGGTTGTCAGCCCGCGGTGGGCATGTGACGCGTCGTCAATGGCAAGGTTTGGCCCTCGGCTTTGTGGGTTTGGCCATGGTGGTGTCGCGCAAGCTTGAAGGCGGCATTGAAGTCACACCTTGGAGCCTGACCATGATCACCATGGCATTGGTGTCCATCACCACGGGTACGCTGTATCAAAAACGATTTGTCCAGCCCTGCGATGTGCGCAGCGCCAATGCCGTGCAGCTGATGGCCGCTTATTTGGTGACCTTGCCATTGGCCTTGATGGAAACCGAGCCCGCTTTGTGGAACGCTGAAATGACGTGGGCCATGGTGTGGGCGGTGTTGGTGCTGACCTTGGGCGGCAGCTCGTTGTTCTACATCCTCATCCAACGTGGCGCAGCGGCTTCGGTGACCAGTTTGTTGTACTTGGTGCCACCCACCACAGCGGTGATGGCTTGGATTTTGTTTAATGAGCCCATCACCTTGGTGACACTGGCAGGCATTGTGGTGACTGCTGCAGGGGTGAGCTTGGTGGTGCGGCCTCCTAAAATCGCCGCTTAATTTTTTGAATGTTTGTGAATTTTTGCTAAGGGTTGAAGATGAGTCAAAAACGCATTGCAGTGATCGCCGGTGACGGCATTGGCAAAGAAGTCATGCCCGAAGGCATCCGCGTCATGGACGCAGCTGCGCGCAAGTTTGGCATTGACTTGAAGTTTGACCACTTCGATTTTTCCAGCTGGGACTATTACGAGAAGCACGGCAAGATGCTGCCCGACGATTGGAAAGACCAAATCGGCGGCCACGATGCCATTTACTTTGGCGCAGTGGGTTGGCCCGACAAAATTCCAGACCACATTTCGTTGTGGGGCTCGCTGTTGATGTTCCGCCGTGAGTTTGACCAGTACATCAACCTGCGCCCCGCGCGTTTGATGCCTGGCATCATCGCGCCCGTGGTGCGCCGTGATGGCACACCGCGTCAGCCCGGCGAGATTGACATGTACATCGTGCGTGAAAACACCGAGGGTGAGTACTCCAGCATTGGTGGCCGCATGTACCCCGGCACTGAGCGCGAAATCGTGATGCAAGAAACGGTGATGTCACGCATTGGCGTGGACCGCGTGTTGAAGTTTGCGTTTGAGTTGGCCCAAACCCGTCCTAAAAAGCATTTGACCAGCGCCACCAAATCCAACGGCATTGCCATCACCATGCCTTATTGGGATGAGCGTGTGGTTGAAATGGCCAAGAACTATCCAGGCATCAACGTGGACAAGTTCCACATCGACATCTTGACCGCGCACTTTGTGCAACGCCCCGACTTCTTTGATGTGGTGGTGGCCAGCAATTTGTTTGGCGACATCTTGAGCGACTTAGGCCCCGCATGCACCGGCACGATCGGTATTGCGCCAAGCGCCAACTTGAACCCAGACCGCAAGTTCCCCTCGTTGTTTGAGCCTGTGCACGGTTCAGCACCAGATATCGCGGGTAAAGGCATTGCCAATCCCATCGGCCAAATTTGGTGTGGCGCGATGATGCTGGAGTTCTTAGGCCATAAGGATGCACACGATGCTGTGATGGCGGCGATTGAGAAGGTGCTTGATCCCAAGAGTGGCGCACCTAAGACACCAGACATTGGGGGTAACGCTAGTACCTCCGATTTAGGACGTGCAATTGCGGAAGCCTTGTAATTTTTTGATCAAAAAAACGACTAGAATTTCAACCATGCTGCGACACAAGGCGAGACACCTTCAGCAGCGACGCATACCGTAGAGCTAGTAAACTAGCACTCATCATTGACTAACATCACATCTCATTGAGAGGGGATTTTTGTGAATAAGACAGAACTGATTGAGCACATTGCCAAGCACGCAGATATTTCTAAAGCTGCTGCCACTCGCGCACTCGAGTCCACCATTGGCGCAGTCAAGACCACCTTGAAAAAAGGCGGCACAGTTTCTTTGGTTGGTTTCGGTACCTTCGCAGTTGGCAAGCGTGCCGCTCGCACTGGCCGTAACCCACGTACAGGCGAAGCCATCAAGATCAAAGCAGCCAAGGTGCCAAAGTTCCGTCCAGGCAAAGGCTTGAAAGACGCCTTGAACTAATTCGCGGTTTCGGTTGGGTGCTTAGCTCAGTTGGCAGAGCGGCTGCCTTACACGCAGTAGGTCGGCGGTTCGACCCCGTCAGCACCCACCACCCATTAAAAAGGCGAACTCAAAGGTTCGCCTTTTTTCTTGGCCCCTCACACTTCACGATGAGTCCACCACATGTTTGATTTTGTTCGCAAGCACACACGGATCATGCAATTCTTGCTGTTCCTGTTGATCTTTCCATCTTTCGTCTTGTTTGGCTTAGAAGGCTATAACCGTTTCCGCGAAGGTGGTGCAACTGTGGCCACCGTGGATGGACAAGACATCACGCAAGGCGAGTGGGACGCCGCTCACCGCAGTCAGGTTGAGCGCATGCGCAGCAGCATGCCCAATGTGGATGTGAAGCTGTTTGACACACCCGAGGCGAAATACAGCACGTTGGAGCGCTTGGTGCGTGACCGTTTGTTGCAAGTCGCTGCGACTCAGTTGCGTTTGGGTGCCAGCGATGCACGCTTGGCTTCTGAATTGCAACAAAACCCCACCATTGCTGCATTGCGCCGTGCCGACGGCACTTTGGACATGGAGCGCTATCGCCAGTTGCTGGGCACGCAGGGCATGTCGCCAGAGTCGTTTGAAGCTCAAGTGCGCGGCGATTTGGCTTCACGCCAAGTCATGTCTGGCATTGGTGTGACGAGCTTTAGCTCAGCAGCTTTGGCGGATGTGACCTTGAACGCGTTTTATGAACAACGCCAAGTGCAAGTGGCACGTTTTGCGCCTACAGACTATGTGGGCCAAATCAACCCAAGCGATGCTGACCTAGAGGCTTATTACAAGGCCAACCCCGATAAGTTTCAGTCTGCCGAGCGTGCAGACATTGAATACGTGGTGTTGAACTTGGCCGCTGTGCAAAAAGACATCGTGGTGCCAGAGGCTGAACTCAAGACCTACTACGAACAAAACGCAGCTCGTTTGGCTGATTTGGAAGAGCGTCGTGCTAGCCATATCTTGATCAATGCAGACAAAGGCGCATCAGCCGCAGAGCGCGATGCAGCGCGCGCCAAAGCACAAGCATTACTGGTCGAAGTGCAAAAGTCGCCCAATCAATTTGCTGAGTTGGCGCGCAAAAATTCGCAAGACACTGGCTCTGCTGCCAAAGGTGGTGACCTTGATTTCTTTGGTCGCGGTGCCATGGTCAAGGCTTTTGAAGAAGCTGCATTTGCCTTGAAAAAGGGCGAGACCAGCGGTGTGGTGGAAACCGAATTTGGCTTTCACATCATTCGCCTGACCGACATCAAGCAGCCAGAGCAAAAAAGCTTTGAGTCTCAACGCGCTAAGCTGGAACTTGAAGTGCGTGCCCAATTGGCGCAGCGCAAATTTGCTGAAGCGGCAGAGCAGTTCACCAACATCGTGTACGAACAATCAGACAGCCTGAAGCCTGCTGCTGAGCGCCTGAAGTTAGATGTGCAAACTGCCAGCAACTTGGCCCGTGAGCCTGTGGCTGGCAATACAGCGGCGAATAACCCCAAGCTCTTGGCTGCCGTGTTCTCGCAAGATTCAATTGAGAAAAAACGCAACACAGAAGCCGTAGAGTTGGCACCCAATGTGTTGGCCGCAGCTCGCATCACCAGCTACAGCCCTGCACGTACTTTGCCTCTGGAAGAAGTCAAAGCCCGTGTGCGTGAGCAAGTGGTGGCCCAACAAGCGGGTGAGCGTGCACGCTCTGAAGGTGCAGCCAAACTGGCTGAGTGGAAAGCCAGCCCTGATGCTGCCAAATTGCCAGCCGCCATCGTGGTGTCACGCGAAGCGAAGCAAGCACAGCCTTCAGCCTTGGTGGAAGCCGCCTTGCGTGCCAGCACGCAAACCTTGCCAGCATGGGTGGGCGTTGACTTAGGTACCAGCGGCTACGCGGTGGTGAAGGTTGAAAAAGTATTGCCACGCGATGCCGCGAATGCCGCAGGCTTGGCTCGTGAGCGCGACCAGTACGCTCAGTGGTGGGCTTCTGCAGAAGGCTTGGCCTACTACAAGCTATTAAAAGAAAAGTTCAAGGCAGAAATCAAAATAGCTAGGTTATAATTTTCGCTTCTACGGTGGCTGTAGCTCAGTTGGTAGAGTCCAGGATTGTGATTCCTGTTGTCGTGGGTTCGAGCCCCATCAGCCACCCCAAAATTTAAAGGGTTCCCATTCGGGAACCCTTTTTTATTGCCTAAACCAGTTCAAGCCGATGCTTCATTAGCAAATCGTGTTTCTTACGCATTCCATGCACCTAGGGTTAACAGATGACAATTTTGTCACTCTGGTGACAGCATTGGTTAAAACTTTTTGACTTAATACTCAACCTGCACATTTTTTAAGCATGGAGTTATGCCTATGAATATGCTCAAGTCATTTAAGACCCCTGTGACACTGCCAACGGTTGTGACGAGTTACTACGAACCCAAGCCAAGCAACGGCCTGTCTTTGGTGGGGAGGAACCGTGCAGCTCATCAGATGTTTCTATCGCATCAAACTCGGTTGATCAACACAATTCTTGGTTCCATCAAGGGGCACGATAACAAGCGCTCGATAGAAATTGCTAGGCAGAATAAATTGCTAGATGCTTCTGATTTTCAGCATCTGTGCAGCATTGCAGATAGATTGCTAAGTGCTGATTTAGTCAATGAGTCAACGTATTTCAAACTAATCGAAGAGCTTGAGGTTGTTTTTCACACGCTATTTCCAGACTCAATTCCGATGGGCGTTTTAAGCGAAACGATATAAATCAGCTTAATTGCACCCAAGTTCCCTGCCAATTGCTTCGTTGCAGCTTCTGGAAAATTTCCCGTGCCACTTTGCTGTGAGATTCACGTTGGTTCAGACGATTGGCAAAGTTGTCCAAATGCCATCGCATTTGGCAAGATGGTCAGTATGAAAGTGAATGTTGTTGACGGGGCATGGCACGGACTGCCTAAGGCGTATGTCAGCGACATGTTGGATCGTTTTATCAATCGATCGCGCAATGAAGCATGAGTGGCGATTCGCCAGACTCATCCACAGGGAAGAAACCTTTCATGCCATGCACGTAGTAAGAGCTGTGTGTTGAAAACGCCATGGACCACCCTGGGAAACGTCTTTCTTGCGATGGGTGACGCACCAGTAGCTCAATATTTTTGTGGCGTTTGTCTCTTTGAATGCTTTGCCACAGCTGCTCCACACTTTCAGGAGGGCCTTCAAAGCACTGAGTGAATTGGTCGTTCAGGAACAGTAAATGCCCAGTGATTTGCAACTGTGAATTTCGAAGTTGCGCTTCAGTGAGTAACTGAAAGAGGGCCAAGGAACTGAGGTCTTGGCAGGCTGTAGATTGGTAGACGATGCGCTCAAACATGGGGCAGTATTTTCCCTGATTGGCTTTCAATTAATTGACTTTTTTGTGCTGTGGCGATGGTTTTGACAAGTTGATGTCAGGATTCCCATTCATTGTTCACTTATAAATTTGAAGCAGATAAATGACAAATATAACGGAGCAAACCCAAGCCTTGGAGAGGTTGGTGTACACATCAAGAGCCACAGAAGTCATGGGCACTTTGGCATTGTTTAACTTGTTGAATCAAGCACGTATTAAAAATGCAAGCCTTGGCATCACAGGACATTTGCTATATGCAGATGGCATGTTTACGCAATGTCTTGAGGGGCCTGCTTCTTCAATTGAAAATCTTTGGCAGTCACTTCAAAGAGACGCCCGACATGAGGATATTTCTGTCATTGAGCGTGGTGCTGTGAATGCAAGACGATTTGATGAGTGGGCGATGGCGTTTAGTAGCTATCGCTATCTCAATAGTTTCAATATGCCGGGATTCTTCCCGCTAGATGACGCAGGGGTGTCTGAAAAATCAGGTTTGTGCGTTGGGCACTGACGCACTCGCTGTGAATTAGTGGCATCAGACACGCGAGGGTGTCTGATGCACAGTCGAGCTAATTAAGCGCGAGCCTTGCGACGGGCTGGTGCTTTTGCAGCTGATTTAGGTGCGTGCTCTTTCAGCTTGGTCAAGCCTTCTTGAGCCAATTCGGCAGTTTTCTTGGCATTTTTGCGGGCCTCAGCCAGTGCTTTGTTGCCAGCATCCACAGCAGCCTTGACTGCGTTGACCGCGGCTTCAGAGCCTTCTGGCGCTTTTTTCAGATTTTCAGTCAAAGCTTTGTTCACTGAAGCGTGCGCATGGTCAAAGTGGCCTTCTGCAAAAGCAGCAGACTCGGCTTGGAATTCTTGGGTCAATTCAAATGCAGTTGCGGCAAAACCAGCCAAGCTCTTGGCGGAGTCTTCCAATTGAGATTTCAACAGTTCCACCGCTGCAGCTGGGTCTTTGACTTCTAAAACAGATGTCAATTGTTCATGTGCCAGTTCGGCGTTTACTTTGGCTTGTTCAAGGCTGAGTTGAGTCAGGCGCTCGACTTGTGAGAACGACAGATTGGCTAACTCGTAAGCTGCTTTCAAAGACGCTTCAATTTGTGGTTTGACTTGGTTTTGCATGGTAATTTCCTTCAGCTGGATAAAGACGAGGAAATGGTAGTCATGCGTTTTGACAAATCAATGAATTGCTAGCGCTTTAGAGCCACCGCTCTAGTGTGAATTGTTTCTGGGGTCAAACAACGCGTAGGTGTTGTCAACACTGGGCTGGTTGACTTGTTCTATCTCGGCTTTGTACTTGCGAAGTCTTTTGATGAATTGCAGTGGCAGTAGTTTGGTGTTGAGCATGAACTGAGTCGTGAGTTCGTACATCGACAGGCCTGACTGCTGCAACAAATCTTGGAGCGTGATGGTTTGGTCTAGATGAGCATCAATCCAAGCGACAAGCTCTTCAAACTTTTGTCGGTTCGCTGCAGGCCGATTTAATTGATAGCCCGTGTGTGAAGGGGAAAGTTGTGCCAGCAAGCTTTTGTATGAATCTGGCATCTGTGTTTCCTTTAGGTGGAGTAGCTCTGTCGCGAACCCAATGGGCGTCAAGGCTTTATTGATGCGACCTTACCACGTGCTGTGTGCAGCTTTTTAAAGCTATCAATCAAGCGATGGTGTCGATCAAGGCCCTCTAGCTTCATGCTGGTGGGTGTTAAGCCGAAGAAGCGCACTTGGCCGTCGACAGACCCCATGACGGCATCCATGCGTTGGTTGCCAAACATCCGGCGGAAGTTGGTTTCATAGTCGCTCAGCTCAAGCTCTGGGTCGAGCAGCACTTCTAGCACCACATTCAAGGCTTGGTAAAACAAACCGCGCTCGACGGTGTTGTCGTTGTATTGCAAGAACGCGCCTACCAGCTCTTGGGCTTCATCAAACTGCTTCAAGGCGAGATGGATCAAGAGTTTCAGCTCGAGCACGGTGAGCTGGCCCCAGTCGGTGTTGTCGTCAAACTCAATGCCGATCAGGGTGGCAATGTCTGAGTACTCATCCAACTCGTTGTTCTCTAGACGATCGAGCAGTGCCGATAAGCTGGCGTCGTCCAAACGGTGCAAGTTCAGAATGTCTTCGCGGAACAGCAAAGCCTTGTTGGTGTTGTCCCAGATCAAATCTTCGATGGGGTAGACCTCTGAATAGCCAGGCACCAAGATGCGGCAGGCTATGGCACCTAATTGGTCATACACCGCGGTGTAAACCTCTTTGCCCATGTCTTTGAGGATGCCAAACAGGGTGGCGGCTTCTTCGGCGTTGGCGTTGTCACCCTCGCTAGAAAAGTCCCATTCCACAAATTCGAAATCGGCTTTGGCGCTGAAAAAGCGCCACGACACGATGCCGCTGGAGTCGATGAAGTGCTCCACAAAGTTGTTGGGCTCGGTCACCGCGTTGCTGATGAAAGTGGGCGCGGGCAGGTCGTTCAGGCCCTCAAAACTGCGGCCCTGCAGCAGCTCGGTCAGGCT
>ERZ1034363.2052-NODE-2052-length-10159-cov-2.440389_pt1 | contig 10159 bp, 7 predicted proteins | sample MGYA00520616_ERZ1034363 | MGnify/ENA primary metagenome ERZ1034363 (study PRJEB33736, sample SAMEA104284506) | Azolla filiculoides | biome: Urban; feature: Water surface; material: Ditch water | place: Netherlands | collected 2015-10-28 | depth 0-0.1 m ... | reverse complement strand
CCTGCACCAGCCCCCGCGCCCCCCCCGCCCCCCCCGCCCCCCCCCCCGCCGCCCGCGCGCCGCCGCCCAGCGCCACCCGCCCCCCGCCCCCGGGGGCGCCCCGGCGCCGGCCGGGGGGCTGTTGGTGTTTCCGGCGCAGGCGCAGGACGTCAGGGGGCCGGATGCATCGGCATCGCGCGCGGCGCCGCAACTGGCTGCGCCTGTTGGCGTGACGCCCGTTGGATCGAAAAGCGCCCCTGGGCCGGGGGAGCAGGCCGCGGCCTCCAATCCGCTCGCATCGCTGGCCGGGCTGGGTGCTGACTACGTGATCGGTCCCAACGATTTGATGGACGTGGAGGTCTATGGTGTGCCCGATCTCAAACGCACCGTGCGCGTCAATTCGTCGGGCCTGGTCACCTTGCCATTGGTCGGGCGGGTGATGCTGGGTGGGTTGACGGCGCAGCAGGCCGAAGAAAAGTTGGCCACTGTGTATGGTGAGCAATACCTGCAAAATCCACAAATCTCCGTTTTTATCCGTGAATTCACCACCCAGAAGGTGACTGTGGAGGGGGCCGTGGGGCGCCCGGGGATCTATCCGTTTACGGGCCAGATCACCCTGCTTCGCACGATTGCGCTGGTCGGTGGCGGCGGGGCCATGGCGCGCCTCGACGAGGTCATGATTTTTCGCAAGGGCCCTGACAATGTGACCCAGACATTGACCTACAACGTCGAGCGGATCCGCGAAGGGGTGGATCCCGATCCGCAGGTGTATGCGGAAGACGTGATCGTCGTCAAGCGGGATCCGACACGCGCGGTTCTCAAGGATTCATTGTTCCGGGATGTGATCGACTCGATCAACCCGTTCTCGGTCCTGGCACCCAAGTAATTCCTTTCTTTTTTCGCTTTCGTTGAGCCGGTGCACTCCGGACCAACGCTGCAATTTTCCGACGTGTGTGACCTATGACGAGTCCTGAGCCATTCCGACAGACCGAGCCGCAGCCTGTGACTGCGCTGCAATTACGCGATCCAAACGCACTGCAGGCCATCAATTTGCGTGCGGCAACCGAGGAGCAGGCCGACGATGGCTTTGACCTCAAGGATTTGTTGCGCATTCTGCTCAAGCACAAATGGGCCCTGTTGTCCGCTGCGTTGCTTGGGTTGACGGTGGCAACGGTGGACGGGTTGACACGGACACCGATGTACCGCGCCGCGGCGACGCTGCAGATTGACCAGTCCACGGCGCGCATTGTGCAGTTCAACCGGGACGTGGATCCCTATCAGGACGCGGACGGCATGACGCTGCAGACGCAGATTGAACTGTTGCGCAGCCGCGCGCTGGCCGAGCGGGTGATTGACGAGTTGGGGCTGGACCCGGCGCGGGGCCGCCTGACCGGATGGCCCGCGCCGGCGCTGGGGGCCTCATCGACGGATGCGCCCGCCGCGGCAGAGCCGGCCGCGGCAACGTCGCCGGAGTTGGCCGCAGTGCGCATTCCCGGTCTGGGCATGCTGACCGATCTGAAAGACCGTGTGGTGACGGGTTACCAGCGGTTGGGCCAGCCGGCGGTGAAGGACCGTGCAGTATTGGGGCGTGAGGCGGTCGTTGGTGGCTTCATGGGGTCGGTATCGATTGCGCAGGTGCCCAATTCAAGACTGGTGCGTGTCAGCGTTGCCAGTGCCAATCCGGCCCATGCAGCGCGGGTGGCCAACGGCATCGCAAAGACCTTTATCGCCATGAACATGGAGCGACGGTCGGACTCGTCAGGCTACGCCAAGAACTTCCTGGAAGACCAGATCAAGGCCACGAAAGCCAAGCTGGAGGAGTCGGAACGCGCCTTGAACAGCTATGCCCGGGCCAACTCCATCCTGATGCTGGACGACAAGACCAATGTCGTCAACCAGGCCTTTTCCGATCATTCGGCCGCGCTTTCAAAGGTAGAGCAGGAGCGGCAAAGGGCGGAGGCGGTTTACAACGAAGTGCAACGCAACCCCGAGAGTGCCCCGCAGGTGCTGGAAAGCAAAACCGTGGCGACCTACAAGGAACAGCGGGCCAAACTGGAGTCGGAGTACCTGACCAACCTGAGCACCTACAAGCCCGAGTTTCCCAAAATGGTGCAGTTGAGAGCCCAGATCGCTGAAATGGATGCACGCATCAAGGCCGAAGTGGGCGTGGTGCTGGTGGCGGTGAAGGCCCAGTTTGATGCTGCAAAACGGCAGGAAGAGCAAGTGCGCGCACGCGTGGGAGAAACGCGCAAGGAGGTGCTGGTCTCGCAGGACCGCGGCGTGCAGTTGAATCTTCTGAAGCGCGAGCTCGACACCAATCGCCAGCTTTACGATGGACTGCTGCAGCGACTCAAAGAAGTCGGCGTGACGGGGGAGGTCACGGCCAACCCCATCTCCGTGGTCGACCTGGCGGCCACGCCGTTGTTCCCCTATGAGCCGGACGTTCGCAACATCGCCATGGTCGGGCTCATGGCCGGGTTGCTGGTCGGACTGGCCTGGGCGTTCATTCGTGAACACATGGACGATTCGATCAAGCATTCGGATGAGGTGGAGGCCTTGTTTGGGGTGCCGCTTCTGGGGGTGATTCCCCAGTTGACGCGCAAGAGCGCGGCCAAGAGCCGGCGTGATGTGTCCATGCAGACAATCGAAGATCCCCGTGGCTCCTTTGCGGAGGCGTACCGCTCCATGCGCACGGCGTTGCAGTTCTCCACGGCAGAGGGTGCGCCGCGGCAACTGATGGTGACCAGCAGCGTGCAGGGCGAAGGCAAGTCCACCACCGCCGTGGCATTGGCCATCAACTTTGCGCAGCTCGGCAAGCGGGTCTTGCTGGTGGATGCGGACATGCGGAATCCGTCCTTGCATAAGGCGTTGAGCATGGACAACGACTTTCCCTGCTGACCGCCGGTCCGACGCCACCGAGTCCGGTGGACCTGCTGATGGGGCCGAAGTTGCTTCGTCTGCTCGAAAAGGCGGCCGACATGGGATTCGATCAAGTCGTGCTGGATGCCCCGCCGCTGCTCGGGATCGCCGACTCGATTGTGCTGGGTAACCAGATCCAGAGCATTGTGTTTGTCGTCAAGGCCGGTGACACGCGCAAGTCCAGTATCAAGGACGCATTGCGTCGCCTGCGCACGGCCGGCCTGGTGCCGCTGGGCGTGGCGCTGACCCGTGCGCCGTCGCACCACACCTCCTATTACGGCCATGACAGTTATTACGGGTACGGCTACGGCAAGCCGGCGGCAGTGACGGCGGGCAGCGCAAGCCCGGCGGTTGCCGAGGAAGGCCCCCGCTCGTGACCCCAGCGTCCAGGCGCGCAGCACCCGCGACCAACGCGTGGGGCGCACTGGCCGCGCTGTTGCTGGACTTTCATGCGGCGCCCGGACGCTATGCCACCGCCCGGCGTGAGCCGCGCCTGCTGTTCGAGCAGGCGACGGCGGTGCTTTCCCTGGCTGCCGGTCGAACGGTGGAGGGCTTGCCGGGAGACCTCGAACTCGAGGGCCGCCTGCGGGAGGCCGCACGCTTCTTTGTGCGCGTGGCGATGTTGCGCCCGGGTGTGGACCACTACACCATGCTGGGGCTTGTGAAGGACTTTGATCAGGCCACCCTGCGTGAACATTACCGGATGCTGATCCGTCTGACGCATCCTGATTTCGCTGCCGGCGGCGGCGCATGGCCTGCGGATGCGGCCATGCGCGTGAACCAGGCCAACGACGTGCTCGCCTCTCCAGAGCGTCGTCAGCGGTACGACCATGCCCCTGCAGCGACGCCGCCGCGAGGACCGACCCCCGCTCCGCGGGAGCTGCACCGCATCCGTCCCGTTCCGGGAAAGGTGCGACGGCGCAGTGTCTGGCCGGCGGTCGCTGGCGTGAGTGCTGTTGCCGTCCTGCTGCTGGCCTGGCTCTGGCCCGCAGAGACTCCCCATGAGCGCCTCCTGGCGCTGACAAGCAAGGCGGACCCGGAACCCGCTGCCGTGCCTGCAGCCGCGCCAGCGGCGGTCCGTGGGCCAGATCCGGCTCCAGTTCCAGTTCCAACACCAGATCCGGCTCCAGTTCCAGCAGCGGCTTCGGTTCCAGTTCCAGTTCCAGTTCCAGCGCCGACGCCTCCCGGGCCGGCTGCGCAGGTGCCACCACCTGCGCCAGCGGCAATGGCCCGTGCCAGCCGGCCGGAACCACCGAAAGAGAAGGTCCCTCCCGCTGCGGTCGTTGTGCAGCCACCCGCTGTTCCGCTTCCACCGCAGGGGGCCCAGGCGCTGCGGACGCAGGCGCTGCCTGTGACGCAGTCCGTCGCGCAGCGAACCGGCCGCAACGCAAGCCCGGTGCCGGCTGGACCCACGCCAGTGCCGGCGGAGCCCGCCATGGCGGCTTCTCCTGTGCCTCGGGCACCATCGGTGGCTGTCACGCCAGCAGAGCAGCGCGTGCCAGCGCCCGTCGTCATTGCAGCCGCAACGGCACCGTCCGCGGCGGCACCTGTAGCAGTGCCTTTGCCCGCCGCACCGGCGGTGATGCCTGTGCCTGCGCGTCCTGCTGCCCCTGCTCCGGTGCCCGTTGTCGCATCAGCTGCGCCATCTGCTGGCGCAGAGACACTGCGGATGGCGGATGTGCAGCCGCTGCTGGGCCAGTTGCTGGGTGCGCTGGAAAGCGGCCGTGGCGAGCAGGTGACGCGGCTGGTCGATCGCTCTGGCCGGCAGGGGGATGGCGGAGCCCGGTTTGTGGATGTGTACAACCGGACCCTGGCGGGTGCGCGTGTGGTCCGGCTGGGGCCGGTGCGATTCGCCGGCCGCAATGGGGGTGAACAATTGTTTGTGGAAGGGGTGGTGCAACTGCGGCTTCAGGACGACAGCCAGCAGGAGGCCACGCGTGAGTTGGTCTTGCGTGCGTTGTTCGTGCCACGCGGTGGCCAGCCTGTGCTGACGCAATTGAGCGCCAGCGAAGTCGGGCGATGAACAAGGTTCGGCGGCTGCTGACATTGGCATTGCGCGCCCTGGTGATGGCCGTGCTGACGGCCGGCGCTGTCGCACTGGGCTGGATCAGCCTGCAGCGCAATGTGGAGCGCGCGTGCGAGCTCGATGAATGGCCACACTTGTCATCCTGCCCCAAACCAGAGACGGAACGTTCGGCGCAACTGGCTGATCTGCGCCAGCGGGCGGCCAGGAATCCAGGCGATGCAGCCAATTACCTGGCTCTGGCCCTCCTGACGCAGTCGGGCTCCATTGCGCCGCTGGACGAAGAAGCGGTGTTGCGGGTCACCAGCGTATTGGCCGCACAGGATCCGGTGCTTCACCGGGTCCTGGCAACACGGGCTTTGCAGCGCGGGCAGTTGCCGGAGGCGGTGCACTGGCTGGTGCGCCTCGTGGAGGGCGCCCGGGACGAACGTGCAGCGCAGACGATGGCCGCGCTGCTGGCTTTCCCTGAAGGGCGCGCAGCAGTTGTCTCGGCGCTGCAGCCCGGAAGCCGGTGGCTGGAGCCCCTCTTGCGGGCCATGCCGGCGGCCCGCGTGTCCATCCAGCAGGCGATGCCGTTGCTGGAGCCGGCGCTTGCCATGAAGCTGATCACGTCCAGCCAGGGGCTGGCACTGGTCAGCCAGCTCAAGGCAGAGGGGGCGTGGCTGGATGCGCAGGCGCTGTGGCTGCGGTTGCTGGGCCGGCCTGCCCCGCTGATTTTCAATGGTGGATTCGAGCAGGGATTCATCCGGGGTGGGTTCGATTGGGATCTGCCCGATGCCCCGGTGTCGCGCACGGGCGTGCAGGTGCAGCAACCCGCCATTCCGGGTGCCCAGGGTCGTGCGCTGGAGTTGATTTTCAGTGGCCGCCCGGTCACCTTGCCTGTGCTGGGCCAGCATCTCGTGCTGTTTCCGGGGAGCTATGCCTTCCATGGCCGGTTCATGGCGCGGCGCCTGCGGGCGGGGGCCGGACTCAGCTGGGTCTTTACCTGCGCGGCCGGTGGCGCAGAGTTGGCCCGCACGCCACTACTCACGGACACACAGGGGCGATGGCAGGATGTCTCCGTGCCCGTGGACGTGCCCAGCGGTTGCGGCGCGGTATCCATGCAGCTGCGAACCCAGCTGGGCAGCGATGCGCTGGCGGGCGTGCAGGGCGATGCCTATTTCGATGATTTTCAGCTGGCCCTGCGTTGAGGAGCGGTTGCCATGATTGACCTGCACAGCCACATTCTTCCCGGAATCGACGATGGGGCCAGGACGCTGGACATGTCGCTGGAAATGGCCCGTATCGCGGTGGCCGACGGCATCCACACCATGGCCTGCACGCCGCACATTTACCCTGGCCTCTACATGAACGATGCACAAGGGATCGCCTTGGCGCGCGACCGCTTGCAGGCGGAATTCGATGCCGCAGGGATCGCGCTCAGGCTGGTGTGCGGCGCCGATGTGCACCTGGTGCCGGGGCTGCTGGAGGGACTGCGGCTGGGGCGGGTGCCAACTTTGCACGGCTCACGCTACGTCTTGCTGGAACCTTCGCACCATGTGATGCCGCCCGGGTTCGAGCAGGCCGTGTTCGGTTTGGTGGCGGCGGGCTACCTGCCGGTGATCACGCACCCTGAACGGCTGGTCTGGATTGAGGACCACTATGACGTCTTCTTGCGCCTGATTCGCCAGGGCGCCTGGATGCAGGTCACGGCCGGCGCGCTGACGGGCATGTTTGGCCCGCGTGCGAAGTATTGGGGCGAAAAATTTCTGGGCGAGGGCCATACCCACCTGCTGGCCACCGACGCCCATTCCAATGGCCGGCGTGTGCCGCGCCTGTCCGAAGCACGCGCTGTGGCCGAGCGGCTGCTGGGCACTGCGGAGGCGCAGCGTCTGGTGCTGGAACGTCCGCAGGCGATTCTGGATGACCTTGCCCCGTCGCTGGTCACCGCACCGCCGGAGGTGGCACCGCAGCGCAGCTGGCTGCAACGGCTGTTGCCGCGCAGAGGGCAGTGAGCCTGCACCCGGCTGGCCAGTCTCCTCAGACCACGACCAGCCTTGCCGCGCCAGCCGGTGCGATATGACCGACCACTGCTGCCTGCGCGAATCCGTGCCGGTGAAAAATCGCCAGCACTTCGTCCAGCGCTCCGGGCGCGCATGACACCAGCAGGCCGCCGCTGGTCTGCGGGTCGCTCAGCAGCGCCTGGTCCTGCGGCGCGAAACCTTCGGGCAGCGCGATGTCCGCGCCGTACCCGGCCCAGTTGCGGCCTGAGGCGCCCGTCACCATGCCTTGCGCGGCCAGTTCGCGCACCTTGGGCAGCAGCGGCACGTTCGCCCAGTCCAGATGGACCGAACAGTCCGCTCCGCGCGCAATCTCCAGTGCGTGGCCGGCCAGGCCGAAGCCGGTGACGTCGGTCAGCGCGTGCACGCCGTCCAGCGCTGCCAGTTCCGGGCCAGGCGTGTTGAGCTGGGTCGTGTTGGCAATCATCTGCGCATAGCCTTCGGCCCCCAGCGCGTCCTTCTTGAGCGCGGCGGACATCACGCCCACGCCCAGCGGTTTGCCCAGCACCAGCACATCACCGGGCCGCGCGTCGGCATTGCGCTTGACGCGCTTGGGGTGCACCAGACCCAGCGCCACCAGGCCGTAGATGGGCTCGACCGAGTCGATGGTGTGGCCGCCTGCGATCGGGATGCCGGCCGCACGGCAGACGGACGCGCCGCCTTCCAGGATCTTCCCGATCGTCTCCGTGGACAGCACATTGATCGGCATGCCCACCAGCGCCAGCGCCATGATCGGTGTGCCGCCCATGGCGTACACGTCGCTGATGGCGTTGGTCGCGGCGATGCGGCCGAAGTCGAACGGGTCGTCGACGATGGGCATGAAGAAGTCGGTGGTGGCGATCAGCGCCTGCTCGTCGTTGAGCTTGTAAACCGCCGCGTCGTCGGCCGTCTCGATGCCGACCAGCAGTTCCTTGGGCAAGGGCATCGCATGGGTGCTTTTGAGGATGTCAGACAGCACGCCGGGTGCAATCTTGCAGCCGCAACCGCCCCCGTGCGAGAGGGAGGTCAAACGCGGTTCGGATCGGGTTTCGGTGGTGGTCATGGGTTCAGCTCAGCAGGGCCTGCGCGAATTCGCGGGCGTCAAAAGTTTCGAGGTCTTCCAGTTTTTCGCCCACGCCGATGAAATACACCGGGATGGGTTTTTCGCGGGCAATGGCGCACAGCACGCCGCCCTTGGCCGTGCCGTCCAGCTTGGTCACGATCAGGCCCGTTAGGCCCAGGGTGTCGTCAAAAGCCTTCACTTGGGCCAGCGCGTTTTGGCCCGTGTTGCCGTCAATCACCAGCAACACCTCGTGCGGTGCGCTGGCCTCGGCTTTTTGCACCACGCGCTTGATCTTGCCCAGCTCTTGCATCAGGTGCAGCTGGGTGGGCAGGCGGCCTGCGGTGTCTACCAAGACCACATCGCGGCCACGGGCGCGGCCTGCGGTCACGGCGTCAAAGCTCACAGCCGCAGGGTCGCCGCCTTCTTGGCTGACGATCTCTACTGTGTTGCGGTCCGCCCAGACGGCCAGTTGTTCGCGCGCCGCTGCCCGGAAGGTGTCGGCTGCGGCCAGCAAGACGCTCAGTCCGTCATCGGCCAGGTGTTTGGTGAGTTTGCCGATGGATGTGGTTTTGCCCGCCCCGTTGACCCCGGCGACCATGATCACCGTGGGGTGGTGGGCGCCGATCTCCAGCGGTTTTTGCAAGACTTTCAGCAAATCGGCAATGGCCTCGGCCAGCAGGCCTTTGACTTGGGCCGGCTCGGTGGCCTTGGCTTCTTTGACGCGGCGCTTCAGGTCCTGCAGCAGGTGCTCGGTCGCCTTGACGCCGGTGTCGGCCATGAGCAGGGCGGTTTCGAGTTCTTCGTAAAGCTCGTCATCGATGCGTGTGCCGGTGAACACCGTAGCGATGTTGGAGCCGGTCTTGCGCAGGCCGTTTTTCAGGCGGTCCAGCCAGCCTTGGCGTGCGGGTGCGGCAGGCGCTGTCACCACCGCTGGCGCGCTGGCGCTGGGGGTGTTGTCGGGTATCGGGGCGGATTTCGCCGGCTCTGGCGGGGATTTTTTGCGGAAGAAACTGAACATGGTGTGGATTTGAAGGATCATGCATTCTATGAAACCGAACTTTCTCTTGGGAATTTCCTGGCTGGCCGTGCTTTTGAGCGCGCCTTTGGCCACCTTTGCGCAGGCCCCCACGAGCTCTGTGGCCACGCCTGCCGCGCAAGTGCACACCTACACCTTGGCCAACGGCATGACTTTGTGGGTCAAGCCAGACCGCCGAGCGCCCACAGCCGTGCACATGGTCTGGGTGCGTGTGGGCTCCATGGACGAGGTGGACGGCACCAGCGGCGTTGCCCATGTGCTGGAACACATGCTCTTCAAAGGCACGCCCACTTTGCCCGCCGGAGAGTTTTCGCGCCGCGTGGCGGCACTGGGCGGGCGCGAAAACGCGTTCACCTCCAAGGACTACACGGGCTACTACCAACAGATCCCCTCTCACCAGCTGGAAGCCGTGATGCGGCTAGAGTCGGACCGCTTTGCCAACAACCAGTGGCCCGATGCGGAATTTGCCAAAGAGCTGGAGGTCGTCAAGGAAGAGCGCCGCTTGCGCACCGAAGACAACCCCCGGGCCTTGTTGCACGAAATGCTCGCGGCCACCTCTTTGACCGCTTCCCCCTATCGCCGCCCCATCGTGGGCTGGATGAGCGATCTGGAGGCCATGACGGCGCAAGACGCCCGCGATTTTTACCGCAAGTGGTACACCCCGGCCAATGCGGCCGTGGTGGTGGCGGGCGATGTGGACCCGCTGCAAGTCAAAGCACTGGCTGAGAAGTATTACGGCAGCATCCCGACCCGCGCCGTGCCCGATCGCAAACCCCGGGAAGAGCCCGCGCAGCAAGGCTTGCGCCGCTTCGAGTTCAAAGCGCCTGCCGAGCAGTCGTATGTGGCCTTGGCCTTCAAGGTGCCGCGCTTGGCCAGCATGGCGGTCACGCCCGAGCACGACGACGCCCTGGCTTTGACCGTGTTGGCCGCCGTGCTCGATGGTTACAGCGGTGCGCGCCTGGACCGCGCCCTGACGCAAGGCGACAACCGCTTGGCCGACAGCGCAGGGGCCTACAACGGCCTCATGGGCCGGGGTCCGCAGTTCTTTTACCTCGAAGGTGTGCCTGCAAAAGGCCAAACGCCGCAAGCACTCGAAGCCGCCTTGCGCGCCCAGGTGCTGC
>ERZ1034363.2051-NODE-2051-length-10170-cov-2.733380_pt1 | contig 10170 bp, 8 predicted proteins | sample MGYA00520616_ERZ1034363 | MGnify/ENA primary metagenome ERZ1034363 (study PRJEB33736, sample SAMEA104284506) | Azolla filiculoides | biome: Urban; feature: Water surface; material: Ditch water | place: Netherlands | collected 2015-10-28 | depth 0-0.1 m ... | reverse complement strand
ACCGTGAAGGGGACGTGTCGCGCGGCGACTGGTTGCTGGCAGCAGTGGATGCGCCCAAGCACTTCGAGCCGACCCGCGAAATCAGCGCCACCGTGGCCTGGATGGACGACGAGCCTTTGGTTGCCGGACGGGTCTACTGGGCCCTGCATGGCCACCGCTGGATCAAGGCCAAGGTCAAGCGCATCGTGCACAGCCTGGACATCAACACCCTGCAAGAGCACGACGCGACGCAGATTTTGCCCAACGCCATTGGCCATATCGAAATCGCTTTGCAGGAGGCAATTGCCGCCGTGCCCTACCAAAGCTCGCGCGTGCTGGGCTCGCTGATTCTGGTGGATACGGCGTCGCACAAGACCTCCGGCGCCGTTCTGGTGAATTGACGAAAATCAAGCATCCCTGTCAAAGGCAAGCCTGTGCAACGAACCTTGCCTCTGGAAAGCCAATAAAATCAAGGGTTTTCTCGGAAGTGCGCGCCAGCGGCTCCCGGGGAGCCATTTACCTTTACCTGCACAACAACATGACCCACGTCGTCACCGAATCCTGCATCCGCTGCAAATACACCGACTGCGTCGATGTCTGCCCCGTGGACTGCTTCCGCGAAGGCCCCAACTTCCTGACCATCGACCCCGATGAATGCATCGATTGCGCGGTCTGCATCCCCGAGTGCCCGGTGAATGCGATCTACGCCGAGGAAGACCTGCCGAAGGACCAGCAGCACATGACCAAGCTCAACGCCGAGCTGGCCCTGTTGCCGACGTGGAAGAGCATCACCAAGCGCAAGTCCCCGCTGCCCGACGCGGAAGACTGGAAAGACAAGTCCGGCAAGCTGTCCGAACTCCAGCGTTAAGACCTGCATGCAGGCCCAACCCACCTCGACCGGAAACCCGTCCGCCCAGCCCGGCCTGATTGAGGCCGATGCCGTGATTGTGGGTGCCGGTCCGGTGGGCCTGTTCCAGGTGTTCGAACTGGGCCTGCTGGAAATCAAGGCCCATGTCATCGATGCGCTGGCGTATCCCGGCGGTCAACCGGTGGAGCTGTACCCCGACAAGCCGATCTACGACATCCCGGCCATCCCGGTCTGCACCGGTCAGGAGCTGGCCGACAGCCTGCTCAAGCAGATTGCGCCCTTTGGTGCCACGTTTCATCTTGGCCAGGAAGTCACCACAGTGGAAAAGCAGGACGATGGCCGCTTCTTCGTGGCCACCGCCAAAGGCACGCAGTTCCTGACCAAAACCATTTTCATTGCCGCTGGCGTGGGGGCCTTCCAGCCCCGCACGTTGAAGGTCGATGGACTGGAAGCCCATGAGGGCACGCAACTGTTCTACCGCGTCAAAAACCCGGCGGACTTCGCGGGCAAGAACCTCGTGATCGTTGGCGGCGGCGACTCCGCCATCGACTGGGCGCTGGACTTCGCGGCCGACAGCCCGCACAAGGCCGAAAGCGTGATCCTGATCCACCGCCGCGACGGCTTCCAGGCCGCCCCTGCCAATGTGGCAAAGATGCGCGCACTGTGCGAACGGTTTGAGATGCAGTTCATCGTCGGCCAGATCACCGGCTTTGAAGCCCACGACGGCAAGCTCACCGGCGTCAAGGTCACCGGGCCGGACGCCGTGACCCGCGTGGTGCCGCTGGACGTGCTGCTGGTGTTTTTCGGGCTGAGCCCGAAGCTGGGGCCGATTGCCGACTGGAACCTGGAGATCGAGCGCAAGCAGCTCGTGGTGGACACGGAGAAGTTTTCCACCAGCATCCCCGGCATTTTTGCCGTGGGCGACATCAACACCTACCCCGGCAAGAAAAAGCTGATCCTCTGCGGCTTCCATGAGTGCGCGCTGGCCGCCTTTGGCGCCGTCCCGTTCATCTTCCCCGACAAGAAGGTCTTCCTCCAATACACCACCACCAGCCCGAAGCTGCACAAGGCGCTGGGCGTGGCATCGCCGGTATTTGACGACTGACCTGCCCGGCGCCTCGCCCGCAGGAACAACACTTCCGCGGCCTGGCGCCTGTGCCTCCCATCTTCCAACCTTCTGCCAACCACCATGAGCAAATTCCACGAAGAGCGCGTGCTGACCGTCCACCACTGGACCGACCGGCTTTTCAGCTTCACGACCACGCGCGACCCGGCCCTGCGTTTCTCCAACGGGCACTTCACCATGATCGGCATTGAGGTAGGAGGCAAGCCCCTGCTGCGCGCGTACAGCATCGTCAGTGCCAATTACGAAGAACACCTGGAATTCCTGAGCATCAAGGTCCCCGACGGCCCCCTGACGTCAAAGCTGCAGCACATCCAGGTCGGAGACACCCTGATCGTCGGCAAAAAGCCCACTGGCACGCTGTTGATCGACTACCTGCTGCCTGCCAAGCGTCTGTACCTGATCTCCACCGGCACCGGCCTGGCGCCGTTCCTGAGCGTGATCCGCGATCCGGAAACCTATGAAAGATTTCAGGAAGTGATCCTGATCCACGGCGTGCGCCAGGTGGCCGAACTGGCCTACCACGACTACCTCACGCAGGAACTGCCCCAGCACGAAATCCTGGGCGAGATGGTCAGCGAACAGCTCAAGTACTACCCCACCGTGACGCGCGAGCCCTTCCGCAACCAGGGTCGCATCAACGAGCTGATCGAAAGCGGCAAGCTGTTCACCGACCTGGGCGTCCCCCCGCTGGACCCGCTGACCGACCGCGTCATGCTGTGCGGCAGCCCCGAGATGCTGGCCTCGCTCAAGCACATTCTCGAAAAGCGCGATTTCGAAGAAGGCAACACCACCAAGCCCGGTGACTTCGTGATCGAACGCGCCTTCGTCGAAAAGTAAAGCAGGCGCCAGCGTCAGCCTGCCGGCCGCTGCAGCCAGCCCGGCGGGCAACTCCCGCCCAGCGCCATCCTTGCACGCCGCCGGTCTGCAACCGGCAACAGCGGCGATAATGACGAGGTCTTGCACGTCCGCAAGACAGCTAGGGGTGTTGACCGGAGTTCCATGGACTCCGGGCGACTGAGAAAGTCCCTTTGAACCTGATTGAGGTAATCCTCGCGCAGGGAAGCAAGCTCTCCGACGGCACCCACTCCTCTCGCGGGTGCGCTAACGTCACAGCAAGCCGACCTGTCATTTCGTTAAAGGTAACGTCATGGCACTTTCACAGCCAGTTTTCAAGAAAAAAAGCACCATTCCCAGCGTGGAATGGTCATTGCTTGCTATTGTTTTAGCATCCTGCAGTGCCGGGGCACAGACGACCACGCCGGTACCGGTGGATGCCAGCCTGAAACCCGTCACCGTCAACGAACGCAACGCAGCCCCCCAGGCCGACGTTGCCGGCTTCAGTGACAGCCCGCTGGCCCGCAGCCCGTTCGCCGCGACGCTCATTGACGCACGCACCATCGAAGACGCCGGCGCCCGCCGCCTGTCGGACCTGTACCGGCTCGACGCCTCGGTGTCCGACGCCTACAACGCCGTGGGCTACTGGGACTTCGCCACCATCCGCGGCTTCGTGGTGGACCAGACCTACAACTTCCGCCGCGATGGCCTGCCGATCAGCGCGGAAACCTCGCTGCCACTGGAAAACAAGGAGCGCGTGGAGTTCCTGAAGGGCACCAGCGGCATCCAGGCCGGCACCAGTGCGCCGGGCGGCCTGGTCAACTATGTGGTGAAGCGCCCGACGGAAAAGAACCTGCGCACGCTCCGCCTTGAAACCACGGACCGCGGCGGCCTGCTGGCGCACATGGATCTTGGCGGGCGTTTTGGCGAGAACCGGCGCTTTGGGTACCGCCTCAATGTGGCGGCAGAAGACATCCACAGTCCAGTGCCAGCCGCCGATGGCTCGCGCCGCCTCCTGGCACTGGCGATGGACTGGCGCGTTTCACCTGACACGCTGATCGAAGGAGAAATCGAGTCCTCGAGACGCCGGCAGCCCAGCGTGCCCGGCCTGAGCCTGCTGGGCAATACGCTGCCGCCGGCCAGCCCTTTTATCAACATCAACAGCCAGCCCTGGTCGCAAGCCAACGTGTTTGACAACCTGAGCGGCAGCGTCGGCATCCAGCAGGCCATCAACAGCCAGTGGCGCTGGCAAGGGCAGATTGGCACACAACGCCTCAAGACCGACGACAAACTGGCCTACCCGTTCGGGTGCTACGACGCCGGCGCGGACACTTACTACAGCGACCGCTACTGCCCGAACGGCGATCTGGACCTCTACGACTACCGCAGCAACAACGAAAGCCGCCGCACACACACCGCGCTGCTGAAGGCCACGGGTCAGGTCGAGACCGGCCCCCTCAAACACAACCTGTCCTTCGGGGTGCAGGCGACACGCTTCAAGGAACGCGGCGAACCCCAGGCAGACAACAACTGGGCTGTCGGCACCGGAAACATCTTCACCCTGCTCCCGCTGCCGCAAGATCCTACGTTTGGTGATCCGTATACCAACCGCACGGAACGGAGCACCGAGTTCTTTGTATTCGACGCGGTCCAGTGGTCGCCTGCGCTGCAAACCTGGCTGGGCGTGCGCCATACCCGACTGCACCGTGAAAGCATCCGCACCGACGGTAGTCGCGCCACGGACTACGAACGCAACATGACGACCCCATGGCTGGCTGCCACCTGGCAGGTGGACCCGCAAAAGATGGCCTACGCCAGCTATGGCGAAGGTGTGGAGTCCGAAGTGGCACCAGGCCGCAGCCGTTACACCAATGCAGGGCAGCCCTTGCCTGCGCTCAAGAGTCGCCAGAAGGAGATCGGCCTCAAGAGCAACAGTCAGGCGCTGAACTGGAACGTGACCTGGTTCGACATCACGCGCCCACTCTGGGGTGACGCTGGCAACTGCGACCTGACCGGCACCTGCACCCGCCAGTTAGACGGCGAAGCACGTCATCAGGGACTGGAACTCGGCGCCAGTACCACCACCGGCCCCTGGACGCTGAACGCCAGCGCCACCTGGCTCAAAGCTGAGCGCCAGAACGCAGTCATTGACCCGGCGCTCAACGGCAAACGTCCGACCAACGTGCCCGAATGGATCCTGCGCGCCAGCGCCGAATACCGCGTCGCCAGCGTACCGGGCCTGAGCCTGCAGGCCGGCCTGTCGCACGAAGGCAGCCGCACCGTGGTACCTGATGAATCCATCACCTTGCCCGCATGGACACGTCTGGATGCGGGTGTGCGCTACGAGACACGCCTGCTGGGCCGGCGTACGACCTGGAGCCTGTCGGTGGACAACCTCGCGAACCGGCGCTACTTCCAGGAATCGCCCTACCAGTTCGGCCACATCTACCTGTTCCCGGCTGCGCCCCGATCGGTGCGCCTGGCCATGCAGGCTGCGTTCTGAAGTTTTCTGAAGGAATTTGGCTTCCTCGTCCAGATGTTGAAAAAAGCCCAAATAACAACGCTATAATTTGAGGCTTGTTCCTCGATAGCTCAGTCGGTAGAGCGCCGGACTGTTAATCCGTAGGTCCCTGGTTCGAGCCCAGGTCGAGGAGCCACAAAAATCCCTGTTTACACCACGTAAACAGGGATTTTTTTATGTGGCGCGATTTAATGCACCAAATTGAGTTCGACAGCAGCGTCGAAGCATTGCGTGCCAGCGGGAGTACCTCCATCTCAGCCACGGTGGATCGCCCAAGGAGACAGTCACGCGGAAGATCCAACGTCTTCAAACAATCCATTTAAAGTGGCCTTCTCCACGGCCGGCACCGCAGCCGCACATAACAACACCTGAAACCTTTGCTTCGATTACCCGAACACCACCATGCCTTTAACGCCCCGTCTGCCCTGGCTGGCTCCAGGTGAGCCATTCCCGCCTCTCGCGCACACTTGGGGGAAAACAGAGCCGGCGCCTGGACTTCTGGCTGCTGGCGGTGCGCTGGATGTGGAGACATTGCGTCACGCCTATTCGAACGGCATTTTTCCGTGGTTCAGTGAAGGTCAACCCATACTCTGGTGGAGCCCGGACCCACGGATGGTATTGCGCGCAACGCAGTTCAAGCTGCATCGCTCACTTCGAAAGAAAGTACGGAAGTTCATGGCGGACCCCCATTGTGAAATCCGCTTTGACACGGCCTTCAGCAGCGTGATCGAGGCCTGCGCAACAAGCTCACGTTCAGGGCAATCGGGCACCTGGATCGTTCCGGCCATGGTTCAGGCCTATGTCCGATTGCACGAGGCTGGTCTGGCGCACAGCGTGGAAACCTGGGTCAACGGCGAGCTGGCAGGGGGCCTTTACTGTGTTGCGATCGGCAGGGCTGTGTTTGGCGAATCCATGTTCACGCGGGTGCCAGATGCCTCAAAAATTGCACTTGCCGCACTTGTCTCTTTCTGTCTTCATTACAAAATTGAATTGATTGACTGTCAGCAGAATACAGGCCACCTTGCTTCGCTTGGAGCCAGCGAGTTGACGCGTGCGGATTTTATTGCACAGATACAACACCATGTCAGCGCCCCCCCTCCAGAATGGAAATTCGAGCCCGTATACTGGAATGGAATGCTTGCCCTCCCGACCGACTCTACGTGACGCATCTCAAGGATCTTCCTCTCCAGACGCTGCAGTACTATGCGACAGCCGCTTACCCCTGCAGCTATCTTCCCAACCGCCAAGCCCGCTCGCAGGTTGCCACGCCCAGCCACCTGATCAATAGCGATACTTATTCCGACCTCGTCCTCCATGGATTCCGGCGCAGCGGCATGTTTACCTACAGGCCGTATTGCGACGGTTGCCGTGCCTGTGTTCCCTTGCGTGTGCTGGCCAGGGAATTCCGACCCGACCGCAGCCAGCAGCGCGCGCTGGTTCGGCACAGCGCACTGGAGTCCAGAGTGCTCAAACTGTGTTTTGTTCCAGAGCACTACCAACTGTATCTTCGCTATCAGAACAGCCGCCATGCGGGAGGCGGCATGGATCACGACAGCATCGACCAATACACGCAATTCCTGCTGCAAAGTCGGGTGAATTCACGTCTTGTGGAATTCAGGGAACCGGGAGCAGATGGCGCAGTAGGCCGCCTGAAGATGGTGTCGATCCTCGATGTACTGAGCGATGGTCTTTCTGCCGTTTACACCTTTTATGAGCCTGATGAGCGTGCCAGCTATGGCACCTACGGTGTGCTTTGGCAGATCGATCAGACCAGAAAGCTCGGTCTGCAGCATTTATATCTTGGCTACTGGATTGGTGAAAGTCAAAAAATGAACTACAAATCGCGGTTCAAACCGTTTGAATTTCTGAAGGATGGTCAGTGGCAAGCCACTCCGGAAAGCTGATGAAAGTCCGGCTTGCGTGCCGTACTGCGACATCAACTCATTTCACCAGATAAAATCTGACGAAGTACTTCAGTGACCAAACCATGCGAAAGACCGAACCTGGCGTTACCGTCACCCCAACCATTCAAGTAATTGAGCGAATGTTCGCTCTGATTGACGTACTAGCCTCACGGGAGGAGGCGATTTCTCTCAAGGAAATAAGCGCAAAAACAGGCTTGCATCCGTCCACTACACACCGGATTCTCAATGACCTTGCAACCGGCCGCTTTGTGGATCGCCCAGAAGCAGGGAGCTACCGCTTGGGCATGCGCTTGCTTGAGCTGGGTAATCTCGTCAAGAGTCGGCTCAATGCACGGGATGCAGCCCTGCTTCCGATGCGAGACCTTCACAAATTGATCCAGCAGCCAGTGAACCTCAGCATGCGTCAAGGCGATGAGATTGTTTACATTGAGCGCGCCTTTAGCGAACGTTCGGGCATGCAGGTGGTACGCGCCATTGGTGGCCGAGCCCCGCTACATCTGACCTCGGTGGGAAAGCTCTTCCTTGCAGCCGACGACCCGCAACGTGTCCGCGCCTACGCGACGCGAACCGGTTTGGCAGGCCACACCCGCAACAGCATCACACAACTCAACGCGCTGGAAAGGGAGTTGTCCAAGGCACGCCAATATGGCATCGCCAGGGACAATGAAGAGTTGGAATTGGGGGTCCGCTGTATGGCCGCTGGCATCTATGATGATCAGGGAAAACTCGTTGCAGGACTTTCCATCTCTGCGCCAGCAGACCGTCTCGATGAAGGCTGGCTCCCCAAACTACAGGCGACAGCCAGTGAAATATCGTCTGCCTTGGGTTACAAGGCAGACCAAATCAAGTGAGGTCAGCTATTGACTTGCCGGGTCTCACGCGAAGTTGCTGGACTGCTTTCAATCCAGCGGCGAACACGCTCTGCGTCGCCCAACCTGCTGAATTTCCCCGCAGAATCAAGAAAAACCATGATCAATTTTCGTCCGGCGATCTTGGTTTGCATCACCAGACACTGACCGGCTTCAGAGATATACCCTGTCTTCTGCAATCCAATCTCCCACGAAGGGCTTTTTACCAGGCGATTGGTATTATTAAATTGCAAGGTGCGATTTCCTACCTCTACTTCGTGTCCGGGTGATGTAGACAACTCGCGCAACTTCGGATCGGTATAGGCAGCAGCCACAAGGGTGGCGAGATCTTTTGCGCTGGACTGATTGCTACTGGACAATCCCGTCGGCTCAACATAGCGGGTATCTTTCATCCCCAAGGAATGAGCGCGTGCATTCATCAAACCCACAAATGTGGCCAAGCCACCAGGGTAGGTTCGGCCCAATGCGTGCGCCGCACGGTTTTCACTGGACATCAGCGCAAGATGAAGTAATTCGCCACGGCTCAATTCAGTACCGACCCTCAGCCGCGAACTACTGCCTTTTTCTGTGTCAACATCATCCTGCGTGATGACTATCATCTCGTTCAGCGGCAACTTGGCTTCCGTCACAATGAGACCGGTCATCAGCTTGGTCAACGAAGCAATCGGCAGCACTGCACGGTCGTTCTTGCTAAATAGAACCTCGCGCGTATCCTGGTCAATCACCAACGCCACGCTTGACTTGAGGTCGAGTGGGTCATGCGTGCCGTGCAACCCAGCCAGTTGCCCATAGGAGAGTTTTGCAGGCACCGCAACCTGGATCAATGATCGCCCTCGATGCACCGCAGCAACCTTCGCAACCCTGCGCTTCCCCCCCACTGCCACTTTCTTGGTTCCTGTTTTGGCTTTTGTGCTGACAGCAACGGGCTTCCTCACATCTGCCTTCTTGCGGACAGCCGCCTCGACGGGCCCTCCCATCAGACTGACCATTAAAAAACTGGCAGTCAAAAGTTGTAGAAAACGATTCATGGTTTCAATACCCGAAGGGCCCACATTGGTAACGACAAAAACTCCAGATCTAAAAGTCTCAGCAGGAGTGTACACAAATGAAAAAAGTCGCGCAATATCAATTACTTGCGCGACTTTCTTAAGGCAATCTTTGAATTATAAGTGTTTACCCTAGCCCTGCGCAGCCACTCTATCCGATTTACTCTGCAACTTGTTGAGTGCACTCAAGTAGGCTTTGGCAGAGGCAACCACGATATCTGGATCAGCGCCAACGCCATTGACAACACGCCCACTGTTTTGCAGACGTACAGTCACCTCACCCTGACTTTCAGTTGACCCACTGATGGCGTTGACGGAGTAGAGGACCATCTCCGCACCGCTCTTCACATGGGTTTCAATTGCTTTCAAGGAAGCATCAACGGGACCATTGCCATCCGACTCGCCTTTGACCTCCTTGCCTTCCACAGTGAACACAATCGCGGCGTGGGGACGCTCACCAGTTTCACTGTGTTGAGAAAGAGAAACGAAGCCATACTGTTCCTTTTCACTCGTCACGCTTTCATCGCTGACCAGCGCAAGAATATCTTCATCAAATATCTCGCTCTTGCGATCAGCAAGTTCCTTGAATCTTGAGAACGCCGCATTGATCTCTGTTTCACTTTCAAGGCTGACACCCAGTTCCTGCAGGCGCAGCTTGAACGCATTGCGCCCACTGAGCTTACCCAAAACAATCTTGTTGGCACTCCAGCCGACGTCCTCGGCGCGCATGATCTCGTAGGTGTCGCGCGCCTTGAGCACGCCATCTTGGTGAATCCCCGAGGCGTGGGCGAAGGCGTTGGCACCCACCACCGCTTTGTTGGGTTGCACCACGAAACCAGTCGTCTGACTGACCATGCGACTCGCTGCAACGATATGCCGGGTGTCGATACCAACCTCAAGTCCGAAATAGTCCTTGCGGGTCTTCACTGCCATGACCACCTCTTCAAGCGAGCAGTTCCCGGCGCGCTCTCCCAAGCCATTGATCGTGCACTCGACCTGCCT
>ERZ1034363.2048-NODE-2048-length-10179-cov-3.069392_pt1 | contig 10179 bp, 12 predicted proteins | sample MGYA00520616_ERZ1034363 | MGnify/ENA primary metagenome ERZ1034363 (study PRJEB33736, sample SAMEA104284506) | Azolla filiculoides | biome: Urban; feature: Water surface; material: Ditch water | place: Netherlands | collected 2015-10-28 | depth 0-0.1 m ... | reverse complement strand
ATAAAAAAGTACGATTAGACGCATAATTAAAAGCAGCAAATGTTAAATCTGGTAGAGCATCTCCAGAAGACGTTGGTCTTCCACCTAATGTTACGGTTGAAAGGGTTAGATAATGGCTGAATATATTGTAACTATTGATGGCGATAAATATAAAGTCACATCTGATAAACCATTAAGCGATGTAGAGGCTCATCAGGCTGCTGTAAATCAACTAAGTACTGATAGAACATTAGCTCCTATTAATGTATCTGCTAAAGCTCCTACGCAATACTCTATGCCAGCAGAAACTGCAAGGGCAGCAGGTCAAGGTTTAACATTTGGCTTTGCTGATGAATTAGAGGCTGCATTACGCTCTGGTGCTATTAGTGGGAAAGACTACGAGGCTATTCGTAATGACTTACGTGCTAAACAAGAACAATTTGCTTTAGAAAATCCTAAGACTGCATTAGGTTCTGAAATTGCTGGTGGATTAGTTGCTCCGTTAGGCGCATTAAAATACGCAGCAAAAGCACCAAGTATATTACGCTCAGCCATGACAAGTGCTGGCTATGGTGGATTACAAGGTGCTGGAAAATCTACTGACACAGAAAACTTAGCTGGAGATGTTGTTACTGGTACTGCTTTGGGTGGTGTTGGTGGTGCTGCATTAGGTACAGTTGGTGCTGCTATTGCTCCACAATTACAAAAAGGCGCTAGAGAATTACAACAAGCCGGTGTTCCAATGACTCTTGGTTCTGCATTTGGTGGTCAAGTTCAAGCAGTAGAACAAGCAGCAGAAAGTTTGCCAATTGTTGGTCAGCTTATCAAAGGCGCAAGACAAGAACAATTTGAGGCATTTAATAAAGCTGCATTTAATCGTGCATTAAAAGCCATTGACCCAAAACTTACTGTACCAAAAGATTTACCATTGCGTGAAGCTGCTGATTTTACTTATCAACAAATATCAAACAAGTATGGTCAAATATATCCAAACACACAATTAAGTTTAAATAAAACATTAGACAGACAATTGACCGGATTAGAAAACAAATACTCTACAGCTACTTTGGGCGAAGCTGGTACACAACAATTTCAAGCACAATTAAATAACATTAAATCACGTTTTGAAGGTGGTAAACCCATATCTGGCGCACAAGTAAAAGCATTAAAAGAAGATTTGCGTAAAATTACTGATGCATATAAAGGTGCTTCTGGTAGTGAAAAATTACTTGGTGATGCTTTTAATGATTTAGAAAGCAGCATAATGATGTCGTTTAGAAATCAAAATCCTAAGTATGCTAAAGACTTGAAGGCTGCTGATACTGCTTATGCTACATATAAAAAAGTAGAGAATGCTGCTGCATCTACCAAAGGTGCAGAAGGTGTATTTACTCCAGCACAATTAGAAACTGCTGTTAAGCAAGGTAATAAAGCGCAATATGCTAGAGGCAATGCTTTGCTTCAGGATTTATCTAGCTCTGGATATGACGTACTAGGTAATAAAGTTCCTGATTCTGGTACTGCCGGAAGGTTAGGTATTGCTGGGATACTGACAGGTGGTGCAGGGTTCTTAAATCCTAAAGCTATTATTCCTACAGCCATAGCTAGTGGCTTATATACTCCTGCTGGGATGAAATATGCTATGCCATTACTAACATCACCTAGACCAGATATTGTTCAACAATATGCACCATCAGTAAGAGCAACCGCTCCATACTTAACACAAGCCGTAAATCCGTTATTTCGTGGCTTATTAGACCAAGAAGGGCAATAGCATGACTCCAGAAGAACAAAAAGAAATACACAAGGCAGCATTTAAAGAGGCTATTTCCGAGTGGCTAGACAAGCAATTTGCTACGGTTGGTAAGTGGACATTACGTGGTATCACATCGGTGGCTCTAGGTATGTTTCTGTATGCCTACGCTGCTGCACACGGCTGGGTAATAAAGTGAAACAAGTCATGATTAATCGCATTGCATTATGCGAGAAGTGTCGGCAAGCATTTATTATTAATGAGCAGGGCGATGAAACAGTATGTGACAACTGCCTAGCTGAAGACGAGCTAACACATGAACTATTAGATTCTGGCGATTTAATTGGGATTAATTATGACGGTGCATAAACTATTTGGAATGCAAGACTACTTTCAACACATGATCGGCAAGACCATTGAAGAGGTAGGCATCTTTGATGGTGAGCTAGTTATATTTTTAGATGACTTGTCAGAGGTATGCATCTTTGAGGATGTAGATGGTTTAGCAATGCAGATAAACGAACGACCTGAATTGGATGGATAATGAAAAATTTAACATTATTTTTATTAGGATTATTACTTGGTGGATTATTAGCAGCAGGGATGGCTTATGCGGATGAAACGACAATTAATTATAAGGGTCAACCTGTGTCCTCTGCTGTCGCTCCTTCAATGTCGGCTTTCAGTCAAGACGTTTGCGGTATTGGTATTAGCGGTGCTGTCAACGGTGGGGTATTTTCTGTAGCCGGTGGTACGATGGTTACAGACAGCAATTGCGTACGCTTACGCTGGGCTAAGTTCCTAAGTGATAGCGGACTAAAGGTTGCAGCAGTATCGTTAGCTTGTGCAGCCTCGCATGAGAATTGGATAGCTATGGAGATGTCTGGCTCACCTTGTCCTATAGGTGGTGCTATTGGTGACGCAGCAAGAAAGGCTTGGTATGACTTACACCCAGAATGGTTTGCAGAGATTTATGGTAAAGAGTTCGTTCTTATTACTCCTATTCCTGACACTTCTAAGGAGCAATGATGCTAGTGCATACTGTTTTGCAACTGCTTGGGAAAATAATATGCCGGTGTACTCAAGCCTTGGTGTGGCTCAAGGTACGACTATGGAGTCTTGCCAGCAACTTGCGTGTCAGATTTTTCCTAATATACCTGAGTGTGGGCAACCAGCTCCACCGCCTCCTCCACCGCAACCAACTTGTACCTACAGCGCAGAAACAGAAGAACGACAAACCTGTGGAGAAAACCAAATTGGTGCAGTCACATACAAGAGGGAACAAAACTGCCCAGATCCATACAGCAGCCCTGTTGACTCCGGATGGTTTGAAATCTCAAGGTCGTGCCAAGCAGCGCCACCAACGTGCCAAGCAAGAGTTGAAGAGAGGCAAATAGCGTGCCAACAAGGGTTTGTAGGAACAATAACCGAGCAACAAATAACAACCTGTGCGACACCATACAGTCAGCCTACCGTTTTACCGTGGACAGAATCAGCAAATTTATGCACAAAGAGCGCAACGAATCCAACAAACATGAGCAGTCCGGTCAATCCATCCAGCCCTTTAAGTGCGACTGCGATGCCGGAAGCAATGCCTACTGCACCTGCACCAGAGCCTCCACCGGAAGCGCCTGCGGAAGCTGCACCACCACCGGCAGAAGCGCCACCTCCAGTAGAAGCGCCTCCACCAACGGCAGCAGCACCACCGCCAACAGCCTCGTCAGGAAACACAAATACACAACCATCACAACCAGCCAGCAATGCGCCAACGACATCCTCAACAGGGAGTACGCAGAATACCTCGCCAGTACAAGTGCCGGCAGGGAAGACGCTAGTACAGGGATTCGGGTTAGTGATGAGCCTAGAAATTTTAAACCGACCAATGCAGATTCAACAGACCCAATTGAACGAAGCATTGGCATACCAGCAGGAGTTACCGTATGAGCTTAGAGGAAATCAAGGAGTCTTACTCCAACTTATCACCGAAGGCAATATTTCTGACGCTTTCAATAATCTTGCCAGCGATAGGTGGGACAGCCTACGTAGGAATAACGACCTACAACCGTGTTATAGCTGCGACTGAGATGATTGAGGCTAACAAGCCTTATGACGATGCAGAACTAAAGGCAGAAGTTAACGCATTAAAGGTTCAATTGGCTGCACAACAAACGTCAGTCAATACAGTTAAAGACTCTATGGTAACGACATCAAATCAATTGGTGTCTATGCAAGAGAAGGTATCTAATGCCATCGGTACTGCTAACGAAGCCAAGGCAATCACTAACGGTAACGTGCGTGAAACGGCAGCATCTTTAATGGGTGTGCGTGAAGAGATGAAAGCTACAAGAGAAGGCATAGAATCACAACTTAAATCGCTCAAACGAGCAACGTCAAATCCTTTGGGGAATTAATTATGTTATCAATCATATCAGGTCTATTAGGTATTGGCTCTTCAGCCTTACCAAGTCTATTAGGTTTCTTTCAGCAGAAAGGTGACCAAAAGCATGAGATGGCTATGGCTCGTTTGCAGACAGAACGTGAAGCTGCTATGGCTGCTGCTGGCTTTGCATCACAAGAAAAGATTGAGGCTATTAAGCTAGATGAAGTTGAGATGCAGACTTACGCACAAGAGCGTGAGGCGCTATATGCACATGACATGAAAATCATGGACAAGGCATCACAATCAGTTGTTGACCTTAACGGTAAAGTGCGACCATACATTGCATTCACCTTTGTTGGCTTGCTAGTGCTTGTTGATGTAGCTGGTCTTGCTTGGGCGATCTATACTGGTGTAGAGTTTACTACTGCCATGAACCTTGTATTCTCTGATGACGAAATGGCTATAGTTTCCAGTATAATCGGCTTCTATTTTGGCTCACGTCAATGGGAAAAACACCGTGAAGGCAAGTAAAGAACTATTTAAAATGTTGAAGCACCATGAAGGTGTGAGATACAAACCATACCAATGTCCGGCTAAACTCTGGACTATTGGTGTGGGTAGCGTAATGTACCCAGAACAAGCTAAAATACCATCTAGCATAGAAGGCATGGCTAGACGTAAAGCATGGGCATTAAAACCAGAAGATAATCGCAGATGGAGTGAGGAAGAAGTTGACGCATTATTGGCTAAGGATGTCGCACGATTTGAACGAGGGCTTGCCCGTTATCTACCTATACGACTTTCACAGAATGAATACGATGCTATTCTTAGCTTTTGCTTTAATCTTGGTCTTGGCACATTTCAGCGGTCAACCCTCCGTCAAGCGTTGTTACGGGGAGATAAGATTACGGCTATCCAAAGCCTTCTCAAGTATAACAAGGCTGGGGGCAAAGTGTTAAAAGGTTTAGACAATCGACGTAAAGATGAAGCTGCATTATTTAGGAGAGAATAGTATGCCATTAGCAAAAGGTAAAAGTAAGAAAACAATATCTAAAAATATATCTACATTAATGCACGAGGGTAAGCCACAGAAGCAATCCATTGCTATTGCTTTAAGTCAGGCTGGTAAATCAAAGAAAAAAGGTAAGAAATAATGCCAATTAAAAAAGGACAACTTATTGCTCTTTCCGGTAATACTGGAGCTTCAGAAGGACCTCATTTGCATTTTGAATTTCGTGATACCAGAACGGAGAATATAATTAATCCGATGCTTTTTGGTTTTGATAAAAAGGTAAAAGATACCAAAAAACCAACTATTTCCGGGTTATACGTTTATCCATTAGATATAAAAACTACAGTCAATCAATCGAAACGTCCTTTAATGATTAATTTGTCTTTACAAAAAGACGGAAGTTACTTGGCAGATAAAGTTGTAGCAAATGGCAAAATAGGTTTTGGAATTACCACTTTTGATTATGATGATGTTTCGTTTAATAAAAATGGAGTCTATAAAGTACAGTCTTTTTTTAACGGAACACCTAATTTTGGGTATCAGTTTGATACTTATTCTTTTGAAGATATGCGCTACATCAATGCGTTGATTGATTATTCAAAATACAAGAAAACACAGCAACGGGTTCAAAAATTATTTATGAAAACGCCTTATGGCTTGAAGTTTATCGTTACCGATGAAAATTATGGAGTAGCAACAATACTTCCTAATTTATCCTCCTTGTATCGCATTGAAGTTTCTGATTTTTATGGGAATACAGTATTGGTCTCTGTTCCGGTTCAATATGATTTATTGCCTGCTATTATAGAGCCGGAGCCCTTGGTTTCGAACTATTTTATAAAAGCAAATAAGGACAGTAATTTTGCCAAAGAAAATATGTCCGTTTTCTTTCCGGCGGGTACTTTTTATGATGATTTTAATTTAAATTTCGATGTAAAAAACGATACTTTATATCTTCATGACGACACGGTTCCTGCGCATACTAATTTTACCATTACAATTGATGATTCAACTTATACCGAAGCGCAGAGAGAAAAGATATTCATTGGCAGGATAGAAGGTAATAAAACCAATTATAATAGTACGTATCGAAAAGAAAACAGTTTTATAACAAAAGCTAAAATACTGGGGAAATACGCTTTAGTACAAGATACCGTCGCGCCAAAAATATCCATTACAAAACCAATTGAAGGGAAATGGCTGACTAATGTAAATACAATTCAACTGACGATTAGTGATGAATTATCAGGAATAAAATCATACAATGGTTTTTTGAACGGCAAATGGATTTTGTTTGAATACGATAATAAGACCAAAAAGATAATCCATAATTTTAGCGATGGTATTGTTTCAGAAGGAGCAAATGATTTAAAAGTGGTTGTCACCGATAATGTTGGAAATTCAACTATCTTTGAGGCTCATTTTTTTAGAAGTCAAAAAAAATAAAAAACAAATCATTTGAGCGCTACCAAAATAGTATTTGCCTTCTTTTTTTGTTGCATAGGGATTGCCTCTTTTGCGCAAACTGCACGTGTAAAAGGAATCATTTTAGACAAAAATAATCAACCCGTTGAAAGTGTCAATATTTCCTGTTCGGGAAAAGGAACACAATCCGATGTTAATGGTTTTTACGAAATATCGGTTCCTGCCAATACAACTTCGACAATTATTTTTACCCATATTTCCCTTAAGAAAACAACGGTAAGAGTTACTTTAAAGTCCAATGAATCCTTCGAGTTTAATCCTGTCATGAGTGATCGGGAAGAACAAATGGGAGAAGTTATTGTTACTTCAAAAAACAGGAAACGAGTTCAGGGAATTATGATAATTGAGCCCGAAATACTTCGAAAAATTCCGGGTGCGAATGCCGGTATCGAAAATATTTTGAAGACTTTACCAGGTGTAAATTCTAATAATGAACTCAGTACGCAATATGCTGTTCGAGGTGGAAATTACGATGAGAATTTAGTTTATGTTAATGAAATAGAAGTGTATCGTCCGTTTCTTATTCGGTCGGGGCAGCAAGAAGGATTGAGTTTTACCAATACTGATTTGGTGCAAAATATCGATTTTTCGGCAGGAGGATTTCAAGCTAAATTTGGTGATAAATTATCTTCCGTTTTAGATATTACTTACCGAAAGCCTTCGCAGTTTGGCGCAAGTATTGAAGCCAGTTTTTTGGGTGGAAATGTATCTGTTGATGCCGTTTCCAAAAATAAAAAATGGTCGGCAATTACAGGAGTTAGATACCGTAACAATAGTCTTTTGGTTAAGAGTCAGGAAACCCAAACGAATTATACCCCAACCTTTGCAGATGTTCAAACCAATATAAATTTTCAGGCTTCGGAGAAATGGCAATGGAGTTTTCTGGGGAATATATCCCAAAATAAATACCAATATCAGCCATTGTCCCGTCAAACTAATTTTGGAACTATTGATAATCCTATGGCGCTTTCGGTCTATTATGAAGGTCAGGAAAAAGATAAATACGACACTTATTTTGGAGCCATAAAAACAACTTTTAAGGCTGCAGATTCTTTTACTTTAAAATTTATCGGTTCGGTATTTCATACTTTAGAACAAGAATATTTCGACATTTTTGCACAATATCGTTTGGGTGAAGTAGATTCGAATATAGGTTCAGAAACGTATGGAGAGGTTGCTTTTTCGAGAGGAATCGGGTCGCAATTGAATCATGCCAGAAATGATTTGGATGCTTTGATTATTAATACCGAAGTAAAAGGATTTCATGATTGGAAGAAAAACCAATTCGAATGGGGGATTAAGTATACACGAGAATCGATTCGAGACCGAATTGTAGAATGGGAAGTAATTGATTCTGCCGGATTTTCTATAAACCCGCCCATACTTATTTTGCCCAAAAATGACCAGCCATATTCGCCATATACAGGACCTTTAGTGCCTTATCAGAATGTTAGAGTAACTAATTTTAATGTGATTAACAGGCTTTCGGGTTATGCACAATGGAGTTTGAAAAGTACGCTTGGATCCAGTGAAGTTTGGTACAATGCGGGAATAAGAATGCATAATTGGGAAGTTTCGGGTGATGCCGTAAATAGTAAAGCGCAAATTACATTTAGTCCAAGAGCTCAATTCGCCCTAAAACCAAATTGGGAAAAAGATATGGTATTCAGGCTTTCGGGAGGATTATACCATCAACCGCCATTTTATCGGGAGTTGAGAGCTGCTGATGGAGCTGTGCAACCGGAAACAAAGGCGCAACAATCCGTTCATTTGGTTTTGAGTAATGACTATAATTTTAAGCTGTGGAATCGTCCGTTTAAACTGGTTTCGGAGTTGTATTATAAATCGATGACCGATGTAAATACCTATACGATTGACAATGTTCGCATTCGTTATGCGGCTACGAATGATGCAAAAGCATATGCGCAAGGATTAGATCTTCGATTGAACGGTGAATTTGTTCCGGGAACAGAATCCTGGATTAGTTTTGGATATCTTAAAACGGAAGAAAATAGTGCTAATAAAGGCTATATTGCCAGACCAACTGACCAAAGATTAAAGTTTGGGCTTTTGTTTCAGGATTATATGCCTAATATTCCCAGTATTAAATTGTATTTGAATTTGGTTTACAATACCGGATTGCCGGGCGGTTCTCCATCGTATGCGAATCCATATTTATACCAAAATAGATTGAACGACTACCGTCGTGCCGACGTTGGTTTTTCTAAAGTCTTTATAGATAATTCGACTAAAATGTCTGAAAGAAGTTGGTTCAAAAACTGTAAGGAGTTGGCAATTGGTCTGGAAATTTTTAATCTTTTTGATAATCAAAATGCTATTACAAACACTTGGGTTCGCGATGTATATTCTAAAAATCAATATGCGATTCCTAATTATATGACCACAAGGGTTTTTAATATAAAATTGAACGCGCGCTTATAATAAACAGGTTTTTATTGTGTTAAAGTTAAACCCTTTCTAAGAAAGAAATGGATTGTGGAAATCAAAAGCATTTTTAAAAATCTTACATTTGAATTTATTTTTTAATCGAAATAGCAACATGAAAAAATTACATACCACCTGTTTAGGAATTGCTCTTTTATTTTTGGCCAGTTGCAAGGAAGAATCTGAAAAGCCAAAAGTAATCTATGATGCCTCAAATAAAGGAAAAGAATTGGTTAAAGTCGATTCTACTCAAATCGAAATTGCTGATTTACCGATACAAATGGAAGGAACGGAATATTTGATTCATCCCGTCGGCGATTTAAGCGTTTCTGAAAAAGCAATGAAAAACAGATATGGATCTTCCAGTGTGAATGATTTGAGTTTTACAATTTCCAATGTGGCTCAGTATGAAATTACGGGTTATCTACAAAATCTGAAATTTCAAAAAATCGATTCAGATTCTATAAAATCTTTAACCGATAAGCCTGTTTTGATTCAAACGGCTACGTATTTAAAATCAGTTTCAGATAAAACCAAGAAACAAATCATGGTCTATACGATGGTAGATGTTGATACAAATAAAGACGGAAAATTAGATACAAGCGACATTAAAGCCTTATACTTAAGCGAAATTAGTGGCGAAAAATTCACTAAAATATCGCTCGATTTTCAAGAATTAATAGATTGGAATTTAATTGAATCTACCAATCGATTGTATTTTAGAACTGTAGAAGACACCAATAAAAATGGACAATTTGATACTAAAGATGTGGTCAATTACAATTATATTGATTTGTCTAAAAAAGAATGGAAAGTGATTGAATATAAACCGGTTTAGCCTTTTGAATCAAATTAAAATATCACTTTCTAAATCGGATTTTTCAATATGGAAATTGAAACCCAATTCAGAAACCAATTGAATGACTAAATTTTTATACCAGTTTTCGGATTTGGGGTGAATGTAGATTTTTTCAATCAATTCGCTGATGTCTACATTTATTTTCAATCCGTCATTAATTTTAATTTTACTGTCTGAGATATCCGAAATAATACGTACTTCGCGCTCATACTGAAAGCTTTTTCGTTTGAATAAAAAAGGGAAAAACATATCGTCAAACGGGATGT
>ERZ1034363.2044-NODE-2044-length-10202-cov-2.177481_pt1 | contig 10202 bp, 10 predicted proteins | sample MGYA00520616_ERZ1034363 | MGnify/ENA primary metagenome ERZ1034363 (study PRJEB33736, sample SAMEA104284506) | Azolla filiculoides | biome: Urban; feature: Water surface; material: Ditch water | place: Netherlands | collected 2015-10-28 | depth 0-0.1 m ... | reverse complement strand
GCAATCGCCCCCATCCCCTTGGCCACCACTTTGGGCGCCCCCATCCCATTCATGTAAGAAAGCGCGACAGCGTAATGAGTTGGGTTGGTAACAATCACGTCAGCCTTGGGCACAGCAGACATCATGCGCTTGCGCGCAGCCTGCATCTGAAGGCTGCGGATGCGACCCTTGACGTGCGGATCACCCATCATTTCCTTCATTTCCTGCTTGACCTCTTCCTTGGTCATCTTCAACTTGTCGAAGTACTGCCAAAGCTGGAAGGGCACATCGGCAGCGACAATCACAATCAACGCCACAACCATGATCAGGAAAGAATAACTCAGCAGATGTCCAGCATAAGCCAGCGCCGCCTCAAGCGGTTGCCCGAGCAGACCAAAAATTTCGTCCCGCTCTTTCCAGATCAGCCACACCGCCACGCCACCAATAATCATTGCCTTGAGCGTGGCCTTGCCTAGTTCCATCAGACTATTCCATGACAACATTCGGCCAATGCCAGTCAGCGGATTCATCCGATTAAAATCAGGCATCAGCGCCGTCGTTGAAAAAACCCAAGCGTTTAAAAAAAACGGGGGAAGAATTGCAGCCAGGACGAGCAAGCCAATCATGGGTGAAAAAGAGACCAACGCATCAACCGACAGATCAGCCAACCGTGGCACCATTAGCGACGGTTCGCGCATCATAATTGCGTCAATCGTAAAACCCTTACGGGTCAGCATAACGGCGCGCTGCACAAACCAATTTCCCATCATCCAGAAAGCGGCTGCCGCTGTGATCAAAACAAGAAAAGTGCCTAATTCGCGAGAATGGGGAACCTGACCCTTTTCTCGGGCCTGCTCAAGTCGCCTACCTGTAGGCTCCTCAGTTTTCTCGAGGTCGCTCTCTTCTGCCATAACCGTCAACTAAGTTAGTTGAGGCTATTATAGAAATAATCCAAGAAAATTAAAGGGGTAGCGCAGTTTATTTACACAGTTTATGAGGAGATTGTCGCAACACCATGACAACAAGGCAAAGATTCAAAAAATAAAAAAAGGGGGCAAGCCCCCTTTCTAAATGGTTGACCGGAAACGAAAATCAGGCGAATTCAAGCATTCGGGTTGCTCCACCCAGATCAGTCCGCATTCCCAGATCAGAGAGCAACTCCTTCATATCCAGAATCAATACGATTTGACCATTGGACAAAGTCGTTACCCCGGCCACGCCCTTGGGCTTGAAGTCCTCCAGTGACTTGATCACCGCATCATCGCGCCCGGCAAAGCTATCAACCCCAAGAATGCAGCTGCGCTCAGCAGTTTGCATGAAGACACCAGACTCTGGAGGCTGCTCCACCTCCCAGCCCAGCAATCGCGCCAAGGTAACCACTGGTAACACTTCACCGCGCACCACCAGCGTTTCCTTACCACCCACTTCCTGAATACGATCACGATCGATCGGCAGAATTTCACGCACCATCGACAAGGGCAATGCGAAGGGCTGATCACCCAACAAGACCAGCAAGACCGGCAAAATCGCCAGTGTCAGCGGCAAGGAGATAATGAAAACCGACCCCTTGCCGGGTTCCGAGCGAATCTCCACCGAGCCATTGAGCTTCTGGATATTGGTCTTGACCACATCCATCCCGACACCACGACCCGACACATCCGAGACCTGCGCCATGGTTGAGAAACCGGGCAGGAAAATGAGATTCAGGCTCTGACGCTCATCCAGGGTATTGGCCTCCTCTTCTGAGATCAGCCCCTTCTCAACCGCCTTGGCGCGAATCCGCTCGGCGCTCATCCCCTTGCCATCATCGGCAATGATCAAAACAATGTGGTCGCCTTCCTGACGCGCCTCAAGGCGTACCAAGCTCTTGACCGGCTTGCCACAAGCTAGTCGATCTGCCGGCAATTCAACACCATGATCCACCGCATTGCGAATCAAGTGGATCAGTGGGTCAGCCAGATCCTCAATCATCGTTTTGTCGACTTCGGTTTCCTCACCTGACAAAACCAGTTCAACATCCTTACCCAACTGTCGCGCCAGATCGCGTGCAATACGCGGATATTTCTGGAACAGGCGACCAATTGGCTGCATGCGAGTCTTCATGACCGAGTTTTGCAGATCAGAGCCCAGCAAATCGAGTTGGCTTACCGCCTGATCAAGCGCATGCAAGGTTTCGGAATCGTTCTTGCCAGCCAGAATATCGGCCCGCAAGCTGGTCAAGCGATTCTTGGTCAAGCCTATCTCGCCCGACAAATTGAGCACCTGATCAAGACGCGCCGTATCAACACGAATTGTATTTTCACGACCGCGTTCTTCAGTACGACGTGCGGCCGTTGGCTGACCACCGGGTCGATCAGTAGTCCGGCGTCCGAATGCTGAGGGCGCAGGCGTTCCGGCCGGTGTTACAGTAGCAGTCGTTCCTGCAGACGTTGCGGCAACAGCCGTTGGCGCGACAGCTGGTGCCTCAGCCTTGGCAATAAACTCACCTTGCGCCGCTGGCTGCCCGGTAACTGCAGCGTGTAATTGATCCCAATCCGGCTCACCTGCTCCCGTCGGGCTTGGCTCAGGTGCTGCGCTGGTAGCTGGAGCTACTGGCGGCGCCTCAACGACGGGCGGTGGCGGGGTTGCACCAGGCACTTCACCCTCCAGCGCGCCACGCAAAGCCGCAATAACTTGAGGATCGGCCGGTTGAGGCTGAACCATCTGCCCCAATTCGTTAAACATTTCGCGCACACCGTTGGTGGCCGCCATGATGACGTCCATCAACTCCGGGTTCAATTCCAGCTCGCCATTGCGCAAGCGATCAAACAGATTTTCCGTCAGGTGACAAAGGGTAACGAGCTCACTCGCGTTGAGAAAGCCAGCGCCCCCTTTGACCGTGTGAAAGCCCCGAAAAATATCGTTGAGCAGCCCACGATCATCAGGCATTTTTTCCAGCTCAACCAACTTGTTATCAACATCGGATAACAGGTCATGCGCTTCCTGCAAAAAATCCTGCAGGAGATCTTCCATTCCGCCAAAGTCACTCATCTCTGACTCCCTCAGAAACCTAGGCTATCAAGCAAATCATCAACCTGTTCCTGGTTGACCACAATATCCGTCCTGCCTTCAGTATTAACGACAGGTCCGTTCATCAGACTTGCGACCTCTTCTGTACGTTTTGTTTCTGGCATGACTTGAACAAGCACATTCATCAGGCCCGACTCAAGCTCCTGAGCCAGACTGACAACCTTCTTGATGACCTGCCCAGTCAAATCCTGGAAATCCTGAGCCATCATGATTTCGGTCAGCTGCGCATGAGTAGCCTGGGTTTTTTCTGGCAATTTCTGATTCAGAAAATCACGTGTCTCTGCGGCAAGCTTCTTAAAGTCTGCCGGGCTCATTTCATTAGCAAACACCTTGTCCCAACGCGCGCCCAATGCCTTAGATGAATTTTCAATATCATCGACCAGAGGACTGGCAATATCGGTGGCATTCAAGACTCGGCAAGCTGCCTGCTCAGTCAGGTTGGCAACATAGGCCAAGCGATCCTTGGCGTCGGGCAAGGCCGATACCGTTTTCTCAAGCAACTTGTCGTAGCCAAGCTGACCAAGGGTGTCATGCAGAGCGCGAGCCATTTGGCCGATCTGGTTAAAAACGCCCTCCTGAGCAGGCCAAGCCTCGCCTGAACTTTGAGTCGCTTCCGTAGCCTCACTCTCAGATACCTGTGTCGCTTGTGTTTCGGCTGAGACACTGTCAAAAAGTGCCTGCAAATCATCATCATCGCCGGTCGATGCCGCCGGCTTGGGTGCAACAGGCGCCGGTGCCGGAACCGCCGGCGTGAAATCGGCGGCTATCGAGTCGAAGAGGGCTTCGAGATCGTTTGAATCGTTGTTCGCGCTCATCATTCCCTCTTAGGCCATGCCCATTTTTTCGAAAATCTTGTTTAGTTTTTCCGAAAGCGTGCCGGCAGTGAAGGGTTTGACGATATAACCACTGGCGCCCGCCTGGGCTGCCGCGATAATGTTTTCTTTCTTCGCCTCTGCCGTAATCATCAGCACCGGCAGATGCTTAAGCGTCGGCGTTGCACGAATGGTCTGCAACAGCGTCAGGCCATCCATATTCGGCATGTTCCAGTCGGTGACAACGAACTCGAAGCCGCCCCCTTGCAATTTTTGTAAGGCGATAGCGCCATCTTCGGCCTCATCGACATTGGTGAAGCCTAGTTCCTTGAGCAGGTTGCGCACAATACGGCGCATCGTGGAAAAGTCATCCACCACCAGGATTCTCAATTTAGGATCTGCCATGCTTACTCCAAGTATCTTTTGTTATCGTTCAATCAGTGGGCGCAAGGTATCAGCCAGGGCCTCTGCATCAAATTTCGCCACGTAGGCATCTACACCAACCGATTTACCCATCGCTCGATTGGCTTCTGACGAAAGCGATGAATGCATCACAACCGGCACACCATCGAAACGCGGGTCAGACTTCACGTTTTTGGTTAATACATAACCATCCATTTCCGGCATTTCTGCATCAACCAAAAGCAGACGGATTTCATCACGAATATTTGTGCCGCTCTGCATGCAATGCGCGGCAATCCCCTGCAAGCGCGTCCATGCTTCCATGCCATTGGTCGCATGCTTGTGACGCACGCCGAGCTTATCGAGTACTTCTGCAATTTTGCGCCGGGCGACAACAGAGTCATCAACAAAGAACACGCTGGTATCTGGATCAACCCTTGCTGGTGCAATATCAATGATCATGGCCTCACCGAAAGCGTTGGCCAATATCTGTTCGACATCGAGAATCGAAACCAAACCGCCGTCATCAAGATTGATCACTGCAGTAATCAATCCTTGATTCCCGGAGATGACGCTTTCTGGCGCCTTGACTCGTTCCCAGTCGACTCGAATGATGCGATCGACTTCGTGCACCAAAAATCCGAGGGTACGTTTTGAGTATTCGGCAACCATCATGGTCTTGCCAAGACCCGAAGGCACCCCTTCGAGCTGCATGAATGGTGCCAGAGAAAGCACGGGAATAACGTTACCCCGCAGTGAAATCAATCCTTCCACGCCACGTGGCATGTTCGGGGTCTTGGTGATGCGCGGTGTTCTGCCAACTTCACGCACCTTGAAAACATTGATGCCAAAGACTTCGCGGGTACCCAAGGAAAAAAGCAGAATCTCCATTTTATTGGAGCCAGCCAAGCGAGTCCGCGCATCAATACTGTCTAGCAGATTTTTATTTTCAACGAGATCCATTATCCCCCCTCCCGTCAGGCCGAGATTGCCTTGGTTGCAGCAAGATCGACACCCAAGCGGCGCGCCAGAGTCTCTGACAGCCGTTGTGGCTCAAACTTCGGCACATATTCGTCAACCCCAACCGAAAGCCCCAGCTTCTGATTCGACATCCCGGATAGCGAAGAATGCATGATGACCGGAATACCAGCAAAGCGCATATCACCCTTGATCTGTTTGGTCAGCATATAACCATCCATCTCTGGCATTTCGATGTCAGTCAAAATCAAACTGATGATCGATGAAAGAGGCCGCCCAACCGACTTGGCGTAAGTTGCCATTTTCTCCATCTCTTCCCACATCCGGCGACCATTCACTGCCGAAACGCCTTTGACACCCATGGCAGATAAGGTGCGCTCGATTTGCTTGCGCGCAACGACGGAATCATCACAGTAAAAAACCGTGCAATCCGGACGATCGATAGGAACCACACTGCGGAAGATCAGTTCGTTATCAATGCTGGTGGTTTCAGACAAAACCTTTTCGACGTCCATCATCATGACGAGTCGATTGTCTTCAAGTTCAGTCACGGCCGTAACCAATCCACCGGTTTGCGACATCAGCATTTCCGGCGGAACACGCATCTTGCTCCAGTCAAGACGCAAAATCGTATCAACGCCTTCAACCAGGAAACCTTGTGTGTGGCCGTTGTATTCGGTCACGATCATGATTTCGCGCGGCACATCCGATGAAATGCCGGAATACTTGGCCAGATCGATCACCGGCACCAAGGCGCCACGCAAACTGACCATCCCCTCAACCGAGGACGGCATATCGGGCGCCGCCGTAATGGGTGGCGTGCGCATCACTTCACGAACCTTGAAGACGTTAATACCGTAAGTCTCACGACGCCCGGTGCGTTGATCCACGCCTAAAAAGAAAAGGAGAATCTCAAGCTTGTTGGTTCCCGCAAGCTTGGTTCTCGCATCAATATTCTTCAGCAATTCCGACATCGTTATCCCCTCGCACTCTGTGCAAACGGCTTGTTAGTATGACTATAACGCCGATGCGAACTCAGGATACACGCTAATGCCACAGCAAACCTTAATTGCTGCGCACTCCCTGATACAACAGGCTCCACGCCCTGCCCATCCGTTACTACGGACAGGAGCGCCAATCGCTTTAGGCAATACGGAACAATTTGCCAAAATTGGCGATATCAAGCACCTGCTTGACATTGCCCTGCACCCCGGTCAGCGATACATCCTTGTTAACACCGCTCATCTTGTCGCGCAGCATGAGCAACATGCCCAACGCCGAGCTATCCAAATAATCGACACCAGCGAAGTCGACCGTAACAGCCTTGACGTCAGCGTCAGTAATCAGAGACTCATAAGCCGTACGGAAATCGCGATGCGTGTTGAAGTCAAATCGACCATTCAGCTTAATGGTGGCCTTGGCCGCATCTTTGGTAATTGTTGCTTGCATAAATTTTCCTGTCCTGTTTTCAGACTAACTTCTACTAGTGTAATACTTTGGCCATAGGCATCAAGCCCATTTAGGCAAATCAGCGACTTGCTGCCTGCAAAACCTTTCGTGAAATATCTTCAAGGGGATATTGTTCCTCTACTGCACCCACCAAAAATGCCTCGCGTGGCATGCCATACACCACGCAACTTGCTTCATCCTGTCCAAAGGTTCGCGCGCCGGCCTGACGCATGCGCAGCATACCTTGGGCGCCGTCTTTTCCCATACCGGTCAGTATCACGCCAACTGCCTGCTTACCAACAACTGTTGCAGCCGAATCAAACAGCACATCAACTGCAGGGCGGTGACGATTTACGGGCGGCGTTGCCAGAAGCTCTGTGACATGCCCCGTTGCGGTACGTCTGATTTGCATATGCGAATGGCCAGGCGCTATGTAAACCGTGCCCTGCTCAATTTTTTCACCGCCTTGGGCTTCAATTACTTTCGGCGGACAGAGCGTATCGAGTCGCTTGGCAAACGAAGCCGTGAACGACTCTGGCATATGTTGCACGATCAAAATGGGTGGGCAATCCGCCGGCACTCCCATTAAAAACTCCTTGATCGCCTCGGTACCACCAGTTGATGCACCAAGAAAAATAATCTTGTTAGATGCCCCCATCCGAAGCGCAGGCTTTACCGCAGCCGTTGCCGAACTGGCTGGCGCATGAGCGGGGGGTGGCACAGCAAATTTGCGAAGACGAGCCCCCTTGGCGGCTCGCAATTTTTCAACCAGTTCTTCGGCATACGTCTCCATGCTGTTCAGGCCATCGGCCCGCGGCTTGCCAATAAAATCGAACGCACCCAGCTCAAGTGCCTTCAACGTGGTATCCGAGCCAGACTGAGTATAGGCAGAAACCATGACGACCGGCATTGGCCGCAACCGCATCAAGCGCTCAAGAAACTCAAGTCCATCCATTTTCGGCATCTGAACATCAAGCGTCAGCACATCCGGGTTGAGCGACTTGATCAATTCGCGCGCCACAACTGCGTCAGGTGCCGAGCCGACAACCTCCATGTCAGGAGCAGTGCTGATCATCTCGGTTAACAAACTACGCATCAGCGCGGAGTCATCAACCACTAGAACTCGAGTTTTAATTGTCATTAATTCAAAAATTTATGGGGTATAAGAATATTAATCGTCTATATGAACAACTCGACATCGCCTTCGACCGAAGAACTGCTGAGGCGAGCCTTGTAATCTTTTTCACGCGTAAACAATGTTTCGTTATGGACGCGATGCAGTTTCTTGACCATGACACGGCCAGAGTCAGGAAAATAGTAAACTTTTCTCGGATATGAATCCAGCAAGTCCTTGGCAACGATCGGGATCTTCTCGGTTTTAAGGTAATTCAGGACAAATTCAGCATTTCTTGTCCCGACATTACTACTCGAAAGGCTTGCCATCACAGCACCGCCGCCAAAAACCTTGGCTTCCAGACTATTACGGCGCGCCCCCATTTTCAACAAATGGTTGATCAAAACCTCCATCGCGTAAGTGCCATAGCGCGCTGAGGCACCCACCGTTTCACGGCCGCCATCGTCGGGCAACATGAAGTGATTCATCCCGCCCATGCCGGTTTTCGTATCGCGAATGCAGGCCGCCACGCATGAACCGAGCACTGTGACCAGCAATATCCCGCTGTCGGTCACGAAGTATTCGCCCGGCAGAATTTTGGCAGCTTCACTATCGAAGTGCCGGTCGTAGTAGCGGTTGGTGGCGAGATTCTCGTCGTAAGCGTGCGACACAGAGTTCCTTTTATTTAACTACCGTGCTTTAGCCAAGGCATAAACCGTCTTGCCCATCGACTTGAACAAGTCGGCAGCGTGCAGGAAGCTCTCGGAATGTCCTGCCAACATGAGTCCATCCGGTTGCATCATCGGCGCAAAACGCGACAGGATTTTGTACTGCGTCGGCTTGTCGAAATAGATCATGACATTGCGGCAGAAAATAATATCGATCGGACCACGCACCGGCCAGTTTGGCTCCAGCAGATTGACTCGCTGAAACTCGATCAGACGCTTCAACTCCGGTCGCACAGCAACGTAGCCTTCCTGAGAACCTGAGCCTTTCAGGAAAAAACGCTTGAGCCGTTCCGGGGACATTTTTTCGACACGCTCAATCGGGTACACCCCTTTTGCGGCAGTCGCCAGAACGTTGGTATCGAGATCGGAAGCAAAGATCGAAACGTGTGAAGCATTCGCGCCAAAGGTTTCAAGTACGGTAATCGCTATCGAGTAGGGCTCTTCGCCGGTCGATGCGGCTGAACACCAGACACGAATCGGGCGCTTGGTACCCAGTTTCTGCAAATGATCAGCAAAAATCGGAAAGTGGTGCGGTTCACGGAAAAAAGAGGTCAAATTTGTGGTCAGCGAATTGACGAATTTTTCCCACTCATCCGCGCCGCCCTTTTCGAGCAAATCCAGGTACTCAGCAAAGGTATTTTTCCCGGTCGCGCGCAAACGCCGGGCCAAGCGTGAATAGACCATGTCCTGCTTGACTGGCGACAATGAAATACCGGCATGCTGGTAGATCAATTTACGTACGCGTTCAAAGTCCGCGCTTGAAAAACTGAATTCACGTTCGCCCTGATCACGCCCGAATTGAGCCACACTGCCTGCTCTTGCAACCGTACTCGCTGGTGGAGGCCTACCCAGATCAGCCATTAAAATTCTTCCCATTCATCATCGACACTGGCCGGCAAAGCAGCCTGTTTGGCCGGAGCCAAGCGGGGTGCGCTCTTTGGTGCTGCAGCGACAGGCGCTGCCAATTGCTTGGCTTTGCTCCCGGCGGCAACCTTGAAAATCGATACCGCCTTCGCCAGATTATGCGCTTGTTCTTCCAAACTTTCCGCTGCTGCTGCGGCCTGTTCGACCAAGGCGGCATTTTGCTGAGTCACCTCATCCATCTGCGTTACAGCAAGGCTGACTTGTTCAATACCAGCGCTCTGCTCGCGACTTGCTTCAGAGATATCACCCATGATTTTGGCAACCTGCCGGATGCTGCTAACAATTTCTTCCATCGTCCGCCCGGCTTGATCCACCTGGCGATTGCCAGCCTCAACCTTGTCAACGGAATCCGAGATCAAACCCTTGATCTCTTTCGCCGCATCAGCACAACTGCCGCGTTCAAGGCCAGAATGTTGGTTTGGAAGGCTATGCCATCAATCACGCCAATAATGTCAGCAATCCGGCTGCTCGATTGCTGGATTGCGGTCATCGTATCGACCACCTGCGCGACCATCTCACCACCCTTGATTGCCACCTGCTGAGCGCTCCCTGCGAGCTCATTGGCCTGACGCGCATTATCTGCATTGTGCTTAACCGTACTGGTCAGCTGCTCCATGCTGGAAGCGGTCTCTTCCAGACTGCTGGCCTGTTCTTCCGTGCGGCTCGACAAGTCCTGATTGCCGGATGCGATTTCCTTGGCTGCCGTATTGATCGCATCGGTTGCGTCACGGATCTGGCCGATAATTT
>ERZ1034363.2043-NODE-2043-length-10204-cov-3.313518_pt1 | contig 10204 bp, 18 predicted proteins | sample MGYA00520616_ERZ1034363 | MGnify/ENA primary metagenome ERZ1034363 (study PRJEB33736, sample SAMEA104284506) | Azolla filiculoides | biome: Urban; feature: Water surface; material: Ditch water | place: Netherlands | collected 2015-10-28 | depth 0-0.1 m ... | reverse complement strand
CCAAATTAAGAAACAGTTTGGTGGATATGTATCCCCAGTCATTGTTAACCAATTGGCTGAAGACCCAGAAGGTGCAGCAGAACGACTAAAGGGTGAGAAGCGTGACTTGTCTATCGTTATGACAGACTTGCGTGGTTTCACTACGCTAGGTGAGTCATTCGGTGCTGACGTGCAAGGTTTGACTGCAGTTATGAATCGCTACATGGACGCATTGTCTAAGCCAGTGATCAAGAATGGTGGTTGTATTATCAAGTTCATTGGTGATGCATCGCTACACGTTCACAATGCACCAGTGGATGATAAAGACCACCCAGTAACTGCAGTTCGTACTGCTCTGGAAATGATTGAAGCCATTGAAGAGTTCAATAAGGTTCTTCAAGCAGAGGGTCGCCCACCAGTAGGTATGGGTGCTGGTGTAAACACTGGTCCAACTCTTATTGGTAACATCGGTGCCAACGATCGTTATGGTTACGATGTACTTGGTGATAGCGTTTCAACTGCTGCTCGTTTAGAAGGGCAGACAAAAGGTTATGGAGTTCTGTTAGTTATTGGTCCAGACACAGCAGAACGAGTGAAACATGTCTATGATGTAGCACAACTTGATTGTATCGCAGTAAAAGGTAAAACAATTGGACTACACATTTACGCAATCGCAAAAGTTGGTGAGAAACATCAGCAGTATCTTGACGCATATTATTCAGGCGATTGGAAAAAGGCGATGAAACTATGTCAGGAACTAATGGATGGGGATTCGACCACGAATCCTCTAAAACACTACTACGAACTAATGTACGAAAGAATGTCACAGGGCAAACCAAGCAACTGGGACGGAGTGTACCACGCAACAAGCAAGTAGAGTGGACAACTACTCAACTTGTTCTTGCAACAATTCTCCTAAGTATATTAGTATTTTGTTCTGTGTGGGGATTCTTGGATATCCTACACGTTTTAGCTAGGAAATAAAATGAATGATAAACACATGTTCTGGGCACTAGGGATTCTTTTGCTAATCCCTATTGGCTTTGCGATGGTGAGTAAGGAAACTTTCCGCTATCCATGTCAAGATCCAGCGAACTGGGAGAAGGAAATCTGTAAAATGCCACTATGTGACGTGAACAGAACTTGTCCTGAGCATATTTTCAAAGGACAAAGAGACCCACGTCTCGGTCCACCAAAAGATGGGGTTGCTCCAGCAGCAACACCAGTACCAACTACAGGAGCATGCAAATGAGCGATAATCTAATGTACACTGAAGAGCAGTTAATGGCTCGTCTAAAATTCTTCATCGGTATCTGTTTATCATTTACCCTTGTTGGAATTGTTTTCGTAGTTCTTTACTCTATCATCTTCGTGTCTCAACCATTGAACGCTATCAGTCCTATTGACCAGAAGTTCTTTGAGTTGATCATCCCTATTGCTACGTTCTTGACTGGTACTCTATCAGGTATCATGTTGGCAGGTGGAGACAAAGACGCACAGAAGCTAGCGATGCAAGCTGCACAAAAAGGTTGGGATAAACCACCAACTCCAGTTGCAACTTCTCCAGCACCGACTGCTCCACGTCCAATGGGAATGGGTATGAGCCCAGCACCGATGGGAATGGGTATGATGGGTATGGGAATGCCAGTTGCAACTTCTGCACTAGCGGAAGCCACTGTTATGCCAGTGTTTGCAGACGGAGATCCTACACACCGTAACAGCCGAAACGACTAATCCCCTACTACCTGTAGGGTTATTCTCCCCTGTAAGTTGTTGAATTTACAGGGGATTTTTCCATTCAGAAAGTTGTTGCCTTTAATTGCGAATTGATGTATAATAACTGTATGATGATTAGAAAAGGGTTGCAAAAAATGAAATATCGTGTGATTGTGAATGGCGTTTCTTTCTATACAACAGGTGCAGCTATCAAACGTGGTGTGGGTGATTCCATTAGCGTGAATACGGTAGTTCGTCAGTTGTTTGAAAACTTGTTCAATGCAAATGGTATTGCGTCAACCATGACAGTCTACGATAACAAAATGAACAGAGTGTCTTACGATGTTCAAATTTCAAAGGTTTAATTATGAGTAAAATGGCAGAATTGTCTGCGACAATTGATGAAATGGTAGAGCAAGGTATGACTCCGAAGTTCATCGCTGTATCTCTTGGAATCCCATACGAATGGGCAGAGCAAGCAGTGTATGATCGAGAGTTGTTGGAACTTGAGAAACAAAATGTAATGATGTCTTATGGAGATGAATAATGAGATACGGTGAATATAACGGTAAGACTTACGACAAAGAGCATGGTTCTTTCTTCGATCGTGGTTCGGCTGACTCTTACTACCATCGCAGTCGTAACCCACATCGTGGTGGTGTAGGTGGTGATTCAGGTCCACGAATTGTTGCAACGACTGCAGAAGAACTTGAAGCATACCACGCTGGGTATGATTATAATGAACAATATGGTGAAAAGAAAGATTGGGGTTGATATGAATACTCTGACTAGAGAAGTTGTCGTCACCAACAAAGCACAATGTAAGTTGTGTGGCGATATTATCGAGTCGGTTAATCGTCACGACTTCAAGTGGTGTAAGTGCGGAGAGATCGCTGTTGATGGTGGTAAGTCCTACATCAAACGAGCAGCAAAAAATCTGGATAGCATCATCGAGTTGAGTGAAACTTATGAAGAAGAATATGAGGTAAAATGGTAATGGGTGAAATTGATAAAGAGATCCTGCTGATTACGCAGGAAGAATGTGCTGAAGTTACGCAAGCTATCAGTAAGGTATTTCGGTTCGGTTGGGATTCTGAGCATAAGGGTATCAATAACCGAGAACACCTAGAGGAAGAAATTGGTGACTTGATGTGTATGATTGACTTACTCATCGACAATGGTATCGTCTCTGAATCTGCAGTAATGACTGCAAAGAACGAGAAGCTAAACAAGTTGATGACATGGTCTGGAATTTTTAAGGAAGTATAATGACTCGCTGGATTGAGAATGTAAGTTGGGATGCCGTGAAGAACGGATTCCATAGTGATATGGGGCAGAATGCCATGCTGATTCAAATTGCGGATCCAGCTACATTCTTTCCTGTTCCAAAGCACACATTCAAAGAAGTTCATCAGTTCGAGTTTTTGGACGCTGAGGACAAAGATCCTTGGGATGATGACTTCAAGATTAGTGACGAACAGGCAGAGCAATTGGTTGGTTTGCTAAATAAGGCTCTGGCTAATTCTATGAATGTATTGGTGCACTGCCACGCTGGTATCTGTCGTAGTGGTGCTGTGGTTGAAGTTGGCTCCATGATGGGGTTTACTCCAACAGAACGATTCCGTATGCCTAACTTGCGAGTGAAGCATAAGATGATGAAAGTCTTGGGATTGACCTATGACTCTGACGAGAAGCAAGAAGCCATCAATGGTGTAATGACTTCAAGTGGGATTGTATTACCTAAGGGAGAGTGGGAATGATTAAGATTGATAACCTAACACCATATCAAGTAGAGATGCTTGATCATATGTGGTCGTTGGAGACCTACGAAGAATTCCAAGAGTGGATAAACCTACTCGATGAAGACGATCGTATTCTTGCAGAGTCACTGGCACAAATGGTGATTCTTGCAGAAGCTGATGAATTGTTGGGTGATTGTAAAGAAGCTAAGGAAGTATTAAGTAAATTTGTCTTGTAAGGAAAGAAAGTGTATAATAAACGAATGAAACCTAGAGATCTAGTTGCCAAAGATCTAAGAACTCCCAAATACCGTATGCGTGTAGTTGAGAGCAAGGTTCAGTACATTCGTAAACCAAAGCACAAGAAGGAACTTTATGAGTCTCAATTATGAAGCAGAATTTTATCGTCATGGTCTATTAAAGACTGTGAAGGTAAAAGAGATTAAGTATGACTTAGTTGAGTTCACTGTCACTACTAAACTTACCGATGAAGAAACTGGTAAGGTTATTACTGATACTGGACACACATGGTTTTTCGAGACTAAAGAATTTAAAGAATTCTTCGGTCCAATTTTTAATGATATGAAAGCGAGATTAGATAATGCAGACACTGCAAGTAAATCAGAGTGATGAATTCAAAAACCAAGTAAGGAAGCTACTCCATGAGTCAGAAGATCTGTGCGTTGTGTTCACCAAAAAAGACGGCACCAGTCGAGAAATGCGTTGCACCCTCAACGAAGGTAAAATCCCAGCCGACAAACAGCCTAAGTCGCAAGCATCAGATAGCACGACTGCTGGACAAGGAAATGACTCCGCAATTAGAGTATTTGACACAAGCATCTCAGAGTGGAGATCTTTCCGTTGGGACTCAGTAACAAAGGTAACACATGCTTAATCTATTTAAAAATTTTGGAACAGTAGGTATTGTTCTATTCGTGGGATGTTTGATTGCGTTTGTAATCCTATTCCCATTCTTGGTCATTTGGGCACTTAACTTGTTGTTTGGTTTGACTATTGCATACACGTTTGAAACTTGGTGTGCGGTAACAATCCTCCAAATGTTTTTTAAAGATACAATTTCCGTGAGTAAAAAATAATGAACCCTAGTATTTCATCGCCAGAAGATCGTAAGAAACTTAAAGACGCTATTCAAGAGATTAGCAATTCTATGACTCGTATGGAAGCTGAGCGAGATTTGATTCGTGAGATTATCAAGGATCAGTCTACAAACTTGTTGATTCCCAAGAAAATCATTGCAAAGATTGCAAAGACTTATCACAAGCAGAACCTTACACAAGAGGTAGAAGACCACGAGGACTTCGTAGACCTATACGAGACCATCGTAAAATAAGTGTTGACTTTAATGCCGTTTTGCGGTATAATAGATATTATATTATGGAGGTTACAAACCTATGGCTGTAAATACTGCAAAGCGTAAAGCTGCAATTGAGAAAGCGGAACGTATCATGAAGGGTGTTGAGGTTACTCTGGATCCTGATACATACCAACGTGACTTGATGCGTGCTTTAAATTATTACAACGCAAACAACGACGACAAAGACAAGAAGAAGTGGTATATCCATCACGTAGCAAAGACTGATAAAAAACAAGCAGTCGCATTGCTAAAGGTTGATGATTACCACTTTCGATATGCTGGTATTCTTGCACGTTTGCAAGATGGTGGTTCAGTTCTTCAAGAAAAAGAACTCAACTACTTTAACGAACGTGTTGCATTCTTGAATAATCAAGTCGGGTCTCGTCAAAAATCTCAAGACAAACAAGACAAGAAAGATGCGGCAACTGCTGCATTGGTCGCTGCACAACCATCTATCCAACAACGCATGGAAGAAAAAGCCCATGAGTTAGCTGGTGAAATTGAGGGAGCAATTGATGACTTCGTTATTAACAAGACTTCAGATTTCTCGACAAAGAACTATCTACTATCAAAAGAAGTGGCAGCACCAATCGCAAAACGAATTGGAGAGTTCTACACAAAACTCTCAAACGAGTTGCGAGGTGCCATCGCTGGAGATGACGAACAACTTGTCGAAGGATATTCCCACTTCAACAAACGAGAACTAAAGAAGTTTGCTGACTTTGTGGATAACATTATCGCTGATTGTCAACAACAAGTTCAAACTGCCAAGGCTAATCGTGCACCACGTAAGCGTAAAGAAGTTACGCCTACCAAGCAGGTAGCCAAGATGAAGTTCTTGCGAGAGTTCGCAGAACTGAGTTTGAAGTCTGTTGCACCAACGAACATTATTGGTTCATCAGAGGTATGGGTATACAATACCAAGTACCGTAAAGTGCAGAAGTATGTCGCTGATAATGGAACGATCTCTGTGAAGGGAACTACCCTTGTTGGCTTTAGTTTGAAAGATTCGGTGTCATTGACATTGCGTAAACCAGAAGAATTCTTCAAGGGATTGTCTATGGGTAAGCGAGCATTGAGTAATGCAATTAAACCTATTACGACTAAACCATCCGTACCGAATGGTCGTATTAATGAAGAATGTGTGATTTTGGGAGCGTTTTAATATGATACTAGTAGATTATAGTCAGGTGGCTCTTGCAGCCATCTTGACTTTCCAACGTGAGTTGAAGGGGACAGAGTCCGAAGTGAAGAATCTTATTCGTCATGTGACTCTGTCTACCATCAAGTCTTATAAAAAGAAATATGGCAAAGAGTATGGCGAGATGGTCATTGCTTGCGATGGTCGTAAGTACTGGCGTAAAGACCACTTTCCGTATTACAAAGGTTCTCGTAAAAAGAATCGTGAAGCGTCTGATTTGGACTGGAAACTTATCTTTGATACTCTATCAGAGATGCGTGAAGACTTAGCGAACTACTTTCCATATCGAGTTATCCATGTGGAACGTGCAGAAGCTGACGATGTGATTGCTGTAATGACCAACTGGTTGCAGAACAATAATCTCATCCAAGAGGGTTTGGTTGAAGAACCACAGAAGATTCTTATTCTATCCTCTGACAAAGACTTCAAGCAACTACAGTTACATGGTAATGTGAAACAGTGGTCACCAATGCAGAAGAAATACGTTACCGCAACGAAGCAAGAGATCCGTGATTGGATGGTTGAGCATATCGTTAAGGGTGACTCTGGTGATGGTGTACCAAACATTCTATCCAAAGATGATGTGTTCATGGTTGGAGAGCGTCAGAAAGTTATGACAGCAAAACGTCTTCAAGAGTTTATTGAGAATGGCGAAGCTGCATGTCGCAATGATGAAGAGAAGCGTAACTATGCACGTAATCAAGCATTGGTTGACTTTCAATTCATTCCAGAAGATGTTCAGCAGCAGATTATAGATACATACACGAGCCAAACACCGAATACCGATAAGATGAAGATTATGACGTATCTTATGGACAATCGCTGTCGCTTACTATTAGACGAAATTGAGGACTTTTAATGAAAAAATACCTAACCGAAATGCTAAAAGAGATCAACGATGATCCAAAGAAAATCGAACTATACAAAGGCGAGTTTCTGTTGAAGGTAATCTTTGCGCATAACTTTCTACCAACACACAAGATGTTGTTGCCTGAAGGTGAACCACCATTCAAACCTGCTGATCAACCACTAGGTATGTGCGACACTAACTTGTTCGTAGAAGCTAAACGATTCTATGTGTTCATGCGACAAGACGTAACACCAGTCAAACGTGAAGCGTTGTTCATTGGTCTCTTGGAAGGTATCCATCCTACCGAAGCTGCAGTTGTTATTGCAATTAAAGACCAAAAGTTGCAAAAGTTGTATCCAAAGATTACTTGGAAGCTGGTTTCTGATGCTGGTATCATCCCAGCACCTGTAGAGAAGGCAAAGAAAGAAGCAAAATAAGTGTTGACTTTAAAGAAGATTTAAGGTATAATAACTATTGTTATGATAATGAATGGAGTGAGAAATGCCAAATTGGTGCGATAACAGTATCCGTCTTTACAATCAAGACACAGTTAAGATTGACGAACTCGAAAAAGAGATGCAGAAGAAGAACGATGAAGGTCGTTCAATGGCTTGTCCATTCCAGCATCTGCGTCCAAACCCAACAGGTGAGTGGCAATACGACTGGTCAGTAGAGAATTGGGGAACCAAGTGGGAAGCTGACATCATTGATTGGGATCGCAATAGTGACAATGAACTAACCATTTATTGTAACACGGCATGGAGCCCACCAATTGCATTGTATGAGTATCTGACTGCTGAGGGTTGGGAAGTCGATGCGATCTATCACGAATGTGGTATGGCTTATGCTGGTCAATACAGCAGTGATGGTGGTGATGACTACTACGAGTACGATATCAGCGATAAAGATTCCATTGATAACCTACCTTCTGATGTTATTGACTTTGCTGGTCTTGAAGATGCTCATTACGAGTGGATGGAACGAGAGCGTGAAGAACGACTCGCTGAACTACCACGAACAGAATGGTTTGATGGTTCAGTAAAACCTGCACGTGTTGGTCTCTACGAGATTAATACAGCGGATCGTACTTGGGATCATTACGCTGACTGGGACGGTAACGACTGGGGATTCAATTGGGATGGTGAAGCAATCATTCCAACTCGCTGGCGTGGTTTGGTTGAAGAGTTTACAGAAGCAGATGCGCAAGCAATGCTGGATGATATTATTGAAAGCAGTGATTAATGAAGCAGAAGTGGGTTGACGCATTTATGGACACGGCAGAGAGATTTGCTCAGTTGTCCAGTGCAAAACGATTGCAGGTTGGTGCGGTAGTTGTTAAAGATGAACGCATCATCTCAATCGGTTATAATGGAATGCCCAGTGGATGGTCAAACGAATGCGAAGATCTCGTGCACGGAACTGACGACTCGGTATATTTGAAGACAAAAGATGAGGTTATTCATGCTGAAGCGAATGCTATTATTAAACTTGCCAAGTCTGGCGACAGAGGCAATGGTGCCGACTTATTTTGTACTCATGCTCCTTGCATTCACTGTGCTAAATTGATTTATGGTGCAGGTATCTCTAAGGTATATTACAGAGATACCTACCGAGACAATCTCGGTTTAGAGTTCTTAGAGAAATGTGGTATTGAAGTTGAAAATACTTCAAAATAAATTGAAAATAAGTTGATTTTGACTTATAAATTGGCTAAATAGATCTACAAGACCCTACAAAGTGTAGGGTTACTTGTTGACTTACAAACAAACTTAGGGTATAATAACTTCTATTATGAAAATGACTTGTATAACCAGACAGATGAATAAACATCTACCACTATTAAGTGGCTGGAACACATCACGCTCATTTAATGGACAACCTACAGTTGCTGCATCTATTGAGTATGATACTGGGGGTTTTGGAAAGTAAAGTGTAAAGTAAACAACTTTGTTTCCCAAAACCCCGATACTGAAAAGTCTCGGGGTTTTTTGTTTTATCCCCTCAAGTTTTGAGGGTTATTAAAATTAGGTGTTGACTTAGAATCAATCTTGATGTATAATCAATGCCTTCGTTAGTTCGGATCTCCTTGCTAACTTGTTCTTTAAAAATTAGGACTCTGTTCCCTGATAGTGTAGTGGTAACACAGCTGACTTTGACTCAGCTATCACAAGTTCGAATCTTGTTCGGGGTGCCAAACAAAAGCATAATGTATTGTGTTTCTGTTTGGTATATGCGAGTATAGCTCAGCTGGTAGCAGCAACTGGCTTTTAACCAGTAGGTCGTGGGTTCGAATCCCACTGCTCGTACCAAAACAACAATGGTGTCTATGATGTAGTGGTAGCATTAGGGATTGTGATTCCCTCCGTATGAGTTCGATCCTCATTAGACACCCCATGCAACTTTAGCTGATGTGGTCATAGCGGTGGTCTGAAGAGCCATTGAAGTAGGTTCGATTCCTACAGGTTGCACCAAATTATTCCCGATTAGCTCAGAGGTAGAGCAATCGCTTGATAAGCGATAGGCGAGTGGATCGTTACCACTATCGGGAACCAGTTTTAGGAATGGTTCAGCAACTCAAAAGAACACCAATCTGTTAAATTGACACGTTCGTCAAAACATTCCTGTTGTATTTAATTTGGGGGCAGTAGTGGGCTACGGTTCTCCCTTGCAAGGAGGATGTCTAGAAGGATTCGATTTCCTCGGTCTCCACCAAATATGGACTTGATGTGTCAATTGCCTGATGCTGGCATGAAATTCCCTAATAGCATAGGGGGAAGAAGTGGGTTAGATTCCCATTGTTGTCCACCAAATTTACACTGCGTTCGACTTCAGGTGAGGTCATCACCCTTTCAAGGTGACTAGATGGGATCGTTACCCATACGCAGTACCAGATAATTGGGGGTAAAACTTTAAAGTGAAGTAACTGGCTTTTAACCAGTAAAACTAGGAGCATTACCTAGTACCCCTACCAAACAATGGTGTCGTTGATGTAGTGGCTGCATACTTGTCTGTGAAACAAGTTGAGAGGGTTCGATTCCCCACTTCACCCCATGGTAACATAGCACAATGGTAGTGCACTTCCTTCATACGGAATAGGTTACTGGTTCAAGTCCAGTTGTTACCACCAAAAGTTAATGGAGACGAAGCATCAATGGTGATGCAGTGGACTGTAAATCCGCCACCCTTCGGGTACGACTGGTTCGATCCCAGTAGTCTCCACCACATTATGGCTCGTTCGTATAATGGTCATTACGTCGGATTGTCTATCCGATCACGGGAGTTCGATTCTCCCACGAGTCGCCAAGTTTTAAGAGAATATATATGATTTTTGAAAAAGAATGTAA
>ERZ1034363.2042-NODE-2042-length-10206-cov-2.472110_pt1 | contig 10206 bp, 9 predicted proteins | sample MGYA00520616_ERZ1034363 | MGnify/ENA primary metagenome ERZ1034363 (study PRJEB33736, sample SAMEA104284506) | Azolla filiculoides | biome: Urban; feature: Water surface; material: Ditch water | place: Netherlands | collected 2015-10-28 | depth 0-0.1 m ... | reverse complement strand
GGTGCGGCTGGCAGGAATTGAACCCACGACCCCTTGGTTCGTAGCCAAGTACTCTATCCAACTGAGCTACAGCCGCTTAAGACCAATATTATGCCATGGAAATTAAAAACTACATAACTCCTGCAGGACACCAACGAATTAAAGATGAACTTTTGCATCTTTTAGACGTGGAACGCCCTGCTGTTGTAAAGACCGTGACATGGGCAGCATCCAATGGAGATCGCTCCGAAAATGCGGATTATCAGTACGGTAAAAAGCGTTTACGGGAGATCGATCGTCGCATTTACTTCCTGACTAAACGCTTAGAAGATGCTGTTGTGGTCGATCCTGAAACCCGAGAGGAAACAGACCAAGTGTTTTTTGGCGCCACTGTTACTTATGCCGATGAAGATGGTCAAGAAACGAGGATTGCGATTGTTGGTGTTGACGAAGTGGATATGGACAAAGGACATGTGAGCTGGATCTCACCAATTGCTAAGGCCTTAATCAAAGCTCGCGAAGGTGACACTGTCAAACTAAGAACACCCACCGGCGTTCAAGAGATAGATATCTTGAGTGTTACTTACCAAAAACTCGAGTGATTCTTAAGATGTCTGCATTTTGACGCAGGCGTCTCATCACTTTAGCTAAGTGATATCGGCTTTCAACTTGAATAACAAAGCGAATTGAAACTGCACCTGATTCAGTAAATCGGTCTTCCATTGCAACGTGTGCAATGTTGGCATCAGCTGATGTGAGTGTTCCAGCAATTCTGGCTAATACACCTTTGCCGTTTTTAACATCCACACGAATAGCTACATCAAAACTTCGTTTGATATCTTCGGACCACACAACATCCACCCAGTGATCTGGATCACGATGTTGTAAGCGCAAGGCTTGGCGACATTCATCTGTATGAATTTGCAAGCCTTCGCCCTTACCCAAATAACCAAGAATCGTATCGCCAGGAATAGGATGACAGCATGGTGGGAAAACAACTGACTCACCACCAGCTCCATCAATAGTGATCGCTTGACGATGATGAACAGGGACATCTTCTGCTGGATCCCAGTCACTTGTATCCAAACGCATTTGCGACAAATGACCCTTACTCTCATTTAGAATTATTTCGATACGTTTAGCAATGACAGCTGGTACACGATGCCCCATAGCCATATCCGCACACAATTCTTCGCGACCTTTAGCTCCAGTCCAATGCAATAACTTTTCCCAAACTTCATCACTCACCAAAGCAGCATCGCTACCCTGCTGACGCAAAGCTTGTGATAACAAACGCTCACCCAACTGAATCGCTTCAGAGTATCTGCGCGTCTTGAGGAAGTGACGAATCGCTGCTCTTGCTTTGCCAGTTTTAACAAAAGTGAGCCAAACAGGATTAGGTTGAGAATGGGGCGCTGAACTAATTTCAACAATATCGCCATTTTTAAGTTCAGTTCTTAAGGGCAACTGAACGCTGTTGACTTTGGCACCAACACACTCATTACCCAAGTCACTATGAACCGCATAGGCAAAATCCAATACGGTGGCGCCCCTAGGTAAAGCTCTAATTTGGCCCTTCGGTGTGAATACATAAACAGCGTCTGGGAATAAATCGATTTTGACGTGCTCTAAGAACTCTTGAGAGTCACCGCTCTTATTTTGAATATCAATTAGAGACTGTAACCATTGATGCGCTCTAGTCTGCATCTCCGTTAAATCATCGTCACCCTCTTTATAGGCCCAATGTGCAGCAACACCCTCTTCTGCGACCTGGTGCATATCTTGAGTACGAATCTGGAATTCCACAGGCATACCAAATGGGCCCACCAAAGTGGTGTGCAAAGACTGGTAGCCATTGAGCTTAGGAATAGCAATGTAATCTTTAAATTTGCCAGGCATCGGCTTATACAAGGCATGCAATACGCCTAAGGCTCTATAGCACTCATCTACTGATTTGAGCGTAACCCTAAAAGCATAAACATCTAATACTTGAGAAAAGCTCAGATGCTTCTGACGCATTTTGTTGTAAATACTGTAGAGCGTTTTTTCTCGACCTCTTAGATCTGACTCCAAACCAGATTTACTCAAAGCCATTCTGGCGGCATCCAAAATCTTTGCCACCATCTCCTTACGGTTGCCTCGTGCTTTTTTAATAGCATTGTTCAAGGTGGCGTATCTGAACGGCTGCCAATGCATAAAGCTCAGATCTTGTAGTTCACGATAGACCTGGTTTAAACCTAAACGATGGGCAATCGGCGCATAAATCTCAGCAGTTTCTAAAGCAACACGTTTGCGCTTGGCAATAGCCATGGCATCCAAAGTACGCATATTGTGTAAACGATCTGCCAACTTCACCAAAATCACGCGAACATCTCGTGCCATCGCCATGAACATTTTTCTGAAGCTCTCTGCTTGGGCTTCAGCATGACTCTGAAACTCTAATTTATCGAGCTTGGTAAGGCCCTCAACCAATTCAGCAACTTTCCCACCGAATACCTCTACTAACTCTTCACGAGTCGATCCAGTATCTTCAATCACATCATGCAAAAGAGCCGCCATGATGGATGCAGCATCTAACTGCCAGCTAGCGCATAGCTCAGCAACTGCTAAAGGGTGGGTGATGTATGGCTCACCACTTTGACGATATTGTCCTAGGTGAGCTGAATCGGCATATTGAAATGCCTTTTTGACTAAAGCAACTTCTTCAGGCTTTAGATGGGTAATTTTTTCGGTAAGTCCTGCAAGTGAAATAACCTGCAGTTTAGGAGGTGTAGCCGGCTGGGACGTAGGTCCGAATAAATGCCGGCTAGACTGTTCTAGGATGGCGGCTAGGATGCCTTGTGCATCTGGATTGGTCGCCACCGCACCACCTCTTAGAGAGGTACTTTAACCAACATGTCTCGATCTGTAACGCCAGCAGCAACTTCACGTAAAGCAGTGACAGTTGGCTTGTCTTTAGCGTTCACTCTTGGAGCGTGACCTTGCGCTAATTGACGAGCGCGATAAGTCGCAGCTAGTACCAATTCAAATCGATTTGGAATTGTTTTTAAGCAATCTTCTACAGTAATACGTGCCATATGTTTAACTCAATAAATGCTAGGAATACCTAAAGCATAACGCACTTGTGGAAAAGTCACCGAAAGTTCACTTTATGCTAAAGCTTTTATTAACTATTTGCACCCAACTCACTTGCTAATCGATCATGCTTTGCTAACTGACAGCTAGCACGCAAACGGCTCGCTGAAATGATTTGTCTCAACTCAAAAAGGGCTGCTTCAAAGAGGTCATTGATCACTAAGTAATTAGCCTCTCCAACATGAGCCAGCTCTTCCTTAGCAGCAGCCACACGCATCAAGATAGTTGCTTCATCGTCTTGACCTCTTTTACGCAAACGATCTTCTAAAGACTGAATCGAAGGAGGTAGGATGAAAATCCAGATTGAATCTGGCACTATCTTTTGAATTTGACGTGCACCTTGCCAATCAATTTCCAAAAGCACATCTTTACCTTCTTGCATTTGAGCTTCAATCCAAGATTTAGAAGTGCCGTAATAGTTACCGTGAACTTCCGCCCACTCCAGAAAATCGCCCGCATCTTTTCTTTTTAAGAATTCTTCTTTACTTAAAAAGTTATATTCGCGGCCATTTTCTTCACCGGGACGAGGAGCGCGCGTTGTGCAAGAAATTGATAATTGGATGGCAGGGTCATTTTCCAAGAGCGCTTTAACCAAGGATGATTTACCTGCTCCAGATGGCGCTACCACCATCAACATGCTGCCTGTGTATCCCATGACGCTCTCCCGATCCTTTGTATAGATTGAACTTACTCTAAGTTTTGAACCTGTTCACGCATCTGCTCAATGAGTAATTTCATTTCAATAGATGCATCACTACTTTCTTGCGAAACAGATTTAGAACCCAAGGTATTTGCTTCGCGATTTAATTCTTGCATTAAGAAATCAAGACGCTTACCAACTGGGCCACCTTTTACTAAGGCTGACTCAACAACATCCAAGTGGGTTTTTAGACGGCTTAACTCTTCAGCAACATCAATACGTACACCATACAAAACTACTTCCTGTCTGATTCTGTCAGAAATATCAGTTTTAGTTGTGGCATTACCTTGCGCATCAACACCAGTCAAAATTTCGGTGAGGCGCTCAGAAAGCTTGGCTTGGTGAGCAGCAACAATCGTAGGAATTAATGGCTCAATTTTAGAAACAATGGCTCGGATGCCATTGACGCGCTCCATGAGGATGGCCAATAAAGCCTTACCTTCCCCCTGGCGACTCACCTTAAGAGCCTTAACAGCCTCTCCAGCAGCCTCTACGGTGGCAATTCGCCATAGATCATCGTTGACCTTGCTTTCATTAAGAATTCCTGGCCAACGTAAGATTTCACCCATGCGCATATTGCCAGCACTAGGCATCTCTTTAAGAACGGCAGCCTCTAACGCCTTTAGGCCAGTTAAGGCATCTTGATTAAGTAAGTCTGTTGGGGCTTGGCTTGATTGAGCTTCTCTTTGGACATTAATCCTGAACTCCACCTTGCCCCTGGAGAGGTGCTTAGTCACCAACTCTCTAATAGCCATCTCAGAGGATCTACACTCTTCAGGCGAACGTATGTTCAAATCTAGGAAACGACTATTTACTGAGCGGCATTCCACCGCTACAGTTGCATAGACACCGCCACCCAGATCTAATTGTCTGGAGGCACTACCAAAACCGGTCATACTTTCTATCATTCACCCATTGTAAAGTCCTATCATGACAATATTCAAACGCCCTAGTAATAGAACTCCAGAAAACTTGCGACAAATCAACATCATTCGAGGTTTTACCAAGCATGCAGAAGGTTCTGTCCTAGTCAAATTTGGTGATACCCATGTGCTTTGCACCGCATCTATCCTTGAAAAAGTGCCTCCACATCAAAAAGGTAGTGGCGAGGGTTGGGTTACAGCGGAATATGGCATGTTGCCCCGCGCTACCCATACCAGAGGTGATAGAGAGGCTGCCAGAGGCAAGCAAAGTGGCAGAACTCAAGAGATTCAGCGCCTAATTGGTCGCTCGATGCGCAGTATTTTTGATTTAAAGCTATTGGGTGAAAGAACCATTCATCTTGACTGTGATGTTCTACAAGCGGATGGCGGCACAAGAACCGCCGCGATTACGGGCGCTTTTGTGGCAGCCAGAGATGCTGTAAATCAATTACTAGAGAAAAAGCTCATTACTCAAGATCCTATTAAGGACCATGTGGCAGCTATTTCTGTAGGCATCTATCAAGGAACTCCAGTTCTAGATTTAGATTACGCAGAAGACTCTTCTTGTGACACAGATATGAACGTTGTCATGACCGGCAAAGGTGGCATGATCGAAGTTCAAGGTACAGCTGAAGGTGAAGCATTCTCCAGAAAAGAATTAGATGCACTTTTAAGCTTGGCCGAAAAAGGCATTCAAGAATTAGTAATTCTTCAGAAGCAAGCTTTGTCTCAAAAATAATGTCTCAGAAGAAAATTGTTTTAGCGTCGAATAACGCAGGGAAGGTTAAAGAATTTAACGCCCTGCTATCCCCTCTTGGGATTGAGGTAATCCCTCAAGGCCTATTGGGCATTCCTTCTTGCGAAGAACCTTATCCAAGCTTTGTAGAAAACGCGATTACTAAAGCAAGACACGCCAGCAAATTAAGCGGCTTGCCAGCCCTCGCTGATGATTCTGGTATTTGCGTGAATGCTTTAGGAGGACTGCCTGGAGTTTTATCGGCACGCTTTGCATTGAGTGATCAAAAAAAAGATCCGACAGATACAGATAACAATGAATTACTGATTCAAAAGCTCAGTGGCATTGATGATCGTTCAGCTCACTTTACTTGCACATTAGTTTTTTTAAACTCCGCCACCGATCCAGAGCCATTAATTGCAGTTGGTCACTGGCATGGTGAAATCATTGAAAAGCCACAAGGCTTATCAGGTTTTGGTTACGACCCTATTTTCTGGGTGCCTGCACTAAATAAAACTGCAGCTCAAATGAGCTCAGAAGAAAAGAATGCAGTTAGTCACCGCGGCCAAGCTTTAAGAAAACTATTGGCTGACTTGTCTAGCAAGATTGCGTAATAAGCCATCAGCCCATGTCGACTCTTTTAACTTCATTACCACCACTATCGCTCTATGTTCATATTCCATGGTGCGTCAAAAAGTGCCCCTATTGCGACTTCAACTCACATCAAATCAAAGATCAAGTCACTGGCCAAAGCTCTCAAGGCTTCGATGAAAAGCGTTATCTAGAAGCTTTAAAAATTGATTTACAAAGCGTGTTACCCAAAGTTTGGGGGCGACGCATTCATACGATTTTTATTGGCGGCGGCACACCTAGCCTTCTATCAGAAGAAGGCATGGATCAACTACTCTCAGATATACGAGCCCTCTTGCCGGTGAATGCTGATGCAGAGATCACCATGGAAGCCAACCCTGGAACTTTTGAGATTGAGAAATTTAAAAGCTTTGCAAAAAGCGGCATCAATCGCATCTCATTAGGTATTCAAAGTTTCGATAACCAAAAATTAAAAGCTTTGGGTCGCATCCACGATAGCAATCAAGCTAAGACAGCGATTGCTGCTGCGATTGAATTATTTGATCAAGTTAATATTGACTTGATGTATGCGCTCCCAGAACAAACGATTGATGAGGCATTAATCGATATTCGCCAAGCGATCAGCTTTGAACCCGCTCACATTTCTTTGTATCACTTAACGTTAGAACCCAATACTTTATTTGCGAAGTACCCACCTGTTCTACCTGATGACGATAGCGCTTTTGAAATGCTCGATCGCTTGATGGAAGAGTTATCAGGAGCTGGCTATCAACGCTATGAAGTTTCTGCCTACGCCAAGAATGGTCATCGCTGTCAGCACAATTTAAATTATTGGCAGTTTGGTGATTACATCGGTATTGGCGCGGGTGCTCACGGAAAAATATCTGCTCACAATCAAATCGCGCGTCAAACTAACGAGCGACATCCTGAAGCGTATATGGATAAGATTTTCAATCAAGGGCACGCCTTGATTGAAGAGCGCTTACTCGATAAAGATGACTTGCCTTTTGAATACATGTTGAATGTATTGAGGCTGGTTGATGGTGTTCCGACCCATCAATTTAAAGAAAGAACAGGTTTAGATATTGCAGCCATTAACGGCATGATGGAAGAAGCCCTGAAAAAGGGATTGTTAGATGAAGATCCTCGCACCATCCAAGCCTCCGGCTTAGGACTTCAATATCTCAATGATTTACAAATGCTCTTTTTAAAATAATCTTTTATAAAAAAACCTCCCGAACATTACTGTTGGGAGGTTTTTGTTTTGGTGTTTCTTTTACTTTAGAGCTTCTTTTTTCTTCAATGATTTTTAATCATTAATCTAACAAACTAAGATCTCTAACTGCGCCACGATCAGCACTAGTAGCCAACATCGCATAAGCCTTCAATGCAGCAGAAACTTTGCGTGGACGTGGCTTAGATGGCTTCCAACCTGATTTATCCTGCTCCGCGCGACGCTTAGCCATTTCTTCATCGCTAATTAATACGTCAATCTTGCGATTAGGAATATCAATGCGAATGCGATCACCGTTACGCACTAAACCAATCGCTCCACCGGCTGCAGCTTCTGGTGAGCAGTGGCCGATTGATAGGCCAGAAGTGCCGCCAGAAAAACGACCATCCGTTAACAAGGCGCACAACTTACCTAAACCTTTAGATTTGATGTAGCTAGTTGGATAGAGCATTTCCTGCATACCAGGACCGCCTTTAGGGCCTTCATAAATAACTACTACAACATCACCCGCTTTGACCTTGTCGTTCAATACGTTTTCAACGGCTTCGTCTTGGCTCTCAACAACGTGAGCTGGACCTTCAAAAACTAGCAAACTATCATCAACGCCAGCAGTCTTCACCACGCAACCATCTAATGCGATATTGCCGCGTAAAACTGCTAAACCACCTTCTTGACTAAATGCATGATCTGCTGAGCGGATACATCCTTCAGCACGATCAACATCCAAACTTGGCCAACGAGTGTTTTGGCTGAATGCTACTTGCGATGGAACACCAGCAGGACCTGCCATATAGAAAGTTTTAACAGCGTCGCTTGGTTGACGAGCAATATCCCACTGATCCAACGCTTCTTTCATTGTTTTAGTGTGAATAGTTGGCACGTCAGTGTGCAACTTACCAGCACGATCCAATTCACCCAAAATAGCCATGATGCCGCCTGCACGGTGCACATCTTCAATATGGTACTTATTGGTATTAGGAGCTACCTTGCATAGCTGAGGAATCACTTTGGACATGCGATCAATATCAGCCAATGTGAAATCAATTTCTGCTTCTTGAGCAATCGCTAATAAATGCAAAATCGTATTGGTTGAACCACCCATCGCGATATCTAAAGCAATCGCATTTTCAAAAGCTTTAAAGCCGATTGAGCGTGGCAATACAGAAGCATCATCGCCTTCGTAATACTGCTTACACAACTGAACAATTTGACGACCTGCTTTTTTAAATAATTGCTCACGATCAGCGTGAGTTGCTACTACTGTTCCGTTACCAGGCAAAGATAGGCCTAGGGCTTCTGTTAAACAGTTCATGGAGTTGGCGGTGAACATGCCTGAGCATGAACCACAAGTTGGGCATGCAGAACGCTCAACTTCAGCCAAATCAGCATCAGATACCTTGCTATCAGCAGCCATCACCATGGCATCAATCAAATCAAGCTTTTTAATTTCTACTGTTTGTGTACCAGGAACTGCTAAGCGAACTTTGCCAGCTTCCATTGGGCCACCTGAAACAAAAATAACTGGAATATTGAGGCGCATAGCAGCCATCAACATACCTGGGGTAATTTTGTCGCAGTTAGAAATACACACTAAAGCGTCAGCACAGTGGGCATTAACCATGTACTCCACTGAGTCAGCGATGATGTCGCGACTTGGTAATGAATACAACATACCGTCATGCCCCATCGCGATACCATCATCAACAGCAATGGTATTAAATTCTTTTGCCACGCCACCCGCAGCTTCAATCTCACGTGCCACCAATTGACCCAAATCTTTCAAATGCACATGACCTGGAACAAATTGAGTAAATGAATTGGCAATCGCAATAATTGGCTTACTAAAGTCATCGTCTTTCATGCCAGTGGCGCGCCAAAGCGAACGGGCTCCAGCCATATTGCGACCAGCAGTAGAAGTCTTAGAACGATAAACGGGCATGATGCGTGGCTCCTTGATTGTTTTATTTAGCCCCAAAATGACCTCAGTGGGTCAGGCTGCGATTTCTGTGCAATTAGACTAGAACCACAGCTTTATAAGGGGTTCATGAACTATAACAGACAATTTTGATCAAGATTTAAAGTAAAAAGGGCCGAGGAATCCCTCAGCCCTTATTACTTATTTTATTTGGCGGAAGCTGTGAGATTCGAACTCACGGAGGACTCGCATCCTCGGCAGTTTTCAAGACTGCTGCATTCAACCACTCTGCCAAGCTTCCAAAACAGCGGTGATTATAGAGGGATCTTTGGGTCTCTGTCGATTTTTTTCACTTTTTAGTCATTTAGCCTTGTTAAAATCTATAAATGTCTAAATTAATTAGCGCTGTAGGTCTCACCCTTGATACGGCATACCAAAAGATCTCTGACGAAGAATCACGTCAGTGGATTGATATGGCGATTACAAAGGGTGTACTTCAAAAACGAGATGATCTTTTTTCTGGTAAAGCCATTAATCAGTCAGAGAATCGCGCAGCCCTCCACCCCGCTCTTAGAAACATGTCGGGTGAACCGATGCAGATTGATGGGCAAGATGTCATGCCCTTGGTTAAACAAGTTTGGCAACGCATTGAAGGTTTTTGCAATCAACTGATTGGTGTTACTGATGTTATTTGCTTAGGTATCGGCGGATCTGACTGGGGCCCACGTCTTGTATGTGATGCCCTTCATCAAATCAACCCTCAAGACGGCAAGGCGATTCGCCTTCATTTTGTTGCTAACGTGGATAGTGCTGAATTAGCGGTCGCCTTTTCTAAAGCTCAACCACGCAGCACCAGAGTTTTAATTACTTCTAAAACTTTTACAACTTTAGAAACCATTAGAAACGCTGAAACTGTAATCAATTGGCTCAAGGCTAATCAGGTCAGCGCATCACAAGTTAAAAAGTATTTAATTGGCATTACAGCCAATCCAA
>ERZ1034363.2040-NODE-2040-length-10207-cov-1.259427_pt1 | contig 10207 bp, 7 predicted proteins | sample MGYA00520616_ERZ1034363 | MGnify/ENA primary metagenome ERZ1034363 (study PRJEB33736, sample SAMEA104284506) | Azolla filiculoides | biome: Urban; feature: Water surface; material: Ditch water | place: Netherlands | collected 2015-10-28 | depth 0-0.1 m ... | reverse complement strand
AAATATTCTAAACCAACAATCAAAAATGGCAGCAATGGGAGAAATGCTTGAAAATATTGCCCATCAATGGAGACAACCGTTATCTTTGATTTCTACAGCAGCAACAGGAGCAAAATTAAGAAAAGATTTTGAGAGTTTAAGTGATGCTGATTTTTATGAAGCTATGGATATTATAAATAATTCAGCTCAGCATTTATCTAATACAATTGATGATTTTAGAAATTTCTTTAGTAATGAAAAGGAAGCTTCTTTTTTTGATATTAATATTCCAATAGAAAAAGTATTATATTTAGTTAGTTCAAAATTAAAAAATAGAAATATTGAAATCATAAAAAATACTCAAGAAATAGTTATATTAGGTCTTGTTAATGAATTTATTCAAGTTCTTTTAAATATTATAAATAATGCAGTTGATGCCTTAGAAGAGAGCAATAGTAAAAAGAAATTTATTTTTATCGATACTTATAAAGAGGAAAATAACTTAATTTTAAAAATCAAAGATAATGCAGGTGGAATAAAAGAAGAAATTATAGATAGAATTTTTGAACCTTACTTTACAACAAAACATAAAAGTCAAGGAACAGGAATAGGTCTTTATATGTCAAATGAAATCATAAAAAAACATATGAATGGAAATATAAGCGTCTCAAATAAAAAATATTTATATGAAAACACAAACTACAATGGAGCAGAGTTTAAAACAGTGATTCCATTGAATTCACAAATTATTGAATAACTTTATTATTATCTTCTTTTTGCCATTTTCTTTTCATATTGTGGATATAAATTATTAATACAAAAAATATAGATGAAGTAATCCCTAATGCTATTAATAAATCCGTTTCGCTAGGAATACTTTCAAGTAAGATAAGTTTTCTAATGATAACAACAAAAGCAATTTCTAAAAATGTTAGAGCATAATCAAAACCACTTTTTATAAAAAGTGTTTTAACAATGGCAATTACAATCAATGTAAATAAACCATCCGTTAAAATAGTTTTAATTGAAGCAAAATCTAAAGCACCTTGAGCAAGAGTAAAAGAGATAATTTTATGACCTAAACTAAGAAGACAAATAGCTAAATAAACTATCATTATAAGGATAAAAAAGTATTTAAGCATATTTATAATTCTTAGTAAAATGATATCAACTTTATTTTCTAAAACCTTATCAATACTATTTACTTTTAAAAAGACTTTTTCTACTAAACCTTTTTTATTCTCTACTTTTTCCATCTTTTGCCTTAAAAATAACCTAGTTAATTTTTGCGAATGTTATCACAGATAAACATAAAATAAAGATAAGAATAATCATCTTTTTATATTATTTTTGTAAATTCTTCAAATAATTTATCTTCAAGTGGTATTTCTAATTTTAATTCTAAACTTATTGGTTTATTTCCACTATATTTGACACTATTTGCAATTCCTAAGTAAATAAAATCTTGAGTTCTTTTATCTACTTGTACGAATTTTCTCATAAAAATATGCAGTTTAACTCCATGCTTTTGATTTTCAATCAATCTTTCTCCTTCACCTTTATCTTGGGACATACTTGGTTTACTTTGATAGGTAAATCTGTCTTTTGATAAAAAAGTATTAGAATAATTTGCTGATTTAGAGAACTTATCTTTTTCAATATTTATAAACAAGAAAAAGTCATCTTTATATTTCAAAAACCCACTTCCCCTAAATGAACTATGGATTTTTGGGAAATTACAAAGTTGAGCAATATTTAACATATTATATTTTCCATAAAGTTTCAAAAATGGTATTCCAAAATCTCTTGAGCCAAACTCTTCTTCATAAAAATAAATTCCATAATTTAAACTATCTTCAAAAATCTCTTTATATTTTTTATTTTCTAAAAGCTTTGAAAACTCTTTTGTTTTTACTACTTTTTTCCCATCAAAAGTTATTAGTTTTAAATATCTATTGGTTTGACCTGAATCCAAGAAATCTTGATTTAAAAAAGAGAAACTATGAATTATTGTCTCTTTATCAACTCTATCTAAATACTTATCTAGGATTTTAAAAGCAATATTTTCATCACAAAAATCATTCTCTAAAAGATATTTTAAAATCACAAATTCATAAACTCTTTTTATTGGAAGTAAGTTTTCTACAAATCTTATAGCTTTTATAAACTCTTCATTTAAAACTAACTCTTTTAATTCATTTTTGTTTTCAACTTTTGCCAAAAACTCGATATAAGAATAACTCTCATCTATAAATTTTATTGGATTTATCACATCATTAAATTGTAAAAAATCTACCAGTTTTGGAATTTTGTTATTTAATAAAGATTTAAATTCAAAATATTGCTCTTTTAGATATTTTAAACTATTAAAATTCTCTTTTTCTATTTGCTCCAAAATTCTTTGTTTTGAAATTTCATCCATACAAATATGCGCATTTTTAAAATTTGCAAAGTTGTTTGATAAAAAAAGTTTTAAACTATCTTTATCGATGGCTTTATTTCCTGCAAGTGCTAAAGCTATCAAATAGGCTTTTTTATGGTTTCCTATAAAATCAAGAACTGTTAAAAACTCTTTGTTTTTATGTTTTCGCAAGCCCCGTCCCAGCTGTTGAATAAACACTATGGGAGAGTTTGTAGGGCGTAAAAATAAAACTGTGTTAATAGATGGAATATCCACACCTTCATTAAAAATATCAACAGTAAATATAACTTCAAGTGGATCATTTTCATCTTCAAGTTTTTTTATAAACTCAACTCTTTTATCAATACTATCATTGCTTGAAAGATGAATTGAGATTATTCCTCTTTTATTAAACTCTTCACTCATAAAAGAGCTATGTTCCTTTGAAACACAAAATCCTATTGCTTTTCTTTTTTTGCCATTAAAAGAGTAAAAATTCATCTGTTCTATTATGTAATCTACCCTTTTATTTACACTTAAAAGTTTTGCTAACACATCAATTTTAGTTAAATCCACATTTTCATAATCAATAGATTTTATATCACTTATTCCAAAATAGTGAAAAGGAACTATTAAGTTATGTTCTAAAGCATCATTTAGTCTTATATCACAAGCGATATTTTCATCAAATATTTCATAAATAGAGTTTCCATCCATTCTATTTGAGGTGGCTGTAAGTCCAAGTAAAAACTTTGGTTTAAAATAATCTATGATTTTTTTATATGTGGCACTTGTGGCATGATGAGCTTCGTCAATTATTATATAATCAAACTCATCTTTTTCAAATTCTTCCAGATATAAACCCATAGTTTGAATAGTTGAAAATAGATAATCACACTCTTTTTCTTTTTTGTTTCCAGTGAATAATCCAAAGGATTTATTTAAAATAATATTTTCAAAACTATTTTTCGCATCAATTAAAATATTTTCCCTATGAACTAAAAAAAGCATTTTTTTTGCTTGAAAGTTCTTTACATCAAAGGCACTAAGATATGTTTTTCCACTTCCAGTTGCTGCAATTATTAGCGCTTTTGTTTGATTTTTTTGTCTTAGATTTTCTAACTTTTCCAAGGCTATTTTTTGCATAAAATTTGTTTTGATATTTTTAGAAAAAGTGAAAATTTTCTCTTGCTTTTGAGCTTCTTGAAATATTTTATAATTTTTTAAAAACTCTTCATTTACCTCAAATGACTCACTCCATAAAAAGCTAAATTCATCTAAAATGTTTTTTAAAAACAACTCATCTTTTTTTATAGTTGTTTTCAGATTCCACTCAATATTTGATTTAAATGCACTTGCTGTTATATTTGAAGAACCCACAATAACTTCATAAAAATCTTCAAATTCAAAAATATAAGATTTTGAGTGAAAACCTATATTTGTGCTATTTGAGTCATAAATTTTTAGTTCTATATTTGAAAACTCTTTTAGCTTTTCTAAGGCTTTTATTTGAGTAAAATTTAGGTAGGTTGATGTTAGAATTTTTCCTTTTATATTTTTATTTTCAAGCTTTGAAAAAACATCCAATAGAAGTTGAACACCAGAAAAGTTTATAAATGCCACATTAAAAATAAATGATTTTGATTCTAGTAAGAGTTTTGTGATATGATTGTAAAAATTTGTAGTTTGATTATTTGTGATTAGATTATTCATAAATCCATTATAATTAAATCAAGCGTAATATATTATAAATTAGGTTTGTTATGAAAGAAAAGAGTGTAGTTTATTATCTAAGCTTAGAAGATATAAAAGATGAAAATATTTTGTTTAACTATATCTATGCAAACCTTGATTCAAACTATTATATAAGTGATGATTTATCTGCTGAATTTTATACTCTTCAAGCAGTTAGTGGTTTTATTGCAACTTCTATAAGTCTTGAAAATAAATTTTATTTAGTTCCTGAGATGCAGTTTGAATATGCCATTTTAGATTTTGAAAATCTTCATATTAGTAAAAAAGTAAAGAAGCTTTTAGATAAAAATGATTTTGCTTTTTCCATAAATACAAATATCTCTGAAGTAATCAAAAATATACAAACCCACCACAAAACAAATTGGCTAACAAATGAATATTATGAGATACTAAAAAAAACAAAAAAGTATAAAAATCCAAATATTAACTTTGAGCTTCTTAGCATTGAACTATGGGATAAATCAAAAACTGTTTTAATTGCAGGGGAAATTGGCTACAAGACTGGTTCAGTTTACACTTCGCTCACTGGCTTTTGTCTAAAGGATAAAAAGTATAATAATTTTGGAAAACTTCAAATGGTTTTATTGGCACTTTATCTTGAAAAAAATAATTATTCTTTTTGGAATTTAGGACATCCTTATATGCAATATAAATTTGATTTAGGAGCCATTAGCTTTTCAAGAGAAGAGTTCTTAAAAAGATGGCTAAACAACATAATTTAAACTTATAATTTATATATTTTATTAACTTATTAAGTTAAATACATACAAAGCTCTTTTATAATAAAATAGTATTAATAACTTTATTATAAAGAGGAAATATGTCAGTAAAAAGAAGATTAATTATGCTTGTTAGCATATTATTACTAGGTTTAGTAATTGTTGGAGCCGTATCACTTAATAGTTCACTATCTTCTTCAGATAATATGCATCAAATTGGTGAAAAAAGAGTTCCTGTGCTTTTAGCCCTTTCAAATCTGAATGTTGAAAGAATGAATATTAGAGCTCAAACTCTTGAGGTTCTAACTTTAGAATTAGAAACAAATATTCAAGAAAGACTTTCTACTATAAAAAAACAAAGAGAAAAGAGTTGGTCTGTAATAGATGAGAATTTAACTAAATTCAAATCAATTCCAAGGGAGACAGAAAAAGGAAAACTTGCTGCTCAAAAACTAGAATCTGCACACAATAATTGGAGAAAGAGTTACATAAAACTAGATGATTTAATCAATCAATTATCTTCAAACAAAGATTTAGATAATCATAAAAAATTGATGATTGATTATAAAAAAACTGTTGCTGAAATGATTCCTATTTCAAATGAATTTGGAAATTCACTAGTTGAGCAAATAAATACTACAAATGGAAATACTCAGAAAATTATTGAAAATGCTGAACACGAAGCAGATCATGATATTACAATAACTATTATTGTTATGCTAATTTCAATAATTATTGGTCTTGTTTTATCAATATTAACTCTTAATAAAATCATCTCTTCTTTAGAAAAAGTAAAAAATGGGTTAAATAGTTTCTTCTCATTTTTAAATCATGAAACAAAACATGTTGATAATATTGCCTTAGATTCAAATGATGAATTTGGTCAAATGTCAAAAACTATTAATATCAATATAGAAAGAAGTCTATCTAATATTAATAAAGACAATGAATTTGTAAATGATGTTACAAGATTTGTAAATGAATTAAGTAAAGGTAATATGCTTGCAAAACTTGAAAAAGATTCAGATACTCCAAATCTGAAAGAGTTGAAAGTTTTACTATCAAAACTTCAAGATTATTTAGAACATACAATTGCAAGAGATTTAAATATGTTAATTTCTGTTCTTGAAAGCTTTAAAAGAGAAGATTTCACTGCAAGATTTCCAAATCCTTATGCAAAAGTTGCAGTTATCATAAATGAATTAGGTGATGTTATTTCAAGTTTATTAAAACAATCATTAACAGTTGGATTAACTTTAGATAAAGAATCAAGTACCTTACTTGAAAATGTAAATATTTTAAATACTAGTTCAAACCAAGCTGCCGCTGCTTTAGAAGAAACAGCTGCAGCTCTTGAAGAGATAACATCAACAGTAATTAGCAATGCTTCAAATGTTAATCAAATGGCAAAATATTCAGAGCAAGTTAGCCATTCTGCTAAAAAAGGTCAAGAATTAGCAAAAAGTACAACAACTGCTATGGATGATATTACAAATCAAGTAAATGCAATAAATGAAGCAATTGGTGTGATTGATCAAATTGCATTCCAAACAAATATTCTAAGTCTAAATGCAGCTGTTGAAGCAGCAACTGCTGGAGAAGCTGGAAAAGGATTTGCAGTAGTTGCAGCAGAAGTGCGAAATCTTGCAAATAGAAGTGCGGATGCCGCAAAAGAGATTAAAAATATTGTTCAAATCGCAACTTCAAAAGCAAATGAAGGAAAATCGATTGCTAATGAAATGATTGGTGGATATGCAACTTTAAACGCTAAAGTCAACGAAACGATAAGTTTAATAGAAGATGTTTCACAAGGTAGTAAAGAAGAAGAAAAAGGAATTATCCAAATAAATGATACAATTAATAAACTTGATCAAGCTACTCAAGTTAATGCAAATTCTGCAACAATTATTAGTGAATTGGCAAATGAAGTTACAAAATTATCAGAAAATTTATTAAAAATTGCAGATAGAGCTAAGTTTAAAGAGGCATCAAAAGAAGAGATAGAAGATATTGATTTAGTATTTAAAATTTCTAAATTAAAAAATGACCATATTCGGTTTAAATTAACTAATTTTGAAAAAATTGGTAAAACAAAAGTTGTGTGGACGGTTAGTAAACCAACAGAATGTGATTTAGGAAAATGGTTGGTAGAAGAAGAAAATTTAGGAAAAGCATTTACAAAAACAGAAAATTGGAAAGTATTAAAATCAAATCATGATGTGGTTCATAATAGCGTTCAAGAGTATATAAATGAAGATTGTAAAGATATATCAAACAAAGATATTTTAAATACTTTGTCTCAAACATTAGATGATTCAACTGCAAAAGTATTTAAATGTTTGGATCAAATAAAAAAAGACAATGCTGATAAAAAGAGTATTTCTGAAGTAAATACTTCAATTAAAATTCAATCAACAGTAAAAACTGAAACTCCAAAAAGTTTTGTTCAACATAAGCATGAAAGTACTTCTACTTCAGCAAGTAAACAAATAATCTCACAAATAAAAAAAGAAGATGAAGAAAAATTAAATGCTCTAAAAGATAAAGCAGGTAACTCTTCAACATTCGAAGTTTCAAATGAGTATAAAAGTAAATGTGCTTCTTGCCATGGAGCTGATGGCTCTGGAATGCAAAATGGGAAAAAATTAATGGGTCCCCAATTATTTGGTCAAGAAGAAGCTATTTTATACAAAAATCTAGTTGATTTTAAAGCGGGAAGAAAAGAAAACCTTATAATGAAAGGATTACTAATTCATCTTGAAGATGAAGATTTAAAAAACTTTGCAAAAGAAATAGCAGGATTCAAAGATAAAAAAGAAGCTTTAACTAAGTAGCCAAAAAAGGAAAATAAAATGGATAAATGGAATACTAGAGCAACTATAAAAAATACAAGTTTTATATCAACTTTTTTTGATAAAACAAAAGATGGGAAAAATAAGTTTTCCTATAGAATGAAAAGATGGATAATAATAATTTCAATTCATTTATTATTTTTTCTATCATTTCATATAGATATTCAAACACTTGAAGGAACACTTAATGGTTCAAGATTTTTAGGTTTTCACTTAATTGACCCATTTACAACTATTCAAATGTTTTTAGCAACTTATCATTTACCTATAAATATAATTATTGGAACTGTAACTATTATATTATTTTATCTTTTTATAGGTGGAAGAACTTATTGTTCATGGGTTTGTCCATATGGATTATTAAGTGAAATAGGAGAAAAATTACATAATAGTTTGGTAACTAAAAAAATTATAAAAGAAAGAAAGTTTGACCATAGAATCAGACATATATTTTGGTTTATTTTTATGATACTTGCATTTAGTAGTGGATATTTAGTTTTTGAAACATTTAATGTAGTTGGAATAATGAGTAGATTTATTACTTATGGTTGGAGTTTAGCAATTGTTTGGGTTCTTGCAGTATTTTTAATAGAAGTATTTTTCTCACGTCGTGCTTGGTGTACATATCTTTGCCCAATTGGTACAACATATGGATATATTGGGAAAGTTAGTGCTTTAAGAATTCAATGGAATGATAATTGTGATCATTGTATGGTTTGTCATGATGTATGTTTTGAAAATCAAGTATTAGATTTGACAAAAGCGAAATATGACGAAGAAAGAAAAGAAAAAGGTATAAAAACTCAATATGTAACTGGTGCTGATTGTACACTTTGTGGAAGATGCATAGATGTTTGTCATTCAGATGCACTAAAATATGACTTTAGAATAAAAGGCTTAGTATAATGATTGAAGTTAAAAATTTAACAAAAAAATTCTCTTCACATATTTCACTTGATAATGTGAATATAGAATTTAAAAAAAATGAATATATTGCACTTATGGGACCAAATGGTGCAGGAAAAACTACACTTATTCGCTCAATATTAGGATATTATCATCCAAATAGTGGTGAAGTTTTAATAAATGGATTAAATCCTATAAAAGACCGAATTAAAGTATTAGAACATATATCTTTTGTTCCACAACTTCCACCTCCAATAAAATTAAGTCTTAATGAACTAATGCAATATATACAAGCTAGTTCAAATGTAAATAAAGAACTTATTATGCATTATGCAAATGAAATGAAATTAGATATTGCAGCAAATTTAAATAAATCATTTTTTAAACTAAGTGGTGGAATGAAACAAAAAATGCTAATTGCTATTTCATTAGCTAAAAAGAGCAACATAATAATTTATGATGAACCAACTGCTAATTTAGACCCTAAAGCTAGAGATGATTTTTATAGACTTTTAGAAGAAAATGAAGAAGACAAGATTTTATTATTTGTTACTCATAGACTTGATGAAATTAAAGATATTGTTAATCGTCAAGTTTATATGGATTTAGGAAAAATTATTAGTGATGAAATAGTAAGAAAGGGTTAAGATGTATTCAAATATTATAAAATTAGTGAGCTTTATTTTTATCATAATGATCCTAAGTTCTTGTGAAAAAAAAATCTCAACCAATCCCAAAGAAATTCATTGGGATAGAGATATGTGTGCTAGATGTGTTATGGTTGTTAGTGATAGAAATCAAACCGTACAAGTAACAAATCCTAGTGATGGTAAAACTCATGTTTTTGACGATATTGGTTGTGCAATTTTATGGTTTAAAGATCAAAATATAAGCTGGCAAGATAAAGCAATAATATGGATAAATGATATAAAAACTGCAAAATGGATAAATGCAAAAACAGCATTTTATGACTCAATGAATGTTACACCAATGGCTTACGGTTTTGGGGCACATGAGCAAAAAGAAGATATCCAAGCTGGATTAGAGATTATTAATTATGAAGAGATGAAAAAAAGAATATTAGAAAATAAAAAGTAATAAAAAGGGAAAACCCTTTTTATTACAAATCTTGTTCAATCACTTGTCTAAATCTATTGAAATAAATAAAGCTAGTTTTATCTAAATCTTAATAAATATCATTTATAAAAATTTTATCTCCACCAACTTGACCGATTTTAGTATATTCAATATTAAATAATTTTGCAACTTTTTCAAATTCTTGACAATTTTCAGGTCTTAACTCAACAATCGCTCTGCTTAAAGATTCAGAAAAAATATCCTTTGAATCATTTAATGAAACAGATACTTCAACACCTTTATTTCCCACAACTGCCATTTTTGATAATGAAATTGCAATTCCACCAATGTTTACATCTTTTGCAGATTTCAATAAACCCTGTTGATTAGCAACAATAACCGTATTCCATAAAGATAATTCTTTTTCAAAATTTACTTCTGGGTGAATACCTGCTACTTTTCCATACATTTTCTTCATATATAAAGAAGCACCAAATTCAGGTTTAGTTTCACCTAAA
>ERZ1034363.2038-NODE-2038-length-10213-cov-2.386543_pt1 | contig 10213 bp, 10 predicted proteins | sample MGYA00520616_ERZ1034363 | MGnify/ENA primary metagenome ERZ1034363 (study PRJEB33736, sample SAMEA104284506) | Azolla filiculoides | biome: Urban; feature: Water surface; material: Ditch water | place: Netherlands | collected 2015-10-28 | depth 0-0.1 m ... | reverse complement strand
GTAATTGATAAAAATCCAAGCAAGAATAACTACTCAAAATACTTTGAATTCCCTTTTGAACTCTTTCATATGAGTTCAATACCTATTACTAAGCTACTTAAAAAGGATGTAGACTTAATATTTGAACACGACGAGTTTGATTTTGTTATTTTAGTTGGTAGCGAGGCTGCTAAAGAGTACGCTAAGGTAACTAGTATTACTAATATGGCAGGGCACTTAATTGATGATAAATTCATTTGTTTAAGTAATCCTGCAATGCTGCATTTTAAGCCGGAGGGTAAGCCTGCTTTTGAACAGGCAGTAGCTAAGATACATAAATATATTAGTGGCGACCTAGGGCCGGTAGGTAAAGAGGGTAACTACTACGGTATCATTAATACTTCAAAAGCATTAGCTTTTCTAAAAGAAACATATGAAAATGCTCAGGGGTATGTTGCGCTAGATACTGAAACAACTTGTCTATACCCTAGAGATGGTTATGTATTAGGCGTATCTATTAGCTATAAGAGCAAACACGGTGCATACATTAGTACAGACTGTCTAGACGAAGAATGTCTAGAGCTTCTACAGGAAATTATTAATAGAAATATTATTATTTTCCATAATATGAAGTTTGACTGGAAAATGTTAGCGTACCATCTTAAGCTACGTTTTAATAAAGATCGTGTGCATGATACAATGGTGATGCACTATGTATTAGATGAAACTGATTCACATGGCTTAAAACCTCTAGCCCTCAAATATACAGACTATGGAGATTACGACAGTGAACTGGACGACTTTAAGAAAGCGTACTGTGCCGCTAACGGCATTTTACAAGATGATTTTACCTACGATCTTATTCCTTTCGATACTATTAGTCGTTATGCTAGTATTGATACTGCTGTAACTTATGACTTGTTCATGAAGTTTTGGCCTATTGTACAAGCCAACGAAAAGCTTCGTTACGTCTACGAAAAAATCCTTGTTCCAGGAACACTGTTCTTGATGGACATGGAAGAAGTAGGAATCCCTATTAGTCAAGAACGAATGGCAGCTGCTAATTTGTACCTTGATGAAGAAATTGAGAAAGCCAAGCAGGTGGTATATGGTTTTGAAGCTGTTAAGCGTTTTGAACAAGATACAGGAAAGATCTTTAATCCCAATAGTGTTATGCAGTTACGGGTTGTTCTTTTTGACTATCTTGGTTTATCCCCCACTGGAAAGAAAACTGCTACAGGTGCAGTCTCAACAGATGCTGAGGTACTCGACCAGTTGTCAGAAGAGCACCCACTCCCTGCGGCTATTTTAAAGGTACGACAGCTTGGAAAAATCCAAAACACCTATATTTCAAAGATTTTACCAGAGCTTGACCGTGATGGTCGCATACGTACAAATTTTAATCTTATATTTACTACTAGCGGTAGGCTTAGTAGTTCTGGCAAGTTCAACGCTCAGCAAATACCTCGCGACAATCCTATTATCAAAGGCTGCATCAAAGCTCCAGCAGGTTTTAAGATCGTTTCGCAAGACTTGACTACAGCCGAAATGTATTACGCAGCTGTGCTGTCTGGAGACAAGAACTTACAAGAAGTATTCTCTAGTGGCGGAGACTTTCACTCAACTATTGCTAAGATGGTATTTGATTTGACTTGTCCTGTAGAAGAAGTTAAAAAGAAGTATGGTGGTAAGCGTCAAAGTGCTAAAGCTATTTCATTCGGTATCTTGTATGGCTCAGGTGCTAACAAAGTATCACAAACTGTGTCAAAAGCCACTGGCGAAGAGTATCCTGTTGATCGTGCCCGAGACGATATTAAATCTTATTTCAAAAAATTCAGCAAACTAAAAACCTGGTTAGATACTCGCAAATCATTTATTGAACAAAATGGATACACATACTCATTTTTTGGACGTAAACGCAGATTGCCAAACGTCTTTAGTTCAGATAAAGGCATTGCCGCTCACGAAGTTCGTTCAGGTATTAATGCTGAAGTACAGAGTCTTGCCAGCGATGTTAACTTGCTTGGAGCGATGCGAACAGCAGACGAAATTGCGGCAAAAGGCATTGACGCAAAAATCTTCATGCTAGTACATGATTCGATTGTTGCGCTGGTTAAAGAAGAACAAGTAGAGCAGTATTGCGAGATATTAAAGCGTAATACTCAACATGACTGGGGTTGTGGTATTCCTGGATCTCCTATTGGTGTTGACCAAGACATTGGCGATGACTACAGTTTTGGTGACTGGGAGGGCTACTATGAAGTTACAGGAAATCGTATTTCCCGTGTTCAGGCTGGGTGAAAAACAGCCTGAAACTGTTGACGGAGTAGTTCTTTACAAGTCAGAATATAGTGATAAAGATACTGCCGAACAAACCACAAATTATAGAGTAGTTGACGATAAGTCTATAGATAAGCCAACATTAGGGCTTCGTAGACTCGCTTTGCAAGGCAAAGTAACGTTATTTCCTATAAGTTCGGCAGTATACTTTTTAGTAGACATTATTAAGTTAGCAAAATCAACAACGTGGTTTATTGACAGCCACGGACAGGTTTTTCAACATAAAAAAACTACGCGCGCCAAACTGACAACAAAGAAGATTACTAAAGTTTTACCTGCGGATGGTATAGGGTGTGTATTAGAACTTGAAGGTGTGTCTCACCGATTCAAAACTATGGTGCAGCCCGAAAGTTACCATCAGTACGCAGGAGTTTTATATATGGATAATAGCTATTTGTTTTACGGGTACTATGAGTATCCACAAAAAGATACTTGGAGATTAGTATGAGTGAACAGGCAGGTCGTTGGGCTATTAGGTGGCTGTTAATGGTAGGTGCGGCCGCTTATTTTACAATCTTTATGGTGATTTTTAGTTTTGTTAGACAACTGTTTTGGAATAGCTGATGTCTAAAGCTATAATATCAAATCGTATTTACATGGACAACCCAGGCGTAGAACATACTAAAGCAGTTATCAAGGCTCTTACCTACAAAATCCACAAAGATACAGGATCAAAGAAGTTTGCTAGTATTGAAACTATCAAGAATTATAAGTCGCTAATTAAGGGCATTCTTTCCATTCCACAGGGCCGACTAGACTTAGTACCTGAAGGCTATGAAATCATAGACAAACGAATACTAAATCCTGTACCATTCCCTGTCCCTAAGTTTGAGTTGTATGACGATCAGCAAACAATTTATGACGAAGTCAATGATACTGTTTTTATCAACGCCCTGCCAGGGTGGGGCAAGACATTTACAGCATTACACTTGGCTAGAAAGTTTGGCCAAAAAACATTGGTCATCACACATACAGCCGCCCTTCGAGACCAGTGGTGTGAGGAAATACGGACACTATTCAACGTGGACTGCGGAGTCATTGGTGGTGGACGATTTGACCACGAAGACCACTTTATTACAGTTGCCAACATTCAAACCCTTACAAAATGTGCGGGAGACCTTGCTAAAGAGTTTGGGACTGTTATCCTGGATGAGGCCCACCATTGCCCTGCCACTACATTTGCATCAACAGTTGACACTTTCCACGCAAGATACCGAGTGGCTCTTAGTGGAACTATGCTTCGCAAAGACGGCAAGCACATCTTATTTAAAGACTACTTTGGTACAACAGTACTGAAACCTCCAGTATCGAATACGATACCTCCTACCATTCATATGGTAAAAAGTGGCATTACACTTAAACCTAATGCAACTTGGGTTGATAAGATCACTGATCTAACTCAAGGCGAAAATTACAGACAATTTATTGCGGACATAGCTAAAATGCACATTGCTGAAGGGCATAGCGTTTTAGTTATTGCTGATCGAGTAGAGTTTCTAGAGAAAGTAAAAGAATATGTTGGTGACACGTGTTTGTTGGTTACTGGGAACACCAGTTTTGAAGACCGACAGCGAGCAAAGGAGCAAATCCTTGCCAAAGAAAAAATGTGCATTGCTGGAAGCAGGCAAATCTTTTCAGAGGGTATTTCCATCAACATCTTAAGTTGTGTAATCTTAGCAGTACCTATGTCAAACGACAGTTTACTAGAACAAATTGCTGGTAGGATTATGCGAATGCATGAAGGTAAACTAGACCCAATCATAGTAGATATTCAATTTGCTGGATATGCTGATAAAAAGCAAAACACAGATAGGTTAGGGCTTTATCTACGCAAAGGCTGGAAAGTGTTAGCGTAGATAAAATTTCACTTGTCAAATGGTATCTAAAATGGTATAATATTTATTAAGTTTCAGTATATGACCCTTTTCTTTAACCTTGGATTGCTTGAGTCCGAAACACATTGCGAGTCAACAACCTTGGTTGAAACCTTAAGACTGCACTTTATTAGAAAATCTATTCCTAAAAACAAATACAGTAAAATCAAACCGATTTTTAACTTAAAAGGTAATAGTTTTCTAATAAACCCTGCGGCCCTATTTACTGATACAAGCACAGATATTGTACATAAAGCACAATATATTCGTTTAGCGGGGCGTAGAAATTACGCTATATATAAACACTACGGTTACACATATCTAGACCTATCTTTTTATTCAGATATTGACCTAAACGCAATAAAATCAAATCCGCTACTAAAAATAACAGAAAACAAAATTCACTTCAAATACGAGGAAAAATAAAATGGCACTTAGCTTTAAAAATACCAAAGGTAAAGCACAATCAAACAAAGTCGAATCTTACGAATACAAAGATGGCGAAAACACGGTCCGCTTAATTGGCGGAGTTCTTCCACGATATATTTATTGGCTGAAAGGCACTAATAACAAAGATATTCCAGTTGAATGTTTGGCATTTAGTCGTGAAAAGGAGAAGTTTGATAACATTGAGAAAGATCATGTTACTGAATACTTCCCAGAAGCAAAATGCTCTTGGAGTTATTCTGTAAATTGTATTGACCCTAAGTCGCAAAAAGTTGTTGCTCTTAACTTGAAAAAGAAGTTGTTTGAGCAAATTGTTACAGCGGCTGAAGATTTGGGAGACCCTACTGACTATGATACAGGTTGGGATGTTGTATTCAAGCGCGTAAAGACAGGTCCACTGCCTTTTAATGTTGAGTATACCCTGCAGGTTTTGCGTTGCAAAGCTCGTGCATTGACCCCTGAAGAGCGTGCTATGGCTGACGCTGCTAAAAATATTGACGAGAAGTTTCCTCGTCCTACAGAAGCAGATGTAAAAGCCTTGTTGGAGAAAATTACTACCAATCAAGATGAAGACGGCGAAGGCGAATCTTCAGAGCAAGAAGCAGTCAAAGAACTAGGTTAAAAAACTAAAGCCCGCTAAACTATTTGCTTAGCGGGCTTTTCTGTCTCAAGGGCAATATGAAAGTATTATTTACAGCTGACGTCCATATCAAGTTGGGTCAGAAAAACGTACCTATTGAATGGGCTAAGAATAGGTTTAATATGCTCTGGCAACAGCTTGAGCAGCTGCAATCAGAGTGTGATTTGTTTGTGGTTGGCGGAGATGTTTTCGACAAGCTCCCTAACATGGAAGAACTAGAAACATATTTTGATTTAGTATCTTCTTGTAAGATTCCCACTATTATTTATGCTGGTAATCATGAAGCAGTTAAAAAAGATACAACGTTTTTAACAAACTTAAAACAAGTTACCAATCGCTTAAATCCAAAAGTAGAAATTATTGATGATTTTTACTCGCTGGACAATATGGATTTTATTCCATACAACAAGTTAAAAGAATTTGAAAAAGCTCCGCACTTAGTGCATGGAGATATTTGCTTTACTCATGCTCGCGGAGAGATTCCGCCACACGTAAAGCCCGAACTAGATTTAGAATTATTTGCGCGCTGGAAGGTAGTATTAGCTGGCGACTTACACAGCTATGAAAACTCTCAGAAAAATATTATCTATCCTGGCAGTCCCGTCACTACTAGCTTTCATCGTCATAATGTGGATACTGGTGTGGTTATACTTGATACCGCAAGCCTAGAACATGAGTGGCGTAAGCTAAAATTACCACAACTTATTCGTAAAACTGTGGGTGTAAGTGACCCTAAACCGCCAACCGATTACGATCACACTATTTACCAAGTTGAAGGCGATATGCAAGAACTTGGCGAACTAGAGGATAGTGAATTAATTGATCGTAAAGTAATTAAACGAGACACAGACTCTGCTTTGATCTTAGACAAAGAAATGTCAATGTCGGAAGAAATCAGAGAGTATCTTGCGTATATTTTAAATTTACCAGAAGATACAATTGAAAGCGTATTAAAGGAATTTCAAAATCATGCAGACAAAATTGAAGCAGAATAAAGCAGAAGTATGGTCACAAACTAACTGTCCTGCCTGTCAAGAAGCTAAACGCTTGCTAACATCCTACGCTATTGAGTATAGTGAATGTATGATTGGTGCAGGTACATACACTAAAAAAGACTTAATTGAAAAAGTGCCTAACGCTCGCAGCGTTCCACAGATTTTCCTTGACGGTGAATATGTTGGTGGCTTACCAGAATTAAAAAAGAGACTAGCCATAAATGATAACTATAAAACAACTACGATGGGCTAATGCCTTTAGCTACGGAAAAGATAATAAAATTGATTTTGTTGCTGCTCCACTAACGCAGCTAGTTGGTCGCAATGGTCATGGCAAAAGCTCTATTGCCCTTATCCTAGAAGAGGTTCTATTCAATAAAAATAGCAAGGGTATTAAGAAAGCAGATATTCTTAACCGCCATATCAAAGATAAGTCATATAGTATTGAACTAGACTTTAATCGTGATGATGTAGACTATACAATTAAATCTAGTCGTGGCACTGCACAAACTGTTAAGTTGTTCAAAGAAGGTGTAGATATAAGTGCTCACACAGCTACAGCCACTTACAAAATGATTGAGGATATATTAGGCTTTGATCATAAAAGTTTTGCACAGATTGTTTACCAATCAAATGCTAGCAGTCTTGAGTTTTTAACTGCTCCTGATACTGCACGTAAAAAGTTTCTTATTGAAATTTTAAATTTAGGTAAGTATACTCGTGCAGCAGAAGTATTTAAGGAAGTAAGCACTCAACTTACCAAAGATATTGCTAGTGTGCAGTCTCAAGTAAATACTGTTTCAAGCTGGCTAAGCAAATACGAAAAGACTGACTTAACACTAAAAGAAACCGTACATGCCCCTGAGCTAGATACTAGTTTATTAACAGAAGCATCCTCACTAGAAGCCAGTATCAACAGTATTGAATCTACTAATAAAAAGATTAGTCAGAATAATACCTACAAGCAGCTACAAAATAAAATTAAACTGCTGCCCGTTCCTGATAAACCTGAAGAAGGAGTAGAAGGATATCAAGCAGAAGTAGCAAAACTATCTAAAACTATTAGTGATGCCGAGGCTTTTGTTAAAAAGATGAAAGCACTTCATGGTACTTGCCCCACTTGCTTATCAGATATTGATGAAGCAAAAGTCACCGAATTAATTTCAGAAAAAACAAGTGAAGCTAATAAGGCAAGTAGAGAAACTTCAGTTTATACTACAAAAATTACTAATATCAAAGCACAGAAAGTTGCTTGGCAAGAAGCTCAAAAAGCACAAGAAGACTGGGAAAAATATCATACACTAATTGATACAGAATTACCAGAAATTTTACTAGACAAGCAAACCCTACAACAACAATTTACAGAATTACAAAATTCAATTAGTTCTACAAAACGTAAAATCGTTGAAGCAGAGCAACACAACAAAGAAGTAACTGCACATAACACTAAAGTAGACCTAGTATCTAAACAACTGGTTGAAATGAACCAAGAGTTAGAGGTTTATAGTGGTAAGCTACATGAGCTAAGCGAAAGAATGAGTATTTTAAATGTTTTAACAAAAACTTTTAGTACAACAGGCCTTGTAGCATATAAAATTGAGAGTTTAGTAAAAGACTTAGAAGATATTACAAATAAGTATTTGGTTGATCTAAGTGACGGAAGATTTCAGATTGGTTTTAAAATCAGTGCTAGCGACAAATTAAATGTTATTATTACAGATAATGGAAAAGATATTGAAATACTAGCTCTTAGTGGCGGCGAGAAAGCAAGAGTTAACGTAGCTACACTATTAGCTATTAGAAAACTAATGCAAACATTATCCAGTTCTAGAATCAATCTATTAATACTGGATGAAACTGTAGAAACACTTGATACTGATGGTAAAGAAAAATTAGTAGAAGTATTACTACAAGAAGAACATTTAAATACTTTCTTAGTAAGTCACGGCTTTAGCCACCCATTACTAGAAAAAATTAATGTTATTAAACGTAACAACATATCCCAAATAGAGGTATAATATGATTTTAGAAGAACTTGATGGCGGAGTAAAAGTCTTACTTAACGGAAAAAATATAGCGATTGGAGACAGCATTGAAGATACAGACTTTCCTTTAATTTCAGTAATTGGTAAAGGTAAAGCTATTTTTCGAGCAGATCCTAGTACTACTCTGGAGGCTAAGGGTGCGGAACTTGTCGTAGAAGAATGGCTTGCAAATAATCCTTCTCCAACTCCAGTAGTTGAGGCAGCACCCGCTGCAGTAGTAGCCCCCAGCGTGGAAACTACAAGTGAGCCTACCAAAGAGGCGTAATGGTCGTAGACGCTAGGGCCAAGGGTGCTAGAACAGAGACCACAGTACGTGATCTACTCAAAAAGCACACTGGTTTAGCTTGGGAAAGAGTGCCTGGATCAGGCGCTCTTGACCCTAAGCATCAGCTTAAAGGCGATTTGTATGTGCCTGGGCGAACCAACCTTTGGTGTGTAGAAGTTAAAGGCTATGCGGAAGATCACCTTACTTCACACTTACTAACATCCAAGACTCCGCAACTAGTAGAATTCTGGGAACAAACTACTCGACAAGGTACACAGGTTTCAAAGAAACCTCTGCTTATTTTTAAATTTGATCGAAGCAAAGTATTTGTTGCTTTTGATGAAATGCCAAATTCGCAGAACTACCGATGTATTTACTACAACCATGAAAGTCATGAGTTCTATGTAGCATTACTAGAAGATTGGCTCAAGTGGGAGCAACCAGTATTTGTAACTTGACAAAACAGCACAGCAGTGGTATAATAACAGATTAACACACAAATAATATGTCAAAAACATTCTCAAAAATTACCGAAGCAAACAATACTCTGCTTGTTGTTGACTCACTTAATCTTGCTTTTCGCTATAAACACAGCGGAGCTACAGATTTTGCTGAAGACTACCTACGCACAGTTCAAAGTCTTAAAAAATCATATAAAGCATCTCATGTGATTATTGCAGGCGATCAAGGCTCAAGTTCTTATCGCAAAGCTATTTATCCTGAGTATAAACAAAATCGTAAAGATAAATTCGAGAATCAAACTGATGCTGAAAAAGCAGCATTTGAATTATTCTTTGAAGATTTTACAAAAACACTAGAACACATTGCTGACAATACCGACTTTCCAGTCTTGCGTTTTCAAGGCGTTGAGGCTGACGATATTGCGGCATATATTGTAAGTAAAAAATCAAAGCTCCCAATTGATGATATTTGGCTGATTAGCTCAGATAAAGATTGGGATTTATTAGTTCAACCTAACGTATCAAGGTTCAGTTATGTTACACGCAAAGAAGTTACCGTCGACAACTGGAATGACCACTATGACTTTAATCCAGAGGATTACATTAGTATTAAATGTCTTACAGGTGACAGTGGTGATAATGTGTTTGGTGTGCCTGGCATTGGGCCTAAGAGAGCAGTTGGCTTGGTTAATGAGTATGGTAGTACCTATGACATTATTGCAAGCATACCCCTTCAAGGCAAGTACAAATACATTCAAGCACTAAATGAATGTAAAGATCAACTAGAATTGAACTATAAATTAATGGATTTAGTTACCTTTTGCGAAGAAGCAATCGGTGCTGAAAATTGTAAACAAATTGACGAAACCTTAGAGTTATATTTAAAATGAACAACTGCGCACTAGTATCAACAGGCACTATTAATAATAGTACTCTTTCTTATACTAATATCTATAACAGTTCATGGCAACTAGATTGCCAGTTAAAGCCAGGAGCTAAACTTCCGCAACGTGCACACCACAGTGATGCTGGAGCAGATTTGTTTGCTTATGAAGATTGCGAAATCTACCCAGGCGAGCAAAAACTTGTTGATACGGGTATAGCGATCAAAATTCCACAAGGCTATGGCGGCTTTGTATATAATAGAAGCTCTCAAGGAAAAAAGGG
>ERZ1034363.2034-NODE-2034-length-10225-cov-7.670280_pt1 | contig 10225 bp, 10 predicted proteins | sample MGYA00520616_ERZ1034363 | MGnify/ENA primary metagenome ERZ1034363 (study PRJEB33736, sample SAMEA104284506) | Azolla filiculoides | biome: Urban; feature: Water surface; material: Ditch water | place: Netherlands | collected 2015-10-28 | depth 0-0.1 m ... | reverse complement strand
TGATTTGTGAGAAGATAAAAATTCATGAGCCAAAGTCGCATTATGCCGGCGTTTCGCCCAACGATAAGTTTTACGCTGTTTTATTTAAGTCTTGTTGTTCTTATTCCGTTGAGCACATTGGTGTTTAAAAGTTTTGAGCTACATTGGAATGACTATGTCGATATTATTACCAATAAACGGGTGCTTGCTGCATTTCGAGTGAGCTTTACGACGTCACTTGGCGCGGCTGCGGTGGCGAGTTTTTTTGGTTTTATTGTGGCGTGGGTACTCGTGCGTTACTCCTTTGCGGGTAAACGCTTTTTTCATGCGTTAATTGATTTGCCTTTTGCGCTGCCCACAGCGGTTGCAGGTATTGTACTTGCTACCATTTTTCAGCCAAGTGGTTTTTTAGGGAAATTCCTAAAACAACATTTTGATTTACAAGTGGGCTTTAAGCCACTCGGCATTGTTGTGGCGTTAATTTTTATTAGTATTCCTTTTGTGGTTCGAACCGTTGAGCCTGTTTTACAAGAATTTGATTCGCGCATGGAAGAAGCAGCCTCGAGTTTGGGGGCGACGCGATGGCAGGTCTTTACAAAGATTATTTTCCCCAATATTTTTCCTGCTCTGCTTACCGGTTTTGCGCTTTCCTTTGCGCGAGGCGTTGGGGAATATGGATCGGTTATTTTCATTTCAGGTAATATCCCCTATGTATCCGAAATTTTGCCGCTATTGATTGTTACCAAGCTAGAACAATACGACATTGCAGGTGCAACAGCCATTGGATTAACGATGCTGATTATTTCGTTTGTATTGTTGTTTTTCATTAACGTACTGCAACATTGGGTGCGTAAGCGCTCAGGCCAAATTTAGGATAACACTATGTCGTCGATTTCAAATAACGTCCATCAAACCACTTTAGATGATCCAACGTGGGTGCGTTGGAGTTTAATTGCTATTGCTCTGGGATTTATCATTTTATTTTTGTGCGTACCGTTGCTTCTGGTCATCATTCAGGCATTTTCAAAAGGGTTTGCCGCTTACTTTAGTGCATTGAATCAACATGATATGCTCGCAGCGATGCGTTTGACGTTATTGACAGCGTTAATTACCGTGCCGCTGAATACCATTTTTGGCGTGGCGGCTGCATGGGCGATTACACGTTTTGATTTTCGAGGGAAAGATTTTTTAATTACGTTAATTGACTTACCTTTCTCCGTGTCACCGGTGATTTCGGGTTTGATTTTTGTGTTGATGTTTGGTGCACAAGGCTGGCTTGGGCATTGGTTAATGATTAATGACATAAAAATCATTTTTGCCGTACCTGGAATTGTACTGGCAACACTTTTTATTACATTTCCATTTGTGGCGCGTCAACTTATCCCGTTCATGCAAGAAATGGGCAGTGAGGAAGAAGAAGCCGCGTTATCTCTTGGGGCGAGCGGCTGGAAAATGTTCTTTTTCATTACGCTACCTAATATTAAATGGGCGCTGCTTTACGGTGTATTGTTATGTAATGCGCGAGCGATGGGTGAGTTTGGCGCTGTATCGGTGGTGTCTGGTCATATTCGTGGTCTAACTAATACGCTGCCACTTCACGTCGAAGTGAGCTATAACGAATATGACAGCGTCAGTGCTTTCGCTGGTGCATCTATTTTGGCGGGACTTGCCATTATGACACTCATTTTAAAAACATTGCTTGAATGGAAGCAGCAAGCAAGCCGACAAAGCCGTTAATTCTGACATTTAAGAGCAACTAATTATGAGTATTTTACTTTCGCACATTAGCAAAAATTTTGGCGATTTTTCCGCGCTGCACAATATTGATTTGGAAATTCCCGAAGGGGAATTGGTCGCATTACTGGGGCCTTCTGGCTGTGGAAAAACGACGCTTTTGCGTATTATTGCAGGTCTTGAACAAGCCGATAGTGGGAATATTTTTCTCAATGGTGAAGATAAAACATCGCACCATGTCAGCGAACGTGGCATTGGTTTTGTTTTTCAACATTACGCGTTGTTTCGACACATGACGGTGTTTGATAACGTGGCGTTTGGTTTGCGAGTGAAAAAGAAGGAGCATCGCCCAAATGAAGCCATTATCGCTAAAAAAGTCCATGCACTTTTGGAATTGGTTCAGCTTGATTGGCTGCATGATCGTTTCCCAGATCAGCTTTCTGGTGGTCAGCGTCAACGTATTGCTCTCGCGCGTGCGTTAGCCGTTGAGCCTTCTGTGTTACTGCTGGATGAACCCTTTGGGGCGCTTGACGCGAGTGTGCGTAAAGATTTGCGTCAATGGCTGCGTAATTTACATCATGAACTCAATGTGACCAGCATTTTTGTAACGCATGATCAAGAGGAAGCGATGGAAGTAGCGAGTCAAGTGGTTGTCTTAAATAAAGGACATATAGAGCAGCAAGGCTCGCCTGCGGATATCTATGATTACCCTGCCAATGTGTTTGTATCGAAATTTATTGGTCAAACAAATGAGTTCCATCTGCATCGACACACGAGCGATTGGCTAAAGCAGGCGGGTCTTCATATTCCAGAGGAAGGCGACAAAGTGGCGCATGTGCGTCCACATGATATTGAAATTGTTAAGGCCACGGATGAAAACTCACCGGTGATACTCAAAGATTGGCAACATTTAGGAGCGCTCATTCGCGTGGAATTAACTAAAAAATTACACGAAAGTGAGCCGAAAACCGTTTACGCTGAAATGCCAAATGAACAATTCAAACGTTTAAATTTAAGTCGTGGCGACAGAGTTGAATTAAAAATTCGCCAAGCGCATTGGTTTAATTGACATGAACTTAAGCCAGATAGAATTATTGCGCGTCCTGCAAGAAACAAACTTTAGTTTGTCGCAAGCGGCAGAAAAAATGCACATTGTGCAATCCGCTGTCAGTCGTCAATTGCAATTGTTTGAAGCAGAAATTGGGTCGCCTTTGTTTGAGCGTAAAGGTAAAAAATTGATTGCCATGACGCCGCTTGGTTTGCGCATTATGGAAGAAGTCAACGCCATCAACCAAGCGAAAAGCAATATTCAGTCACTGGCAGCTGATTATCTTGATAGCCATCATGGTGTATTGCATATTGCTACTACTCATACGCAAGCAAAATATTTTTTACCTAAACCTATTTTACGATTTAGAGAAAAATATCCCGGTGTGCGCATTTATATGGACGAAGCATCGCCCGAACAACTTATTGATAAATTGCATACGGGTAAAGCGGATATCGCCATTTGCACTGAAAAAGTTGCTGATGACACGTATTTGATTGTCAAGCCTTGTTACGAATGGTTTCATGCCGCTATCATGCCTAAGGATCATCCGCTGGCGCAAGGCGATATTTCACTTGAGCGACTGGCTACGTTTCCGATTTTAACGTATAGCTTAGGTTTTACAGGGCGCTCGAATATTGAAATGGCATTTAAGAAATCCATTAATGCTTTGGATATTATTTTATCTGCCGCAGATACGGATGTAATTAAAACCTATGTGCGCTTAGGGCTTGGCGTGGGTATTATTGCTGGCATGGCGTATGACACTAATATTGATAATGATTTGGTGGCGCGTGACTTATCACATTTGATTCCTTGTTCAAAAACAAAAATTGCCTATTTGAAAAACAATTATTTGCCGCTTTATGGTCAGCATTTTATTGATGAATTATTAGCTGCAGCGACAGAATTTCAATTTTGATAGTTCGCCATAAGATAGACAATTCGTTATAATGGGCGCACTTGACCTTTAATTTTTTGGAGTGTTTTATGCGTTTATTTATTCTTTTATTTAGCTTGTTACTTTTACCTGCTTTTGCTTCCGCTGAAGAGCATGGCGGTGGAGAGGGTGAAGCTGCCGGTCCAGCAAAAATCCAATATATGGAAATCACCCCCAAATTTGTTGTTAACTTAGTTGAGCCTAAAAAGTTTTTAGCAATTACCGTACAAGTACTTGTTGAGGGCGCAGCAGCTGAGGCTGTCAAAAAACACATGGCAGCAATTAAACATGAGTTATTAATGTTATTTAGCGATCGCTCAATTGATAGTCTGCAAACAATGGAACAACGCGAAGCACTTCGCCAACAAGCCGTTGAGTTAATTCATAAAACCATTGATAAAGCCGAAGGCGTAGAAGAAGAAAAAGAAGAAGAGCCCCAAGAAGGCCACAAACGCATGAAAAAGAGAGATTACTCAAAACTTCCAAGTGCTGGCTTTAAAGATTTATTCTTCACTGAATTCCTGCTTCAATAATAGTTTGCACGCGGTTTTTACTTTCGCAATGCGTGCATCTCGCTGCTGCGCCGTATAGGGCGTAGCAGCAAATTTCCCCCAAACTGGCGCAGGCCACGCTTTATCCGTTCGATAACGTACAATATGATGTATGTGTAATTGCGGTACAATATTCCCAATCGCTGCTACATTTAATTTATCTGCTTCAAATATCGTGGCGAGTTGCTGCGAAAAATAACTCGATTCCTGAATCAATAATTGCTGATCCTCGCTAGGCAGTTCGTAGATTTCACGACTATTTTCGCGTTGCGGCACTAAAATAAACCACGGAAATTGACTGTCATTGAGAAGTAATACTTGGCACAGTTCAAATTGTCCGATAACAAAACAATCCTGTTTTAATTGCGCATGAAGCTCAAATGTTGACATGTAAACACCTAAAAATAAATTAAAAATAGCTAAATGGATATTGCAGAACTATTGGCGCTGGCTTTTGAGCATTGCGCGTCAGATTTACATTTATCAGCAGGCGCGGTGCCAATGATTCGCGTCAATGGACACATGCAGCAGCTGAATTTTCCAGTACTTGAAAACGCGCAGGTCGCTCATCTCATTTATCATACTATGAATGCCACGCAACGCGAGGATTATGAAACGCACTTAGAGGTGGATTTTTCCTATACGCAAGAAAACGGCAGACGTTTTCGCGTGAATGCGTTTCATCAAGCGCGTGGCGCAGCGGCTGTTTTTCGACTCATACCCGCTCACATCATGACCTTAACGCAACTCGGTGCGCCACCCATTTGTGACGAATTATGTCAGAAAAAACGCGGCTTAATTCTTGTTACGGGGGCGACGGGTAGCGGAAAATCAACGACGCTTGCCGCCATGCTTGATTATATAAATACAAACAGACAAGCGCATATTTTAACCATTGAAGACCCGATTGAATTTATTCATGAAAGTAAACAAAGTTTAGTGAATCAACGTGAAGTAAAACGCGATACACCGAGTTTTCAAGACGCATTGCGCTCAGCATTACGCGAAGATCCTGATATTATATTAGTGGGTGAGCTTCGTGATCTTGAAACCATTCGTTTAGCATTAAGTGCTGCTGAAACGGGGCATTTGGTGCTGGCGACACTTCACACCGCGTCAGCAGCAAAAACCATTGACCGAATTATTGATGTGTTTAGCGCAGCTGAAAAAGACATGATTCGCACCCTGCTTTCTGAATCATTGCAAGCGGTGATTTCTCAAACCCTTTTACCCAAACTCGGTGGTGGGCGCATTGCAGCACATGAAATTATGATGGGAACACCGGCAATTAGAAACCTCATTCGAGAATCAAAAGTAGCGCAAATGGTGTCTGTTATGCAAACCGGACGACAAGAAGGTATGCAAACGCTTGATCAATGTTTAAAAATGCGGGTTGAATCTGGCGATATTTCACCGGACATCGCAGCGGCGTTTGCTGTGAATAAAACGCTTTTTTCAGGGATAACATGAAAGGGTTAAACGAGCAGCAACAAGCGGCAGTGAAATTAGTAGATAAGCCTTTACTCGTTTTAGCAGGTGCGGGCAGTGGAAAAACACGCGTCATTACCGAGAAAATTGCGTATTTGGTCAAGCAAGGCCTCGCTGCGCGTCATATTGCCGCGTTGACGTTTACCAATAAAGCCGCGCGAGAAATGCAAAGTCGCGTCAGTAAATTATTGCATGGGTCGCAAAGTCGCGGTCTTCGTGTATCGACGTTTCATTCGCTTGGGCTTGATATTTTGCGCAAAGAGCATAAAGCCTTAGGTTATAAAGCGGCGATGACGTTATTTGACGAATATGACAAAGGCACTGTGCTGAAAAGTTTGTTTACGCAGCAACATGGCGATTATGATAATACCCAAATTGATCAATGCGCGGCTAAAATAGGGCAATGGAAAAATGCGTTTATGACGCCAGAGCAAGCCATTGCTAGTGCAAAATCACCCATTGAACTCCACGCTGCGCATATTTATGCCGATTACACACGCAATTTGCACGCCTATAACGCCGTTGATTTTGATGATTTGATTTTAATTCCGGTTTTATTATTTCAACGTCACCCTGATATTTTGGAGAAATGGCAACATCGTTTACGTTATTTGCTTGTTGATGAATATCAAGATACGAATCTCACGCAATACCAATTAGTGAAATTATTAGTGGGTAAGTTGGCAAAATTCACCGTCGTGGGCGATGATGATCAGTCTATCTACGCATGGCGCGGGGCGCAACCGGAAAATTTGGCGCAACTCAAGGCGGATTATTCGCGTTTAGAAGTGATTAAACTCGAGCAAAATTACCGCTCAACGCAGCGTATTTTAAAAGTGGCTAATACGTTAATTGCCAATAACCCTCACGTTTTTGAAAAGAAATTATGGAGTCAACTTGACGTTGGGCAGCCACTGCGCGTCTTAGCTCATCGCAATGAACAAGTGGAAGCAACGCAAATTGTGTCGGAAATTATGCACCATAAATTGATGAATAATACGCGCTATCAAGACTACGCGATTTTGTATCGCGGTAATCATCAATCGCGTTTATTTGAACAAAGTTTGCGTGAGAAAAATGTACCGTATTTTATTAGTGGCGGCACTTCATTTTTTTCTTACGCGGAAGTTAAAGATGTGTTGAGTTATTTGCGATTACTGGCAAATCCGAATGATGACGCGGCATTTCTTCGTATTGTCAATACGCCAAGACGTGAAATCGGAGCCTCCACGCTCGAAAAGCTCGGCATGTATGCGCGAGAGCGTCAAGTGAGTTTATTTGCTGCTTGCGATGAAATAGGTCTTGGCACCCGTCTTACGCCTGCGTCGCATAGGCGTGTAAAGCAGTTTCATGACTGGATGTTTGCACAGTCAATGCAATTAAATCAAGAAGCAGATAAAATTGCCCACGTTCGCCTATTACTTGAGCAAATAGGTTATACGCAATACTTGCGTGAAGACAGTCCAAGTCGTGATACGGCGGATCGGCGGGCAAAAAATGTGAAGGATTTACTCGATTGGCTGCAAAAGTTAATTGATCGAAATACCAGCGATGGCGCGGATTTTTCGCTGAGTGATTTAATTGCTAAAGTAATGCTTCTGGATATTTTGGAGCGTGGACATGAAGACGAGGTCAATGACGAGGTGAGTTTAATGACGCTGCATGCAGCAAAGGGTTTGGAGTTTCCACACGTTTTTTTGATTGGCATGGAAGAGAAAATACTGCCCCATCAAAACAGTATTGACAGCGACAGTATTGAAGAAGAGCGTCGCCTTGCGTATGTGGGAATTACACGCGCTCAGCAAACGTGTACGCTCAGTTATTGTACCCATCGCAAACAGCGAGGTGTTCATGAGGAATGTGAGCCTAGTCGTTTTTTAGATGAATTGCCGCAAGACGATTTACATTGGGCGGCGCGTCAAGCATTGCCCGAAGAAGTAAAAATAGAAAATAAACGGTCATTTTTTGCCAACATGAAAGATTTATTATCCGATGAGTAAAAAAGCAAGGCTAAATGCAGCCATGAATGTAGACCAAACCCAATTGCCCATTTCCATTGTGATTGGGATTGTGAAGAATGAAATGGGGCAATTTTTCATTTCCCGTCGAGATGAAACTGCGCATCAGGGAGGCTTTTGGGAATTTGCTGGTGGAAAAGTTGAGCATGGTGAAACGCTTCATGCCGCGCTCGCCCGTGAACTCAAAGAAGAAATTGGCATTGAAATGCATCATGCGATGCCGCTGATTGGTTTTCGACATGCGTATGATGATCGCGTGGTGCATTTACACGTTTTTTCCGTGACAGATTTTACGGGGGAGGTGGTGAGTTGCGCTGGTCAGGAAAGTGCATGGGTAAGCCTAAATGAATTATCGGGCTATACGTTTCCGGCAGCTAATCGGGTCATTTTAACGGCGTTAAATTTGCCACCCTATTACGCTATTTTAGACGATAGTGAAGGCGATTTAGATGCGCAATTAACACATTTACTAGCGCAAAATATCACACTCATTCAAGCACGATTAAAAAAAACAACGAGGCAAGAAGCCGATCATTTTTTGCGTAAAGCCTATCCTATTTGTCGCGCAGCGGGTGTGAAACTGCTGGTCAATTCCGGCACAGAAAACGCATTTTCGTTGCTTAGTGATGGCGTACACTTAACGCGAATTGATCTTCTCGAGCGCCGTTCACGCCCCGACAACGTCAAATGGCTCAGTGCATCTTGTCACAATCAACTCGAACTTGAGCATGCTCAAAAGATTGGTGTGGATTTTGCTGTACTTTCTCCTGTATGGGAAACAGCAAGTCACCCACAAGCTAAAACGCTTGGGTGGGTCGGGTTTAGTGAACTTGCCAGTCTTTACGCGATGCCTATTTATGCATTAGGGGGGCTTAAAAAGTCCCAGTTAACCACCGCGTATTATGCAGGTGCACAAGGTATTTGTGGTATTCGTGCTTTTTTAGCCACTTAATTTCTTAGTTTATCCGCTTTATCTTCGTTTCTGTAATAGTTGAATGTGGCAAGTTAGTTGTATAATGCCAAGAGAAATCCATTGTTTTATCTCATTTCGTGTCATAAAAAAGGCATTTGCCGTTTTTGTATTTAATTTTTCTTTTTTTAAGGTGAATAAACCGTGAGCAATAATTTTATTTTCACTTCCGAATCTGTTTCTGAAGGCCATCCAGACAAAGTCGCTGACCAAATTTCAGACGCCGTTTTAGATGCGATTTTAGCGCAAGATCCAAAAGCACGTGTTGCGTGTGAAACGTTAGTGAAAACAGGTATGGTCATTTTGGCTGGTGAAATCACAACAGATGCGTGGGTGGATACTGAAGCCCTCGTGCGCAAAGTGGTATGCGAAATTGGCTATGACAATGGCGACGTCGGTTTTGACGGAAATAGTTGCGCTGTTTTGAATGCCATTGGTAAGCAGTCAGCGGATATTGCCATGGGCGTGGATGAAGATGCGAATCACGAACAAGGCGCTGGGGATCAAGGCTTAATGTTTGGTTATGCAAGCAATGAAACGGATGTCTTCATGCCCGCACCCATTACCTATTCGCATTTACTCGTGAAGCGTCAAGCAGAATTGCGTAAAAATAAAACCTTGCCTTGGCTACGTCCCGATGCAAAAAGCCAAATTACGTTCCGCTACGAAAATAATAAACCGGTTGCCATTGACGCGGTGGTTTTATCCACACAGCATTCACCTGAAATTAGCACAAAATCACTCCATGAAGCGGTTATGGATGATATTATTTTGCACGTTTTGCCAAAAGAATGGCTCCATAAAGACACCCAATTTTTTATCAATCCAACCGGTCAATTTATTATTGGTGGCCCTGTAGGCGATTGCGGGTTAACAGGTCGTAAAATTATTGTTGATACTTACGGCGGTATGGCACGTCATGGTGGCGGTGCATTTTCGGGTAAAGACCCGTCAAAAGTGGATCGCTCTGCGGCTTATATGGCGCGTTACGTGGCAAAAAACATTGTTGCTGCTGGCCTTGCTGAGCGCTGCGAAATTCAAGTGTCTTACGCGATTGGCGTGGCTGAACCAACATCAATTAGCGTTGAAACTTTCGGGACAGGCAAGCTCGATGAAACACGCTTAGTGTCGATTGTGCGTGATGTATTTGATTTGCGTCCAAAAGGCTTAATTGCACAGCTTGATTTACTCCGTCCTATTTATCAGCCAACCGCTGCGTATGGGCATTTCGGGCGCAACGAAGCCACATTTAGTTGGGAAAAAACCGACAAAGTTGATGCATTAAAAGCGGCGGCGGGTTTATAAAATTAGGTAGGTTGGGTTAAACACACTGCCAGCGGCAGTCGTAACCCAACACTGCACTACAACGCAAATACAATCCACAATTTATTTCATAAGGAAATTAAAAATGAGTTTTACTGATTACAAAGTAGCTGACATTTCATTGGCTAACTGGGGCCGTAAAGAAATTAATATTGCGGAAACTGAAATGCCGGG
>ERZ1034363.2028-NODE-2028-length-10262-cov-3.269809_pt1 | contig 10262 bp, 6 predicted proteins | sample MGYA00520616_ERZ1034363 | MGnify/ENA primary metagenome ERZ1034363 (study PRJEB33736, sample SAMEA104284506) | Azolla filiculoides | biome: Urban; feature: Water surface; material: Ditch water | place: Netherlands | collected 2015-10-28 | depth 0-0.1 m ... | reverse complement strand
GATGCCAGCTGTTTATAGAGGGCGGACTGAAGCGGTGAGGTGGCAGCGCGGGTAAGATAGCGGCGATCCAGTAATCCCTCTGCTTCAGTGGTCTGCCATCGTTTTGGAAGCTGACTGGAAAAGATTTGCTGATAGATTCGAATGAGCTTGGCCCAAGGAATATTTTGTTTGGCGATTTCTTGATTCAGTTGGTCTTGATAGGTAGCCAATTGCGCTGACCGAATTTTTTTCTTGGCCTCGATGTCATAGCTGGAGTTATAGATATGATATTTTTCGAGTGATTTTTTGAGCAGAAGACGCTGCTCGCTTGAGTGATTTGCTGGACTCTTAAAGTCGGCTGCAACTTTTCCGGCATGGGGAGGCACCCATTCAATTTTGAGATGAGTAGCACTTTGATTTTTGCGTTTAGTGCGAATGCTGGGGTTGTTGCGATACTCATTGGCAATCAATCCAGAAACCAGATCAATGACCTCAAGTGTTACCTGCGCATATGCCTTTTGATTATTGCGACTTGATTTGAGTTTAATTAATAGTGGGCCCATGTTTTCTGCTATGCCTGCCCTAGTGGCCTCAACAATATCTTGCATTAGCTGGGGAAGCGGTTGGCTATTTAGTTTCATCCATACCGTAGCAAAGATGGTGACTAACAGTAGGCCAATACTGCCCTCTACGCCACCACTGGCAATAAATTGCTGCATCCAGGCAATAAATTGAGTCTGAGTATTCTTGCGGCATCCCTTGAGCTCATCTGGGCAGTTACTTTCTACCCAGATCTGCTCCAAGACCTCAAATATGAGAGATTCGATCATGCCCTCCGGAGTGAGTGAAGCATGTAAGGTCGCATCTGAATTTCTCAGGCGTAATCCAATGCCATCTAATATGCCCCGCGGATTTGACCACGATGCCTTTAGATTTTCCAGATTGAGGTGCGGGGCAATGGACTCTAGCGGAGCTGCATGATGAAAGAGTTGCCAGTCTCGAATCTGCACACTTTTTTCCCCGGACAATGATCTAATCATTGCCCCATATTGCTGCTGTTGCTCGAAGTCTTGGTGGGTTTGGGTTTGCAAGGTAAGTCTAAATGCGCCTAGTTTATTTTTTGCTTAAATCCAGTTCGCTGCCAAAACAGCGTTGATAGTATTCCGCCACCAAAGTTTTTTCTTCTGACTCGCATTTATTTAAAAATGCCAGAGAAAATGCAATCTGTAAGTCTTTAAAGATGCGCCAGTTTTCGCCCCAGGTAATCAGTGTTCTGGTCGACATTAATGTGGAAATGTCACCCGCGGCAAAGCCACTTCTAGTAAGGTTAGCAAGGCTAATCATTGCCTTTGCCTGAGTATCAGAAAGTTCAGGCACTTTTGCCATCAAAATCTTTTTTTCTTCCTGTGGCTCTAGGTAATTTAATGCTGCAACGATGTCCCAGCGATCCATTTGACCGTGATTCAATAATTGCGTGCCTTGATATAAACCATTCCAGTTGCCTAGGCCAACGGTATTACTAGTTGCAAAGATTCGAAACGCAGGATTAGGATTGATTACTCTATTTTGATCAAGCAAGGTGAGGCGACCTTCGCGCTCCAACATTCTTTGAATGACAAACATTACATCTGGTTGACCTGCATCGTACTCATCGAGGATGAGTGCAACAGGACGTTGCAAACTCCAGGGAATGAGCCCTTCCTGAAAGCGAGTAATTTGTTTGCCATCTTCCAAACTAATGACGTCTTTGCCGATCAGATCCATGCGAGTAATTTGCCCGTCTAGATTAATACGTAAGCAGGGCCAATTTAATCTAGCGGCTACTTGCTCTATATGGGTTGACTTACCAGTGCCATGGATTCCCTGCAACATGACTCGACGATTAAAGGCGAAGCCGGCCAGAATAGCTAGTGTTGCCTCAGGGTTGAGTTGATAGCTTGGATCAATGGCTGGCACAAGTTCGCTAGCTTGCTTGAATGCCGGGATCTCAAAATTAGCAAAGCCACCGCACTCCGGGAAGGCTTCATGTAGAGAAACCCGTTTTTCAGGCTGTAAACCCATTAAATCAATAGAAGAGGTGCTTTCAGCCATTTCCTTGCCTTTAAAAGTCTTAATATGTTGTCAAATATATTCCAGATTGGGGTTTATATGCTTGACTTTAGTAAAAATACGCTATTATTATTCATATTGTAGAACAAAATGTTCCGTTTAATTGAATACCTAGGAGAGCTTTATGTCTAAGTCTGGCGCTAATTTGCCTACCGGCCCACAAAAAATGACCCCTTCCGAAGCATTTGTGGAGACCATGGTCGCCAATAAGGTGAAGGATATCTTTGGAATCATGGGTTCAGCCTTTATGGATGCAATGGATATTTTTGCTCCAGCAGGCATTCGTTTGATTCCGGTTGTTCATGAGCAAGGTGCTGCACACATGGCTGATGGCTATGCGCGTGTCAGCGGCAGTCACGGTGTTGTGATTGGACAAAATGGTCCTGGCATTAGTAACTGTGTCACTGCAATTGCTGCTGCTTACTGGGCACATAGCCCTGTCGTAATTATTACGCCTGAAACAGGAACAATGGGCATGGGCTTAGGCGGCTTCCAAGAAGCCAACCAACTTCCAATGTTCGAAGAGTTCACCAAGTATCAAGGGCACGTGAACAATCCAAAGCGTATGGCTGAGTTTACTGGCCGCTGCTTTGATCGCGCTCTATCAGAGATGGGTCCAACTCAGCTAAATATTCCACGTGATTATTTCTATGGCGAGATTGAAGTTGAGATTCCACAACCTAATCGTCTCGATCGCGGCCCTGGTGGCGAGAAGAGTTTGGATGAAGCGGCAGAGCTCTTGGCTAACGCTAAGTTCCCAGTCATTATTTCTGGCGGTGGCGTAGTGATGGGTGATGCAGTTGAGGAATGCAAGGCATTTGCTGAGCGCCTTGGTGCCCCAGTAGTTAATAGCTATTTACACAATGACTCCTTCCCAGCTAGCCATCCATTATGGTGTGGCCCCCTTGGATATCAAGGCTCCAAAGCTGCAATGAAGTTGATGGCGCAGGCTGACGTGGTGGTTGCATTGGGTTCACGCCTTGGACCATTCGGCACACTACCACAGCATGGTATGGACTACTGGCCAAAGAACGCCAAGATCATTCAGATCGATGCAGATAATAAGATGCTTGGCTTGGTGAAGAAAATCTCAGTAGGCATTTGTGGCGATGCGAAAGCTGCTGCGGTTGCAAAAGATCACCCTGAAGCTTGGGTCATTGGCTCCGATCAAGTAGCGGACCTTTGTGGCGCCGCCATTGGCAAGCCAGGAAACTTTGAGCGCGCCATGGCGCAACTACAACTTATGCGCGGTGCGACAGTGACTTTTCAAACAGCGCTATGTCTAATGCATGGCGATGTCGAAACAACAATCAATATTCCTACGGAAGTTACCTTTCGCAAATTATCGGATGATGTTCTAGAGGCATACCTCCACGCCGAAGAACCCTACGATTGCGCTGGTAGCGCCAAGTCTGAAGGCTTGGGAATCTCACTCTTGGAATCCATCAAGAGCGATGATCCCACTGCATTAATTGGCTTGCCGTTAATTGCGCTGAGTGGACTCTTACGTGACGCTGGTTTTGTTATCCCAGCAAAGAAATAAAAAGCGAAACTAAATAAATGAGTTCAACCTTAGGCACCCTCTTTTTAATTCCCAATACTTTGGGCGATGATTCACGTGTAGAGCAGTTGCCTTGGGTTTTGCCAAGTGAAACCATTGTCCAGACTGCCAAGCTCACCAACTGGATTGTTGAGGATGCAAAAACAGCCCGTGCTTTTTTAAAAGCAGTCGATAGCGTTTCACCTTTAGCCTGCACTATTCAAGAAATGCAAATGAGTGAGTGGCGTGGCGTGGCGCGCAATGCTAAATATGGTGATGCAGTTAAACCCCTAGATTTACTTAAGCCACTGATTGCTGGGAAAGACATGGGCCTTATGTCAGAGGCGGGCGTTCCCGGCGTTGCAGATCCCGGCGCGGAACTTGTACTAGCAGCACATAAGCTGGGCGCTAAAGTAAAGCCATTGGTCGGACCAAGCTCTATTTTGTTGGGCCTGATGGCGAGCGGTTTGAATGGTCAGCGCTTTGCGTTTCAAGGCTATGTTCCGCATGATGCGCAAGATCGAATTGCACGACTGAAACAGTTGGAAGTGGAATCTAGAAAATTACAACAGACGCAAATTTGGATTGAGACACCCTATCGCAATACTGCGATGCTGATGGCTTGCCTGAATGCGCTATCCCCGCAATCATTATTGTGTCTTGGCATGGATCTCAGCCTGCCAAGTGAAACGATTACAACGCTATCGATTGCAGATTGGCGTAAGCGCTTCCCCAATGAAGCTGCCTGTGCTTCATTACAAAATAGGCCAGCAGTATTTCTATTGCTGGCCTAAGCGTTTTATTTGCTACCCAATTGATCTATCGTTTTTTACTTTAGATCAGGTGTCTTAATTAAGGCCTTGCCAGCTGCAGCGCCAACTTCAGCACCAAAACGTTTAGCAACACGCTCGGCAAAATTCTCTTTCATGGTGTAGTCAAGAATATCCGGCGCTTTAAAGATGTCGCGCGCAACGGTCTCTACCGTTCCATAGCCGTCCACTAAACCAATTTTGATAGCTTGCTCACCATTCCAAACGCGGCCCGAGAACATCTCTGGGGTTTCTTTTAGACGGTCGCCACGACCTGCTTTGACCACGGCAATAAATTGCTGATGAATCTCATCGATCATCTTTTTAATCATTTCGACTTGCTGAGGATTTTCTTTAGAGAACGGATCCATCATTCCCTTGTTTGACCCTGCCGTAATCATGCGACGAGTTACACCCAACTTATCCATCAAGCCAGTGAAACCGAAGCCTTCCATGATCACGCCAATAGATCCAACTAAGCTAGCCTTATCCACCAAAATTTGATCACCAGCAACTGCGACGTAGTAACCACCAGAAGCGCAGATATCCTCCACAACAACATAAAGTGGTTTGCTTGGATAGAGCTTACGTAAGCGATGAATCTCATCATTCATCATGCCCGCCTGCACTGGAGAGCCGCCGGGACTGTTAATCCGCAAAACTACGCCAGCACTATTTTCATTTTCAAATGCAGCAGTGAGTGATGAGTTGATATCCAAGGCATTGGCCATTGAGCTAGAAGAAATCTCCCCTTCTAAAGTGACCAAGGCAGTGTGCTTCTCCATACCCATCCCGCGCCCGGGCAGATGAAAATCAAACACTGCAAGCACTACGCCAATAAAAGTAATGAGAGTGAGGATGCGAAACACTGCTTTCCAGCGACGAGCCTTGCGCGTCTCTTTTAAATTCTCTAGCAATAGATGCTCGAGCGCTTGACGCTCCCAATTCTGATTGGCGTTCTCGGATTGATTTTGATCCATCTTTTTAATCCTTAGTTACTAACTAGTTTTTAACAGTGAGGTTCTCATTAAGCCATTGGCTCAGTTGCGTAACGTCATCCACATGAATTAATGATGGTGCCTCTTTTAAAGTACTTGGAGGGTGCGCGCCATAAGTCACTGCTACCGCATCAACCCCGGCATTAGCTGCCATATCCAAATCATGCGTGGTGTCCCCAATCATGAGCATCCGACGCATCGGCACTTGCATCACATCTGAAAGCTCTAGAAGCATTCCAGGGTGAGGCTTAGAAAAAGATTCATCTGCGGTACGGGTTTCATGAAACATCTGCTCTAGCTGATGATGCTTTAAGGAGCGATCTAATCCAACACGTGATTTACCTGTAGCAACGCCTAGCAAGTAACCATCCTCGCGCAAGCTTTCTAACAGCTTACGAATTCCCGGAAATAAATCAAGCTCATGATCCTTAGATAGGTAGTGGTAACGAAAGCGCTCAGTGAGCTTGGGGAAGTGCGCCGGCTCAATCCACGGCACCGCCCTTCTCAGCGAGTCCTGAATACCCAAACCAATCACCGAGCTCGCTAAGGCATCATCAGGTTCTTTAAAACCCAAGTCGCGACAAGCTTGCTGTATGCAGTTCACGATCGTCGGCGTGGAATCCATGATGGTTCCATCCCAGTCCCACACAATCAGGTCGTAACGTCTATCGGGTTTTTGTTCTTTGATCATTCTCAGCAGTGTGAATCACTTAGCTTTTTTCTGCAGGCACTTCAAAGTTTTTCATCATTGCCGTAAATTCAGAGGGCAATGGTGACTCAATTCGCATCTTCTCGCCAGTACGTGGATGAGTAAAGCCAGCCAAGTGGGCATGTAGATACAAGCGTTTAGATTTCACAAGCTTGTCTTGATCTTCAAAGCCATATTTATCATCACCCAAAATGGAGTGGCCCAATTTTTGAAGGTGTACACGAATTTGATGGGTGCGCCCGGTTTTCAGCTGGGCCTCGGCCAAGGTGATTGCCACATCACCGCGCTTCATGACTTTAGTGACGCGAAGAGCAGTATGGCTTGGCAAGCCATCTGGATCAACGCGCACGCGGCGCTCACCATTAGCCAACAGGTATTTATGTAAAGCAAATTTCAACTGCATGGTGCCAGCACCTTGAGCGATCTCCCCATGAGCCAGCAAGTAGTAGCGCTTGTCAGTTTGACCTTCGCGGATTTGGCGATGCAACTCCACCAAAGCGCTACGCTTTTTAGCCAAAAGTAATACGCCCGAAGTATCTCGATCTAAACGGTGAACTAATTCCAGAAATTTGAGCTCTGGACGAGTAATGCGTAAGGTTTCAATAACACCTAAAGCAATACCAGAGCCCCCATGGACCGCCAAACCTGCCGGCTTGTTCACTATTAATAGAGCTTCGTCCTCGAACAAAATGGGCATTTTGTCAGAATAGCCTTGCGCCCGATTCTTGGTTTGGGCGGTATTGACTGCCGCCATTTGAGCGGGCTCAGCGATCCGAACCGGAGGGACTCTGACCACATCACCCTCAATCAGGCGGGTAGTCGGCTCAGCCCTTTTCTTATTCACCCGAACCTCGCCAGACCGAATAATCCGGTAAACATGGCTTTTGGGGACCCCTTTGGCCCAACGCAAGAGGTAATTATCCAATCGCTGGCCAGCCTCTTCAGGACCAATGGTCTGAAGCTGCACAGCAGCTGGAGGGGCGGTTTTTACCGGTGAAGGCTTGGAAATGGGTTCGGATTTCATGATTTATCTCTCTTGCCACCTCGACAGAGGTCGACAAGGGACTCAACAATACCCCATTGTCGTTCAACTTGTGCCGTATAATCAACGCTCTAGCCAATTTATTGGCCCGAGACTGACCTGATTCAGGTTCGAATCGTGGAGCTTGGAGTCGCCCTTAATAGACTCCCGGGGTTGCCCCTCCCCCGTTGTAATGAGGCGCAGGGTTGGTGTGCCGTATGCCGCGACCCGCGATTAGAAGACAGTTTTCAGGCGCGCGCCTGCATTGATGACCTAAAGGAGGTCTCTGCGGCGATCGTCAAGTGTGGCACCGGTTTAACAACATTGAACTTGGTGTACTAGGCAATAAATGCCTGGATTTGCTTGATCCACACTCCAAAGCCGCCAATGGGCTATGCCCCAAGCGGTATTTAACTTGTCCCTAACGCAGCGCGCAACGACGCACTCCCAATAGGAGAGTGTTATGAAACGCATGTTATTTAATGCAACTCAACAAGAAGAGTTGCGAGTTGCCATCGTCGATGGTCAAAAACTCATCGATATCGATATCGAAGCTGCCGGTCGTGAACAACGTAAAGGCAATATTTACAAAGGTGTTATTACCCGCATTGAGCCTTCGCTCGAAGCTTGCTTTGTAAATTACGGCGAAGAACGCCATGGCTTCCTGCCATTTAAAGAAGTTGCCCGCACCTACTTTAAAGAGGGTATTGATGTCCGTAATGCCTCTATTAAAGATGCCTTACGCGAAGGCCAAGAAATCATTGTTCAGGTAGAAAAAGAAGAGCGCGGCCAAAAAGGCGCTGCCCTCACCTCTTTTGTCTCTCTAGCAGGTCGCTATTTGGTATTAATGCCAAATAACCCACGTGGAGGCGGCGTTTCTCGTCGCATTGAAGGTGAAGACCGTCAAGAGCTCCGTGAAGCAATGTCCCAATTACAAGTTCCAGATGGCATGAGCATCATTGCTCGTACAGCTGGTATTGGTCGCGACGCTACTGAATTGCAATGGGATTTAAGTTATCTCATGCAGTTGTGGACAGCGATTGATGAAGCCGCTAAAGGCAACTCAGCACCATTATTGATTTACCTCGAATCCAGCCTAGTGATTCGTGCGATTCGTGATTACTTCCAACCAGATATCGGTGAGATCCTCATCGATACGGATGACATCTACGAGCAAGCTGCAGCCTTTATGTCTGTAGTAATGCCAGATAACTTACCTAGAGTGAAGCGTTACCAGGACGATGTTCCATTGTTCTCACGCTTCCAAATCGAGCATCAGATTGAAACTGCTTACTCACGTACCGTGCCATTGCCATCTGGCGGCGCGATCGTGATCGACCACACCGAAGCTTTGGTTTCAGTGGACGTTAACTCTGCACGTGCAACTCGTGGTTCCGATATTGAAGAGACTGCTACTCGCACTAACCTAGAAGCCGCCGATGAAATCGCCCGTCAAGCACGTTTACGTGACTTGGGTGGCTTGATCGTGATCGACTTTATTGATATGGAATCGAGCAAGGCACAGAAGGATGTTGAGAATCGCCTGCGCGATGCTCTGCGTCACGACCGTGCTCGCGTTCAAATGGGCAAGATCTCTAAATTTGGCTTGATGGAAATGTCACGCCAGCGTTTGCGCCCTGCCCTCTCTGAAGGTAGTCACGTAACATGTCCTCGTTGTAATGGCACAGGTCATATCCGTGATACCGAATCTTCTGCATTGCAAGTCTTGCGCATCATCCAAGAAGAGGCAATGAAAGAAAACACTGCCGCTATTCATACCCAGGTTCCAGTCGAAGTGGCTGCATTCTTGCTCAATGAGAAGCGCGCTGAAGTCATCAAGATTGAGACACGATTCAAAGTCAATGTCTTGATGATTCCAAACAAGCATTTAGAAACCCCACATTACAAACTTGAGCGTTTACGTCATGACGATCCACGTCTTGATGACCAAAAGGCGAGCTATGTGATGGCTGAAGAAGCTGCTGCCGAACTCGAGACCGATACTGCGGTAAGCCGTAAAGATGCCGACGTTAAAGTTCGTCCTGAAGCTGCTGTAAAAGGCATTACACCAAATGCACCAGCACCAGTAAGTCAGCCACGTCCTGCACGTTCCGATAAAGCTAACGCTGACACTGCAAGCACCGGTGGATTCTTTGGCTTCATTAAGAGCCTATTCTCTTCAGCGCCTGCACCAGAAGTGAAGCCTGCATCTAGCGCACCACGTGGTCGCAATCAAAATAATCGCAACGGCAATAACCGCAATCGCGGTCGTCGTGGCGAACGCAATGATCGCGGTGAGCGCCCAGCTGAAGGTGCAGCAGGTGCCGAAGGTACAAACGCTCCACGCGAGGCAGGCTCAGGTAGAGGCCGTCAAGATGGCCGTAACCGCAATGGCAATAACGGCAATCGCAATCAAAATCCAAAAACAGAAAACCCAGCTGCGGTAACTCCAGCCACTGAAGCTGCGCCTGGAACCGATGCAGCTCCTAGCGCAGATGGTGAAGAGCGTCGTGGTCGTGGTCGCAACCGTCGTGGTCGTGGTCGTGGTCAACGTGGCGAGCGCACTGAGTCTAATGGTGATGCGGCAATTGCTTCTGTTGTTGCTGTAGCAACTTCATTCTCAGGCCCACCAGTTGGAATGGCTGGAGCATCTGCTTCTATGCCGATTCAGAATATTGCTCAAAGCTTTGGAAACACTGTTGCGCCTTCAGCTTCGAATGAAGTGAAAGATCGTGCACCCCGCGCACCTAGAGAGCCAAGAGAGCAACGTGCACCGCGTCAAAGCAATCGCACTGATAATGCTGCTGCACCTGCCCCACAGGCAGTAGCAAAAGTAGCAGCAGCTCCGATTGAGGTGATCGCTAAGCCAATGCCTGAGCTTCCTAAAGTTGCCTTCCAGGCGCTCGAGGAGACTCCATTGCATAGCGTTGTTCAATCTGCCGGCATGGTCTGGGTTGCAACTGACTCTAGCAAGCACCAAGAAGCGCAATCGCAAATCAAAGCTGAGCCAGAAATTTTGCCAATGGGCAGAACTCCTAAAGCTCCAGTTAGCTTGCAAAATGGTCCAATGGTTTTAGTTGAAACCGGCGGCCAAGAA
>ERZ1034363.2026-NODE-2026-length-10270-cov-3.480820_pt1 | contig 10270 bp, 2 predicted proteins | sample MGYA00520616_ERZ1034363 | MGnify/ENA primary metagenome ERZ1034363 (study PRJEB33736, sample SAMEA104284506) | Azolla filiculoides | biome: Urban; feature: Water surface; material: Ditch water | place: Netherlands | collected 2015-10-28 | depth 0-0.1 m ... | reverse complement strand
GTAGGTGAAACAACCATTTCAATTAAACAGAATGACATTTACTGGGATCCAGGTGATCCAACAACAATGGATTATGTTGTACCGATGATGGATTTCTATTCTACATATCCTCACGCATACAAAGAATCAGTCGTTCCAGTTGCTTCTGTTAAAGTATCTTCCCTTACAGTTGATAACATTCAACTTCAGAATGGTGGCGCTGGATATTCTGTTATTCCAAAGAACTTGGAAGTCAAAGCTGTTTCTAATGTTGGGCATGGTGCAATTCTTATTCCAGTCATTTCAAAAGATGTTGGACCAGGTGAAGCTGGATACAGAAGAATTGTGGATGTACGGGTTATTGATCCTGGATTTGATTATGACGAGAATACACAAATTGTCATTTCAGGTGGCAGAGTTCCCGGCCAAGCCGGCGCGGATGCACAACTAATCCCTATAGTGATTGATGGTAGAATAACCCACGTGGATATTCGTGATGGATACGCAGGAGATCATTACTTCTACGGTACTAAAATATATGTTGCTGGTAACGGCTCTGGCGCGAATATTGTGCCCGTTGTTAATACTGGTATCATTCGTGTTAATGTATTGTCTCAGGGAAACACAGTTCCAGCGGATATACTTCATTCAGTTGTTGATATTCAAGGTTCGGGCGCTGTTCTAGAACCTGTATGGAATTCTGGTAAGCTTTCAATCAATGTTGTTAATCCTGGCTCTGGATATGTTAATCCATCTGTCATTATGGGTTCAGCAAAGTTTGAATTTATCTATGGTGTTATCACGGATATTACAGTAATGTCCTCCGGGTCTGATTATTCTTCCGCAAGTATGCTTGTGCAAGGTGACGGTGCTGGCGCGTATGTGACTTTTAAAACAGGGGTGGATGGCGCATGTACATCATTGAATGTAAGCGCAAATGGTACAAGAATGGGTGGCGTTCCTAAGATTAAACTAACAGACACTTCAAACAGAAAGAATATCTCCGCTATTCGTGTGGATTCTGGTGGTGCTGGTTTCTTTGAAATTCCTAAACCACGTATCACTTCTACACACGGTACAGGCGCTGTTATTACTCCGTACGGATCAAAGATCGGTGCAATTAAGTCCATTCAATACGATGACTTCGGTTTAGACTTCGTTGATCCACCGTTTGTTTCTTCTCAGTTCCGTACCATTCTTGCTAATAAACAGAATTTGATTGAAGGATCAAAACTTCGTATTCCTGGTTCAAATTACAATCATGATAACGGACCATTCGCTGTTTTAAAAGACATTGATTATCAGACAAACATTGCAACACTTTTTGTGCCTTATGTTGATATTAGATTCTTATCTGAAGGCGCATATTCATTACTAAGCGAAGATGGTTCTGACATTAGTTTGGAAGGTGTTACTCAACTGCCTGAAAAGTGGCAAGACGATGTTTCCGGCCTATTAATTTCTCCACTTGTTGATACTAGGTTCTTCGGTAAAGCGGGTGGTTCTGGTATCGGTTATGAAGAACCTGAGCGTATCAAGAGTAATTCTGTTCTAAATGATTCCCGGACGTCAACCACCAATCACTATGATATTCAAGAGTTTGCATATACAATTTACACTGGTATTGACATTAAAGAATATTCCCAGTTAATTGCTAATATTCTCCACCCTGCTGGTTATCAGATGACAGGCAAGATTCGTGATTATGGATTCGCTAATTGTCGCATCAAAAATGATTACATATCAAAAGGCAACCGCCGTGGCGATATTATCATTCTTCATATCTACTTGGAAGACGATGACAGCAGAGGTTATGCCGCCCCCGTGTCAGTTGAAGGCTATGTAATTGAAGAATTCATAACACATCCTAAAAAGTGGAATAATCCAAAGAATTCTCTTAATAATCTCATGAATACAATGTTCTACATGAATCCAGTTCATGACCCAGATTCTTTATATTCACGCAACGATATAGTCGGTACTCAGGACATTGTGATTATTAATAACGGAATTACATATACCCTTGATAAAGTAAAAGTTGGTACCGTTAAAGGTTGGGAGTATATGACAGATGGTGGCACTCCGATGGCAGTTTGGGAACGAATGACAATTGAAGAATTTGATACTCAAGCTCTACATAACAACTGGTACAACCCAATTTACATGGATTGGACAAAACCATTTGGTTCTGAGCCAACGATTAATCCAGAAAAAGTCTGGTTGCATGATACATGGAGAGTGAACCAGGACTCTTTTGTTATTAAACAATATTACACTCTATCATAAATAATACTAATTCAATAAGGAATACTTGACATGACAGCTATTGTTACAAATAAAATCAGAGTCCATAACGCTAAACAGTTCGTTGGTGGTTTTGACGGTTCTGATGTTACCCCAATTTACGGATTCATCGGTAGAACGCTGCCATGGACTACAAATGAATCTCCACTCACTGATGGTGCATCTGATACAGGCAATCCAGGCATGCCGTATGACAGTCGTGGATATGAATCAAAGACATTTCAGCATATGCTCCAGATGAAAAAGATTAATGCGGGTAACGTTGTTACTGCATGTCGTAACATGAAATGGACTTCTGGTGTTTATTTTAATCCGTATCGCCATGACTATAATGGCACAATCACTGTTAAGCAACTTGTTTCTGGTACTTTTGCACCCGCTACGCTTGCTGAAGCAAACTATTACACTGTTTCAGATAACAAAGTTTATATTTGCTTGAAAGCTGGTCCTGGTGCTTCTACTGTTGATCCTAAAACCACTGTTGGTACCAGCTACACTCCAGCACAAGGTATTGATAGATACATCTGGAAATTTATCAGTGAACGCAGTACAGGCGATGCAACAAATTTATCATCTCCAGACTATTTCCCAGTCCGCACAGTATCAAATGCATTGGTTCCTGGTAATGAATTCTATTTTCAATCACAATCACAGAATCATGCAATTCCCGGTGCAATTTATGCGGTCCTGATTGAATCTGGTACAGGGTCAGGATGGGGATCTGCTAACATCGACCGCGCAGTTGCGACTGGTGCTGTTAAAGTGATTGGTAATGGTACGCTTAACACTGCAACCACAGGTGACACAAACGGCTTTGAAATTCGTCTAGTTATTTCAAGCAATGCGATTGTTGATATTGAAGTTGTTGATCCAGGTCAGGGTTTCTCTTTCTGCACAATTACTGGTTTAACAGGAGTTCTTCCTAATATTACTCCAATTATTACACCTAAATTTGGTCTTGGATATGATCCTATCACTGATTTGAATGCGTATTATGTTTTAATTGGAATGAATATTGTTGGTAATGACAGCGGTAAATTTACAGTGGCAAATGAATTCCGCCAATTTGGATTAATTTCTAGTCCAATCTCATATGGTACAACCAATGTATTAAATATGTCCGCAGTTGATTGTACAACCACCATTGTTATGAATTCTTCAATTACTGTGAATTCAGACCAGGTTCTGACTCTTGTGACAGGCCGTAAAGTTTTGGTGGTTGATACATTCTCGTTCCCTGTTGATTACGCAACTGTTGCTTATCAGGGAAAACAAGGCATTCGTGTCATTTCTCCAAAAGAAGTTGATGATTCAGCAGCAAACATCGCAATTGCACCGGGACAGACTTTCCCAGCTATTTCGACCAACACAATTCTAGCAATTGTTCTACCAGAATGGGAACCACAATCAGGTGAATTGTTGTATGTTGAAAATAGAAAGCCTATCGCTCGTGCAGTTGACCAGGGTGAAGATTTGCGTGTTGTGATTGAATTCTGATATAAATAAAGAAATAAAAGAGTGGTTGAACCTAAAGGAATAAAATGACAATAGATACAAATATCAAGCCTTATTACGATGACTTTGACGCAACAAAGAATTATCATAAAATTCTGTTTGTTCCAGGTCGTCCTCTGCAGGCACGAGAAATGACCCAGATGCAATCTATGATTCAGAATCAGATTAAAGCAACCGGGGATTTCTTGCTGAAAAATGGTTCTATGGTCATTCCTGGTCATATTTTCTTTGATAATACTGTCACATCGCTTAAGCTTGAAATGACATATAACGGTGACCAGGTAAATGGTTACCTTCCAAGCTTTGATGGTGGTTCTATTGTTGGTGCAAAATCAGGTGTAAAGGCGGAAGTTATTTCTTATTCACTCGGTGAAAACAATGACTCTCCAACACTTTATGTCAAGTTCAAATCTGGCGGTAATGCATTTACATCGGGTGAAGTTCTTTCACTTGAAAACGGTTTAGGTAGCACACAGGTTCAGCTACAAAATAACTTCTCTGCTGGTGCTGCTCTTGTTACCATCAAAGAAGGTGTTTATTACATTAACGGATATTTCGTTCAGGTTCTAGAACAAAAGCTTATTGTCAGCAAGTATTCTGCTAATCCTAGCAATATTATCGGTCTTGAATTGGTTGAAAAGATTGTTACCACCAAAGATGATAACTCCCTGTTTGATAACTCCCGTGGATTTATCGACTACATCACAGTTGGTGCCGACCGTTACCAGATATCGCTTAAACTTGTTTCTCGCCCATTTGTTACTGAAATTGTAACAGATTCTACCGTTGAAGTCAAGTTCATTGATTTGCTACAAATTCGCAATGGTGTTGTTCTTCAGAAGAAGGACAAATCGACTTTTGGTGAAATTGAAGCCGCTTTAGCTCGTCGTACATATGACGAATCTGGTGATTACACAATCATTCCACATAAGATTTCTGCACAGCATTACCGCAGCAATACTCGTGGTGCATGGGTAGCTGGTGTCGCTTATCTCTCTGGCGATGTTGTCACAACTCCAACTGGTAAATATGAGTGCTTGAATGGTAACATTTCAGGTACAATTATTCCTGCTCATACTTCTGGCATCGGTACAGATGGTAACTTGGACTGGCTATACACAACATCCGCATATAACAATTTAGGTGCCAATGTCGCATCTAATGCAGAAGCGTATGATGTTGCAACTCTTAATGATGGTAAGATTAATCTTAACATTTCCGCTGGTAAATCTTATGTACGTGGTTTTGAAGTGGATGCTCCTGCTTTCCATCTTGATGTTCTAAAACCACGCGAATCTGATACGCTCAATTCACAAAATTTGCCTGTTGATTGTGGTCTTTACTATGTCATTGACTCCGTAACAGGTGTTCCTGATATTGCTGCTCTTGAAGAATTAACTATTAAGAATGCAAATGATACCGATGTTGGTTCATGTCGTGTGCGTAATATTGAGCCAATTGGCAATTCACAGTATAAGTTATATGTATTTGATGTAAAGTTTGATGGCACAGTTACCTACGGCGCGCATACTCGTGATAAATCACGCTATAGCGATGGATTTAAGAAGTTCGTTGGTGCGTCATTTAATGCAACTGGCGTATATACACTAGAACCACTTCAAGGAACTGGTAACACTGCAACAACCGCATTAACTGGTTTTGGTACACTTTTCACTGATTTATCAGAGGGCGATGGAATTAAGGTCGGTACCCATGTCTCTGGTATTGCTATGGTGAATGATGCAAATTCAATCACTCTTGCAACTTCTGGTCCTACTCAGACTGGTCAAATCGTTTATCGTTTGATTAATCGCATCCAAGGTACAGTTGCTCCAATCGTTCCACTTCCAGTCGGATTCGTTGGCACATTGCATCCATCATCAACCTTTGATACTTCGTATGTCACTCGCAGAGTGATTGATGGTACCACATCTGGCACCGCGGTTACGGTTTCTCTTTCTGGTGGATCATTTGACCAATTTGGTGCAGGTTCATCAAATTATGTCGTTATTGATACTTTAACAGGTGTCCATTACACTCCATCTGCAATAGTGCTTTCAAGTGGAAATAAAACTGTCAGCTTGACAACCGCAATCGGTGACGGTCGCGCTGTTAATATCATTGCATACATTTCCAAAGCAAACAATGCTGCAATTGAAAAGACTAAGCTCCTAAAAGTTAAAACTGTTGAATTTACAACCTATAACTCTGTTAAGGGATCCGCTCTTGCATTAACCGAAGCTGATATTCAGCGTGTTGTTAGTGTTAAAAAGAACGGATCAGGTACATCATTTGATGTTGCTACTCCAACCGCTGTTGTGCCATTTGTTTCCGCTGGATCCATTGATGTTACTGGTTCATTCACCGTTGATTCTGGTATTACTGCTGAATACTACGGTATCGGTAAGTTAATCAAGAATTCTGGTGTTATCATTGATCGTCCGATTCAAGTTACTTTTGAATATTTTGAACATTCTAACGGGGATTATTTCTCGGTTGATTCATACCGTAACGTACCGTACCGCATGATTCCAAATGGTATGGCTGACGTACTTGACTTCCGCCCTCGTGTTGCTGATGATGGTTCATGGACAGGTACAGGTAAGTCTATTCCTGAGCCAATTTCTAGCCAACAGTTCTTCTCATGTGATATTTCATATTACTTGGGTCGCCGTGATTTAGTGGTTGTTCGTTCAGACAGCAAATACGAAGTTATCACTGGTGATGCTGCTGTTAGCCCAAGACTTCCTACTAATGTACCAGAAAATAGCATTGTCATTGCTGAAATCAACTATGCTCCTTTCTGTGCTAACATTAACATGGTGCAGATTGAACAAAAGTTCACCAAACGCTATACCATGAAAGACATTGGTGCGATTGATACTCGCCTAAAAGATGTTGAGTATTACACCGCTCTTTCATTACTTGAAAAGAAAACTCAGGAACAGAAAATCACCGATGCATTTGGACAGGATCGTTATAAAAATGGTTTCTTGACAGATGCATTTGAGCGTCATGAAAATGGTTTCGTCGACCACCCAGACTACTCAAACAGCATTGATCCTGTTGCTCAAGAATTACGCCCATTCTTCGTACCTAATAACATTAAGATGTACGAAGCAAAGCCAGCGTCCCGTGGTTCACAGGGATACACCGTGACAGGCGATTTGGTAACTCTTCCTTACACAACCACTCCACTTGTCACCCAGTTGCTTGCTAGTAAAGCTGAATTGATTAATCCGTTTGCAGTGTATGGCTTCAAGGGTGTAACCACATTATTCCCAAGTGAAGACAATTGGATCGATACTCAGCAACTTCCAGACATTCAAATTCGTAAAGAAGGAAGTTTTAATACCATTCAAAGTCTTGCTTCAAAAGCGGGTATTCTAGGTACTCAGTGGGGTGCGTGGCAAGAAACTGGTCGTACCCTAGTTGGTACCGTTGGTGGATACAATAGTACACGCTGGACACTTCAAAGTCAGACAACATCACAATTTACAGAATCATCTGCATATCACTCTGTAGCTGACTGGAATGCGGCCGCAGCATGGTCTGGTTGGTGGAACGGTATTCTTCGTCGTGAAAACATTCAATATACCAATTATTTCAGCAATTATCTAGTTGAAACCACCCATACAGATGTTTATGGTTGGAACGTTGGCGCGCAGCGTAAAGGCACCAATTCATATGTTGCTGAAAACTGGGACGAGACTGGTAGAGAAACAAAGATTATTAACAGCACATTTATTCCGTTTATGCGCCCAAGACCAGTTCTTGTTCAAGCTAAGGGAATGAAACCTGCAACCAATCTATTCTTGAATATTGATAAAAAACAATTTACAAACACTGCTTCCATTCTTACAGTTGTTCTAAAAGAAACAAATCGTGTTGGTACCTTTAAAGGATACGAAGATACCGATATTATCAACACTGGTGGATACGCTCGTGAAGATATGTGGTACGGTAATCAGTTTTACTGGGACCGCGGTGATGTTGTTCAATTTACATCTGGACTAACCTGTGTATGCGTTGCAGTTGATAAAGAAGAAATTAACGGCGTTTTAAAGACTGTTCTAAAACTTGCAAACTTCCGCGCTCAAGGTGTCAGCACTCAAACTTTGACAACCAGTATTGCAACATATGCACTTTTAAATACCAATATCTCTGGAACAATCTCTGGTGCATCTGCTGTTGTAGAATCCATCCGTCTTGATGCTGCGACAACAAACAGTGTTGGTAATTTGTGGATCGTTGCATATCTAACCGACAAGACATTTAAATGTGGAAACATTGATTTCATTGTTAGTGATACTGCATCCGCTGATACAAATAGTTCATCCACATGGAGCAAGGCCGTTTATTCTGCACAAGGTAAGCTTGAACAGAAACAAACAACTATTACATCTGTTCGTAATGGACAAGTAATCACCGTTCCTGTTTCAGAAGCTACCACATATTATCAAACAACTGAAACCAGACAGACCTCCGCAACAATCGTATCAACACAAGAAACTGTTGCTACAAATCGTTGGTTTGATGATCCACTAGCACAGACATTCTCTGTTCAGGACGAAGGTGGATGTTTCATTACCTCGGTCGACCTATTCTTCCATACAACTGATGCTAATATTCCAGTAATTGTTGAAATGCGCGATGTTGTTAATGGTTATCCTGGTCCAAACATTCTTCCGTTCGCACAGTGCGTAACTCCTGGATATAACATTAATGTTAGTACAACTGGTCTAGTTGCAACCAAGTTCTCCTTCCGTAGCCCAGTTTATATTCGCCCAGGTGTTGAATATTGTGTTGCAGTTCGTTGTGACAGTAACAAGACAAAGCTTTGGGTAGCAAACATGGGTGATAAGGATATTACCAATCCAGGTCGTATTATTTCGGCTCAACCATTAACTGGATCATTATTCAAGTCACAAAATAACAGTGCTTGGATTGCTGAACCTATGGAAGATATGACAATTGTTATTCACAAGGCTGTTTTCAATACTTCAACCGAAGCTGAAATCGCTCTGTTTAACATGCCAGTTCCATTCCAGTTACTACAGAATAATCCATTCTCATGGGACGCAATCGGTTCAAATAAAGTTCGTTGCTGGGCAACTGCTCATGGTATGAAAGTTGGAGATAAGGTTAATATCATCACCAACGATGCAACTGCATCCGCTCTTAATAATACAACTGTCACAGTGACCGAAGCTGGATTTGAATATTTCAACTTCACCTGGCCTGTTGCTTACTCTGCAACCGCTGTTGTTGCTTTCGGCGGTCAGACTTTCATCTCCAAGAACTATGACGCTAATACAATCCGCTTTAACGCGAATGACATGGCGATTGGTGGAACAAAGATTCGTTACGCATATTCCGTAAGTTCTGGTAGAGCAATGCCTGATTTGGTTACATGTCAGCTAAATCGTGATATTACACTCCTATCACCATCTGAAGTTCTTTCTGAAATCAATTCAAACACTTTCCTTTCATCTACCAATGTTATTGCTGGTATTGTGAATAAGCCACTTGTCCTTGATGTTTTCATGTCAAGTACAAATGCTAATATTTCTCCAGTTCTTGACCTACAAAGCGTTTCTGCCACTGTTATTGCAAATCAGATTAACGCTCCAAGTGATAGTTTAAACACTGGTCATAATAATTCAACTGTTTTGATTAGTCAGCCAGCAACATTTGGTACTAACTACTTTGAAACAACCACAACTGGATTATTCCCTGAGTTTGACATGTTCGGTATCGGTAAGACAATTACCGTAACTGGTACCGCTGCTGGTGTTACGTTCATTACAAACATTGAAAGCACTTCTACCATTAGAAGAATTTACACTGATAAATCAGATTGGACAACTGGTGCTAAAACAATTTCCGTCGTTCAAGGTAATGACTTTGTACGCGAAATCGCTCCGGTAAATACCAGCTCTTTATTCAAATATGTTTCTCAACCAATGGAACTTGCAACTCCTGCGACTTCTCTAAAAGTGTATTTTGATTACAATATCGTTGATGCTGTTGCTGGTGTCGATGTTTATTATAAGACTAGCAAAAAATCACTCAGCGAGAATTTGGTAGGTAAGCCATGGATCAAATATACACCAACATCCGCTGAAACACTCGTCGCAGTTGGTACTCCAAACAACTTTATCGAGGCATCATTTAATATTGATAACGGTGGAGAATTTGACCAGTCTATGATTAAGTTGGTCGGAACAAGCTCTGCAACTGAAATTATTCCACGTATTAAAAATCTTCGTATTATTGCACTAGCATAATATGAAAGTGGAAGGTTTTGATAATCTGGCTAAAATAGGAGGGAGTGTTATTAACACAGACACTTCCTCCTATGAGTCTTATATTGCTCGGAGAAACTTCCTAGCAGCTAACCGCAATCAGACAGTTATTCAAGAGAATAAGATAAATAGTCTTGAAGCGGAACTCCAAGAAATGAAAGAAT
>ERZ1034363.2025-NODE-2025-length-10274-cov-2.103658_pt1 | contig 10274 bp, 8 predicted proteins | sample MGYA00520616_ERZ1034363 | MGnify/ENA primary metagenome ERZ1034363 (study PRJEB33736, sample SAMEA104284506) | Azolla filiculoides | biome: Urban; feature: Water surface; material: Ditch water | place: Netherlands | collected 2015-10-28 | depth 0-0.1 m ... | reverse complement strand
ATGATTTTTTAAAAAAGTAATGATTTGATTTATTGCCGCCGCGCGGCGGCAATATAAAGATATAGATATTTTTATATTAAGAAATATTTAAGTTTTAAAGGAAAAAAATGACCAACGAATCAGAAATAATTTCTAAAAAATTATTAATTACAAATGATGATATAAAAAAATATTTAGATTATCTTCTTAAAAAACTTGAGGATACAAATTTAAATATTGATAATATTTTTAAAGTTCGGCATCACCTTAGTAATATATATAAACAACAAAATCCTTTATTATTTGATCCAGAAAGTTTGGAAATATTATTTAACTGCTATACAGATTTTGATGTGTTTTTTGATAATTATATTAATTTATATAATTTCATTACAGACATTGAATTAATTAAAAAAATAAATAATAAGAGTATTGATATTGATAACCTTTGTATTAATTTGAGAATTTATCAAGAATTATATAATATTATTAATACAATTCTTGAATTAATTCAATATTCTAAAAAATTAATTAAATTACGAAATATAAATTTAGTAAAAACTTATTTGATTAAAAATACTAGTATTATTAAAAATGATATTAATAAATATTTAGTCAATAAATATATCTTAAATTTATTATGTACAGATAGTTATCAATTAGCAAATGATGAAGAAAAATTAATACAATATCAAAAAGTTTTATTAATTATTTTAAATAAACTAGATTTTACTAAACAGGTAAATACTTTTTTAGTAAATGTAAGTGATTTAAATATACGTAATATAGAGAATGAATGTATTGAACACAATCCTAATTTTTTTAATAAAAAGATAAAAGAATTAGATGAATATCTTAAGACAAAGGAAAAGGTATAAAAGTAGATGAAAAATATTAAAATACCAATAAAAAAAGTTGACAATAAATATTCACAAACAACAGCTGCAGAAAAAGAATTTAAAGCAGCTAATATCATAAGAAGAAGACCTGATGGGATTATCATAATGGATACTTATAATAATCCATTTTATCCTTTAAAGTCAGTAAAATTTGATACAGTAAAAAATGAATTTTTTATTATTAGAGAAGAGTTACAAAAAGATTATGGAATTAGTGTTGATAGATTATTTTTACCGTGGCATTTCCATTTAGAATTACAAGGTACTGAATTAATAATAAGAAATACAAGACCATTAACATACAAATCTTTAATTCCAGGCTATGAAGATTATATTAGTATAATGATAACTGGAAATACTAATGATGATATATATAATAAAAAGTTATATAAAACTTTAGCAAATAGTTTTAAATACCAACCTAGTTGGAGATTAAAAGATGATGAAATTACTTTAATTAATATAGGACCTAATTTCAATATTGATTTATTAAGTAAGGAATTAAGATGAATAAAGTTAATACGACTAATATAAATGATGCCAGTGTTAATAAATTAAGATTACCAAATAATAAAATGCCTTTGATTGATAATATAGTTTGTTTAGATTATGATAAATTATATGCAGAATTAAAAATAGAATTTTATGAAAGAATTATTATAAAGAATCATGATTTCATTCATAATATTTTAATATATGATAAAATTAGTTATTATGATAATAGTCGTATAGAAGTTACTAAAAAAATAGATGAAAAACATAGATTTGTTTTTATATTGTGTAAAGAGAAAAATGAAGGAGATAAAAATGTTAAATGATATTAATATAGAAGAAAGCGAAATGGAAAATTATTTAAAATTTCATAAAGTGTATCCAAAGATTGACATACACGATTATAATATACATAAATTTTATTTATATGTATATTTAGATCCATTTGATAAATTTTATCATACTTACCAAATAAAAGAAAAACCTTTATCGTTTGGATATAGACCTCTTTATATTGGCAAAGCTACTGGTGCGGGTTATAGACATAATCAACATATTGTTGAGTTTGCAAAAAGTATTTTTGATATGGATAAGGATAATAAAACTTTTCCAAATAAATTAAAACAAGAACATTTTAAAGATTTAGATGTTTTAATGAAACAGAATCATGATATAAACCTTCCAAGTAATTGGGATGAATATAAAAAAGATTGGATAATCATATTAGACACTGCAAATTCTCAAGAAGAATTAATTCAAAAAGAAAAAATGTATATAAATACTATTGGAACAATTAGAAAAAATACTGGTCCTTTGGTTAATGCAACATTTGGTTAAAAGGAAAATTATGGGAAAAATAAATATAGAACGAGCAAATACTGTTTTAATTGAATTAATTGAAACTTATGGTGGAATTGTTGGATATGAATTTGAAGGTGAAGAATATTTATTTGAATTTTTTGAAAGAGGAAGTTATCCTATTGATTTAGATGAAGAAATTAGTGAATCCTTAGAAATTAATTCTAATTTTTTAGATATTAATGAAAATACTAAAATTAAAGATATTTGTCAAAAAATATTTATATTAACATATTTTTATCGTAAAAATGTATTTTTTAGAAAAAGGTTGTGGTGAATTAAGACCTGACGCTGGCATGAAACGTCTCCATTTCAGGTCTAAATAATTTATATAAGCATGAAACGTCGCCATTACGGACAAAATAATATATTAAAGAATGAAAAGTCGCAATTTCAGGTATAAATAATTATTATTTCAATACTGTTTATGTAGGTGCAGCACCAACTACAGGTGCTTTGTCAAGCTATGCATTTTGTTCTACAACTGCTGCATCTTCTGCCCGTAACATCAAGAATAACATTTTCCATAATGCAACGGCAAACAATGGAGGTACCGGGCTACATTTTGCTATCAGTATAAGTGCCATTACCAATTTGACCTCTAACTATAATGATTTGATAACTACTGCAACTGGCAGTTATTATGTTGGACAGGTTGGTGCTTCAAATTATCAAACATTAGCAAACTGGCAGGGAGCTGCATCGGGTTTGGATGCTAATAGTTTAAATGTAGCATCGGTTTATGCAGGAGCAACCGCTGCAATCCCTGATTTGCATATTTACACAGGCGATGGATTTGCAATTTCTTCGTTAGCCGGATTAAATACTGTATCAACATCACCCAATACCGACATTGATGGCGATGCGCGTACAAATTACACGATGGGGGCTGATGATAATGGGGTGTCAGTCTTAGTTGCTACACCTGCCGAGTTTGCTGCATTAAATTCAACCATTTCAACAGCACAGGCATTGTACAACGTGGCTGTAGAAGGTACTGTACCCGGACAGTACAATGCAAGCAAAGCTACATTTCTTTCTGCCATACAGGCAGCCCAGGCTGTAGCTTCAAATGTCAATTCAACTTCGGTTGAAGTTAATAATGCGAATACTACATTAACTGCTGCCTATAATACTTTCAATAGTTCATTGGTGCCTCCAGCCGGTTCTGAATCAGATTTTGCAGCTTTGGCAGTAATCATCCAGAATGCTCAATCGGTATACGATGCAACTGCTACTAAAGAGGGTACAGGCTTGGGACAATATACCGCAGCCAATAGAACAACTCTGGTAAACGCAATATCAGCAGCACAGACCGTGTATAACTATCAGTACTCAAGCGCAACGCAACTTACTTCGGTTGGTACAACTCTGACAGGTGAAGTAAAAACGTTTAGAAATTCAATAAACGTAAATACTTCAGCTCTCATAACAGGTGAGTATTACTATATTTACATAACTGATAATGGTGGAACGAGATACTTTTTAACCGATGTAAATCCAACGGTTGAAGCTACTGCGGGTAATGGTGTTCAACCTATTAATTTTCAATCAAAACTAACAGGAAGTGAAGATGATTACCAATTGTTCAAGTTTACATTAGATGAAACAAAAGGACGTTATCGGATTGATGGAAAGTATCGTATAGGTGCAGCATATACAAATACCTATGTAGCCGAAGGTTGTGTTTTTGGAAAAAATGCATACGACAATAGCTGGAATACAATGAAGGTTTCGTACGATGGAACAAAATATGCCATTGAAAGAGCTGAAAAAGCTACCGGATTCTGGTTGCCATCGAGCTATGCTTCGTTAGCCACAATAAATGTAACCGGCGAAAATTTGTACGACAATATTGTATTTAATATTGTTTCAGTAAACAACCTTACAACCGGTATTAATCCTTCAGTAAAAAATTCAATTGTTTCGGTTATTAATCATCAGCTTAATATTCAATCTAATACGGATATATCAAAAGTGTTGATTTATGATTTCAGCGGAAAAACAGTGAAGTCTGTTACTTCCGGGTTCAACAACATATCCTTAAACAATGGTACTTATATCGTGAAAATTGTAAATTCTCAATCGTCAGATATGTACAAAATTATGGTGAAATAATTTGAACTATAGGGAGTGTTTATTTGAACGATAAATACTCCCTAATGAATCTTTATCGCTTAATAATAACCAATTATAGTACACTCGTTTTTTATTTGTTGCATTTACACAAATAAAAAAACGAGTGTATTGTTCTGTTACAACAATGGTGGTTAACGCAGACGTTACAATGACTGTTCAGCAATGATCATTTCATACTTAAAAAATAATTTATGACACGTTTTATTTTGCTCTTATCGGTTTGCCTTAATTTTTATATTGTACAAGCGCAGCAACTCATAACTTATCCATCGCCCGAGGGTTTAATTCAAAATTCAGATTTTTCAGTAAGCGTTCGCATTCCGGGAAAACAATGGCAGGAATTATCTGAGTATTCAGTCATGGTAGATGAAGTTCGCGATGTTAAACACGTTGTTGAAAATGCATCAATGGTTTATTTTGATTTTTCCGATGATATAGAAGTTTCAGTAACCTACAATAAGGGTGACATTAAAAATGCCCGGATTCGACCTCTTTCGTATGGCATTAAACCGCAGATTAATGGGAATACCCTGAATTTTAAACTCTCACAGGCCCGAAACATTTCTGTAGAGATAAATAATGATATTTTTCATAATCTTCACCTTTTTGCTAATCCGATTGAGGTGAATAAACCCGCTAAAGGTCAAAAAAATGTGCTTTATTTTGGTGCTGGAATCCATGAAATTCCGGGTGGTGAGTTGAAAGTTGAATCAGGTAAAACAGTTTATTTGGCTGGTGGTGCTGTACTTAAGGGTAGAGTAGTTTTCAAAAATGTTGAAAATGCAAAACTCATTGGTCGTGGAATGATAGATCAATCGGTTCGTGGCGGGATTAAAATCGAAAATTCGAGAAATATTGAGGTTGATGGTATTTTTTGTACTCAATGTTTTACCGGTGGTTCCGATTCTGTCACCATTCGCAATGTGAAGAGTATGAGTTACTACGGTTGGGGAGATGGAATGAATGTAATTTCCAGTAATAATGTTTTGTTGGATGGTGTTTTTAATAGAAACTCTGATGATTGTACAACAGTTTATGGAACCAGACTGGGTTTTACAGGGGGGTGTAAGAATATCACTATGCAAAATTCAACTTTGTGGGCTGATGTAGGACATCCAATTTTAATTGGCACACATGGAAATACAATTAATCCGGATACACTTGAAAACCTGACGTATACCAACATTGACATTCTTGATCAAAAAGAGGCTCAGATTGATTATCAGGGGTGTATGAGTTTGAACGCAGGAGATGATAATTTTGTGAGGAATGTAAAGTTTGAAAATATTCGGGTTGAAGATTTTAGACAAGGACAATTGGTAAACCTCCGGGTTTTTTATAACACTAAGTATTGTACCTCGCCGGGACGGGGTATAGAAAATGTACTTTTTAAAAATGTTGAATATTCAGGGAGAAATGCGGAACAATCTGTTATTGCGGGTTATGATGAATACAGGAAAATAAAAAATGTTGTATTTCAAAACCTGATAATCAATGGGAAATTGATTACTGATGATATGCCCGATAAACCCAAGTGGTATAAAACATCTGACATGGCTCGTTTTTTTGTAGGCGAACATGTTGATGGAATAACTTTTTGCAAATAATATGTGCCAGAATTTTAAAAATAAGATAAATGAAAATCACTGATAATTTACCTAAAACTCTCTTGCTAATTTTACTTGGGCTTGTTGTGTTAAATTGCGAAGAACTTAACGGTCAGAACTTTGAAAAATATAATGAAAGAAGCAGGGAGTGTTTTGATTATAACTGGATGTTCCACAAAGGCGATATTGCTATTAGCAGGGCAGTAAAAGCCGGAAAATATGGTGGTTTAACCGATGCAAATGTCAAAGTGATTACCGGTGAAGAAGCTGTGATTGCTTATACAGATAAAAACAAGGTAAAATCGTTTGTACAGAACGATTGGAAAGCCGTTAACCTACCACATGATTGGTGTGTTGAACAGGAATTTGCGAACGATCAATCAAAAGTAATTGATGGCGCTCCGGAAGGATTGGTTTCTCATGGTTTTTTGCCTGTTGGTATAAGTTTTTACCGGAAAGAATTTGAAGTTGCTGAAGCAGACAAAGGAAAAAAAATAAACATTGAGTTCGATGGAATTTTCAGGAATAGTACTGTATGGGTCAATGGTCATCTTTTGGGTAATCATCAGAGTGGATACGTACCGAGTAATTACGACCTTACTGATGTGTTGCGGTATGGAAACGAAGGTAAGAATGTGATTCTCGTAAAAGTTGATGCATCGGAATTTGAAGGATGGTGGTACGAAGGTTGTGGAATTTACAGACATGTTTGGTTAGTTAAAACAAACCCGGTGCATGTTGATCGTTTTGGCACGTATATAACAACACCGGTTATTACATCCGAAAATGCAAAGGTTGATATTAGAACTACATTGAAAAATGAAACAAAAAGTGCCAGAGAAATCATTCTGACATCAAAAATTGTTGACAATAAAGGAAGTGTAGTTAATTCGATAGTTTCCAATCTTTCAATTGAAGGATTAAGTAAGTCAGTAATTACTCAAAATGCAAATGTTTCGAAACCAATTTTATGGTCACCGGAAACTCCTAATCGATATAAAGTATTAACTGAAGTTGCTGAAAACGGACATGTAATTGACAATTATGAAACCGTATTCGGCATCAGGAACATTGAATTAAACACAACGGGTTTTTACCTGAATGGAAAACTATATCCTATCAAAGGAACTGCTAATCATCAGGATTTTGCAGGGCTTGGAGTTGCACTTCCTGATAAAATTAACGAGTACAAAATAAAGCTTCTGAAAGAAATGGGTTCAAATGCTTACAGATGCTCACATAATCCTCCAACACCTGAATTACTCAATATCTGCGACAGCCTTGGAATGCTTGTAATGGTCGAAAACAGAATGTTATCAAGCACTGATGATGGGCTGAAAGATTTAACCACAGTTTTGTACAGAGATAGAAATCACCCTTCCGTGTTTATGTGGTGTATTGAGAACGAAGAGTCGATTGAAGGTACTGTCATTGGAACACGAATTATAAAAACGCTGGTAGATTTGACAAATAAAATTGACCCTACCCGACCTGCAACTGCTGCAATGAATCATGGATGGAACGATGCCGGTTACGCTGATGCTCTTAATGTGGTAGGTTACAATTACGGACAGCGAAAAATGCAATACGTGAAAGATCACCAGCAATATCCCGAGAGAAAAATGATTGTAACCGAATCGGCCAGTTTCACTTCAACAAGGGGCGAATATGCCGATAACAATGAAAAAGGATATGTGTCGAATTTTGGAACCAATACGCCCGGTTGGGGAATGCCTCCGGCAAAAGATTGGGAACATATTATAAAATATCCGTTTTTGAGTGGAATGTTTGCCTGGACAGGTTTCGATTATCGCGGCGAACCAACTCCCATTTATCGTTGGCCGTGTGTGGTCTCACATTTCGGCATAATGGATTATTGCGGATTTCCCAAAGATGGATATTACGCTTATAAAGCTGCATGGACTGATACGCCGCTGGTACATGTATTTCCACATTGGAATTGGGCAGGCAAAGAAGGTGATACCTTGAAAATTGCTGCTTACACAAATTGCGATGAAGTAGAACTGTTTGTAAATGCTAAAAGTGTTGGTCGTCAAAAGGTAAAAGCATTTACAAGAGTAGACTGGAAAGCCGTTTATAAGCCCGGAAAATTGGTAGCCAAAGCATACAAAGGAGGAAAACTAGTTGCTACTGATGTAGTAGAAACCACAGCAAAACCTTCACGGATGTCATTAAACAGTGATGTAAGCATACTTAAAGCCGATGGAAGTGATGTAGCTATAATACGTGTGGCTATAAAAGATGCAAAAGGCAGGGTTGTGCCAACAGCAGATAATTTGGTGAAATTTTCTATAGAAGGTCCCGGACGTATCATCGGAACCGGTAATGGAAACCCAGGTAGTCACGAATTGGATAAAGACCCACAGCGCATGGCGTTCAATGGATATTGCATGGTGCTGGTTCAATCCGATTCTAAAGGCGGAGTCATTCGGTTAAAGGCTACTTCAGAAGGACTTAGTGATGGTGAGATTACATTAATGGTGAAATAATCCCGAGTACTCTATTCAATACTGAAAATGGTTTTAATTAGAATATTTGAAGAAAGTTCAAAAGGATAACGCAAATTTTGCGTTATCCTTTTTTTTTGAAATATCCAAGAATATTAAAAATACAAAACTATTTCATACTTTTGCTTTTATTACAAATGTAAGAAGTATTTGAACCTGAAAAAAAAGATTGAACTGTAGATCAACTCATTAAAGTAATTAATAGTTCGATAAAATTAAATTTAAATACACTTTTAAGTGATAGATAATCAATGATATATAAAATGATAAAAAGGATGTTGTTAATTGCTAATACTATTGTAGTATTAGGGAATTCTGTTGTCGTTACAGCAGGTGTAAAACAGAATTCAATGAGTGATACTAATTTTATTGCAAAGGTTGAAAAAAGTGGCGTTATTTTGAAACGCGGTAAAGAGAAGTTAAAAGTTGAATTTATTAATCCTGAAATTGTGCGCGTTCAATATGTGCCTGAGGGAGACCTGAAAGAAAATGATACAAATATTTGTGTGACCCGCAGTGATAGCAATACTTCCTTCAAATTTTCAGAAAAAGGAAATACCATTTCACTTGAATCCAAACAATTAAAAGTGTTGATAAACAAAACAACAGGATCTATACAATATAAAACCTCGAAAGGAGAAGTCTTGTTAAATGAAAACCCATTACAGCCCCGTATAACTGAAAAGGTGAATGTTAAGCAAGTAGAATTTGATCAAAATCAAAATAAAATTGAAAAAACAGCCAATGGAGATGTGATAGTGTCAGAAGTGACATCTCAAGATGTAATCGGAACAGCGTGGAAAGCAATTCAGCAGTTTGTATGGCAGAAAAATGAGGCTTTGTTTGGCTTAGGATCTCATCAGGAAAATTATATGAATCTGCGTGGTACTATGCAATATTTGTATCAACACAATTTAAAGAAGAGTGTTCCGGTTTTGATGTCTTCAAAGGGCTATGGATTATTATTTGATTCGGGTTCTACTATGATATTCCATGATGACAGCATTGGCAGTTATATGCAAATGAATACTGTGAAAGAAATTGATTATTATTTTATGTACGGTCCTGAATTTGACCACATAATAAGTCATTATCGTACATTGACTGGGAAAGTGCAAATAATGCCAAAGTATATTTTTGGTTATATCCAATCAAAAGAGAGATATAAAAATCCGCACGACATCGATAGTGTAATTAATCGCTTCCGTACCGAAAAAATTCCTTTAGATGTTATTGTCCAGGATTGGAATTATTGGGATTCAAGATGGTGGGGACATAAGAAATTTGATGAAAGATTTTATCCTAATCCTGACGAAATGATAAGGAATGTTCATGAAAAAAATGTTCATTATATGCTCTCAATTTGGCCATCAGCAACTGGCAATGAGGCCACGGAGATGAAAAGCAAAGGTTTTCTTCTTGGTTGGGGGATTTACGATGCATTTAACCCTGCAGCAAGAAAAATGTATTGGAACGAATATGTGAACAAGAATTTGTTCTCAAAGGGTGTAGATGCATGGTGGTGTGACAGTTCTGAACCTGTTGATGGAGATTGGAACAATTATTCAAATTCAGTCTCTAATAATGCCTTTGCCCGGTACGAAATAAACTCAAAAGCATTAAACGATTTATTAGGACCGTTTCGTGCTAATACCTTTTCGTTGCATCATGCGCAGGGTATTTATGAAAACCAACGATTGCAAACGAATGTAAAACGTGTTGTGAACCTTACCCGTTCCGGATTTGCAGGTCTGCAAAGGTATGGAACATTT
>ERZ1034363.2024-NODE-2024-length-10279-cov-3.138012_pt1 | contig 10279 bp, 7 predicted proteins | sample MGYA00520616_ERZ1034363 | MGnify/ENA primary metagenome ERZ1034363 (study PRJEB33736, sample SAMEA104284506) | Azolla filiculoides | biome: Urban; feature: Water surface; material: Ditch water | place: Netherlands | collected 2015-10-28 | depth 0-0.1 m ... | reverse complement strand
CGCCAATGCGCTCGGCGAAGAGCCGGAAGCCGGCTGGCGTGAAACCGCGGCGACGGGCACCTACCAGTGTAGGCATGCGCGGATCGTCCCAGCCTTGTACGTGTTTTTCTTCGACAAGCTGGATGAGCTTGCGCTTGGAGAGCACCACGTAGGTGAGGTTGAGGCGGGAGAATTCGTACTGCTGCGGCAGCGGGGTGTTGAGACAACCCAGTTCGGCCAGGCGCTCGTTGAGCCAGTTGTAGAGCGGACGATGCGACTCGAATTCCAGCGTGCAAATCGAGTGCGTGATGTTTTCCAGGCTGTCTGACACGCCATGCGTAAAGTCGTACAGCGGGTAGATGCACCAGGCATCACCGGTGCGATGGTGATGGGCATGACGAATGCGGTAGGCCAGCGGGTCGCGCAGATTGATATTGCCGGACGACATATCAATCTTGAGCCGTAGCACCAGGCTACCATCAGCGAATTCACCGGCTTTCATGCGGCGGAATAGATCCAGGCTCTCAGCGGCAGGGCGATCACGCCAGGGGGAGTTGGTGCCTGGCTGCGTTAGCGTGCCGCGGTTCTGGCGAATCTCGTCAGCACTTTGTTCGTCAACATAGGCATGGCCGGCTTCGATGAGCTTTTCGGCGAATTCGTAAAGCCAGTCGAAATAATCTGAAGCAAAGTAAAGATTGGTTTCGTTCTGGAATTGCCAGCCAAAGCCTAGCCACTTCACCGATTCAATAATCGAATCGACATACTCTTGTTCTTCTTTGGCCGGGTTGGTGTCATCAAAGCGCATGTGGCATGCGCCGCCAAAGCGCTCGGCTAGGCCGAAGTTCAGACAGATGGATTTGGCGTGGCCAAAGTGCAGGTAACCGTTGGGTTCGGGCGGAAAGCGCGTGCGGATCGCTGCGGGATCTAGCGCGCCCGCCTTTTGCTGAGCCGCAGGGCCGGGTTTGCCCGACCAGTGACGCGCGGCATATTTGCTATCAGCCAGTGTTTGCTCGACCACCTGAATGAGAAAGTTAGAAGCGGCTGGCAGTTTTTCAGCGTTATCTGTAGCAGGAGATTTAGCGTGGCTCACGTTGGCGTCACTAGAAGTAAAAATATTGAGAAGCATTTTACCGCATTCACCCCTGTGCGACCGCTAAAATAACGGCTATGAGAGGTACGCCATCCCCCAAAACCATCGCCCAAATTGCTGCTCGCGAGGTGCGTTTGGCTGCAATGGCGGGAAAGATCCGTTTTCCCGAAGCCTTGCCGGTGAGTGCGCGTAAAGAGGAGATTGCGGCCGCGATTAAAGCGCACCCGGTGATCATTGTTTGTGGCGAAACAGGTTCCGGTAAAACGACCCAGTTGCCCAAGATCTGTCTTGAGTTAGGGCGCGGCGTACAGGGCATGATTGGCCATACGCAGCCCCGCCGCTTGGCTGCCCGCTCGGTGGCCAAACGCGTGGCAGAGGAACTCGACACCCGGATTGGCGAAGGCGTGGGTGTCAAAATCCGCTTTCAGGATCGAACAGCACCGGATTCGTTGATCAAGCTGATGACGGATGGCATTCTGCTGGCCGAGTCGCAGCATGACCCGCTGCTCAAAGCCTACGATACGATCATTATCGATGAAGCGCATGAACGTAGCCTGAATATTGATTTTCTTCTGGGCTACCTGAAGCGCTTATTGCATAAGCGGCCGGATCTCAAGGTGGTGATTACTTCGGCGACCATTGATGCCGAACGCTTCGCGCAACATTTCGCGATGAATGGTCAGCCAGCACCGGTGATTGAAGTCTCTGGGCGCTTGTATCCGGTGGAGGTGCGATGGCGTCCGATTGAGGATCCGCGGGAGCAGAAAGCAGCAGCACTATCCGGACCGGCATCCGCGCGAGACTCATTGAAATCCGGTCGTGAAGCCCGTGAGGCCGATGAAGACCGGCTTTATGAAGCCATCAGCGATGCCGTCGATGAGCTGTCCCGGGTAGGGAAAAATTCGGCCCAGGGCTCGGGTGATGTGCTCGTCTTTTTACCAGGGGAGCGCGAGATCCGCGATGCGGCCGAGGTGTTGCGTAAGCGACATCCACCGCACACGGAAATTTTGCCCTTGTATTCCAGGCTCTCGGCAGAAGAGCAGGATCGGGTTTTCCGTGGGCATAGTGGACGCCGCGTGGTGTTGGCAACGAACGTGGCTGAAACCTCGCTGACGGTACCTGGTATCCGTTATGTGGTGGATGCCGGGCTGGCACGGGTGAAGCGCTATTCGTATCGCAGTAAGGTAGAACAGCTACAGATCGAAAAGATTTCGCGTGCAGCAGCGCGGCAACGCGCGGGGCGCTGTGGCCGTGTAGCGGATGGGATCTGCATCCGTTTATATGATGAGCAGGATTTTGACGCCCGGGATGAATTTACCGATCCGGAGATTCTGCGCTCTTCACTGGCCAGCGTGATTTTACGGATGCTGGATCTGAAACTCGGTGACGTAACGCGGTTTCCATTTCTTGAACCGCCGCCGGACAAAGCGATTCGCGATGGGCTCGCCTTGCTGCAAGAGCTGGGTGCTGTCGATGGGCAGCAGCGACTGACACCGATCGGTCGTGACCTGGCCCGGTTGCCGCTAGACCCGCGTTTAGGGCGGATGGTGTTGGCAGCTCGGGAGAATCATTGTCTGACCGAGTTGATGATTATTGCGAGCGCTCTGGGTGCGCAGGATCCGCGGGTGCGGCCGCCCGAGCAGGCGCAGGCCGCCGATGAAGCGCATCGAAAGATGATGTTTGGTCCGGAGGAGCAGTCGGAATTTACAGCCTGGTTGAAACTCTGGGCCTGGTATGACGAGGCGATGAAACACAACTCGTCGCGAAAGTTGACGCAGTTGTGTCAGAAGCACTTTCTATCGATCTTACGGCTGCGTGAATGGCGCGACATCCATGGCCAGTTGCACACATTGGCGGGCGAGCTCGGCTGGAAGTTTAATACCACTCCGGCCACCTACGAACAGATCCATCGCGCGTTATTGAGCGGCTTGCTCGGTAATATCGGGTGTAAGTCAGAAGAGAAAGGCGATTACCTCGGGGCGCGTGGCATCCGGTTTGTGGTGCACCCCGGTTCCTATTTGCAAAGGAAGGCCGGCAAATGGATTGTGGCGGCTGAATTGGCCGAGACCTCCCGTTTGTTTGCGCGTTGCGTGGCCCGGGTGAACCCGGAGTGGATCGAACAGGTCGGTGAGCACCTGATTCGGCGTAGCTATAGCGAACCGCATTGGGAAAAGAAGGCCATGCAGGTTGTAGCGTTTGAGCGGACGACTTTGCATGGCCTGACTTTGCAGGCAAAACGTCGCGTTCACTATGGCCCATTGGATGTGGCAGCTTCGCGCGAGATCTTTATTCGTGAAGGCCTGGTGGCAGGAGAAATCGATCAGTCCTGGATTAATCGCTGGCCTTTTTATAAACACAATCAGCAACTGATTGAAGAGATCGAACAGCTGGAGCATAAGCAGCGACGTCAGGATGTGCTGGTAGATGATGCGTTGATCGAAGCGTTCTACGATGCACGTATTCCTGCTGACGTGGTCAACGGCGCCGGGTTTGATGCATGGCGCCGCGACGCAGAGAAGACGAATCCGAAGCTGCTTTATCTGAACCGTGATGACTTGATGCGTCACGAAGCGGGTGGCGTGACGACGGATAAGTTTCCGCCGGAAATCGTGATGAACGGCGTACGGTACGACTTGTCGTACCACTTTGCGCCGGGCGCTAACGATGATGGCGTGACGCTGACTTTGCCGTTGGCCCACTTGAACCGCATATCACCAGAAGCATGCGAATGGCTCGTGCCCGGGTTATTGCGTGACAAAGTATTGCAGCTGTTAAAAAACCTGCCGCAGCGCTATCGTAGCAAGCTGGTGCCGTTGCCGACCTTTGCGGATGAGTTTATTGAAGCACGGGTGGCAAAAAGAGATGCAACTAAAGATCAGAGTGAAGCCGGTTTGTTGTCTGCCTTGATTCATCACATTCTGTTTGAACGGGGCTTGAATGCACGAGGTTGGACACTCACACCAGATGCCTTTGCGCCGGAGTCGTTGCCTGCGCATTTGCAGATGAATTTTAAATTGGTGGATGGCGACGGACGTCAACGTGAGCAGTCGCGTAGTCTGACTGATTTGCGTGCAGGCTGGGCGCAGGAAGCCCGGGAGGCCTTTAGCCAATCGGCTCAAGCGGCCGTGCAGGCGGTGGCAAAACAAACGGCGTATGAAGACACCACAGCATCGCCAACAGATACTGCGCCAGCGCAAAATGCCGGCATCATCAGCTGGTCTTTCGGGCAGCTGCCAGAGTTAATGGAGTTAACCGTCGACGGTCAGATACTGTTTGGGTATCCGGCCTTGCACGATGATGGTGATTCGGTATCGATTCGTGTCTTTGATTCGCCTGACGCGGCAAAAGATATTCATCGACAGGGCTTGTTGCGCCTGTTTGCCATAGCGTTACAGGAGCCGCTTAAAGGCTTTGATAAACAACTGCGCAAAGACAGTGAACTGGGCATGCGCTATATGCCGTTGGGTGATGCCGCAGAATTGGCCCAGCAGATTGTCTGGTGCGCACTAGAGCAAGCCTGTTTGCCTGATTCGGAAAAATCGGAAAAGAACTGGCCGAAGAGCGCCGATGAATTTGCAGAGGCGGCACGCCGTGGGCGAGAGCGCTTTGGGCTGTTGATTCAAGAATTGTCACGACTGGTGCGTGCCATTCTGGATGAGTGGGCAGCCGTGCGTAAGAAGTTGTTGACGGCAAAAGCCTGGCCTAAAGCAGTGAGTGATATTGAGGCGCATCTGGCTCGCCTGGTGACACCGACCTTTGTGCGGGATATCGGCCGTGAGCAATTGCAGCATGTGCCGCGCTATCTCAAAGCACACACGGTACGGCTAGATCGTCTAAAAAGCGGGGGCGCGCCGGCTCAGGCACGTGATGAGGCGGCGCTCGCCGAATGGTCTGCTTTATGGCAGTCTTACGAGCGTCGTGCGCGCGATCTGGCGCGTGCCGGTGTTCAGGATGAGCGGTTAAATCAATTCCGCTGGCAACTGGAAGAATTACGGGTTAGCCTGTTTGCGCAGGAGCTAAAAACGCCGTTGCCTGTTTCGGTAAAACGTTTGGAAAAAGCCTGGCAGCAATTGGGCCATGCATCGTAGGGGAAAATTTTGGATCTGATTTTTGTGACACGGGTTTTCTGGCGCAGTCTGGCGTCGGTGCGTAATCCGGCGCTATGGAAGTTGCTGATGTTGCCGGTGGCCGTTGCCGTGGGTGCGTTTATTGTGTTGCTGGCAACGGCTTTGCAGCCGCTGTCGGCGCAGTTTTTACTTGTTGCGCCGGCCACCTGGCTGGTGGGTATCGGCTGGACCGGTGTGGCCGAAATCTTTGCCTGGGTCGCTGCCTGGTTGATGATCTTTGCCATCAGTTACGGGTGCGCGGCGCTTTTCTCCGGGTTGGTCATTGTGAGCCGCCTGGTGGATTGGCTCGGCAAGTCCGCATATCCTCAAGTAAGGCGCCATGGTTCGGATCGCCTCGTGCAATCGATCTGGATGAGTGCGTCGAGCTCGGCAATTTACCTGGTGGGTTGGTTGCTTACGTTACCGCTTTGGTTGGTACCCGGCTTGGCGTTTGTGTTGCCCGTGGGTTGGCTGGCCTGGTTTAATGCGCGGACGCTGACCTTTGATGCTTTAACGAATTACGCAGATGATGCGGAGTTACGGGCGCTGCGCCGTCGCTATCGCGGCAGCTTTTTTGTGATCGGTGGCGTGGGCGCGCTGATGGCACACATTCCGATTCTGGGTTTTTTTGCGGCCTCATTCACGGCGCTGATGTTTGCGGTAGCCGCCATGGAGGCGCTTAATCTGGCACGTGGCCAGAATGATGGTGCGGGCGAAGTTGTGGAAGGTGAAGTTGTTTTCACCAGCGAAAATACCGGGAGCCGATTGCGATGAGTGAATTGAACATGCCGACATTTGGCGCAGTGATTATTGGCGACGAAATTCTGTCCGGCAAACGTACCGACAAACATTTCTCCTGGCTGGCCGGTGTGATGGCGCAGCGCGGTTTACGTTTGTCGTGGGTGGAATATCTGGGCGACGATCGAGCACGATTGGCCTCGGTGTTTAAACGAACGCGTGCAGCCGGTGACGTGGTGTTTTCTTTTGGCGGGATTGGCAATACGCCGGATGACCATACGCGCCAGGCGGCTGCGGAAGCCTTCGGGGTGCCCCTCACATTACATTCAGATGCCGAGCGGGAAATCCGAGCACGCTTTGCGGCAGAGGAAGTGACGCCACAACGTTTATTGCTAGGCACCTTTCCCGCTGAGTCGGCCATTATTCCGAATCCGTTTAACCGGATTCCCGGTTTCATGATGCATCAGCATTACTTTGTGCCGGGTTTTCCGCAAATGGCGCACCCGATGCTCGAATGGGTGCTGGATACCTATTACAGCGCCTATTTCAATCGTGAGCCGGATGTCGATCGGGCGATTCTATTAACGGGTGATGGCGCCTATGAAAGTGCGTTGCTTGATCTCATGGAGCGTATCGTTGCCGCTTACCCGGATCTGCGTTTGTTCTCTCTGCCATCGTTAACCAATGAAGGCGTGCGTCGACATCTCGAATTGGGTGTGGCGGGGCCTGCGGCACGCGTAGAACTGGCGCTGCAGGAAATTATTGCAGACGTGGATCGCCGGAAGCTGGCCTGGCATTACCGTGACTAAGTAATCGACGCGCCAAGCAGGCGCAGCGGTTTATTTGCCGGGGCTGATCACCGCTTTGGCACGGCCATCCGGTGCATTGCTGATAGCGGGTGCGGTGGTGCTTGGTAGCGTGGCTTTGCTCGGTGCCGGTATAAACCCTGTGGGTTTGGGTGGGTGCGGTGCTGGTGCGGGTTGCGCCGGTAGTGATTTGCCGACTTCCGGAATAGGCTGGCCTTTGGCCAGGATCTGATAGCGTTCGGTGACGTTGTCGTAAATGATGACTTCGCCTTTGGCATCATCGGTAGAAGTCTTGATGCGCGCCTGGTCAAAGAAAATGAATTTATCGGTGCGGTCATCATATTCGATACGCTCGGCCCAGCCTTCCATCCAGCCCTTGCCATCGTTTTCGCGTTGTTTCACATGCGCCAGTTTTTGTGCCGAGCCTGTGGCGACACTTTTGCTGAAGCCGGCGGCATCCTGTTTGATAGAGACTTTATCCGCCGTCAATTGGCGCGAGCCCTGGGTCATGCGCACCTGACCGATGTAGTTATACAGCTTTCGGTATTCGTCCATGTTGGCGCTATTGGCACGAAAGTCCATTGGCTTGTTGCTATCTGTTTTATCGGCCAGTGCGGGTGTTGCTAAGAGTGTTGCAAGCGCTGTGGCAAGCAACAACTGAGGCAGGCGAAGCAGACGTGGCATAGGCATCAGCGTTTGTAGCTGCCGTTGACGTTGCTGTGGAAGCTGAACGTCTGCGTCACATTATCTGCTTCGAAGCCGTTGCCGCTGATCCATGAGCTGCCCTCTTGAATACGTGCAAAGCCGGGTGTGCGGGCTCGCTCTTCGTCTACTAGCACATGCATGTGCGGTGCCGTTAGGGTGATGGCGGGTTTGCCGCCTTGGGCAGGGCGTACGGCTTTAACATCACCGGTGAGATCGACTTCAGAGCCATCGCTATTCACCACGGCTTGATTGGCGTTAACGGTAGACGTGCCCATGTTGATGGTGAAGCGCTGTAAAAGAGGTTTCTGGATGACAGAAGATTCGTCATCAGGAAAGTGTCGCAGTTCTGCCCCACGTAGACCGGCCTTGCGGTTGCCGGCTTCGTCGTAGCTGATGGCTTCAAAGTATTTAACGATGGTGTCGGGGTCGTGACGGAAGCGGCCACCGATATCGACAGGATCCGCAGTCGCAACAATGTTCAGCCAGTAGGAAAGCGCCGCCAGTATGAGCATCAGGCCAATAGGAAATGCAGCGGTGACAATATCCCGCAAGACCGGTTGAACAACGTTGCCGGGTGTGCGACTGAACATGCTTAGTGAATACCGCTGGTCAGAAACGCATCGAGCTTGTCTTGCGCCTGAAGAATGTGTTCACAAACGGCTCGCACGGCGCCTCTGCCGCCGCCTTCAATGGTGACCAGGTCAGCAGTTTGTTTGACGATGCCAACGGCATTGCCAGGGGCGGCTGAGAAGGCGCAGGCCTTCATAACGGCCAGATCAATCAGATCATCGCCCATAAAACCGGCTTGGGAAAAATCGAGTCCGGCTTCTTTGAGCCAGGTACTGAAGACTTTGTGCTTGTCGCTGACGCCTTGGGCTAGATGGGTAATGCCCAGGTTTTTGGCGCGGTGTTCAACGGCGGGCGATGAGCGTCCGGTAATCCAGCCGACGACGATGCCGGATTTCTGCAGCATGCGAATGCCGGCACCATCCAGGGTGTAAAAGGTTTTTGTTTCGCTGCCATCGGGCAGATAGGTCAGTGTGCCATCGGTCATGACGCCATCGATATCGAAGGCCATGAACTTGAGGGATTTAAGGGCTTGTGACATCAGACGACCTTGGCTTTAAAGAGGTCGTGCATGTTGAGTGCGCCGGCCAGCGCGCCCTGTTCATCAACGACGATGAGTTGGTTGATGCGATGCTTTTCCATGAGAGCAACGGCTTCTACGGCCAGCTTATCGGCGCGGATTGTTTTTGGCGCGGCCGTCATCACATCGCTGACTTTAACTTCTTGCAGATTCAGTTGTTTGCCAAAGGCACGGCGCAAGTCGCCATCGGTAAAGATGCCGAGTACGTGGTCTTGTGGGTCACAGATTACGGTCATGCCCAGGCTGCCCCGGGAGATGGCCAGAACGGCATCGGCCAATGAGCTATCGGGCGTCACGCAGGGTAAATCAGCTTTGGCGTGCATGACATCGCGTACATGGGTAAGCAGGCGTCGACCCAGGGCGCCGCCGGGATGGGACAGGGCAAAGTCTTCCGGGCTAAAGCCACGTGCTTCGAGGAGCGCAACGGCCAAAGCATCGCCCAGTGCTAGTGCAGCTGTGGTGCTGGTCGTGGGTGCTAGGTTATGGGGGCAGGCTTCGCGCGCTACGCTGCCGTCCAGCGCGACGTCGGCTTCTTTGGCCAGGGTGGACTGCGGGTTGCCTGTGAGGGCAATGATTTGGGTGCCGCGGCGGCGTAATACCGGCAGAATGCTGAGTAGCTCTTCGGATTCACCCGAGTAGGACAGCGCCAGAAAGACATCGGCGCCGGTAATCATGCCCAGGTCACCATGGCTGGCTTCAGCCGGGTGGACAAAGTAGGCCGGGGTGCCGGTCGAGGCAAAGGTCGCCGCCATCTTGCGGGCAACGTGACCCGATTTACCCATGCCGGACACGATAACGCGCCCTTCGGTCGAGAGTATCAGTTGCACCGCCTGCACAAATGCGTCACCCAGACGAGGCGCCAATTCAAGCAGCGCTTCGGCTTCGGTTTGCAATACGCCGCGCGCCAGATTCAGAATCCGGTTGGCATCGGGTTTGGCAAAATTATTTGCAGCGTCAGCGGGTGGTTTTGCAGACATGGGTTGCGGCAGAGGTATGATTGAGTTCGAGTATAACAAACCAGCGGGTTAAGCCGGCTGCCCATGATTTAGCGATTGCCATGTCCACCCTGTCTTTAGTCCTGATGCTGCTTGCCGCTTCGGTTTTCGGGGTGATTCTGGTGCGCCGGGTGAATATGCCGCCGATGTTCGGCTATTTGCTGGTGGGTTTACTGATTGGGCCCCATGCCCTGTCGCTGCTCAAAAACGTGAAGGCCGCCAATACCTTAGCCGAATTTGGCGTGGTATTCCTGATGTTCTCCATCGGTCTGGAGTTTTCGGTGGCGCGGCTGTTCACGATGCGCAAGACGGTATTCGGCTTCGGTATGGCGCAGGTGCTGGTGACGATGGGTATCGTGACGGGTCTGGCCATGCTGGCCGGACTCTCATGGCAGCCGGGTCTGGCGCTAGGTGGTGCTGTGGCGATGTCGTCGACAGCGGTGCTGTCCAAGTTATTGGTGGAACGTCGCGAATTACAGGCACCCCACGGGCGCGAAGTGATGGGCGTGCTGCTGGCGCAGGATCTGATTGTGGTGCCGTTGCTGATCGTGATTCCTGCGCTGGGTCAGCCGGCCGCTGATATGGCCGTAGAAGTCGGTGTGGCCTTGCTCAAAGCAACCATCGTGTTGGGTGTGGTGTTGTTTCTGGGGCAGAAATGGATGCGCCGCTGGTTCCATATTGTGGCGCGGGGCAAATCCTCCGAGCTATTTGTG
>ERZ1034363.2023-NODE-2023-length-10279-cov-6.074887_pt1 | contig 10279 bp, 9 predicted proteins | sample MGYA00520616_ERZ1034363 | MGnify/ENA primary metagenome ERZ1034363 (study PRJEB33736, sample SAMEA104284506) | Azolla filiculoides | biome: Urban; feature: Water surface; material: Ditch water | place: Netherlands | collected 2015-10-28 | depth 0-0.1 m ... | reverse complement strand
GGGGGTCGCAAGCAATTTGGGGTAAAAATTGCCCTCACCCACGGTCGTTCTTTGGCGACCCTCCATATGCGCTACGGCGGTGTGAAAGATAAACGGGGGGCCGATAAATCCACCCCGCTTTTCTTTTGGGTGTTTGTATGGGAATTACCGAGCCCTTTGAGTTATCCTTACAGCCTACACGAGGTGCTCATGAATATTCTTCTTTCTAACGACGATGGTTATTTTGCGACTGGCTTGAGCGTGCTCCATCAGTCCTTATTGTCGTTGGGTACGCTAGAAGTTGTTGCCCCCGAGCGAGATAGAAGCGGCGCCAGTAATTCACTGACCTTGGATCGACCGCTGACATTGCGTACAGCGCCAAATGGATTCCGATTTGTGAACGGCACGCCAACTGATTGCGTGCACCTTGCCGTTACCGGCTTAATCGACACGTTGCCTAATCTGGTTGTGTCCGGCATTAATCATGGCGCCAATATGGGTGACGACACCGTCTATTCAGGTACCGTGGCTGCGGCGACAGAGGGCTTTTTGCTCGGCGTACCGGCCATGGCCGTGTCGTTGGTCGGCAAAGAAGGCCGGCATTTTGATACAGCCGGTCAGGTTGCTCGTCTGCTTGCCGAAAAACTTATAAAACGCCCGGTAGGCCAGCCTGTGCTGCTCAACGTGAATGTGCCCGATGTGCCTTTTGACCAATTGGCTGGTATGCGCGTTACGCGTTTGGGTAAACGGCATAAAGCGGAGCCGGTTATTCGGGCAGTCAATCCACGTGGAGAGACTGTTTACTGGGTAGGGCCGGCTGGGGCTGCACAAGATGCTGGGCCGGGCACAGATTTCCATGCGGTAGAAGCGGGCTATGTTTCTATCACGCCATTGCGGCTTGATCTCACGCATACCGATCAGCTCGATGCAGTTCGTGGCTGGTTGGGTTAATTAATGAGTCGTGCTGCGCTTGGTCAAGGTATGACCTCGGCCCGTACACGGGCTCGTATGGTTGAGCGTCTCCAACAGCAGGGGATTAAAGACAAAGGCGTTCTTGCTTCGATTAACAAAGTTGAACGGCATCTGTTTGTTGATGAGGCTTTTGCGCATCGTGCCTATGAAGATACGGCGTTGCCACTAGGTCAGGGGCAGACGATTTCACAACCCTTCATTGTCGCTCGGATGATCGAGTGCCTGAGAGCGGGCGATCGGCCGCTGGGTAAAACCCTTGAAATCGGTACCGGGTGCGGTTATCAGGCATCGGTTTTGGCGGGTTTGACGAAAGAGGTCTATTCGATTGAGCGCCTGGCCGGACTGATTGATCGTGCCAAGGTTAATCTGCGGGCCATCAAATGTTTTAACGTGCGGCTGAAGCATGGAGATGGGTATCTGGGTATTCCGGAAGTGGCACCCTTTGATTCGATTATTCTGGCGGCAGCAGCGCCTAAAGTGCCGGAAGCCCTCTTACAGCAAATGGCCGTTGGTGGCAGAATGGTTCTACCGTTTGGCGCATCTACAGATGCTGCCATTCAGCGTATGTTGGTTATTGAGAGAACAGAGACAGGTTGGAACGAGCAATTGATGGAGCCCGTGAAATTTGTCCCTATGTTGCCGGGTGTTGAATGACGCAGTCTGTAAATAAAATTGGGTTACTTGGTGCTGTGCTGGTAGCGATGCTGGCGGGGTGTACTTCGCTTTCGAAAGCACCGGTCGATGAAGGCAAATCTTCTGCTATCTCTCCCTATCCACCGCTGCCCAAAGACTGTACGCAGACCTGGACGGTACGCAAGGGTGACACGCTCATTGGTATTGCTCTGGATGCCGGTGCTGATTATCGCGATGTTGCTGCAATGAATCAGTTGGCCAATCCGAATATTATTCAACTGGATCGAACGCTCTGCGTTAGGCGTTCTACCACTAAGGGTGCGAAGAAAGCCCCATCAGCCGGTACGGGTGCAAACGCTGCGGCTAAGTCAGCGGACAAGCCGAGCGACACTGAGAAATCAGCGTCCGTTGTGAGCAAAAAGCCGGTTGAAGACATGCCAAGCACATCAGCGGCAACCTCAGCCGCTATGGCGGATGGCGTAAAGTTTGCCTGGCCTGCCAAGGGCAAGATCATCGCAGGTTTTAATGAGTCCTCTAATAAGGGCATCAATATCGCTGGCAAGATGGGTGAGCCAGTCGATGCGGCTGCGGAGGGTAAGGTCGTTTACGCAGGCTCCGGTTTACGAGGCTACGGTAACCTGGTGATTATCAAGCACGATGGCAACTACCTGACAGCCTACGCGCATAACAGCAAGATTCTTGTTAAAGAAGGTGAAGCGGTCAAACGTGGACAGCGGATTGCTGACATGGGCGATAGCGATGCGGATACAGCGATGTTGCACTTTGAGGTGCGGCGCCAGGGTAAGCCGGTGGATCCAATGAAGTTCTTGAACCAGCGCGGCACCTAAAATGCCTCATCCACCGGAACCTCACTTAGATGATGAGCGTTTCGGTGGTGCGGCAGAGCACAATGACGACAGCATAAATCTTGAGTCGGCCGCTGCGCCGGGGGCAGTGTCTTTTCAGGAAGAACTGGCTGACGATGATCTGCAATCACTGGCCGAAGCGCTTGAAACAATGCCATCAGGCATCGATGGTATTGCAGTTCAAGTCGGACAGGATGAATCCGGATCCGATCGTTTTGCAGCAGATGTGACACAAACCTATCTCAATGAAATTGGCGCGCGTTCCTTGTTGACGGCAGCCGAAGAGTTGGAGATGGCGAGACGGGTTAAGCTTGGTGATTTCGCTGCACGGCAGGAAATGGTTGAGCGTAATCTCCGGCTGGTTGTGTCGATTGCGCGTCGCTACATGAACCGCGGGTTGCCTTTGCTGGATTTAATTGAAGAGGGCAATCTCGGGCTTATGCATGCGTTGGATAAATTTGATCCAGAGCGCGGCTTCCGGTTTTCGACTTATGCGTCCTGGTGGATACGGCAAAGTGTCGAGCGGGCGTTGATCAACCAGGGTCGATTGGTACGCTTGCCGGTACATCTGGTTCGTGAAATCAATGGCATTTACCGCCAGCGTCGGCAATTTGCGGCTAAGCATGCCAGGGAGCCCTCTCTGGAAGAGCTGTCAGGGTTGATGGGTCGACCTTGTGATGAGATTAAAACGCTACTGCAACGGAGTGAGCAAACGCGCTCGCTCGATCAACCTGTTGAGACCGGTTCGACGCATACCCTGGGTGAATTGATGCCCGATGAGCACGGTGATGACCCGCATGAGTCTTTAGCCAGCTCGGAATCGGTCACCCTTTTGCTGGCCTGGGTAGACATGTTGCCTGAACGACAGCGGCAGGTGATCGAACGGCGTTATGGATTGCGGGGTGGTGAGCCAGAAACGCTAGAGGCTATTGCGGTCGATTTGGATTTAACGAGAGAGCGCGTTCGGCAGATTCAGTCAGAAGCCTTGGTGCGCCTACAGGGAATTGTTCGGGGTCGTCGGTTGACGCCGGATTCCTTACTCTGAGTCGTTGCGCGCCAAGGGCGTGTTGGTCGGTGTGCCGCGCGCCTCGCGAATTGCAGCACCAAGATCAATAACCGACATGGCATAAGCAGCAGAGCGGTTGTAGCGCGTGATCACATAATAGTTCTGTAAACCTAGCCAGTAGGCAGTTGCCTGATTGGGCGTGGACAGACTCACCAGTGTTGCCAGCGTGTTATCTCGAAGCGTGCTGCTAAAAGTAAAGCCGGCGGTTTGGTAAGCCTCAAGAGCCACGCTAGGTTTGATATCAACCTTTTCAAAGCTGATGGGTAAAGGATTTGGGGCCATCACTGGAATCACAGCGATCTGCCCTGTTTGCCAGCCGTGTGATTTTAGGAAGTTGCCAACACTACCAATCGCATCGGTCGGGCTTTGCCTCAGGTCGATACGACCATCACCATCAAAATCAACGCCCCAGCGTCGTTGGCTACTCGGCATAAATTGTGGAATGCCCATGGCGCCAGCAAAAGAACCTTTGGTGTTGGCCAGATCCAGCTGGTTTTCGCGGGCGAGTAACAGGTATTGCTCGAGTTCGGATTGGAAGAAATCGCGCCGACGTTCTCCGTAAAAGCCGATTGTGGCCAGGGCATTTAAGACGCTAAAGCTGCCCATGTTGCGACCGTATTCAGTTTCAACACCAATAATGGCAACGATGATTTCTGCAGGAACACCAAATTGTTTTTCAGCCCGTGACAGTTGGTCAGAATAGGCGTCCCAGAAATCAATGCCACGATTAATTCGACGTTGGTTAACGAAACGGCTACGGTAGGCGGCCCAGTTAGGCGTCAGTTGGGCTGGCGCGGGCGCCATGATTCTTACCACCCGGTTGTCTGGCCGCTGTTGGTCGAATATTGTGGTGAGCGAGGCACTATCAAAGCCGTGGCGCTCCTGCATGTCGGCGATGAATTGCTGTACATCGGGGTTGCTCGACATTAATGGTTGCTGAGCCTCAATAGGGGCTTTTTTCGCTTTGGTTTTGGCTGCAGACTCCGTAGGTAGTACTAATCCACAGATGAGAAGACAAACCATCGGAAGGACAGTGGCGCTTAGACGGTGCATTGAGTTTTGGCGAGGCAGGGGCATAGGAAGACGTTTTTTAAATTGGTCTACATTTTTTCACATTTACCGGGCTTCGTCTCATACCCTTGAACCCCTGCTCGAATGGGCAGATAATTGATAAAAATAATCAGATCCCATGTATCAGCATGGGCAAGGCGTTTTGTGCGCCAAGGGGGAGGGGTAGGTTTATGAGCACCGCATTCATTACACATTCGGATTGCCTGAAGCACGACATGGGCGACTTGCATCCGGAAGCGCCGGGACGGCTCACCGCGATTAATGATCACCTGATTGCCCAGGGGATCGACATGTACTTCACGCATTACGATGCCCCGCTGGCAACGCTGGAGCAATTGATGCTCGTGCATCCGGCTTCGCATGTTAAAAAGGTGAAAGATACGGCACCCGCATTCGGCATCGCGCATCTCGATCCGGATACCGCGATGAACCCATACACGTGGCAGGCGGCGCTGCGTTCTGCTGGCGCAGGCATTCTGGCCGTAGATATGCTCATGGAAAAGAAGGCCGAGAATGCATTCTGTGCGATTCGTCCGCCGGGTCACCATTGTGAACGCGAAACCCCGATGGGCTTCTGTTTCTTTAACAACATTGCTATTGCGGCGCATTATGCATTGACCCATCACAAGCTGGAGCGGGTGGCGATCATTGATTTTGATGTGCATCATGGCAACGGCACCGAGAATATTTGTGCCGGAGATGAGCGTATTCTTATGTGCAGCATTTTCCAGCATCCGTTCTACCCATATTCAGGCACCGACAAACCAGCCACTAATATGGTGAACGTCCCGCTGCCCGGCGGATCGGGTGGGGAAGAGCTTCAGGCTGCAGTTCTGGAGTCCTGGATTCCACGGCTGGATGAGTTCAAACCCCAGATGATTTTCATCTCCGCGGGCTTTGATGCGCATTACGAAGACGACATGGGCGGCATGAAACTCTTCGAAAAAGACTATGCCTGGGTAACCACCCAGTTGCGTGATGTTGCGGTGCGCCATGCCAATGGCCGGATTGTTTCCATGCTGGAGGGGGGATACGTGATGTCGGCATTGGCCAGAAGCGTAGCTGCCCACCTGCGGGCACTCGCTGAAATCTAATCTTCGGCTAGAATAGTGGGGTTTTCTGGGAAGACTGCCGGTATTGAAGGTGGCTGCTTCCCTACATTCTGTTTAACGCTGTAGTTTCGCCATTTTCAAGGATGGTTTCCTGATGATCACCGGTTCGATAGTCGCCATTGTTACACCCATGCAAGAAGATGGTTCGCTTGATCTGGAAGCGTTTCGCAACCTGGTCGATTTCCATATTCGAGAAAAGACGGATGCCATCGTTGTTGTTGGTACGACCGGTGAGTCGCCAACCGTTGATGTGGACGAGCATTGCCAGCTGATTGAGATTGCGGTTGCCCATTCGGCAGGACGTATCCCCATTATTGCTGGCACCGGGGCTAATTCCACCAAAGAAGCCATCTATCTCACGCAGCGTGCCAAAGATGCGGGTGCCGATGCGGGTTTGTCTGTCGTGCCTTATTACAACAAGCCATCCCAGGAAGGCTTGTACCAGCACTATCGCAGCATTGCTGAAGCAGTGCCGCTGCCTTTGATTCTTTATAACGTCCCGGGTCGTACTGTTGCCGATATGAGCAACGACACGATTCTGCGTCTGGCTCAAGTGCCAGGCATTATTGGCGTTAAAGATGCCACAGGCAACTTGGATCGTGCCTGGGATCTGATTGAGCGGGCTCCTAAAGATTTTGCGCTGTATTCCGGCGATGATATGACCTGTATGGCCACCATTCTGATGGGCTATCACGGCAATATTTCGGTTACGGCCAATATTGCGCCGCGCGCGATGCACGAGATGTGTGCAGCGGCGGCGGCGGGTAATGCTGCGGAAGCCGTGCGTATTAACCGTCCGTTGATTGGCCTGCACCGCCATCTCTTCTGCGAAGCCAATCCGATTCCGGTTAAATGGGCGGTTGCCGAGATGGGTCTGATGTCGCATGGCCTACGTTTACCTCTTACGCAATTGGCACCGGCGTTCCATGAACGCGTGCGCGCCGCCATGAAGCAGGCAGGACTCTGATCTAATGAAGTTAATGACCCGTAGCTCGCTACAGCTTGGCCTGGTTGTGTTGGCCGCCCTGGTTGCTGGATGTTCCTACTTGCCTGAGTCGAAGAAGATTGACTACGGCACTGCGGCCAAAGCGCCACCACTGGATATTCCACCGGATCTGACGCGTCCAACGAATAGCGGTCAGTATGCGGCGCCTAATGTGGCTACGACGGGTACGGCCGTGTTCTCGCAGATCAACGCCAAAAACAAAGTGGCTCAGCGTCAGAACTCAGACGAAACCGTGCTGCCGGAAGGTGCACGCGGGGTTGCCAAAGTTGAGCGTCAGGGTAATCATCGTTGGCTGGTCGTGACCGTGCCCGAGGACAAAGCCTGGAATGTCACTAAGGCGTTCTGGCAGGAAAATGGCTTTATTCTCAAAAGCGAAAACCCGCAGACCGGTGTGATGGAAACGGATTGGGCTGAAAATCGCGCCAGCGTTCCCGGTGGTGCTATCCAGGGTTTCCTGGGCAAAGTGCTCGGCACCTTGTACTCAACAGCAGAACGTGACAAATACCGTACGCGTCTTGAAAAGGGTGCCAAGCCGGGTACGACGGATATCTTTATTAGCCATCGGGGCATGGTTGAAGTGTATGTCACCGAGGGCAAGAGCGAGACACGCTGGCAGCCACGGGATGCAGACCCGACGCTGGAAGCAGAAATGTTGCGTCGTCTGATGTTCAAGTTTGATGGTGTCGACGAAGTCGAAGCCAAAAAACTGGCCAAGGACTTTGACGGCGGTAAATCAGTATCCGTAGATAAAGCCAAGATGGGTACGGCACCGGATGGTGGTGCCATGTTAGTCGTAGATGACAACTTTGATCGCAGCTGGCGTCGAATTGGCCTTGCTCTGGATCGTGTTGGCTTTACGGTTGAAGATCGTGAACGTGCCAGCGGTTTGTATTACGTACGCTATGTCGACTCTGATGACAAATCGGTTGTCGAGAAGAGTAGTGGTGGTTTCTGGTCTAGCCTGGCTTTCTGGCGCAGTAAAGATGACAAGGTTCCTACCAAGGTCCAGTATCGAATCAGTGTGCGTGAGCAACAATCGGGTGGTCCGACCAATGTGATTGTTCTGGCACCAGGAAACTCTGGTCAGGCGGATGTGTCGCCAATTGCACGTCAGATTCTGGATCTGTTGCTTCAGCAGTTACGGTGATTCGTTTTACCTCTCTCGGCAGCGGTAGCGAGGGGAATGCATTACTGATCGAGGCGGGTTCGACCCGCCTCATGATCGATTGCGGTTTACCCTTGCGCCAGGTCATGGCACGAATAGAAGCACGTGGGGTAGACCCCAAAGGCTTAGATGCCATTTTAGTGACGCATGAGCATGGCGACCATATCGGTGGCGTTATGGCGCTGGCACGTAAGACGGGTGCGACGGTTTACTTAACCCACGGCACCCATGCCGCATTACATACGCGTTCGGCTGAAGCTTGTAATGGGGTGACGCTCCGACTGATAGATAGTCACAACCCCTTTGAATTGGGCGCTGTTGAAGTGCGTCCGTTCCCGGTGCCCCATGATGCAAGAGAGCCAGTGCAGTATGTCATTGCTTGTGGCGCGCTCAGCCTGGGTGTTTTGACGGATCTAGGTATGCTGACGCCGCATGTAGAACGCTCTTTACAGGAATGCGATGGCCTGGTGCTTGAGTTCAATCATGATCCGGCGCTGCTGGCCAATTCGTCTTATCCCGATAGCCTCAAGCAACGTATTGCCGGTCGTTATGGCCATCTCTGCAATCGCGATGCGGCAGGTTTTCTGGCCGGATTGAATCTAGATCGTCTCCAGCATGTTGTTGCGGCCCATTTGTCGCAGTCTAACAACAGCCCCGAGCATGTTTTGCAGTCGGTGCGGGAGGCGCTTGGAGAGGTGCCAGACTGTTTTTATCTGGCCAATCAGCAAGATGGGTTTGACTGGTTAACGATTCAGACAATAGCGACATAAAAAAACCGGCCAAAAGGCCGGTTTTTCGTAACCGCCGAAGCGGTTCCAAGATCGCAGAAGCGATTACTTGGCAGCTGGTGCAGGAGCAGCAGCTGGTGCAGGAGCGGCTGCAGGAGCAGCAGCAGGTGCAGCAGGAGCGGCAGCAGCAGGAGCTGGGGCAGCAGCCGGGGCAGCAGGAGCAGCCGGGGCTTCTTTTTTGCCACAAGCAGAAACAGCAAGAGCGATCAGAGCAGCAACCAGAAGTGATTGTTTCATTTTCTTCCCTTTGATAAAGGTCGTTGAAGAATATCCTGCCGGAAAGACCCAGCAAGACATGACTACACAAGCAGTCTGATTAAATTATACACAGTTTGCTCTTTGGCAACAGCGTCTCAAAACCACAGTGCTGAGACAGGCGATCAAGTACAATTCTGGCCTGATTCTCTTACTTTCATGCGCGGGATAGCGCCTAAAATTTATGCCAGTTGGAACCATTGAGTCGCTCGACCACGCCGGTCAGGGTATCGCCCGAGATAGCGGTAAAACCATCTTTGTTGAAGGGGCCTTGCCAGGAGAACTGGTCACCTGGCTAAGTTATCGCCGCAAGCCCAGTTTTGAGCAGGCACGCGTCACCGAGGTTCATCGGGCGGCCTCAACCCGCGTCACACCGCGTTGCCCGCATTTCGGCGTATGCGGCGGCTGTTCATTGCAGCATGCCGATCCATCATTGCAGATTGCCGCCAAACAGCGGGTACTGGAAGACAATCTAAGCCACATTGGCAACGTTCGTCCGTCATCGATTTATTCGCCGATAGCGGGTCCAACCTGGCATTATCGTTTCAGAGCCCGGTTGTCCGTACGCCTGGTGCCTAAAAAAGGCGGGGTGCTGGTCGGGTTTCATGAGCGGCGCAGCAGTTACATTGCCGACATGAGTTCATGCAGCATTCTGCCGAAGCACGTGTCTGATCTATTACTGCCTTTGCGGGCGCTATTTGCCGGCATGTCCACCCCGGATCGACTGCCGCAACTGGAATTGGCCGTGGGCGAGCACCCTGATATCGCCGGTCGTCTGGATACGGTATTTCTGCTCCGCCATATGGATCCGCTCACAGACGCTGATCGGGCGATGCTGCAAGCTTTTGGCGCACAGCATCAGATCCGCTGGTTCCTGCAATCGGGCGGCCCGGCAACGGTCGTCCCCTTGTTGTCGGAAGATTCGCCGTTACTGGCGTACCGGATTCCCAATTACGGCCTCACGCTCAAGTTTGCACCGACTGAATTTACACAGGTAAACCCGGCCATTAATCATGCGTTGGTCACCAAAGCCATGCGGCTCCTTGATGCGCAGCCGGGCGAACGCATTGCCGATATGTTCTGTGGGCTGGGTAACTTTACCTTACCCATCGCCTACAGCGGTGCCACCGTTGTGGGGGTTGAAGGCAGCGAAGCGTTGGTAGAGCGGGCGGCAGAGAATGCCGCGTTCAATGGCCTGAGTGATAGGACCAGTTTCTTTGCGGCCAACCTGTTCCTCGATTGTCAGCCGATATGGGAGCGCCTGGGTAAGCTCGATCGTATGCTGATCGATCCACCACGGGATGGTGCTCAGGCTTTGGTTCAAGCGCTGCCGGATGCTGATGCACCCCGCGGAAACGCACCGCAT
>ERZ1034363.2022-NODE-2022-length-10303-cov-1.536084_pt1 | contig 10303 bp, 8 predicted proteins | sample MGYA00520616_ERZ1034363 | MGnify/ENA primary metagenome ERZ1034363 (study PRJEB33736, sample SAMEA104284506) | Azolla filiculoides | biome: Urban; feature: Water surface; material: Ditch water | place: Netherlands | collected 2015-10-28 | depth 0-0.1 m ... | reverse complement strand
GTCAATCGTTTTGCGCAGGACACGGCTCCACTAGCCACGCCCCGCGTGCCACTAAGTGAGGAAATGTCGCGGGCGCGTGGCGCCTACAGTGAAGCGACCCGCATTACTCGCAGCCTGATGGACGATGTTCGTCTTGGGCACCAGATTGATATTGCTGCGACCCAGCCAACTGTAGAAAAAATCACCGCCTCCGTTCTGCGTAACATCAACGCCATGATGACCATGCGTCGTCTGCACAATCTCGATGACTTCACCTTTCATCATTCAGTCAGTGTTTGCGCCATGCTGGCCAGTTTTGCCAAGGTCAGAGGGATGGAACTGGGCAGCATCCACGATATTGCGCTGGGCGGACTGGTACATGATGTGGGCAAGATGCGCGTTGCGCATGCTGTCCTCAACAAGCCGGGCAAGCTGAATAGCGAGGAGTTCCGTCACATTCAGTCGCATGTTGTGCTGGGCTCTGATTTGATGCGCCAGACGCCGGGTGTTCCCGAGCTTGCCTATGGGGTGATCGAGCAGCATCACGAGCGCCATGATGGCTCCGGCTATCCAAAGGCACTGAAGGGGGATGAAATCTCCGAGGCGGGCCGGATGGCAGCGATCATTGATGTTTATGACGCCATCACATCTGACCGTGTATATTGCAAAGGCATGTCGCCGGCAAAGGCCGTGCAGAAACTGTTCGAGTGGAGTGCCTACCATTTTGATCCGGTATTGATGCAACTTTTCCTGAAGAGCATCGGCATATACCCGGTGGGTACGCTGGTCAAACTGGATAGCGGCCGCCTGGGGGTGGTCATTGCCCAGTCGGACAGCCATCTGCTGACGCCGACCGTGCGTGTCATGTACGACAGCAAGCGGCAGCATTATCTGGCGCCGGAAGATGTCGATTTATCACGTCCGCTGGGTAGCGGTGGTGGTGACCGCATAGTTGGCTACGAACTGCCGGATAAGTACGGAATAGATATCAGCCGTTTCCTGCATTAAGCAGGCGGTAAAGCAGGGGTTCAGGTGACAGAAGCGTTTATGCCGCAAGATTTGATTGTATTGCGCGTGTTGCTGATCGAGGCAGAAACGCGTGCGGCTGAACGTTTGCTTGATGCGCTGCGCGACGGTGGGCATGTGGTTTATTCACGTCAGGTCGCGTCACGCATAGATATTGCGGAAGCCTTGCGAGAAGAGTCCTGGGACATCATTCTGCTCAGTTGTGCTCTGGCTGACCTGCCTGCCATCGATGCACTTGGATTGATTAACGAACAAGCTGTCACGACCCCTATCATTCTCACCATCGAGCGTGGCAGCAAGGTTTTACCGATTGAATTGCTCGAATGCGGTGCCCGCGATTTTGTTTTCAAGAGCAATCCATCGCGCTTGCTGGCAGTGATCGAACGCGAGTGTTCCCGCGCGCTCATGGATCGTTCGCAAGCCGGAATTGATTTGCAAGGCAGTCAATTGGCAGAAGGCGAGGCGCGTTTTCTGCAATTGGCGAGCAACATACCTGAGTGTTACTGGCTGGTCGATGCCGAAACACAACGCGTAACCTATGTCAGCAAAGGCTACGAGCAGATTTGGGGGCTTTACGTTGAAGCGCTGTACGCCGATAACCAGGATTGGTTGAAGTACGTTTATCCCGAAGATCAGCCGCGTTTGACCAAGCGTATGCAGATGTTTCAAATGGGCGGTCTGGATGAGCGTTTTCGCGTGCAACGACCAGATGGACAAATACGCTGGCTGCACATCCGCAATTTCGCGGTACGAAACGAAGCCGATCAAACGGTAAGTGTGGGCGGTGTTGCCACCGATATCACGGTGCAAGTCGCCGAACAGCGCCAATTACCATTTTTTGCCCATTTTGACGCGTTGACCGCACTACCCAATCAGTTGATGTATTACGACCAGGCGCGCCGCCTTTTATCGCTGGCAAAACGTAATCAGGCGCCGCTCGGCATTATGGTGATTGATATCGACCGTTTTCACGAGGTCAATCAGTCACTCGGCCATATTTGTGGTGATGAACTGCTGCGTCAGGTCGCCGGTCGCTTATCGGGTTCATTACGTGAATCCGACGTTCTGGGACGACTCGGTGGCGATGTTTTTGGCATTCTTTTACCGGAAGTGGCAGATCGCGATCAGGCCGCGATTGTTGCGCGCCGCATTGTTGATACCTTGATCATGCCGGTTCGGGTCGAAGGGCAGGAGGTTTTTGCCACGGCGAGTATCGGTACGGCTTTCCATCCGCAAGATGGCAAGGATGTGCATGAGTTGGTAAGCAATGCCGAAACGGCGATGCGTCACGCCAAGTCTATGGGTCGCAATTGTTACCAGTTTTACTCGTCAGCCATGCAGGAAGGCGTACGCGAGCGGCTTTTCCTCGAAACCGATTTGCGCAACGCCGTCATTCGTGAAGAGTTCATTCTGCACTACCAACCCAAGGTCAGCTGTGCCAGTGGCCGGGTGATTGGGGCAGAGGCGCTGATCCGCTGGAATCATCCCCGGCGTGGTCTGGTACCACCGGATCAGTTCATTCCTTTACTCGAAGAAACCGGGCTGATTGTCACAGTAGGCCGTTGGGTGCTTGATACCGCTTGCCGACAGGCTTTGCTCTGGCAGCAGGCAGGATTTGATCTGCCGAGTATTTCAGTCAATCTTTCGGCACGCCAGTTGCAGTCCGACACATTGCTCGACGATGTGGCCACCACGCTGGCCGGCACCGGCTTGCCGCCCGCCAGCCTGGATCTCGAAATTACCGAGAGCATGCTGATGCAGAATGCCGATCTGGCCATCCAGACACTGGGTGGCCTCAAGGCGATGGGCGTAACCATTTCACTCGACGACTTCGGTACAGGTTATTCCAGTCTGGCTTACCTCAAGCGTTTCCCGCTCGATTCAGTCAAGGTTGATCGTTCTTTCGTGCGCGACATTGTGGCTGACTCTGACGATGCTTCGATCACCCGCGCCGTGATTACGATGGCTCACCATCTCAAACTGAAAGTGGTTGCCGAGGGGGTCGAAACGGCTGAGCAGCTGGCGATGCTGATATCGCACCAGTGCGACGTTATTCAGGGTTATTTCTTCTCGCGGCCGTTGCCTGTCGAGGAAATGGAAAAGCTGTTGCAAAGTGGCCAGCATCTGCCGCCGCATTTACTGCGTTCCGGCACGCGCAAGCCGATGGCCTTGTTTGTTGCGGTCGACGGCTGCGAAGAGGTGATTTCCATGCTCACTCGTGACGGTCACCGGGTTTGTGTTGCTGCCGATGCGGATGCTGCGTTGCAATGGTTTGCTGGCAATCTGGCCGACGTGCTGGTTTGTGGTGCGCCACGCAAGGATTTTGATGCGCTTGCCGTGATTGAACGCGTAGCCAAAATGCAGCCCCTGTGCGAACGGATTCTGTTGGCGGATGAAAAACAGTGGCATCGCAAGAAAGTGGGTGAAATGGCCGGAGCGGGCTTGGTTCAACGCGTGCTTCATGCGCCGGTTGATGCCAATGCTTTCCGCCAAACCGTCGAAGATGCTTTGCAGCGTCGCCATATCTCGGACGAATACAGTCGTCTTTCGCATGAGGTTGAGGTAGCAGAACGAGCCTTGGTGCACGCTGAGGAAGAACGCAGGCGTCTGGAATTGGAAAACCGCGAACTTCAGGCGGTCGAAAATCGGGGTTTTGCCATTTTGCAGGTAGTAATCTCGGCGTTGCCTTCACCCATCATCGGATTCGATCAGGATGGCATGGTTGCCATGATCAACGAAGCAGCGGCCAATGAATTCGCGCATCGCGGATTGGTGATTGGTGTTGAATTGCTGGCTGCGCTGCCTGAGTTGCCAAAGCTTGGCGACAATCAAATGATTACAATCAATGAGACAGCCTACGGGTGCTTGTGGCGTCAGGTTAGCCTTGGCGGAAGCGTTCAAGGGCAACTACTGATATTGCAGAGGGGAAAATAATGAAAGTGTCAGAAGTCATGGCGCTGGAAGCCATTCAGCCGGGCATGAAAGTGGCCGAAGCGGTAGTTGATGATGGTGGCCGTGTCCTGGTCCCGGTGGGTGCCGAAGTGACAGAGTCCATGCTGTCTAGCCTTGCTCGACGCGATATCGAGTCAATCAAAGTTGAACATGAGGTGGAGGAAGACCCGGCAGCGCGTGAAGCTCACCGTGCTGTCATCGTTTCCCGTCTCGACCGGATTTTCCGCGTGGCTGGTGATACGGCTGAAAACCGCACACTCTATCAGGCTGTCCTGGATCACCGGATGGAGAATCCACAATGACCATGCTCAATCGTGATCAGGTCACTGCCCGGCTAAAACAGTTACCTTCCTTACCCTCTGCAGTTTCCGAACTCCTCGCATCGTTCAGCAACGAAGATGTTGATGTTGAACAGATTGCTCGCCAGATTGCTCGCGATCAGGGTCTGACTGCCCGGGTTTTGCGCGTTGCCAACTCATCTTTTTATGGCCTGCAAAGCAAAATCGGAACAATCAATGAAGCAGTTGTTGTTCTCGGTTTTCGCGCCGTTCGCAGCATGGTGATGGCGGTCAGCATGAATGGTGCCTTCCGGGTTGATCAATGTCACGGCTTTGATGCCATGGCCTATCTACGACATGGTGTCGGCGTCGGACTGGCTGCTCGGTCGCTGGCGCCCTTGGCTAATCAAAATGCTGAACTGGCCTTTACTGGTGGCTTGCTGCACGACATAGGCCAGCTGGTTCTGGCTTCCAATTTCTCAACGCAATACGCAGTGGCACTGGAATACCGTAAGAAACACGATTGCCCGCTGGTTGTCGCTGAGCGCGATATCCTTGGCCTTGATCACGCTGAGGTGGGTGGATTGCTAGCCGAAGCCTGGCGCTTCCCGGATAGCCTGCATCAGGCGGTTGCCCATCACCATGCCCCGGCCGGTGCATTGGCCAACTCATTGGCCAATGTTGTGCATGTTGCCGACGCGTTTGCTCATGCGATGGGTTTTGCCAATTTCAATGACGAAATGATGATGGCGATTGACCGTACGGCTTGGGAGCGACTCGGGCTGGATGGTGACAAGTGCCGCAAGGCCATTGCTGAAATCGAGCATTGTTTCGAAGAAACCTGCCAGATTCTCAGGAGTTAAGTGGCAGGCTGAGGCGGGCGATCAACCCGCCACTGGGGTTAGGCAGCAGTTCAAGCCGCCCGCCGTGGACACGTGCGACCCGTTCAACAATGGCCAGTCCAAGCCCGGTTCCGCTGGCATTGGTTCGGGCATTTTCAAGCCGGGTAAATGGTTGCTTGAGGCGTTCAATTTCATGTTCAGGAATACCCGGCCCATCGTCGGAAATTTCTATCCTCAAAAAGTCGGACTGCACACCTGCTGTTAAAGTGACCTTGGTGCCGCCATATTTCCAGGCATTGTCGATCAGATTGGTCAGGGCACGAGTCAGTGCCTTCGGGTAAATATTTAGTTCGGGCAACGGCTCGGAAATATCGAGCTGAAGCGGGTGCCCCAGGTATCGGAATCGTTCACTCAGTGTATGGAGTAGGGCGCCGAGGTCGGTCATGACCACCGCTTCACCTTGATCGCCTCGTGCGTAATCCATGAATTGGGAAATGATCGCTTCCATTTGTTCAATATCGGCAACGACAGCTTGCCGGGCGCCTTCGTCGCTGACGCTGAGTTCGGCTTCCAGTCGCAAGCGTGTGAGCGGTGTGCGCAGATCATGAGAAATCCCTGCCAGCACCTCGGAGCGATCTCGTTCGTGACGTTGCAAATCTGCAGCCATGTGGTTGAAGGCGCTAGCCAATCCCTGCATTTCTTCTGGTCCGGTTTCTGGCAAGGGTTCCGGCATTTGGCCACGACCCACTGTAGCGGCAGATTGGGCAAGTGCCTTCAAGGGTCGGCTGATGCGTGTCGCAATAAACCAGGCGACAACAAGTGCAAGCACCAAAGCCAGCATTCCCCAGATTAGCCACTGATTGGCAATATTCCGTTTGGCGCGCTCGCGGGGCAGAATAAGCCAGTATTCGTCTTCATCCTGGTCATAAAAGCGGAAACTGACCCAAAAACCGGGGATGCCATCAACTTCAGATGCAATCCTTGTCTGCGGGCCAAGTCGGATCGCCAGTTCCTGTCGAATCAGGTTCATGTAGCGGGTTTCCGGCATGGGTTCGATACGATCATCCGCCTCGGCCGGTAACAGACGTATCCCCTCGCGGGTTGATAAATCATTGAACAGTGCCATGCGCTTTTCCGGCGCAGCTGCAAAAAGTGCCGCACGAATCAGGTTGACCGCAGAGGCTGCCAGTTGGGCGGATTCACGGGCACGTGGTTCAGCGTCAATGAAACGAAAGAGACTGAGCCAGGCTGTTGTGGTCAGTAAAACGAGGATGGCGAGCAGCAGAAAAGTTCTCGCCAGCAGCGTGCGCGGCATCATTCCCGATTGGTGCCGTCCGGGACAAATACATAACCGAACCCCCAGACTGTTTGCAAGTAGCGGGGTTGAGCGGCATCGACTTCGATCAGTTTGCGCAGACGTGAAACCTGAACGTCGATGGCGCGATCAAACGGGCCTTGTTCGCGCCCTCGGGCCAGTGACATTAACTTGTCGCGTGAAAGCGGTTGGCGCGGGTGCTGGAGCAATACCTTGAGCACGGCGAATTCACCAGTGGTCAGCGACAGTGTTTCATCGCCGCGCTTGAGCGTTCTGGCGGCCAGATCAACTTCAATATTGCCGAAGTGCAGCAACTCGCCATCGGCATCCGGCGTGCCGGGTGGCTGCGCTGATTGGCGGCGTAAAACGGCATGGATACGGGCCAGCAACTCGCGCGGGTTGAAGGGTTTGGGCAGGTAGTCATCCGCGCCCATTTCCAGTCCGACGATGCGATCGACTTCGTCACCCTTGGCGGTAAGCATGATGATTGGTGTCAGGTCGCCCGTACCTCGCAGACGGCGGCAGATGGTCAAGCCATCTTCGCCCGGCATCATCAGGTCGAGAATCAGCAGATCGAAATGTTCGCGGGTGCGCAAGCGATCCATTTGGCTGGCATCGCCAACCGCCTTGACTTCAAAACCATTTTCGCCAAGGTAGCGAGTCAGTAAATCGCGCAAGCGGGCGTCGTCATCGACAACCAGGAGGTGGTGGGTACGTTCAGTCATGGTGGCAAGGATACGTGTTTGCGGCGAATGAGTAATGCCGAATGGTAACAATGTATTACGGAGGCGATGTCGGAAACAAGTTGTTACAAAACCCGTCAGATGAATTGTTGGCAGGCAATTGAATGCAGGCAAAATTAGACATCTTCCACCGTAAGTGAAAATCTCAATGGCCAACTGGCCCATGCTGCTTCGTTTGTTTCTTGCCTCTGCTGCCTTTGTCGGGTTGATGGGGCAGGCACAGGCGCAGCTTCCGCCAGATGAACGTCGGCAGCTACGTCAGGAAATGCGGGAACACTGGCAGCAGTTGCCACCCGAGGAACGGCAACGGTTTCGTCAGGAACGTCAGGAGCGACGAGAGCTTCATCAACAGATGCCTGCCGAGGATCGCAGTCGTCTGCGCGATGAACTACGCGGTCAGCGCGATGGTAGAGGTGGCGGTCCCGGATTTGAGTATCGCGGTCGACACTGAAATCGCATGAAAAAACTGATTCTTCTCGCTGCTTCATTGTTCTCGTTGGCTGCGATCGCTGAGCCGATTGGCGTTTCCGGGGCGCGTCACTTACTTGAGCGCAGTGGCTTTGGCGCTCCACCGGCATTGATCACCGAGTACTCGCGCCTCGAACGAAACAAAGCTGTTGATCGTTTGTTGAATCCAACAGGAACCGGATTGCAGCGTCCTCCACCTGATATTCCTTACGAACGACCGGGACACCTCAAAACGCTATCCGACGAAGAACGCAAGGTAGTTCAGCGTGAGCATTTCAGGCAAGGTACTGAAATGCGCGCCTGGTGGGCTGGTGAAATGTTGCGTGCAGCAACGGCACAGGACGCTTTGCGCGAGCGCATGACGCTTTTCTGGCATAACCACTTTGTCTCAAGCCAGCAAAAGGTTAAGTCAGGTACCTTAATGCTGCGCCAGAATGAAATCCTGCGTCGCAATGCGCTAGGCAATTTTTCTACGATGCTGCATGCCGTATCGAAAGATCCGGCCATGTTGATTTATCTGGATGGCGCCAGTAACCGCAAAGCCAATCCCAACGAAAATTTTGCCCGTGAAGTCATGGAATTATTCACGTTGGGCGAGGGGCATTACACCGAGCAGGATATCAAGGAGGCCGCACGCGCCTTTACTGGCTGGAGCTTTGCGCCGGAAAGAGGTGAATTCATCTGGCGACCGGCAATCCATGACTTCAGTGAAAAGCTGGTGCTCGGGCGAAGAGGAAACTTTGACGGCGATGCCGTTCTCGATATTCTGCTGGCGCAACCGGCGACGGCACAATTTGTTGCCACCAAACTTTGGCTGGAATTTATCTCGCCAAAACCTGATCCGGCTGAAATACGCAAGATTGCCGCTGCTCTGCGTGGCGCCGGTTATGAGATTAGACCCGCCCTGAGAGCGATTTTCCTGTCTGAGGCATTTTGGTCACCGCTCAATCGAGGCAGTCTGACCAAAGCACCGGTTGATCTGGTCATTGGTACCCTGCGGACGCTGGCGGTTAATGTTCCTGATGCAATGCCCCTGGCTCTTTCATTGCGCCATCTGGGTCAGGATTTGTTCGCCCCGCCCAATGTGCGTGGCTGGCCCGGTGGTGAAGCCTGGATCAATTCGACAACTTTGCTTGCCCGCAAACAGTTCATCGAGCGCCTGCTGCGAGCGACTGAGATGGAAAACCGTAACCGTGTTGTTGATAAAGCCATGCAAATGCACTTCGATAGCACGGCATGGCTGGCGAATTATCGCGACTTCAGTGCGGTACAAGTTGCTTTACTGGCAATTCCGCCGGTTCATGCCGTCGATGAAACTGCCACTGGCTTGCCCTTGCTGCGCAGTTTGTTACTGGATCCGGTTTTTCAGCTGAAATAGGAGAGGGAATGCATCGTCGTGAATTCCTGATGGGATTAGGTGCTGGAACGCTTTGCGCGGTCTCGTCGAACTTGGCTTTTGCGGCAGGGGATTTCCGTCGCTTGCTTATTCTTGTCGAACTAAAGGGTGGCAATGACGGTTTGAATACCGTCATTCCCTATAGCGATCCTCTTTACGCCAGCCTGCGCCCAAAAATTGCGATTAAACGCGATGAGGTGATCCCACTCAATCCGTCGATTGCCCTGCATCCCTCGCTGCAGGCTTTGATGCCACTATGGAAAAGCGGCGAATTGACTGTTTTGCAGTCGATTGGTTATCCGCAACCAAATTTGTCCCATTTTCGTTCGATCGAAATATGGGATACCGCTTCGGCGTCTACAGAATTTCTTCACGATGGCTGGTTGGCAAGGGTTTTTGCCCGGCAACCCGTGCCCGGCGAGTATCTCGCGGATGGCGTGTTGATCGGCTCAAATGACCTTGGTCCCTTGACCAGTACGCGGGCTATCGCTTTGCAGAATCCGGCACAATTTACGCGCCAGTCACGACTAGCGAATGCAGCCCCCGCCGAAGGGGGTGCCGCATTGCGCCATATCCTGAATGTTGAAAATGATGTCGCTCAGGCGGGCAAGCGACTCGATACTTCTTACAACTTCAAGACAGAATTTCCTAAGGGTGCATTTGGCGACGCAGTCAAAACAGGCTGTGCCGTGCTGGCTGGTGGTCAGATTGCTGTGCTGCGTCTGACCTTGGCTGGATTTGATACCCACCAGAATCAACCCGGCACCCATGCCAATCTGCTGCGCCAGTTGGCTGAAGGTCTGGTCGCCTTGCGATCTGGTTTGGAAGAATTGAATCGTTGGCAAAATACCTTGGTCATGACGTATTCTGAATTTGGCCGGAGACCACGTGAAAATCAGTCAAGCGGAACTGATCACGGCACATCGGCCCCGCATTTCGTGCTTGGTGGGCGGGTCAGGGGCGGTATTGTCGGTGCTCCACCGGCACTGGATCGGCTGGATGGCAATGGAAATTTGCCATTTGAAACGGATTTTCGCAGTCTGTATGCAACGGTGAGTGAGCGTTGGTGGGGATTGCCGGCAGGCAGTCTGTTTGGAACCCGAATTCGCCCGCTGGAAATCCTGCGTTCATGATCGCCTGAGTGGCAGGCTGCTCCGGTAAAATGTCAGGATATGTTGATTCTTTCCCTCGAAACCTCTACCGAACTTGGCTCCTGTGCGCTTTTTCAGGATGGCGAACTGATTGAGCGTATCTGCCCGGCTGGTCGCTCGCATTCTGAAACTCTTTTGCCGCTGATTCGCGAG
>ERZ1034363.2021-NODE-2021-length-10304-cov-3.438154_pt1 | contig 10304 bp, 9 predicted proteins | sample MGYA00520616_ERZ1034363 | MGnify/ENA primary metagenome ERZ1034363 (study PRJEB33736, sample SAMEA104284506) | Azolla filiculoides | biome: Urban; feature: Water surface; material: Ditch water | place: Netherlands | collected 2015-10-28 | depth 0-0.1 m ... | reverse complement strand
TAGCTTGAAAGAATGATTTTGGGTCTAAAGTTTTTTCATAAACAGATTCAAATTCTTTGAAGAGGGATTTCTTTCCACAGATCAGCCTGGACTCCAGCAGGGAGGTGCGAACGGTAATGTCCTGCTCAGCCTCGGAAACACATTCAGCTACCGTTCTGACAGAGGAGCCAATCTCTAAACCGGTATCCCAGCATTGCGCTACAAACTTCTCAATCTTGGGAGCCAGAACTTCTTCAAAGTATTTCTTATCAGCGGGCAGCAATATCAAAATATCGATATCAGAGTAAGGAAAGAGCGCGCCTCTACCGAATCCACCCACGGCAACTAAGGCGGCATCTGTATTTAAGTCACATGAGTTCCATAAGCTGATGAGGAGTTCATCGCTGAGCTTACTGAGTTGTTTGGTTAAGCGCCCAACAACTTGATGCTCACGAAAATCGTCATAGGCTAATTCTCGTGCAGCTCTCAAGCTGGCAACATCTGCAATTGGTTTCATTGCTGCGAGAGTTTGACCCATTGCTCTTAAGCTAATTAGTATTTAAGCGTTAGCTAGGTTGGGTCTAAATGAAAGGCCTTTAACGCAATCGGGGATCGGATTGCTTCCCTCAGACCAAGTCAATACCTCAACCCCAGTAGCGGTTACCAATAGCGTGTGCTCCCATTGCGCGGAGAGGCTACGGTCTTTGGTCTTCACAGTCCACTGATCAGGCATCGTGCGAATATCTCGCTTACCGGCATTAATCATCGGCTCAATAGTGAAAGTCATACCTTCTTTTAATTTCTCACCGGTGCCAGGTCGACCATAGTGAAGAATCTGTGGATCTTGATGAAACACCTTGCCAATACCATGACCACAATATTCACGAACAACGGAGTAGCCAGCATTTTCAGCATGGGTCTGAATGACATGGCCAATATCGCCTAGTGATGCGCCAGGTTTGACTTGAGCAATACCAAGCCACATACATTCAAAAGTAATTTGGGTTAGGCGCTTTGCTAATACTGAAACTTCACCGACCATAAACATGCGGCTGGTATCGCCGTAGTAACCATCGGGAGTAATCACCGTGATATCGAGGTTAACGACATCACCAGTTTTTAAAATCTTCTCTCCTGGAATGCCATGGCAAATCACATCATTAACCGAAGTGCAGATGGATGCTGGAAAGGGTGGGTAGCCTGGTGGCTGGTAGTTCAGTGGGGCTGGAATGGTCTTTTGGACGTCGCGCATGTATTCATGGCAGATGCGGTCCAACTCGGCCGTACTGACACCAGCTTTGACGTGTGGGGCAACATGATCAAGAACTTCGCTGGCTAAGCGGCCAGCTTCGCGCATCCCTTGGATGTCTTTTTCGGCGGTAAATACACTATTCATGCCTTGATTATCAACGACTTGGCAGTTTTTGGCAGATCTGTAGTGCTTAAAAATTAGGCAAATAGCCCATTTGAAGGTGTTTCCCAGTGGATTTAGATTGCTTGCATGGGGGGAAGGGGGTCTAGGTGATTGATATTTAAGCTATAATTTCGTTCTCAGGTCAATTTTGATCTGAAATCGCGGGTTGAGCCTTCCAGGGTGGCGCTTTTTAGCGCAGCTAGGACTCAATCTTAGAAATTAACCCTTAGGAGAAGTTATGTCAGTAACTATGCGTCAAATGCTGGAAGCCGGTTGCCATTTTGGTCACCAAACCCGTTTCTGGTCCCCAAGAATGGCCCCTTACATTTTCGGCCATCGCAACAAAATTCACATCATCAACTTAGAAAAAACATTGCCAATGTTTCAGGACGCCCTGAAATTTGCAAAACAAGTTGCTGCTAATCGTGGAACTATCTTATTCGTTGGTACTAAGCGTCAATCACGCGAGATCATTGCTGAAGAAGCTGCTCGTGCTGGTATGCCTTACATCGACAGCCGTTGGTTGGGCGGTACGCTCACAAACTTCAAAACTGTTAAAGGTTCCCTCAAGCGTTTGAAGGATATGGCAGTTGCTAAAGAAGCTGGCGATTGGGAAAAGCTTTCTAAGAAAGAAGCTTTGACTAATGACCGTGATCTCGACAAGTTGCAAAAAGCGCTTGGCGGTATTCAAGATTTGAACGGCGTTCCTGATGCGATTTTCGTAGTGGACGTTGGCTATCACAAGATTGCTATTACCGAAGCTAACAAGCTTGGTATTCCTGTTATCGCTGTGGTTGATACCAACCACTCACCAGAAGGTGTTGATTACATCATCCCTGGTAACGATGACTCCAGCAAAGCTGTTCTTCTCTACGCTCGTGGCATTGCTGATGCAATCCTCGAAGGTAAATCAAACTCTGTTCAAGAAATCTTGACTGCCGTTAAAGAAGGCGAAGAAGAGTTTGTTGAAGAAGGGAAAGCTGAATAATGGCCGCTATTACCGCTGCAATGGTTGGCGAGTTACGCGCCAAGACTGATGCTCCGATGATGGAGTGCAAAAAAGCATTGACTGAAGCTGATGGCGATATGGCTCGTGCAGAAGAAATTCTGCGTGTAAAGCTTGGTAGCAAAGCTGGTAAAGCGGCATCCCGCGTTACTGCTGAAGGTATTGTTGCTTCAGCTATTAATGGCACTACAGGTACTTTGCTTGAAGTGAACTGCGAGACTGACTTCGTTTCAAAGAATGATGATTTCTTGGCATTTACACAAGCCTGCGCAAATCTGATTTCTGAAAAGAATCCAGCTGACGTTGCTGCTTTGCTTGCATTGCCAATGAACGGTCAAACTGTCGATGAAGTTCGTAGCGCCTTGATCGGTAAGATCGGCGAGAACATCATGCCGCGTCGCTTCAAGCGTTTTGCTGGTAGCAACAAATTGGTTTCTTACCTCCACGGTACTCGTATCGGCGTTATGGTCGAGTTCGAAGGTGATGAAACTGCAGCTAAAGACGTAGCAATGCATATTGCTGCAATGAAGCCAGTGGCTTTGTCGATGGCTGATGTTCCTGCTGAAGCTATTGCTGTTGAGCGTAGTGTTGCTGTTCAAAAAGCTGCTGAATCTGGCAAACCACCAGAAATCGTTGAGAAGATGGTTGAAGGTTCTATTCAGAAGTACCTCAAAGAGGTTTCTTTGTTGAACCAAACTTTCGTTAAAAACGATAAGCAATCTGTTGAGCAGATGCTCAAAGCAGCAAACACAACAATCAAGGGTTTCACCATGTTTGTTGTAGGTGAGGGCATTGAGAAGCGTCAAGACGACTTTGCTGCTGAAGTTGCCGCACAAGTGGCTGCTGCTAAAGGCGCTTAATTAGCTCCAAAACTGCTGGGCTTGCCCAGTAAGGCTGTAATACCCAAAAGGGCGTAGAAATCTCGGTTTCTATGCCCTTTTGTTTGATCTGTGCCAAGCCCTTTATAATTTGGGCAAGATATTAAAAAGTACTTAAAGATCAATAAGCTAAGCAAGTAAATTGCTTGGCAAATTACGGAAAATAAAACGATGCCAGCCTACAAACGTGTTCTCTTAAAACTCTCTGGTGAAGCCCTCATGGGGGATGATGCTTTTGGTATCAATCCAGTCACTATTGATTCCATGGTGAAAGAAATTGCCGATGTAGTAAACAGCGGTGTTCAGTTGGCTATCGTGATCGGTGGCGGAAACATTTTCAGGGGTGTAGCAGGTGGTGCAGCCGGTATGGATCGCGCAACAGCTGACTACATGGGAATGCTGGCCACCATGATGAATTCGCTTGCGCTCCAAGATGCGTTGCGCCAAAAAGGGGTTGAGGCGCGCGTGCAGTCTGCATTGAGAATGGACCAAGTAGTTGAGCCTTACATTCGTCCTCGTGCGATTCGTGCATTGAGCGAAGGCAAAGTCGTCATTTTTGCCGCAGGTACAGGCAATCCATTTTTTACTACCGATACTGCGGCTGCTTTGCGTGGTGCCGAGATGGGCGCGGAGATTGTGCTCAAGGCGACTAAGGTCGATGGCATTTACAGCGCGGATCCAATGAAAGATCCAACTGCCACTCTTTACAAAACGATTACTTTTGATGAGGCCATCATCAAGAACTTGCAAGTGATGGACGCAACTGCTTTTGCATTGTGTCGTGATCGTAAATTACCAATCAAAGTATTTTCAATTCTCAAGCCAGGCGCATTGATGCGTGTGGTTCAGGGTGAATCTGAAGGTACTTTAGTACACGTTTAATAGGAGGCTTGATGTCCGCAGCAGAAATTAAAACCACTACCGATCAAAAGATGCAGAAGTCCCTCGAGGCTTTGAAATCCAATTTGGCCAAGATTCGATCTGGCCGTGCTAACCCAGGAATTTTGGAGCACATTCAGGTGGATTACTACGGTAATCCAACGCCATTAAGCCAAGTAGCTAGCTTAGGTTTGGCAGACGCTAGAACGATTAACGTGCAGCCATTCGAAAAGACGATGGTTGGCGCAATTGAGAAAGCAATTCGTGATTCAGATTTGGGTCTCAATCCAGCCTCGCAAGGCACTGTGATCCGCGTACCAATGCCTGCTTTGACAGAAGAGCGCCGTCGTGACTTAACCAAGGTAGTCAAGAATGAAGGTGAAGACGCCAAAATCGCCGTACGTAATTTACGCCGCGATGCGAACGAGCACCTTAAGCGCCTCACTAAAGATAAAGAAATTTCCGAGGATGACGAGCGTCGTGCGACTGATGATATTCAGAAGATGACTGATCGCACGGTGATCGAGATCGATAAGCTGGTGTCTGAAAAAGAAAAAGAGATCATGACGGTTTAATCGTCAGATCTATTTCTTATTATTCGTTTTATGACTCAGCACACTAGCTCAACCTTAGTTGTTCCAGAGGTGAGCGCTATCCCTCGCCATGTTGCCATCATCATGGATGGTAACGGTCGTTGGGCCAGTAAGCGTTTCATGCCGCGGGTAGCAGGACACTCGGAGGGGCTGGGCGCTGTGCGTAAAATCGTTCAAGAGTGTCGCCGTCTCGGCGTTGAATACCTTACGGTATTTGCCTTTAGCTCTGAAAATTGGCGCCGCCCACCCGAAGAGGTGGGCTTCTTAATGAAATTATTTCTGAAGTCATTGAAAAGTGAAGTTTCTCGTCTTGCTGAAAACGATATTTCCTTGCGTCTGATTGGTGATCTCAGTCGCTTTGATTCTGCGATTCAGGAGATGGTGCAATTCTCTGAAGAAAAAACAGCAGATTGCAAAGGGCTGACGTTTACGATTGCTGCTAACTATGGTGGACGTTGGGATATCTTGCAGGCGATGCGCCAATGTTTAACTGCTAACCCCGGCTTAACGCCAGAGCAAGTATCCGAAGAGTTGTTGCAACCCCATTTATCGATGGCCTATGCGCCAGAGCCGGATTTGTTTATTCGTACCGGTGGCGAGCAGCGCGTCAGTAATTTCTTGCTATGGCAATTAGCCTATACGGAGCTCTATTTTACGGACACGCTTTGGCCTGATTTTGATGAAGCCGAACTACATAAAGCGTTTGACTGGTTTAGTCAGCGCGAGCGTCGCTTTGGGCGCACGAGTGCTCAGCTGGCTTCCGAGCCCTTGAGCGACGCTGTCTAAGCATTTCAAATCCCCTTATGCTAAAAACTCGAATCATTACTGCCACTATTTTGATGGCGGTGCTATTGCCCATTTTGTTTTTATTGCCGCCGATCTACTTGGGCGGATTTTTTCTGATTGCACTGGTTTCCGCTGCATGGGAATGGAGTCGCATGATTGCACCCCAAGCGAAAAAGGCTGCATGGCTCTATGCCACTTTCTGCTTGGCCATTATTTTATTTTTACTGGGTACGCAGGCAATCTCATGGCAGTTTTCCTTGCTTACGATGTCGGTTTTGTTTTGGTTCTTTCTGGCGCCATTTATTTTGGCAAAGGGTATGAATCTTTCCCTCCAAAAATTCAAGCCTTTCTACAGCATTCTGGGCTTGATCATTCTTCCAGCCACTTGGTTCGCATTAGTATTTCTGCGTGAACTTGGCTTAGTCTTTTTACTAAGCAGCATGGCTCTAGTTTGGGTTGCTGATATTGGTGCGTATTTTGTTGGTAAGGCTTTTGGCAAACATAAGTTAGCCGTGAATATTAGTCCGGGGAAGTCAATTGAGGGTGCGCTAGGCGGTCTCGTGCTTTGCTATCTCTACGCATTCTTGTGTGTCATGTATTTACCTCTAGCTGATACCTTATTTGGTGCCTGGGCTATTCGATTTGGATGGGTGCCGATGTTCTTGATGGTGACAGTATTGACAGCATTCAGTGTCTTTGGAGATTTATTTGAGTCTCAATTTAAGCGCTTGGCTGGCGTCAAAGACAGCAGTCATTTGCTACCTGGCCATGGTGGCGTTCTGGATCGCGTTGACGCGCTCATTCCAACAATGCCGATTGCCGCTTTGCTAGCTGGATTAATTTGATGTCTGTTCAGCAAGTTGCCATCCTAGGCTCTACAGGATCCATTGGTGTCAATACCTTAGATGTGATCCGAGCACATCCAGAGCGCTTTAACGTAGTTGCTCTAACTGCTGCAAAACAGATTGAGCGTCTAGCTGAGCAATGTATTGAGTTTAAGCCGACTATTGCAGTAGTGGCCAATGCCGATGGTGCTGCTCAACTGAGTCGACTCCTGCAAGAAAAGAAGATTGCTACTCAAGTCCTCTATGGGCCCGAGGCTTTAGTGAGTGCTATCACTGAATCTGGTTGCGATACCGTGATGGCCGCAATTGTTGGTGCTGCCGGTCTCGTTCCAGCACTAGCCGCGGCACAAGCAGGTAAGCGCGTATTGCTAGCCAATAAAGAAGCCCTCGTAATGTCGGGCAATTTATTTATGCAGGCTATGAAAGTCGGTGGTGGCGAACTGCTACCTATCGATAGCGAGCACAATGCCATTTTTCAATGTTTACCCAATCGCTATACACAAAATCCATCAGACCATTTAGGTGTTGAAGAATTGTGGTTGACTGCCTCAGGCGGACCATTTCGAGATAGGCTGCTTGCGGATTTGGCGAGCATTACTCCCGAGCAAGCTTGTGCTCATCCTAACTGGGTGATGGGCAGAAAGATCTCGGTTGATTCAGCAACCATGATGAATAAAGGTCTTGAAGTAATTGAAGCTTTTTGGTTATTTGGCCTGCCACTAGAAAAAATCAAGGTATTGATTCATCCGCAGAGTGTGGTGCATTCGATGGTCCGCTATCGTGATGGCTCAGTGCTAGCGCAAATGGGGCAACCTGATATGCGTACACCCATTGCTTATGGTTTGGCCTGGCCTGAGCGCATTGATGCCGGTGTTGCCCCCTTGAATCTGACGCAGTTGACCGGCCTTAGTTTCTCGGAACCAAATTTTGCTCAATTTCCTTGTTTGAGCTTAGCCTTTGCGGCTGCAAAAGCAGGGGGTACCGCTCCAACGGTCTTAAATGCTGCGAACGAAATTGCTGTTGCAGCTTTTTTGGATGAAGGCTTGCCTTACTTAAGTATTCCAGACGTAGTTGGGCACTGCCTAAATACTCTGTCACCAGTTGTTGCAAGTTCTCTAGAAGTCATTCTGGAGGCTGATGCTCGAGCCCGTCACACTGCGAATCAATTCATTCGCGATATTAAAAGATAGATTGGTGGATTTGTGCAGGCTTTAATTACTCTTGCCGCATTTTTAGTGACACTAGGTGTGCTCGTCAGCTTTCATGAGTACGGCCATTTTTTAGCGGCCCGTTTATGTGGCGTCAAAGTACTTCGTTTTGCTTTAGGTTTTGGCAAGCCACTCTTTACTTTTCGCGCCAACAATGGAACTGAATGGGTTCTGGCCTCTATCCCCTTGGGTGGTTATGTCAAGTTATTGGATGGCCGAGATAGTGAACAAAAAATTTCAGCAGAAGATCGCTCGCAATCGTTCGATGTGAAGCCCTTATGGCAACGATCAACGATCGTTGCTGCTGGACCATTTGCTAATTTCTTGTTGGCAGTAATTTTGTTCTCGGTGATCTATGTCTCTGGCGTGCCTCAACTGCCAGCCCGACTTCAAGCCCCGCCTGAGCAATCCATTGCTGCAAAGTTGGGTATTGCAGCAGGCGATCAGGTCATAGGCTGGCAATCTCTGTCAGCTGAGCACAAGGGCACCCCGATTCTCGAAGAATTTGATTCAGTCCCCAGTTGGAATGCCTTGCGTTGGCTTCTCTTGGATGCTTTAACTGGAGAGCAGGGCTTTGCCTTAGAGATCCAGGATGCTGCTGGTGCCCGCCATGTTCAATCTTTTAAGCAAAGTGATTTACCTCTCATTGCGCCTGAATCAGATCCATTTCAGGCGCTGGGCTTGCTTCCCCAGATGACCCCATCATCTGAATGGAAAGAGCTCAAATTGGGGCCTATAGATGCCCTAGGCTTTGCTACTCAGCGGGTGTATTTGATAAGCAAAGTCTCTACTCGGCTGATGTTGGGCTTATTTACCGGTAAAACAACCCTAAAGCAGCTCGGCGGTCCGCTGAGTATTGCGGATATGGCAGGGAAGTCTGCCCAGGTCGGCTGGCAGCCATTTGTAGCCTTTTTAGCCCTCATGAGCATCAGTATTGGCCTCTTGAATTTAGTGCCTTTACCAATGCTAGATGGGGGTCAGCTCCTGTATGATGCATGGGAGTTGGTTGCTGGTAAGCGAATTGCAGTATCTCTGCAGGAAAAGCTCCAAAAAGTGGGTTTTTTGCTGCTGATCTCTATTTCCTTGCTAGCCTTGTTTAACGATTTGCAACGCTACCTTTCACCTTGAATTTTTTGATCCCTTCTTTTCGCTCCGTAACCCGATTTGCCGCTCAAGTCCTTCTGATTGTTGCCGCTGGATTTTGTGTAAATTCGCAAGCTGCCGACCCCTTTGTTATCAAAGACATTCGAATTGAGGGTTTGCAGCGAGTAGAGCCGGGTACGGTATTTAGCTATCTACCAGTTCAAGTAGGCGATAGCTTTACTGAAGAGAAGAGTGCCGAGGCGATCAAGGCTCTGTACAGTACCGGATTTTTTAGAGATGTGCAGATTCAGGCGCAAGGTAATGTCTTAATCGTCATCGTTGAAGAGCGTCCGACTATCTCCCGAATTGAATTCACTGGGATGAAAGAGTTTGACCAAGAGGTAGTGCGTAAGTCCCTAAAAGCCGTGGGTGTAGCTGAAGCTCGTTTCTATGACAAAGCTTTGATTGATAAAGCAGAGCAAGAACTCAAGCGTCAATACGTTGGTAAGGGCATGTATGCAGCTGAGGTGGTTGCGACTGTTACGCCAGTGGAGCGCAACCAAGTAGCCATTTATTTCAATATTGATGAAGGCCCTGTAGCCAAGATTCAAGAGATTAATTTCATTGGCAACAACGTTTTTAGCGAGGGCACCCTTAAAAGCGAGATGCAACTGAAGACTGGCGGCTGGCTCTCTTGGTATAGCAAAGACAATTTGTATTCCAAGCAAAAACTCACCGCTGACTTAGAGAACATTCGCTCTTACTACCTTAATCGCGGTTATCTTGAGTTTGTCATTGAGTCAACTCAGGTTTCTATTACTCCAGATAAAAAAGGTATCTATCTCACGATCAGTATTCGTGAAGGTAATAAATTTACCGTTAAGGATGTTCGTTTAGCTGGTGACTTATTGGGCAAAGAGGCTGAGTTGATTCAGTTGGTGAGCCTCAAGCCGGGCGATACCTTTTCATCAGCCAAGCTGACTGAGAGCACCAAAGCGATTGCAGAAATTCTGGGTTCCTATGGCTATGCATTTGCAACTATTAACCCACAACCAGATATTCGTCGTGAATTAAGTGAGGTTGATTTAACACTTGTAGTTGATCCCGGCCGTAGGGTCTACGTTCGCCAAGTGAACGTTACTGGTAATGCTAAGACTCGCGACATGGTAGTTCGACGTGAGATACGCCAGTTTGAAAGCTCTTGGTTCGACAGCGAAAAGATTGATCTGTCCAAAAAACGTTTAGGTCGTTTGGGTTACTTCACTGAGACTGATGTATCTACGCAAGATGTTCCTGGCTCTCCGGATCAGGTAGACGTTAATGTGAAGGTAACTGAAAAGCCAACGGGCGCGATTACCTTGGGCGCCGGTTTTTCCTCTACTGAAAAATTGATTCTCTCTGCCGGTATTAACCAAGAAAATGCCTTCGGTACCGGTACTGCAGTGGGCTTGAATTTCTCCCTCGGTAAAATCAATCAAAGTTTGGCCTTGTCCAATTACGACCCATACTTTACAGAAGATGGAATTAGTCGTTATACCGATTTGTTCTATCGATCTTCCAAGCCGTTGTATTACGTTGGCGATCCTGATTATCAAATTAAGTCAGTTGGGTCGAACATTAAGTTTGGTGTTCC